>Ga0209575_10000624_pt1 | contig 19467 bp, 20 predicted proteins | sample Medcelwee11metaG_FD_187172 | JGI IMG/M metagenome (GOLD analysis project Ga0209575, IMG submission 187172) | Freshwater pond sediment microbial communities from the University of Edinburgh, under environmental carbon perturbations - Medium... | ecosystem: Environmental > Aquatic > Freshwater >...
TCCGTAGAAACCACGCCCAACGGAATTCTCTCCAGCGTTATCGCTCATACCGGATGCAGGAAAAGTGCTTCCTTGTCGGTTTTCTTTAACGTGCCTAATCCCACAGGATGTTGGCGCGTTAGCATGACATCCGTCGTATCTTGTGGCAATAAAACCACCGGTTGCTGGCGAATCCGTTCCAACGTGGCATCGTAATGAACCTTCAATATCCGTTCGGAGGTCACCTTTTCATTGTCGAAAAAACGATACGCCGCCAGCGTCTCCGCCCACCCGCCACATGCCTGCGGAATACTGTACGTCGGTTTGTCGCTCAGTGCCGACAGTATTTTCTTCATCCGCGCATCTAGCCGCGCATCCCCAAAGTCGCTCGTTCTCGCCTCATCGTCTATTCAGCACATAACCTACCCCCCATCGCGCTTTCCCTTGGACTACTATAAAGTGTGGCACAAGGATTATGTATAAGGATGTGCGCTGGAGCGTGGGAACGAGAAAAGGTCACTGGCTGTCACGCACAAGACGAACGTGACCGTCGTGGCTATGTCCGCCATGATCGTCGTTACCATCGTCGAAGAACATGCCCCACGCATCGTCCGAATAGCCTGCATAGAGAGCGCTTGACCAGAAAACATCAGCAGGTGTATTGGGAAAAATAGATTGGACAATCGTTGGGCTTTCATGATCTTTGCCGATTTCACCTTGACAACCCAAGTCAAAATCGCTGGGGTTTCCTTGCGCTTCATATTCATCTCTTCCCGGCTTACCCATATTGAAATAATCCGGCTTGCCGTTGCTGCAATAAACCAAAGTGCGCAATTCCTCAATGGTAGGAAGACGCCAATCGTTATGCCCGGCAAAACTGGCGGTCTGTTTCTTCGCGTCTTCCCAGTTAAATTTTTTCGCTTCTCCCGAACAAGTGCCGCTCGTCCATGTTTGCCCCACTGAACAACGCATCCATATCAGCTTGGTTTTGACATCCGTGGTCGTGCCGTCGCCGTTGTCTTGATAGCGGTCGGCAATCAGCGCGTCAGAGGTGATTTCCACCATGCCTTTCTCCGCCCACGCGGGCGCGGCGGGCAACAACAGGGTGGCAAGTAGAGGGATAAGCGGGAATGTACGCATGATAACTCTCCTGGATTGAGGGGTGTGGATATTGGGAAAGTATAGCAAAATCATTAGGGTTGTGAGTTGGTGCGAACTTCCAGATAATGCTCCATCGCCTCGTGAAAAGCATTTTCCAATTCAGCCACGCTTGTGCCGTGAAAAGTCACGATGTCTTCGATGCCCAGCAAACACCCGGTGAAAATGCGGTCTTGTTGGTCAAATTCGATGCGGGCGGCCTTATGGTGCATGGTGTTCATCCGCTGTCATCCCCGCCAGTTGTAAAAATTCCCGCGCCGCCTTGACCAGGTAGCGCAATACCTCGTTGCCTGGATGCGGACGGTGAAAATCCGCCCGTTTGTCGTTGAGCAAAAAAGTGACACGCGAGCCACTAACGAACGGTAAAAAATCCGGGCGAATTGCACCGACAGGCTGTCCACCACATCATGCGCGGTGGCAATCACGCAGGGAATGCGCTGTGCCAGGAGCGCCTCGACAAAACGAGAACAGACCTTCCAGGTTTTGAAAACCTGGAAGGTCTGTTCTTGGCGCACTGTTTAGAAACTTGGCAGTGTCACTACCCAAAGGTCACTGTCCGCCGCGCACCAAGCGAACGTGGTTGCTGCTGCCGTCGTACCCATTGCCGAAGTACACGTACCACGCATTATTAGACACGAGGCTGCGCGACATGCAGCCCTTTGCATTTAGCCACCGCCCCAAAATTTCGGCTGTTCCAAAAACGCCGTCCAGTTTGTTTGAATACGCCCCAGCACTTCTACACGGCAGGCGGCATTGCTGCCTTGGATAAAATAGGCGGCGCGAGAATCGCTCAGGTTCAAATCGAGTAGGATTTGAGTGGTGATTTCTGCATCATTCAGCAATCCCAAATCATCGCGTAAGCAAGAAAGGCGGGATAAATACGCTGCCACGGCGGTGCTATCAAATAAAGCACGGAAGAAACCAATGCCATAGGCCATTTTCTTACAAGCAATGCGGATTTGATGGCGTTTGGCGGCGGATAAGCGCAAGAAATCGGGTTGTTTCTTTTGTAAGCGTGTCCATTGTTGTTCAAAATAAGCGCTTGCAAATAACCGGGCGGCTTGTTGTAAAGCGGGGGTTTGTTGGATTTGGGCTTGAGCGGGCCAATCGCTGAGTGTTTGTGTCAATTCAGCATAGGCCGTGCTGTGTAGGGTATTGCGCAGGGTTTGGTAGCGGGCGTGTTTAGCCCGTTTGAGGGCGTGACGTAGTTTTTTCAGAAAGGCGGTTTCGGGCGTTTGTTGAGCCAGTTGTTCAACATAGTCATGAAACACGTCAAGATCGCGGGCTTGGCCCAGCACGCTGGATAAGGCGATGAGTGCCGTGCGCAGCGCTTGATCGCAGTCTTGGGGGAGTGCTGGTTTGTAGACGCTTAAGCAAGCACGCAGGTTGCGCAAGGCCACGCGCATTTGGTGGACGCCTTCGGGGTCTGTGCCCGCCCAGGCCACCGCTGCATTGGCCTGCAAATGCTTGAGGTGATGCTGGATAATGGCGCTCAGGGCGCTGGCGGCGCTGCTGTTGTCGGCTAAACCCAGCTTGCCCGCTTTACTGGCGCAGGGCTGGGGTGCAGTCGGTGTGTGCTGGGTGGGGGACATATAGGCTCCGAGTATAGAGAGTGGTTATTCGGTGTCGCTACGCTGGCGCACGGCTTCAAACAAGCTGACCCCGGCGGCGACCGAGACATTTAAGCTTTCTACTTGACCGGCCATCGGGATATTGACCAGCAAATCACAGTGTTCGCGGGTTAAGTGGCGCAGCCCTTTTTCTTCGGCACCCAGAATCAAGGCTAAGGGGCCGGACAAATCGGTTTCATACAGGGTTTGGGTGGCTTCGCCTGCCAAACCGACCAGCCAAATCCCGCGTTCTTGTAGCACGCGCAAGGTGCGGGCTAGATTGGTCACTTGCACCAGCGGCACGCTTTCCGCGCCCCCGCAAGCGACTTTGCGCACCACCGGGGTTAAACCCACGGCCCGATCCTGGGGCACGATCACGGCGTGTACACCCGCCGCATCGGCACTGCGCAAACAAGCGCCGAGATTATGCGGGTCTTGCACGCCGTCGAGTACCAACAGCAAGGGATCGGTTTCTAGAGTATCCAGCATTTCTTCCAGCCAGTTTTCGGTGATCCGCGCCGCAGGCCGACACCGCGCCGCCACACCTTGATGCTGGCTGCTGTCCAGCAGGCGATCAAAGCTTTTGCGCGGTACGCGCAGCACCGCCACCCCGTCACGTTCAGCACGGGTAATCAGGGCTTGTAGCCGTCCCTCCGGGCGCTCGTCCAAAATGCGCAAGTCCAGAATCCGGCTCACGTCGCTGTCTAGTAAATGTTGCACGGCATGTATGCCGTAGACCCACTCATCGGCTCTAGCCATGTTGGTTTATTCCTGCTTTATTATCATGAGGTTGTAAAAATAGGACTGCTGAACTGAACCGAGTCGCCACAGATAGGCCAATGGGTAAGCCAGGGGTTGCTCGGTGAGATGCGGTTATTCAGTGTAGTAGCAAGTGTCGGGAATTCGTCCAGAAACGGATGTTGTGGCGGTTTGGCACAGCATCCATGCCGAACGCGGTGCGCTATCTTAACACGGGTGAGTCAAGCTGGCATTTATCACGCACCGATCAGCAGGAGCGTGCTTTTTTATTGCGATTCCTGGTGCATCACCAGTGCTTTAATGCAGTGATAGAAATACATAAAGCTGGGAGATTGATTAGAGTCTAGTTGCATATGGGGCACAATTTTTTCTGCCCAGGTAGTCTTTTCTGCACCGATTGTCTGCCAACCCTTTTTCTTGAGCTGTTCAACTCCACCTGGATAAATTGCATTGGCCAAAATTTCCCAGGTTCCACAAATACTGTCATTATTGTATTGGTTTAAAATCTGGTTTTTTGCTTTTGGATAAGCTGTTTTTATAGCATCCAAATCTCCCAATAACCAAGCCTCACCTTCTTCAATCGCAAGGCAGAATTTGGTTATCTGTGGCTGTGGGTGACAAGCGGCAAGTAAGTCTAAGAGTTCAGCGCGAAATATTTTTAAAGATTTATCATCCAAATCGCACACCACAATCACGGCAGCCGGGTAATCTTGATGAGCCTTGCCGTAACCTCGCAATAAACGCGGTAGTTGATCTAGCAATATCCGTTGATTGGTTTCAGAAACTGCCTTCATGCCTTTGGGAATGCGTCCTATGCCTTTGTAAGAAATTACCTTGAAAGTATGTGAATGTAACGCCTGGTTACCAAGTATTTTAGGCAACAGCAAATCAAGAGCTACCTTGCCGGATTGATCTTCGACCAGAATTTCCAGATGCATAGGGATTTATCTCGCGTCCAAGTAGTCGCTGTACCACAATCCACCTAATGGTAGACCTTGTTCAACCAGGGCACTCACCAGAGGATTGTCACTGGCACGGCTAATCGTTGCAAAACCGTCTGCTCCTTTTTCCAGTATCCAAACTTCTTCTGGTGCCAGCGCGTCGACAAAATACGGTTGGTGGGTCGTGATAAAAATTTGTGACCCCCCTTTTTTACCCGTCGCGTGTTCACGAAATTCTTTGGCGAGAGTTTCTAACAGTTTGTGATATAAGCCGTTTTCTGGTTCCTCTATGCAAATAAAGGGAGGTGGTGTGGGGTCTTCCAGCAGTAACAAATAGGCAAATACTTTTAAAGTACCATCCGACATTTGTTGGGCATAAAAGGGGTCTTGAAAGCCTTTATTATTAAAACGTACCAACAAGCGCCCATCTGAAGTTCTTTCTGTGTCTATTTTATCAATGCCTGGAATCTTTGCGGCTATATTTTTGAGAATACGCTGAAAGCGCTCCTTGTGTTCACGTTCCATGAATTGCACCACATTACCTAAATTATCACCATGCAAATTAAGGTGTTTCTGTGGGCCAGCCTGTGGCAAAGAGCGAGCGGCATCTGGAGTGAAATAACTCAAATACCAGCCTTCAATAAATTGGCGAAAGGTACTGATGCGCGGATGTTGTTTGAGAGTACCTAATGTAGTAATCCCAAGTCTGCGAGAATCAGACAGTTCTACTACTTCAGTAGCTGTGCTTTCTTCAGCAGTGGCTACGCTTTCCATCAGTTTCAATAAATCAGCATCCCCATGTTCTTCCTCCAGTTTACCGCCTTCCGTCTCGCCTTTCCAAACCACGCCTTTACCTTCGTTGAGGGCTAGAAAAGAAAAAGGCCAGCCATGTCTCTGGCCTTTGCGGCGCTGTCTAAGCCGTTCTTTCTGAACATAAGGGCGTCCAGATTTATCCAAATCAATCGACAGTTCATAGGTAATGGGGCGTGCATTGCCATCTTCCTTGTAATAGACCTCAAATTCCATCGGTCCAGATTGTCCCTGGGAACGGACACGCTCAAATCCTCCGCGTCCGCGTGCATCACAGGCTTCTTCAACGCCATTTTTCAGACAATCAGCCAGAAATCCAAAAGCATCAAACAGCGAGCTTTTACCCACCCCATTTTTGCCGATGACGGCAGTCATCGGAGACAATGCCTGGGCATTTTGAGTATTCCATAACTTACCCAAGGTCAGGTCTTTTAAGGCACGAAAATTACGGATACGGAAACCCTCTATATTGGCCATGACTTATCTCTTGTTAGGTAAAATATCACTGCTGGATTTTCCCTGATTTTATAACATTTGCAAACAAATTACTGCTTCAGCCCGTTTAGTCAGTTGCAACTATGCAAGGTTTACTGGTACAAATCGCTGGGCTGAGTGTGTACTCATGCCCTCATTGGCTACTACACTTTTGCAAGCCCTCGCCTTTCACCTATTTATGGCCTTTATTCATGTTACAAACGATTCTTTTTGATCTCGATGGTACTTTGGCGGACACCGCCCCGGATTTGGCGGCGGCGCTCAATCATATTTTGCAAGAGGCTGGGCGGGCGGCTTTGTCTGAGGCGCAAATTCGGCCTTGGGTGTCGCATGGGGCGCGTTACATGATTGCGCAGGGCTTTGGTATGGCGGAGGACGATGCGGCGATGACGCCGTTGTGGCAGCAGTTGGTCGCCTATTATCGTGCCCATATCGCCGTGCATACGCGGCTGTTTCCCGGTATGGAGCAGGTGCTGGGGCAGATTGAACAGCAGGGTTTGTCTTGGGGGATCGTCACCAATAAACCGGCTTGGCTCACCGAGCCGCTGGTGACGGCTTTGGGTTTGGAGACGCGCAGTGCTTGCACCGTCAGCGGTGACACGCTCAGCGAGAAGAAACCACATCCCGCGCCTTTGTTACACGCTTGTGCGTTGGCGGGCAGTAGACCGGAAGAGTGTTTGTATGTCGGCGATGCGGCGCGTGATATTGAGGCGGGAAAACGGGCGGGGATGCGCACGGCGGTGGCTTTGTTTGGTTATTTGGGCAGTGCCGATCAGCCGCAGACTTGGGGGGCGGATATGCTGTTGCAGCAGCCGGTGGATTTGCTGGCTTGTCTGCCTGCGGCAACGCCGGTTTAAGGTGGCTTTCAGTTGGGCATGACAGTGGCGCTTGCAAGTGTCATCATACGCGCCTTATCCGCTTGTGCGTTTTCGTCTTTTTTGTGTGGAGAATCACCGTGTCTAGCCGTGTTTCCGGTCTTAAAATCTGTGGGTCTGTGCTGTTGGCGCTGGGCTTGAGTGCCTGTGGTGGGAGTGGCGATCCTTTGCAGGATTTGGGCAATGCCTTTGATTATGAAACTAAACCAGAGACCACGACCACGCCAAGCACACCCACTACGCCAGTTAAGCCGGTGCTGCCAGTGACCTTGGCCAGCGTGGCGGCGCAAGTGACTGTACGGACTTACGATGGTTTGAGTGATGATCTGGTCACCGGGGGTTTGGGACAAGGCCGTTTGGCAAGCACGCCGCCCGCTGCGGTGGACAGCCTCAATCCCACTGCCGCTGAAATTCGGCAAGCCACTTTGGCCTATCAGTATCAAGGATTATTGGATTTGCGTAGCAGCGCGGGTTTTGGGCGTTTATACGGCCCAGCCCTGCCAGAGCAAGGCAACGGCGGACGGGTGGCGGGGCGCGAGTATTTGAGTTATTTGCCAAACAGCAACACCAGCGTGTTGGTGCAAATTCCCAGCCGTTTTGATCCCTTGGCCGCTTGCGTGGTCGCGGCACCGTCGCCAGGTTCGCGGGGCGTGTATGGCGCGGTCAGCACGGTGGGCGCTTGGGCTTTGAAACAAGGTTGCGCGGTGACTTACACCGACAAGGGCACCGGCACTGGCTTGCATGACCTTTATAGCGACAGCGTGACGCTCATCGACGGCACCCGTTTAACTGCCAGCAGCGCAGGCAGTCGCAGCAATTTCACCGCAACCGGCAAAAATGCCCTGACGCTGGCTTCTTACAATTCGGCGTATCCGCATCGCGTGGCCCAAAAACACGCACACTCGCAAAGCAATCCAGAACGGCAGTGGGGCCAGGATACCTTGACTGCGATTGAATTTGCCCTGTTGGTGCTGAACCGGGCGGATGCCTACGGTCATCTCACCAGTTTGAGCGGCGACAACACGCTGGTGATTGCAGCGGGTTGGGGCAGTGCAGGGGCGGCGGTGTTGCGGGCAGCCGAACAAGACAGCAGTCAGTTGATCGATGGGGTGGTGGCGGTGGCACCGTTGATCACGCCGCGCCATCCCAGCGGTTTCAGCATTCAGCAAGACAACAGCCAATGGGACAGCAGCCAGTTCGATAAAACCCTGTTGGATGCCTGGACTTATCTGGCGATTTACCAGCCTTGCGCGAGTGCGAATAGCCGAGTCGCTGGTGCGGTGGTGGGCGCGCCGGGACGTTGTACTGCCTTGTATCAGGCGGGTTTGCTCCAGGAAAGCACGCTGACTCGTCAAATCAGCGAGGCGCAGCAGCGTTTGACCGCTTATGGCCTACTGCCGGAAACCCAAACGGTGGCGGCGGCGTATTTGGCGGCGGATGCTTATCTTGCCCACAGTTATTTGTACGCCAGTGCTTACGGGCGCTTCAGCGTGGTGGAAAATCTCTGTGATTACAGTTATGCCGCCAGTACCGGCAACAATCCGCCCAGTGCCTTAAGCGGAACGGCGCTTGCCGCCTTGTTCCAAAGTGCCAGCGGAATGCCGCCAGACAGTGGTATCCATTTGATTAACAATCACACTAACACCCCAAATGGTCGGGCGATTGACGTGAATAACAGCCAGGATACGCAAGGCAATTTGGATCGTTATCTAGCCGGCACCCGTTGTTTACGCCAGCTTGCCACCGGGCAAAGCGACGACGGCAGCGCACTCAACAGCGAACAACAGGCTTGGGCGACGCGGGTACAAAACGGGCAGCTCGATGTGTTAGCCACTGCTGATTTGCGTGGCAAACCGGGAATTTTGGTGCAGGGCCGCAATGACTCGCTGGCCCCGGCCAATCTGACCAGCCGCGCTTATTACGGTCTGAATCAGCAGCAAACGGCCAGCGATAAACTGGTGTATTGGGAAATCAAAAACGCCCACCATCAGGACGCGCTGGCTGGTCGTTATGCACTCAATGCCGTGCCGCTGGTTTATTATCTCGACACCGCGTTGAATGCACTGTATGCCCATCTCAAACGGGGCACTGCATTGCCGGTGAGCCAAGTGATTGCCACGCAACTGCCGTCTAACGCCGCGCCGACTTGGCAAGCCAGCCATCTGCCCGCCCCCGGTAGTTTGGGGAATTGTCGTATCGACTTTAAGGGCGGGGTGTTGACGGTGCCGGGCTGTTAAAAACTAGCCCTCAGTCAAACCTGACAGGTTTCTAAAAACCTATCAGGTTTTTTATCTTGATACAAACCAGGCATCAACCACTTGTGGATACCCAGTTAGAGTCCAAACCCGCCGGGCTGCTGTATGTCGTGGCGACCCCGATAGGCAATCTGCAAGACCTCAGCCCCCGCGCACAAGCGGTGTTGGCAGCGGTGCAACAGGTGGCGGCGGAAGACACGCGCCACAGCCGACCGCTGTTGCAGCATTTCGGCATCAACACGCCGTTATTAGCGCTGCACGAACACAACGAGCGCCAAGCCACTGCACAATTGCTGCATCGCCTACAACAGGGCGATAACGTCGCCTTGATCAGCGATGCGGGCACGCCGCTGGTCAGTGACCCTGGCGCACGATTGATTCAAGCCGCGCACCAAGCCGGGATTAAAGTAGTGCCGATTCCAGGCCCCAGTGCGCTAATCACCGCGCTGTCTGGAGCGGGATTCAGCGCGGAACGCTTCGTGTTTGAAGGATTTTTACCGCCCAAAAGAGCGGCACGGCAACGCCGTTTGAGCGCATTGGAACAGGAAGAACGCACCCTGGTGTTTTACGAAGCCCCACACCGGGTACTGGACAGCTTGGCAGACATGGCGATGATTTTTGGGGAAACTCGGCCCGCCGTGTTGGCTAAAGAACTCACTAAAATCTACGAAACCTTGTATGCGGCGACTTTGCAGGACTTGCAAAACTGGCTCAGTGCCAAACCAGAACGCCAAAAAGGGGAATTTGTGCTGGTCGTGGCAGGCTGTCCGCCGCCGTTGAGCGATGCCTTAGACCCCGCAGCGACACGGGTTTTGCGCCTGTTGTGCCGAGAGTTACCGCATAAGCAGGCGGTCAAACTGGCCGCTGCAATCACCGGACTGCCTAAAAATCAGCTTTATACCCAGGCATTGGCATGGAGCAACAACGATGAAGAGGCTGAGGCGTAAGCGCAACGCCCGCTTAACGCTGGGACTGAGCGCGCTGCTGTGTTTGACGGCTTGCACAACGGCAGCACCCAACGCCTCTATGCCCGCCGAGGTGACAGCGGCGACCGGCTTGGAACCGTTGGCGCGTGAAGTACAGGATTTGTTTGAACAGCCTGAACTGGCGCGTCTTGGCGAGTATTTAGCGCGTTATCAACAAGAGAGCGCCCGTGCGCCGTTTCGACAGCAAGTACAAACCGCGCTGGCACAGCGTTGCATCGCCTTGGGCACAGTGGCGGCACAGCGCATCAAGCACCCAGCGCTGTTGGCGCAATTGCAGCAGTCTTATGCGACACTGTGCCCCGCACAAGTAGCAGCAGTGGCTAAGCACCTGCCCGCTGCACCGACTGAAGACACCGGCGAAGAAACCAGCGCTGCCCCTGATTCCGCCACGCTCGCCCCTGATGCGCTGGCATCCCTGGCAAGCGCCGCTTATACCCTGTATTTGCGCAACACTTTGGCGGCCTGCCACACCGCTTTACAAAATCCTCAGCCCTTAGCCGACGCCTTGATTCAGTGCGGCCCGTTGGCTTGGCGCGGCGATGCGGCGCTCCAAAACACCCTAGGCACTTTGTATTGGCAGGCCACGCCGCCCGCGTTGACGGCAGCGGCGCACTGGTTTGAACGGGCCGCCGCACAGGGCAATGCAGACGCCCAGTTCAATTTAGGCGTGATGTATGCCAGCGGGAAAGGCTTGGTACAGGACGACCGCAAGGCGGCACGTTGGTTTCAGCGTGCCGCCCGGCAAGGCTCAATGTTGGCGCAATATAATCTCGGACTGATGTGTTTGCGCGGTCAAGGCGTGGCACAACACGATGAGGATGCGTTTCTTTGGTTTAGCTTGGCGGTGCAACAGGGCAGCCAAGAAGCGTTGATTCAGCGGGATCGTATATTGCAGCGCTTCAGCCCCGCTCAGCGCGAACTGGCCCAACAACGTTTAAATGACTGGACGGCACGTCAAAATGTCCGCCCAGCCCCGGAGAAGTAAGGATGTCCGAGGCGGCTGCCCTGCCCTATTTCAGCCCCGACAGTGGGTGCCCGCATTGCTTGGTAGACGACAGCGGTCACAGTCCTTGTCCCCACTGCGGCTACGTGAGCAGTCCCCCACAACGCCCACATCCCCTGTATTTGCCGCCCCTGAGCTTGCTTAAAAACCAATATCGGATTGGACATGTGCTGGGCCAGGGTGGGTTTGGGATCACCTATATCGGTCTCGATCTGGGCTTGCATAAGCGAGTGGCTATCAAAGAATATTTGCCTGCCGTGCTGGCCAGCCGTGATCCAGACACTTTAGCCGTGTTGCCGTTGAAAAATCAGGACGCCCTGTTTGCCAAGGGGATGAATTCGTTTCTGCAAGAAGCCCGCAATTTAGCCCGTTTCGACCACCCCCACATCGTGCGGGTGGTGAATTATTTTGAGGCCAATCAAACCGCTTACATGGTGATGGAGTACGTGGCAGGCGACAGCTTGGCGCAACGTCTGCACCGCCAAACCGGTGGACGCCTCCCGCCCGCCGCCGCATTGGCGCTGATGCTGCCAGTGTTGGACGCGCTGGAAGCGATACATGCGCAACAGGTTTATCACCTCGATATCTCGGCCCACAACGTGCTGAACAACGCCGAAGATCAGCCGGTATTAATCGACTTTGGCGCGGCGCGCAGCCTGCGCATGATTGCCGACTACACCCACAGCATGACACTGGTACTCAAACCCGGTTATTCGCCGCTGGAACAGTATTCGGAGCAGGGCCGCATCGGCCCTTGGACGGATGTGTATGCCTGCGGGGCGTTGTTGTATTTGTTGCTCAGCGGCCAGTTACCGCCTGCCGCACCGGATCGTTGGCACCAAGATCGGTTACAACCGGTATTAAGCGATCAACCAAGTTCGCAGACTCAGGCTTTGAATGCCGCACTGCGGGGAGCGCTGGCCTTGCGCATCGAGGATCGCTGGCCCAGTGTTGGGGCGTTTCGCCAAGCCCTGATCGCAACGCCTCGACGGCGGGCGCGTTGGCCACTGGCGCTGTTACTGCTGCCGCCGTTGTTGGGCAGCGCTTGGTTAGCCTTGGGCGGTGGACTGTTGTCGTCGCCCATGACCACGACACCACCAATCAGCGCTGAGCGTTATCAACAACAGGCCGCCGCCGCGCCCGCTGATCAGGCTGTGGAGATTTTGCAAACCGGTTTGCGTGCCTGGCCGCAAGATGCGGCGTTACGCGCTGCTTATCAACAGGCGCTGGCGGTGCAAGGCGAGGAACAGGCCGTGCAACAATTGCTGGATCACGCGCAGGTGCTACGCAATGCCGAGCGGCGTTTGGACGCAATACACAGCTATCGAGCGGTGTTGCAATTACGCCCCGGCCACACCGCCGCCCTGGCGGGTTTAACCGCGCTGAGCGAGGAGTATCAGCGCACCATTGCGGCGCACTTAGCCAGTGCGACGCCCACGGCGGCGCTGGATTTGCTGAAAGAGGCTTTGAGCATTTGGCCGCAAGAGCCGCGTTTGCGTGCTTGGCAGCAGCAATTAGAAAATCCTACACCCACGCCCGATCAAACGATTCAGGCGCTGTGGACACAACTTGAGCGCCAATTGCGCGACACCAAATTGACCACGCCCGCTCATGATAACGCTTATGCGACTTATCAAAGCCTCCGCCAGCAGTCACCGCAAGACCCGCAAGTCCAGGCGTTGCCGACGCGCATTGCCAGTCACTATCAGCAACTGGCGTTGCAACAAACAGACTTGGAAAAAAAACAGGGGCTGATCAGCAAAGGGCTGGAGTTAGCGCCCAATCACGCAGGTTTGTTGGCGTTACAAAACAGCCTGTTAGCCACAGAAAAACCGACACCGCCCGCAGTGCCAGCCGCGCCCGTGGTGCCGACCACCACTGACGTTGCGCCGCCCGCACCAGCAGCGATAGCGGCGGCGCAACTGGCCCAACTATTGGCACGCGCTCGCCAGCAACAAGCGGCAGGCGAACTGGAAGCCGCGCAAGCCAGCTATCAAAGTGTACTGCGCTTGGCACCCGAACAAGCCGAAGCCACGCGGGGTTTGCAGGCGCTGGCCGAGAACTATGCCCAACAAGCACGCCAACAGCGCCAAGCCGGTCATTTGGCCGACAGTTTATTGCTGGTGGCGAAAGGACTGAGCCTGGTGCCTGGGCATGTGGCCTTGTCGCAATTGCAAGAGGACATTCGCCAGCAAATCAGCGACAATAAAACCAACAATAAAAAAACACTCGAGCGGTTGCTAACGCCCTCGTTTTAGGCAAATAACGCGCTGCATGTGGATAAAACACAGAATGATTAATGTTGGCTGTTACCACCGCTGGCGGTGGCTGTGGGGGACGATGTGGTTCCTCGGAGCGAGTCAGACTTGGGCCGAGGAGTCGGCGCTGATTCCCAGTGCTTATGTGGGTTATCGCAATCTGGCTTATTCGGCAGGCACCACCGATTTGAGCGGTTTTTTATCGTCGTTGGGAGGCGGGCTGACCTTTACCCAGGGACGTTATTACTTCAAAGCCGCCGCCGAGCAGGATGTTCACAGCGAAGTGCGCACGGCTGGGATCGATTTTTCCCGCGAAGATGCGGTGCTGTCGGCGGGTTACGGGGTGAGTGACGCGATCAGTTTGTTTGCTGGGTATAAATATGGACGCACCACCATCACCGCGCTCACCCCGGTGGATCAGCGTTTTATCAAGCTGATTGGACATGGGCCGTTTATTGGCGCGGGCGGCGGGTGGCCGGTGCGCGATTGGGGTATTTTGTCGTTCAGCGCGGCTTATGCGGAGCTACAAGCGCTCTACAGCGATGCTCAAATCAGCCAAGCCCAAGGCAGTGCGCGCGGCACCAGTCTGTCGTTGGCGTGGCAGAACACCTTCAGCACCGGCTGGGGTTATGAAATCGCGCTGACCCGCCATGATTATTATCACCAGAACTTTGACAATATTGGCTTCAGCGTCAACGAAAACCTACTGTCGTTGAGCGCCAGCGTCAGTTATCGCTTTTGAATCAAGACCGGGTTGCGCTGAGTATCGCCAGCACTTGTATCCCTTCACCGCGCCCGAAGTCGGTCAAGCCTTCGCCGCTGGTGGCGGTGAGGCCGATTTGGGTCACGTTCAAGCCCAACAAGCCCGCAATCTCGGCCTTCATTGCCGGGATATGTGGGCTGAGCTTCGGGGTTTTGCATTCGATACTCAGCGAAGCGTGCAGCAAACGCAGTGCGCCCAAATGCTGCAAAGCCTCGCGCAAATACACCCGGCTGTCGCTGATACCTTGATTCAAACAGAGTTCATCGCTGACCGCGCCCAGGATGTTGACGCCGGTTAAACCCGACACCGCATTGGTGAGCGCGTGAAGCACCACGTCGGCGTCGCTGTTGCCGAGCAAAGGTGGCGCGCCGGGGATTTCCAAGCCGCCCAATAACAGTTTTTTGTGAGAGTTAGCAAAGTCAAAACGGTGGCTGTCTTGGCCTATGGCGGCAATCATTGGGTACCTGTGGCGGGTTGTGGTAAGGCGCGGCGACGATAGGCTTCCAGCAACAGGGTTTGCAACAAGGCTAAGTTATCGGCCCCGCCAGTCAAGGCGGCTTCCGCACGGACTTGCTGCCAAACGGTGCTATCGGCGGCGAGGGCCAGAAATTCATGTCCGGCCCAGGTCATCCGCACCTCATTCCATTCATCAAAACAACTGCGGCGGTCACGCTGCGCTTGAATCAACTGGCCTTCGATCAGGAGGTACAGGTGATATTCGATCACCGTCGCCTCATAATCGGGCAGTTTGAAAGTCATGTATTGGTTAGGATAGGGAAAGCGTTCGATGTGCAACAAAATTTCCCGCACCAAAGCCAGATCACGGCGCATAGGACGCCACTCCAGAACGCGGTGACCACATTAGGTCGGTAAAGTCATCTGCTTTTTGATTTTTTTCATCGCGCTGTTTTCGATCTGGCGAATCCGTTCTGCCGACACCTGGTACTGATCGGCCAATTCTTGCAAAGTGGCTTTGTCTTCGTTCAGCCAACGCCGTTGCAAAATATCCTGGCTGCGCGGATCGAGCGTGTCGATAGCGGCCTGTAAATGCAGATAACGCTGCTCATCCCAATCATCCTGTTCACTCAAACGGCCTGGATCATAGCGGTGATCTTGCAGATAGCTGACTGGGGCTACGTGATCATCCTCATCATCACCGTCGTTGGACAAGTCAAACGCCACGTCATTGGCGCTCAGACGTTGTTCCATGTCCAACACGTCTTTGGTGGTGACGCCTAAATCCTCGGCCACCTGCGCCACTTCCTGATGAGACAACCAACCTAAGCGTTTCTTGGCGCTACGCAGATTAAAAAACAGCTTGCGCTGCGCCTTAGTGGTGGCAATTTTCACGATGCGCCAGTTGCGCAGAATAAATTCATGAATCTCCGCCCGGATCCAATGCACCGCAAAGGACACCAGCCGCACGCCCACTTTGGGATCAAAGCGCTTGACCGCCTTCATCAAGCCGATGTTGCCTTCCTGCACCAAATCCGCCAGCGGCAGGCCATAACCGCGATACCCTTGGGCGATGTAGAGTACAAAACGCAGATGCGACACCACTAAGCGCTTGGCCGCTTCCAAATCTTCGTGATAGTAAAAACGCTCGGTCAACGCCCGTTCTTCAGGCTCGGTGAGCGTCGGGATGGCACGCACCACTTGAATGTAGCGGTCGATACTTTCACCGGGTACAGGCATCAACACGCCGGGGTCAATGCCCAGCGCCAACGCATTGCTCTCACTCATGTTGCTTCTCCTGGCATGTGCTATCGCGTGACTTAAACGCTTGGATAAGTTCATTCTAGCACTCTCTCTTGGAGAGTGCTAATCCTCTGCGTCTTGGTCACTGGTGGCTATAACTGCTGTGTGTGGCTAAGCAGATTCTGCTGAAAAAAAGCATTTTGTTGCTGGAAATCCGCAATCATTGCATATATTTTATGATAAATATCTTATGTTTTCAATAAGTTATATTGTGGCACACTATATGCATTAGACTGAATCTCATAACGTTTGTTCCCGCTTGCATAGATGTGCGGGAGATAAGCGAAAGCCGCAGAACACGCCGATAGTGCCGCTACCTCGTGACAAATTTTTTAGCTTCCCTGCTAAAAAATCACTCGCTCACGCGGCAACTCTTCCTTTTCTCCCCGATTCGTCCGGTGTCCCCGTCCGCCTTCGCCACTCTGCGGCTTCGGCACACTCCTTCCCCCATGACTCTACGCCAATCACACCCGCTGCGTCTCTCCTCCGGCTTACGCTTTCGCTTCAACCTACGGCTCTACGGTCGGGCATTGGCTATAGCGGACTAACCGCCTTCGCTTCGCTCTCCATGGCGGTCTGCGTTTGCTTTCACTGCTGGCGCAAAAGCCTGGAACACATCATAAGCCACGCCCTTTTTGGCACGTTAAAAAACAGGAGATTCATTATGATTACTTGGTCAGAAGTAGAAACTTTAATCCATGAAAAAATCAATGCCCACTATCCATTAGAAAACAAAGAGCTATTAGAATTCATTATAGAGTGGTTTCTAATAGATATTAGTTTTAATCAACAGAAAATGGAGAAACAACGGCAAAAAATTCAGTTAGATTTAGAGAAGGCCGTTGTATTGAACAGTAATTGCTCAACTTTGTTGAAGTTTCTTGGCAAGAAACGGTTAGAAAAAGCCAAAGAAATTCTTTGCAAAGAAAGGTCAGTGAAGATTGCTGCTTTTTCCAGTGGCTTCAATGATCTGTCGAATTTCTCTAAAAAATTCAAGAAGAACTATCATGTCACACCCACCAAATTCCTTGAACTACAAAAAAAACAAAGTGAAATTTCTGCCATCATAGAATAGAACTTATCAGAACTCCCCCTCAGTGTCGCATAGCGTGGGAGTATCCCTCATTTTCCGATAATGGTCTATTTCTTGCCCTTAAAAAGGGGGCGCTCAATAAAGGTAAGCTCTCTCCTGAGTTTATCTTTATTTTTTTGGGCGCAATTTGCCCCCCAATTGACCAATCAACTTCTGTACTGATTCCCGTGTGAACAAACACAGCACTGCCAGTCCTCACTGGACTGGCAGTGCTTCGCCGTGCGTTTATGTTGATAAGGCGCGGAGAGGCTTGTGATGCAGGTGTATCTCTATTCGCTTCCAGACAGGGTTCGTGGGAACGCACAAGATGGGCGTAAGCGAAAAATACCAAAATTTTTACCCGTATTATTTACTGTCTTTTTTACCCGAATTTTTACTCAATTTTTACCATAAATCTGGCAAGTGAATTTCCTTGAATGGGTGTGAATCTTAAATATAATGCACCTCAGATATTGCAGATCATCTTGCGATATTTTTATCGGTTCTATTTTTACATTAGGGCTAAAGCCCAATTTTCATTTTTTAACCTGTTAAATAAGGAGTAGTTATGTTTTATTCTAATTTCATTAAAAATACCGTTGCATTGCTTTCTTTGTCAGTGCTTGGTTATAGTCAAGTGGGGATGGCGGGATCAATAACTCCAGCTATGAATGGCATTTATACGCTAAAATGTAGCAGTGGAATTTTTAACCTATATGATCCACTTGGAAATAATGTTGGTTCACTTGGTGGATGCCCAGGTTCATGGAGTACTATAGCTAAATTATATAATTTAGCTATAGTTATTTACTAGGAGGTTTAAACATGCCTTTAGAAGAATATTATGGTTATAAAAAAACAACAGCAATTCCTAATTCAGGATATAGCTTCCTTGGATGGTATGGCAGTTGTTCTGGAAATTTATTCGATATAATAGTAGAACCATCTAAAGCTGCTGATTGCAAGTTCAATCAACTCCCAATGCCTCCCGCAACCATTACAGGAAAAGTCTTTAATGACTTCAATGGGAATGGAATTCGCGATTCGAATGAACCTGGATTACCAAATTGGGCAGTCACCTCCAATGTGCTGGTGAACAATAACGACAAGGATTTAAAAGGTAATACTTACAACAGGACTACAAAAACCATCAACACGGGTGACTACGTGCTTGGTGTTTGCAATCCTCAAAAAGAGGCAAATGGTCAATATAACGCAACTGATTTACAAAAATGCTTAACCTTACCCGGTTGGTATACTGTTGCTATTGAACAAAAAGATGGGTGGACATCCACCACACCAAATCCATTTGAAAAATTTGATTTGAACGCATCAATTAGTGCGGCCAATACCATTGATTATGAGAGTTATGCCGATTTAGAGTTTGGGGTATTTAACGGCTATCTTCTTAAAGCTGCGGTTCCTGCCAATGGCACAATTGTCAGTGCTGATTCAAAAATAAATTGCTCGGCAACTTCTAAAGTATGTCAAGCCGGTTTTCCTGCCAAGTCAGTTGTTACTCTAAAAGCGACTCCAGCAAATGGCTATTTATTTAGCCAATGGGGAGGAAGCTGCTTAGGCACCAACTCAACTTTAATTCTCACAATGGATGCCTCAAAATCCTGTTCGGCAACTTTTTTAAAATCCGTTATTTTGAATGTTGGTATTAATAGTGGTGATAATAAAATGAATATGAACACCATTGTAAGTCAACCTACAGGTATCTCTTGTAGTGCTGGAGGTATTGTGGCTCCTGATTGCAAAGAAGAATATCCTTTAAATCAGTCGGTTATTTTAACTGCTAAACCATCAACTGGTTATGTTTTTAAAAGCTGGTCTGGTGCGTGCGCAGGTAATATTCCAACCACAACAGTTAAAATGGACGTTGCTAAAACCTGTGCCGCAAACTTCTCTCCTGCTTTTAATCTGACTGTTTCAAAAACAGGGAATGGAACAATTACGGGAACGGGGGTTAATTGTGGAACGGATTGCTCAGAATCACTTGCTGCAAATACTAACCTTACTTTAACTGCAACTCCGAGCAACGGTTATTACTTTAGTAATTGGACAGGTGCGTGCAGCGGAGCAACATTAACTTGCACCGTTACAATGAATCAAGCTGAAGCCGTTACTGCTGTATTCAAACCTCTTGTTGCCAAAGAGTTCTCATCCTCAACTTTAGATTTTTCTGTCTCAAGTGGAAGATTTAGCCGTAGAAATTGTGCAACTAGGGAAACTGAGGTTTGTTTGCCTACCAGTTGTCAGCTTGATAAAAGTGGTAGCCATTTAAATGGATATAAAGAAACTCAGTTTTCTATGAATAATCAGGGCAATGGGTCAGGTGTAAATATTTCTTCAGGAGAAACGTGTTCCAAGTTAAAAGTAGAAGTTTGTGCTAGAGCAGCTAGTACAGTTCGGGCTTGGTACAAAGGATCAATCACGATTTACGGCCTTTGTAAATAATAAGCTGCTTATTTAGTAACAAAAAACCTGCTAAGTTTTAAGAACCTAGCGGGTTTTTTTGTTATAGCTATTTTCTCCCCCGGTAGTCTCCTCGCGTTTTTCAACACAACCCGCATGAAAACAGAACCCTTCCCTTCGACTACGCTTGCTTCGACCGCTGACCGCCATGGAAAGCGCAGCAAGGGCGGTTAGTCCCCGATAGCCAATGCCCGACCGTATAGCCGTAGGTTGAAGCGAAAGCGCAAGCCGCAGGAGAGACGCAGCGGGTGTGATTGGCGTAGA
>Ga0209575_10000626_pt1 | contig 19429 bp, 16 predicted proteins | sample Medcelwee11metaG_FD_187172 | JGI IMG/M metagenome (GOLD analysis project Ga0209575, IMG submission 187172) | Freshwater pond sediment microbial communities from the University of Edinburgh, under environmental carbon perturbations - Medium... | ecosystem: Environmental > Aquatic > Freshwater >...
GCCTCGGCCTCGAAGGGCGCGACATGGACGGCAGCGAGGTCATCATGATCGACTCGAAGGAGGTCTTCGTCCGCAAGCCTCACGGCAAGGCGGTGGTGACCGTCGGCGTGGACGACATCATCGTGGTCGATACCCCCGACGCGCTGCTCATATGCAAGGCGGGTGAGTCGCAAAAGGTGGTCAAGGCGGTGGAGATGATGCGGCGCGAGCCGGGGCTGGAAGGGTTTTTGTAGTGGAGGATTTTGCTCGTGCTCCCCGGCTTGAAAGCCGGGGCAACTGAATGTAAGAAGTTTGAATGTCCGTCGGGCTAAAGCCCTCCTGAATATGAGCAAGCCTGGGCAATGTGATTGTAGCAGCATAAATGAAAAAGCCGGAGTATTCAATCTCCGGCTTTTTTCGTTTAGCTCTTTTTCTTTGACCAGGTGGCGCCCTCTTTGGTGTCCTTGACTTCGATGCCGCGCTGGAGGAGAAGGTCGCGGATTTTGTCGCTGGTGGCGAAATCCTTGCTGGTGCGCGCCTCCTTGCGGAGTTCGAGCAGCACCTCCATCACCTCGTCGAGCGTCCGGGCGCTCTCGCCGCTCTCTCCGGCCACCAGCTCCTCGCGGCTTTTCAGAATGCCGAGCACCTCGCCAGCGAAGGTTTCGAGGAGTGCAATTGATCGATCAATTGATTTGGATGAAAGTCCCTGCGGCCTGTCAAGTGCGCTGTTCAGCACCTTGACGAATTCAAATATCTTCGAGATTGCAATTGGAGTATTGAAATCGTCGTTAAGTGCCTCGACGATTTTATCCTCCGCAATGAACATTTTAAAAGTATCAACGCCTTCGCCAGGAGTAGCTTCGAGTAGCCGCTTGTACGCATCCTGCAACTTCTCGAATCCCGACTGCGAAGCCTTGATGGCCGCTTCGGAGAAGTCGAGCGGGGAGCGGTAGTGCGACTGGAGGATGAAGAAGCGGATCACCAGCGGATCGAAGCTCGTGAACAGCTCCTTGAGATTGATGAAGTTTTTGAGCGACTTGCCCATCTTCACGCCGTCAACCGTCACCATGTTGTTGTGCATCCAGTAGCGCACGAAGGGCTTGCCGGTGGCCGCCTCGGACTGGGCGATCTCGCAGTCGTGGTGCGGGAACTTGTTCTCCATGCCGCCGCCGTGGATGTCGATCGTGTCGCCGAGATACTTCATCGCCATCGCGGAGCACTCCAGGTGCCAGCCGGGGTAGCCCTCGCCCCACGGCGATTGCCACTTCATGATGTGGCCCGTTTCGGCTTTTTTCCAGAGCGCGAAGTCCGACGGGTTGCGCTTCTCCGAGCGCTCCGCGACGCGCCCGCCCGACTGCAACGCAGCCTGGTCGGTGCGGCCCGAAAGCTTGCCGTAGCCGGCGAACGAGTTGACATCGAAATAGACGTTGCCGCCGGATTCGTAAGCGTGGCCGGTTTCGACCAGCCGCTCGACCAGCGCGATCTGCTCCGGGATGTGGCCGGTCGCCGTCGGCGCGATGTTCGGGCGCTGGATGCCGAGCCTGTCCATATCGTCGTAAAAACTGTGCGTGTAGTACTGTGCGATCTCCATCGGCTCGGTCTTCTCCAGCCGCGCCTGCTTCTGGATTTTGTCTTCCCCCTCGTCGGCGTCGTCGGTCAGGTGGCCAACGTCGGTGATGTTCTGCACATACTTGACCTTCAGCCCGATGTGGCGCATCCAGCGCACCACCACGTCGAACGACACGTAGCTCTTGGCGTGGCCGAGGTGGGCGTGTCCATAGACGGTCGGCCCGCAGACGTAGATGGTGGCGATGCCGGGATGAAGCGGTTCGAACGGTTCCTTCGTGCGGCTGAGGGAGTTGTAGATAGCGAGAGAAGAGGACATCCGGATAGCGAAATAGGTTGGCGAATCCCGGCCCGATGGCCGGGAAATGTCGTAAAAGTTAAACATTTGGCTCTGTAAGGCAAGGTTTTTCAGACACTGCCCGTTCCTGATTTTTCCGGAATGTTGTCGCCGCCAACGGTGTGCCGGAAGAGCACTCGCCAGCCCGTCTCGCAGGCAATGAACTTTCGTAGAATCGTGAAGCGGTGAGACTGCCGATGACGCTGAATTTTCGTGCAAATATCCGGGTTTTGATAACGGCAGCTCTGAAAACGTATTGCGTGTTTGGGTAGTGCTCAAAATCCTCACGTTCTGTCTGTACGCTCTGGTTTCTGCGCAGCATCCGCCTTGCACTCAGGTCGCTCATGACACTTTTTAGGGGTGCCCATAAAATCGATCATGGTTATGCGCGTTTATTAACAAAGTACTTTTTCATATATTTTTTATCGTTACTTTTGAGATTGTCAGGAGTCTATTCGAGCGGATGAAAAAAAACGAGAGAATGTTCCCAGTTGTTTTCAAGTAGCATGAGACTCTGCGTTCACATGCTCAATCGAGAGGCGATCACGGGCGCGGCGTTCTGTTTGCAAACTGTAACGAGAATCGGTTGCCGCCGCTGATCATTTCGTTCGCTCCAACAAGGAAAATCACATGAACAACAAGCCAGCGCCCAGCTTGCGGATGGTCGCAGTCATAGCCGGTATCGCCATGCTCGGCGGACTGGACTGGTTTACGGGCTACGAGCTGAGTTTTTTTGTTTTCTATTTCGTGCCGATTGCATACGCCGCATGGCGATTCGGCTTGTCGGCGGCAATCGCGGCGGTTGTGCTGAGTGGAATAAGCTGGTTTTTGGCGGATATTTTCGCGGGCCACTCCTATTCATCGAATCTCTATGAAATATGGAGCACGATGACTCGTTTTGCTGCTTTCATCGCCATCGGATGGTCTGTGGCCAGAATGCGGCAAATGCTCGAACGCGAGCGCCAGATTGCCGAAAAGCTGCGCAAAGCGCTGTCGGAGATTCAGGTGCTTGAGTCATTTCTGCCGATCTGCGCCGAATGCAAGAAAATTCGTGACAAGGATGGCGAGTGGACGGAGCTGGAGGAGTATTTCGGCCAGCACTCGAACACTCAATTTACGCACGGGTACTGCCCGGAGTGCGGAAAACGAGCGCTGGAAGAGGCCTCTCTGACAGCAAAAGTCGAGTCGAACGGCGCGGGGGATTGGATACCTGCGACGAATTCCGGTCAATAGCGATTGCTTCCCGATCTTACGGAGGTTATCGGGAGTCATGGCGACTGGATATTCGGCGGAACCGTGGCCGAATTGAAGCGGCGCATCGTTGCGCGTCAGCAGCATTTTACCAGATTCGTGAAATGATGCCTCCCGATAAAGGAACTCAAGCCTTGCCTTTTCATGCGCCGGTTCCCTTGTCTGCTCGTGGCGCACCAATGGAATAACGTCCTCTGTTGGTTACATTGCAGGAGAGACTGGCTCGACACCCTGCCGCTGAACATTCGCCATCGTTTCGGGAAGATCGTGGCTTTCAGGCCAGAGAAAGCCGTCCACGGTCCCTTTCAATCCGATCCGCTTTCAACGCGATAGCAGCAGAAAGGTATGCGGAACTTGTATCACACTTTTCCATTTCCCGACTTTTTTTGTTCCAGCGCAGGTGTATGCCGGTCGGCATCTCTGCGTCAAACGATAGTTCTTCTGCTCATCCCCCTGCTCTTTTGCGCCTTTTCCGGCTCCACGGAAAAACACAGTCAATCAGCCCAAACCTGAAATGAGTCACAGCGTATCACCGAAGATGGTTAAAGTCGCGACCTGGAGCGAATTACAAGAGAGAATGCCGAGCTATGCGCTCGTTGGCGAGGTTGACCTGGTCGTGATCCGGCGCGGAGAGGAGGTCTCGGTGCTCTACGGCCGCTGCCTGCACCGCGGCGGCCTCATGGCCGACGGTTTCGTGAAAGGCAGCAATCTCGTCTGCGGACTGCACAACTGGGATTATCGCCTCGATACCGGCGTGAGCGAGTACAACAGCAAGGAGGCCCTGCACCGGTTTCGGGCGTGGGTCAATCGGGAGGCCGATGCGGTGCTGGTCGATGAAAACGAGATTGCCGAGTGGGCGCGCCGACATCCCCAGCCTTTTCATCGCGAGGCATACCAGGGCCTCTACGCCGACATCCACGGCGGCCCTGAGGAGCCTCACAACAGTCACATCCATCAGCTTGCCGAAACCGATCCCGCCACCTTTTCAGCGCAGGGGGCGGTTTCGGCGATGGGCGTACCGGGCGACCTCCTGCCGAAATGGGACGACATCCAGATACTCACCGCGCAGCTCGCCGTCCAGCCGCTCGACGACGATGCGCCCGTCGGAACCGGCGTGGTCATCGGGCCTCGCGCCAAAAGGCCGCTTCGCCTCGAAATTCCTCTGCTGGTCACCGACATGAGCTACGGCGCGCTCAGCCGCGAAGTCAAGATCGCCCTGGCCCGAGGGGCCGAACTGGCCGGTACCGGCATCTGCTCTGGCGAAGGCGGAATGCTCAAAGCCGAAAGGGCCGAAAACTCCCGCTACTTTTACGAACTCGCTCCGGCGGAGTTCGGCTTCGACATCGCGCAGGTCAAGCGCTGCCAGGCGTTTCACTTCAAGGCCGGGCAGGCCGCCAAAACCGGAGTGGGCGGGTTGCTTCCGGCTGACAAGGTCACAGAGGAGATCGCCCGCGTTCGCGGCATCGAACCGCACTGCGACGCCCATGCCCCGTCGCACTTCCGCAATCTGCGCACCCCGGAAGAGTTCGCCGACATGTCCGGGCGCGTCAGGGAGGCGACCGGCGGCATTCCGGTCGGCTTCAAGCTTTCGGCGCAGCACATTGAAGCCGACCTCGACTTCGCCATCGAAGCGGGCGCGGACTACGTCATTCTCGACGGGCGCGGCGGCGGCACAGGGGCGTCACCCAATCTGCTGAAGAACAACATCTCCGTTCCGACCATCCCGGCTCTGGCGCGAGCGCGGCGGCACCTCGACAAAAGCGCCGCCAGCCACGTCAGCCTCGTCATCACCGGCGGGTTGCGCACCGAGTCCGACTTCATCAAAGCGCTCGCCCTCGGAGCCGACGCCGTCGCCCTTGGCAACGCCGCGATCCAGGCCGCCGGATGCCTCGGAATGAGAGCCTGCCACAACAACCACTGCCCGGTTGGCGTCGCGACGCAAGACCCCGAGCTGCGCCAGCGCCTCTCGATCGACCATGCCGCAGAGCGGGTTCAGCGCTTCCTCTGCAACTCGGTCACGATGATGCAGGTCATGGCAAGAGCCTGCGGCCACAACCACCTCAACCGCTTCACCGTCTCCGATCTGGTAAGCTGGAAGCAGGAGATGACCGCTCTGGCGGGGATTCGGTATGGGGGTGTTGGCGGTGGGTGAGGACGGTGGAAATGGCTCGTTTGTGGTTGGCTTTTTTTGTTTAACATGTCTATCACCGACTAACATGTAATGCAAAGATGCTATGGAGAAGGAAAAGGCGGATCAGATGATCGGAATTCGTATTCCGAAAAGCGTCGCTCAACGGCTGGATACGCTTGCCAAAAAAACAGGCCGAACCAAGACCTGGTACGTTCGCGAGGCCATCATGGAGCACCTCGACGATCTTGAAGATATTTATCTGGCAGAAGAGGTTCTCGAACGGGTGAGGAGGGGCGAGGAGGCCGTGTCCGGCATCGATGAAGTGGAGCGTCGTCTTGGCTTGGAAGATTGAGTTTGCCGCGTCAGCGGAAAAAGAGCTGTCCAAGCTGGATAAATCTGCGGCAAAACGGATTCTCAAAATTCTGAGAGAGAGCGTTGCCACTGATCCCCGCTCATCGGGCAAAGCGTTGCGGGGCGATCATGCCGGACTCTGGCGCTACCGGGTAGGTGACTATCGGGTGATTTGCGAAATCCGCGATGAGACCGTTTCAGTTCTTGTCGTTCGGGTCGGGCATCGGAGAGAGGTTTATCGGTAGTTTCAAGAAAGAAAGTCTTCCCGATGAGGTGCGAGGCAAATCGGATAAAGAGATCGTTAGCTATGTGCAGCAGAAAAAAGAGGAACGCGAAAGTCTGAAGGCGCAGATTTCGGCACTCAGCAAAAAGCGGGATACCTATGTTCAGGCGAAAGAGCGGGAAACCACCGATTCAAAGAGCCTCAGAACGGTGATTCTCGAAAACCTGCGCATGAAGGCAGCCAAGAAGAATTTCAGCTACAAATAACGTTTTTCGGGAGCCGCAGCTCTGGCTTTCTTGCCAGGCAGCGGTGCTTGTATGACGTTTCTCAATTACTTCCTAATGCCATAGGGTATCGAAAAAAAATCAAGTTCTTGAAAATCAGGCATAATTTTCGTATTTACAATATGTAAGCCATGCCGTCGGGCTTATTCAGTATCCCTCCCGAGACGGCTCCTGATATGTGGTGATAATGCTTGATAAATAGCTATGCTTAATTCTCGTTGTGGCTAGACCAGCTGGGTAATTGTTCTTATATGGGATAAACACAGTAGCTGGTTCTTTTTGAGGGTAATTGGTAGTGGATTTGTATGTGTTAAGATTTGTTGGGAAATTTTTTTTATACAGGACGCATAATGTTTTTGTGTTGCTTCTAATGAAAAAATGCTGATAAATATAATTTTTTTAAGATGATTTATGAGTCTACATTTGATGTTGATTTTATAAAAAAAGGGATAGCTATTGGCCTTAATAAGCTGTTTGAGTGCACATTGCCTTCAATATGGACAAATAGTGGTGTAGGCTGGCAGCAACTTTGGGATGTGTCTGATAATGCTGGTTTTTATGCATCATGTGAAGGTATTATATTGCTACTAGCGATACCGGAGTTCTATGATTTATATGAAGAGGCAAAGTCGCTTGCTGCTAAGGTTTTTAGCGAGCATGTTGTCTTGGTGGTTGATGATAATGTTATGTCTTTTACGGAAGCTCATGAACGAATGCGTTATCATACTCTTAATACCGTTATGAAGATCGCGAAGTTTGTTCAGGCGGCAAATAAAATCAATGATAGTGTAGGTTTGACTCAAGAACAAGAGAGAGTTTTGAATATCCAGAAAAAGCGTCTTCAGGATATAGGGTTAATTCAAAATGGTAAATGGTCCTGTACATTTATGGGTTCAAATGATGAGGCATGGAGCTTGGCGGCAGTTCCTGAGAGCATTATTGCATTATATGAGAGTGGCGACGGGAATTTGGAGTGCATTAGATCTTCTTTAGGTTTGCTTTTGGATGAGATTCGAGATAATTACAATATTTTTGTAGGTGGAGATTTTAGAAGGGAATCAATAATTTTATGGGTATTAAGCGAAGTTTGCGAGGTTTTGAGTGAAGTAGATTTGATGTTTGCTACAGGTGTTGCAAAAAGGAATTTGATGAATGGCTATCATCAAATTAATGCGCACTGGGATGATAGATTTAGGAATCCTTATACTGGATTTGATGATTATTATACATATAATACTATGATTTTGGCTAATATTGCAATGATGAATTTTATTGAAAAAGATCAAATGCCGCTAAGTGCCATTGATTCTTGCCTTCCTATAGTATATCGTATGGCAGATAACATTATTAAAAATATTTCATATAAAGACCCTTCTTCCGGGAAAAGGTATTTTTGGGAGCATTGTCAGGCGCTTGGTTTGCTGGTTAAATTTTATGGTTTGTTCGAGGCTAAAAAACTTGATAAAATATACAAGGAGGCTTTTATGTATGTTAACCCGATGCATTTTAACAAGAAGACATTCGTGGTTGATGAGACGTCTGCTGTAGTTATCATGCCGTTTGGTCCTAAATGGTCTAAGGTTGTTTTTTCTGCAATTCAAGAATCTTGTTCTTCCCAAGGTATAAGTGCTTGGCGGAGTGATATGGATTATGGTGATGATCATATTATGCAGAGTATATGGGAAAGGATAAATTCCGCAAAATTTATTGTAGCGGATTGTACGCATAAAAATCCTAATGTTTTTTACGAACTTGGTATAGCGCACACAATCGGTAAGCCTGTTTTTATTTGTGCACAGAAAAGAGATGATATTCCTTTTGATTTGGGGCATATTAGGTCATATGTGTATGGTGAGATGAATGGTGAGGTTGACGAAATATTGTCGAATATTGAGAGTTTTAAGATTGCTATACGACACTTTATTCAGACTATATAATTTCATTGCTATGAATAACCTTTTTTTTGCTCAAAAAGCTTTTATCGTTGATGAGGGATGTATCTTATCTGTGCAGAAAAGTATGGATGACCCATTTAATCCTGGTAAGTGGGAAGTCCCTGGTGGGAGAATCAAAGAGGCAGAAGTTCCTTATGACCATATAATTCGAGAAGTGAGAGAAGAAGTCGGTATAGACGTCATTCCTGGGATGCCGTTTTATGTTTGGTCATGGGAAAATAGAAAAGAAGGTGTTGTTTATAAAACTGTTGCTCTGGCGCGTATATGCAGGGCTATGGGACGGGAGATAAGAAGTGATTTTCAGGTGGAAGATGATTATATTGGAGATATAAAGTGGATCGAGATAGATAGGATTTGGGAGTATCCATGGATTGAAAATATGATGCCGGTTCTTCTTATGTTTGAAAAAATTATGAATTCTGGCGATGAACAGTTTTATTCGATCTTTTATTGAGGGTGATGTATGTTTGAACCGGAAAAATGGATAAAGTATCGGATATTGTCGTATTTCGATTTGGCAGATATTGATGAAGTGAGTGCGAGTATTGTTAGATATGAATGGAGTGAAAGGGATTGTATGTATGATGATCTTATCGCTGAATTGAGTGAAGACCTATTGGATGGTGATACTGTTTTTTATGTTGTGAAGCTGGTTCAGAATGGTTTGTCTGGGCAGCTTCCAAATTTTCGGGTTTATGGGAAAGGTGATTTAGAGAAGCTTATTTTGTTTGTCGCTGGATATGAGACAGTCGGAATGTATGACGAAATATGGTTGTGTAAGACATTTGCGAGCGTAAATAAATATAATGTCGCAGGAAGAGTATTGTTTGCAGGTTCTAATGCTGAGGTAGTTCAGCAGATAGAACAGGTTTGGCATTGTAGTCCAAGACTTATAGAGACCTACAATACTTATTTTCAATGGCCTTATATGAGAATGATTAGATTTGATTGGGGTAGGTATTGGCGGTGTGATGAGGCACATATTCCGATTGGGTATAATATGTCTTCTTATAGGTTAGAAATGGAGATGAAAGAGCTTTTAAAAATGATGGAGAGTAAGAGAGAAAAAATAGAGCTATTTGGTGAGTATCTGGGGTCATTTGGGGCGACTAATTACAGTATTGAATATAAAGTGGCGGATGGTAAGTTGAGAATTATTGATTGGGATACAGCGGTGGATAAAAGAATTGTTAATTCTTATAAAGAAAAAATATAGAAAAAGTGAACTGTCCTTTTTGTTCTGAGATAAAAAATCCTAGTATAGTGAGGGAGGTAATATCTGACTGGCCTTATCCGGATAGATTTTTATATGAAAATAAGGCGTGGGTTGTTGTGCCAGGGTATAGTCCACAAGTATATCCATATATTTTAACTATATCAAAAAGGCATATTAAGTCTTTTTTGGAAGCAACAAAGAAGGAAAGGGACATGTTTTATGATTGCTTAGATCATCTATTAATGTTAGATGTCTTTAAAGAAAAAAAAATATGCTTTTTTGAGCACGGCGGTAATGCTTGTGGTGCTTCATGTTTAGATCATTGTCATTTGCATTTGATTGATACTGAGTATCGTTTATTGGATGATTTTGAGGGGTCAGGCGGAGATTTTTATTATTATGATAAAGATGAAAAGACGTATGATGGGATTAATTATTTGTTGTGCGGTGAGTATTTTGGAAAAAATGATTTTGTCGTTTTGATAAGCCGTGTTGTTGAAAGAGAACATCAATATTTTAGGCATATGTTGGCAGAGAAGATAGGAGATTCTCGGTGGGACTGGCATATGGGAATTAATAAGAAGTATATGTTAGATTTGTATCAGGAGGTGATGGGGCTTAAAGGATTAATATGATCTAAATATTTATTTTTTTAGATCGCCGCTTGATTTTGTTCTCCTTGAGAATCGTAAGGGTTCATTATCCTAAGAAAAAAGAACAAAATCGATAGATGAGGTTTTGACTCTGAAATATAAGATTGATTTATTGTTTTGGCAATTGGATATGTCAATGCTCTTGAGGATAAAGCCTGTATTCATAGTCGTTTTTTAGGGAATTGTTTTTTTACCTATAATCGCCAGAACAATAATATATTCTTTTTACTTTCCCCCTTTGGGATTTACTCCCTCTATTTATTAGCTTCACACCTTTGGCCACCAGCGTAAGGCACAGAGTTATTCCGCCCGGAATTCGCCTGCGAGCCTCACCGTTCACCCACATCTATGAACATCACCTCCGCCGTCTTTGTTTGCAGTTATTCGAGTTTGAACGGGCTTCCGGCTGACGGATCGCCGGAGATCGTGTTTGTCGGGCGGCCGAATGTGGGGAAGTCTTCGCTGCTGAATTCGCTCTGTGCCCGCAGGGGACTGGCCAAGACCAGTTTGATGCAGTAGCTTTATGGCGCAATAGTTTTTCGCCTACCAGTGATTGACAGTATCGGCTTGAAAACCAGGATAATCACGCCTCTCGCTGTTTATCACATTCAGAATACGGAACTTGCGACTGTGGTGCAGGTCGTCGCTCTTGAGATACATCGATCGCAACTCGTTCCGGCTTTGCGCTGGCGGTGGCGTCAGCCGGCCTTTTCTGCCTTCTTCCGGCGCTTTTCACACGACGCTTCAGGGATTCCTCACGGTAGATTCGCTTCGTTTTTTATGATTGATCAAATGCCCATCACCCCGTAACATCTAACGCAATTGACAGTAAACCCAGCCATTGGGCTTTTCGCGCCCGGCTTTTTAGTTTGACATTGCAATCCGCCGCGAGCATTGTGGCGCGAATTTTTACCAGGATCACACGATTGTCCGGAAAGCAGAGCAGTGGGTTTTCACTCATCACAATGGAGAGCCGATATGAATACGCAAGCAAAGATGACGATCTGCCTTTGGTACAATGGCGATGCCGAGGAAGCGGCGCGATTTTATGCGAAGACCTTTCCGGATTCATCCGTTGGCGCGGTATTTCGCGCGCCGGGAGATTATCCGTCCGGCAAAACCGGAGATGTGTTGACGGTCGAGTTTACGGTGATGGGAATTCCCTGTATCGGGCTCAATGGCGGGCCCGAGTTCAAGCACAATGAATCGTTCTCGTTTCAGGTTGCGACCGCTGACCAGGCCGAAACCGATCGTTACTGGAACGCGATTGTCGGCAATGGCGGCCAGGAGAGCGTGTGCGGGTGGTGCAGGGACAAGTGGGGTCTGTCCTGGCAGATTACGCCGATCGCGCTGACCAGAGCGGTAAGCGATCCCGACTCCGCCGCCGCCAAACGTGCGTTCGATGCGATGATGGGGATGAAAAAGATCGACATCGCCGCAATCGAGGCGGCCCATCGCGGTTGAACTTCAGGGGCACATTCAAGATCGGTGGCCGCCGACAGGGTAAGGATGATTAGCGCCTGAAATGGGTATATTCAGGAAATGCAAACAGGGAGTTCAATGGAAAGGAAGTATGAAGTTGGTGGTGATTATTTCATAGAAAAAATACTGGCCGCTGTTTTTTTGGGATTTCGTACCGTCAACAATCCTTCATCGGTGACGGTTCATCCTGAACTGATGATGAAGATCAGGGAGCGTTTCAGGAACAAAGCGGTTGGCCCGAAACGCGTGGGCGACTCGGAGGTATTTTGTGGACTGAAGGTCATTGAAGACGCGACGAAAGAGAAAGATTATCTTTCAGTCAGTTAAGCCCTTTTAAAAAAAAGAGATCGGGATCATTTGCACGGGAAGTGAAATCGTTCGGGTAACGGCGCTATGGGGCAGTCCCAGGCCCAAACCTTTGGGTTTTTCCTTCAGGGTTTTTTAGCTTGGCCATTCACTGCGCCGCGACGATCGCGGCGTGATTTTTTTATAAGGATTTCCCCATGAACATCACCACCGCCGACTTTTTTTGCAGTTATTCAAGTCTCAACGGGCTTCCGTCAGACGGCAGGCCGGAAATCGTGTTTGTGGGGCGGTCGAATGTGGGGAAGTCTTCGCTGCTGAATTCGCTTTGCGCCCGCAGGGGACTGGCCAAGACCAGTTCGACGCCGGGCAAGACGCGGCTCATCAACTATTTCCTTATCAACGACAACCTCTACTTCGTCGATCTGCCGGGATACGGCTATGCCAAGGTCGGGCAGGGGGAGCGCGAGAGCTGGGGGAAGTTGCTGACGGGCTACATCCAGAAGCGCGACCAGATCGCCCTCGTCGTGGCGCTCATCGATTCGCGCCATCCGGGCATGGCCTCCGACCGGGAGATGATGGAGTTTCTCGACTATTGCGGTCGGCCGTTTGGCATCGTCTTGACCAAGTGGGACAAGCTCAAGCAGGCCGAAAAGTCGAAAGCCCGCCGCACGATTGAAAGTTGCGCGTCGAAAGCCAAATTTATTGTAAATTATTCGTCTTTGTCGGGCAGTGGCCGGGACGGGCTTCTGGCTTCGATCGATACTTTTTCTCAGTAAAAACAAGCGACGTGGAAGAAAAAACATTCAGCAGGCCGGCAGCGTCTGCTACCGTGCTTGTGGGCACGCAGTTCGGCGACGAGGGCAAGGGCAAGCTGGTCGATTACCTCTCGGATAAATACGACATCGTGGTGCGCTATCAGGGCGGCGCGAACGCTGGTCACACCATCTGCTTCGACGGCAAGACCGTCGTGCTGCACCTCATTCCCTCCGGCATCTTCAACAAGGATTGCATCTGCGTGATCGGCAACGGCGTCGTGATCGATCCGAATGCGCTGATGGAGGAGATCCAGAAGGTCGAGGAGCTGGGCTACGACGTCAAGGGTCGCTTGTTCATCAGCCACAACGCGCACCTCATCATGCCGTACCACAAGCGGCTCGATTCGCTGAGCGAGTCCAGCCTCTCCGGCGAGCAGAAAATCGGCACCACCGGTCGCGGCATCGGGCCGAGCTACGAGGACAAGTTCGCCCGCCACGGCATCCGGGTGGTCGATCTGTTGAGTCCCAAGGTACTCGAAGAGAAGCTGCGCGACAACATCGCCGCCAAGAACAAGCTGATCTGCAAGGTCTATGAAAAGGAGGAGATCGACGTCGATGCCATCATCGGCGAGTATGAGGCGTTCGACAAGGAGATCGATCCCTACGTGACCAACACCCAGCTCTACCTGAACCGCCAGATCAAGGCGGGCAAAACCGTGCTGCTCGAAGGGGCGCAGGGCTGCCTGCTCGACGTGGATCACGGCACCTACCCGTTCGTGACCTCTTCCAATCCAACCTCCGGCGGCGCGTGTACCGGCTCCGGCGTCGCGCCGAACCACATCGGCAAAATCATCGGCGTCTGCAAGGCCTACATGACCCGCGTCGGCAACGGCGACTTCCCGACCGAACTCGACGACGAAATTGGCGAGGCGCTCGGCAGGATCGGCTGCGAGTTCGGCGCGACCACCGGGCGCAAGCGGCGCTGCGGCTGGCTTGACCTGGTGGCGCTGCGTTACTCACTGACGATCAGCGGCGTGACCGAGCTGGCGCTGACCAAGCTCGACGTGCTCGATACTTTCGAGGAGATCAAGGTGTGCACCTCGTACATGCTCGACGGCAAGGAGATTCACGACTTCCCGACCGAGCACCAGACCCTGTCGCGTGTGCAGCCGGTCTATAAGAGCCTGACGGGCTGGATGGCCTCGAACTCGAAAGCCAAGAGTTTCGACGAGATGCACCCGAACGCGCAGGCCTACGTGACTTTCCTCGAAGAGGCGGTCGGCGTACCGGTGACTTTCATCTCCGTCGGACCAGGCCGCGACGAGACGGTGTTCAAGTAAAAAGTTGGGCTGAAGCCCGGATTTTTTTTGGCTTTCTGTTTCCCTCCCCCCCCCGGCTTGAAAGCCGGGGCAACATGAAGCGGAAGAGTGGATGAATGTCCGCCGGGTTGAAACCCGGCTGAATGTGGGAGAGTCGGGGCAACATGAATGGAAGAGGTTTGAGTGTCCGCAGGGTTATTACTTCGGCAATTATATCTCTTAAACTCTCTTCAACAATTGCCCCGGACTTTAGTCCGGGGTTTATGGATAACTTATAGTATATACGGGCTTTAGCCCAATCTCATTCCGGTTGCCTTATGGCCCTCCTCGACATTACGGTGATTCCGCTTGGCGCTGGCGGCAGCGGGCTGAGCGCCTGGGTTGCCGGGCTTGAGAGGCTGCTCGACGAGAGCGGCCTTTCGTTCAGGCTGAACGACATGGGCACCACGGTCGAGGGTTCGGCGGACGAACTGTTCGCTGTCGCCCGCAAGCTGCACGAGCACTGCTTCGGCGAGGGGGTGGCGCGGGTCTATACCGTGATGAAGATTGACGACCGCCGCGACAAGGCGGTCTCCCTCGGCGACAAGGTGGCCTCGGTCGAGAGGGCAAGGCAAAAGCCGGGCGCGGGTGGTGGACAATGACGGACGTCGTGGACCGGGCGGTTGCGATCTTCGATGGAATTTCACATGGGGGTGTGCATTGCTATTATCGACTCCTCGCTTCTCTGCGCTGGTCGAAGCCCGGAAAGCCGCGCCGGATAAATGAAAATTATTTTTATCTTCGAGTTCTCAATTATCAAGGGTTGAGCGCCCGGAGCCACTTCGGAGCGGCCAGCACCATCTTCTAAAGTCATATTGCCATGATGCCGGTTTCAAGCGATTGCCAGATTCTCAAAGAGGATAACGTCACTCACAGCTTCTGCGGACTGGCCTGCGTCGGCTGGCTCTACCAGAAGATCAAGGACAGCTTTTTCCTTATTCTCGGTACCCACACCTGCGCGCACTTTCTCCAGAACGCCCTCGGCATGATGATCTTTGCCAAGCCTCGGTTCGGCATCGCGCTGATCGAGGAGGCCGATCTTTCCCGCGCCGAGCCTCAGCTCGAAGCGGTGATCGAGGAGATCAAGCGCGACCACAATCCGTCGGTGATCTTCCTGCTTTCGTCCTGTACCCCCGAGGTGATGAAGGTCGATTTCAAGGGTCTGGCCCACCATCTCAGCACCGACAAGACGCCGGTGCTTTTCGTGCCGGCCAGCGGCCTGGTGTTCAACTTCACGCAGGCCGAGGACTCGGTGCTCCAAGCGCTGGTGCCCTTCTGCCCCGAAGCTCCCGCCGGTGAGAAAAAGGTGGTGTTCGTCGGCTCGGTCAACGACATCACGGCCGACGACCTGCGCACCGAAGCCGAACAGCTCGGCATTCCGGTGGCGGGCTTCCTGCCCGAGAGCCGGTTCGACAAGCTTCCGGCCATCGGCCCCGACACAGTGCTCGCGCCGATCCAGCCCTACCTGTCGCGCGTCTGCTCCCGCCTGAGCCGTGAACGCGGCGCCAAGGTGCTCACCTCGCTCTTTCCGTTCGGCCCCGACGGCACCAAAACCTTCTGGGAAGACCTGGCGGCGATGTTCGACATCGAGGTCGATCTGTCCGACCGCGCCGAAGCTGCCTGGCAGAAGATCAAGCCGCAGACCGACATGCTCAAAGGCAAGAAGATTTTCCTCACCGCCGACACCATGATGGAGCTGCCGCTGGCCCGCTTCCTCAAGAACGCCGGGGCGGAGGTGGTCGAGTGCAGCAGCGCTTACATCAACAAGAAATTCCACGCTCGCGAACTCGAAGCGCTCGAAGGCGTCAAGGTGGTCGAGCAGCCCAACTTTCATCGCCAGCTCGAGGAGATCAGGCGTACCCGCCCCGACATGATCGTCACCTCGCTGATGACGGCCAACCCGTTCGTCGGCAACGGCTTTGTCGTCAAGTGGAGCATGGAGTTCACGCTCATGTCGATCCATAGCTGGTCGGGCGTGTTCACCCTCGCCAACCTGTTTGTCGCTCCGCTCCTGCGCCGCGAGAGCCTGCCGGAGTTCGACGATTCGGTGTGGCTCGAAGGGGTGATGCCCAGCGCTCAGTAAAATTCCAAGACGAAAACCAACGATCAATCATGCGTTTAGCTTTCTGGCTGTATGAAGGGACCGCGCTGCACGGCGTAAGCCGAGTGACCAACAGCATGAAAGGGGTCCATACCGTTTATCATGCCCCCCAGGGTGACGACTACATCACGGCGACCTACACCATGCTCGAACGGACGCCCGAGTTCCCGAAGCTTTCCATCAGCGTTGTGCGCGGCCAGGACCTGGCGCGCGGCACCTCTCGGCTGCCCGGCACGATCGAGCAGGTCGAGAAGCACTACAAGCCGGAGCTGATCGTGGTCGCGCCGAGTTGCAGCACGGCCTTGCTTCAGGAGGATCTCGGCCAGATGGCTCGCTCCTCCGGCGTCGATCAGGACAAGATCATGGTCTATGCGGTCAACCCCTTCAGGGTGGCCGAAACCGAGGCCGCCGAAGGGCTGTTCACCGAGCTGGTGAAGCGCTTCGCCGCCGAACAGCCGAAGACCGAAAAGCCTTCGGTCAACCTGCTTGGTTTCACCTCTCTCGGCTTTCACCTCCGCGCCAACCTCACCAGTCTCCGCCGAATGCTCAAGACGCTCGGCATCGAGGTGAACGTGGTGGCTCCGTGGGGCGCGGGCATTGGCGACTTGAAAAAGCTGCCTGCCGCATGGGTCAACATTGCGCCGTTCCGTGAGATCGGCTGCCAGGCTGCCGGGTACCTCAAGGAGAAGTTCGGTATGCCCTCGATCACCGAAGCGCCGCTTGGCGTCAACGCAACGCTGCGCTGGCTCAGGGCGATCATCGCCGAGGTGAACAAGATCGGCGCGGAGAAAGGAGTGGCTCCGATCGAAATGCCCCAGATGCGCGACTTCTCGCTCGACGGCCAGAGTGCTCCGAGCGGTGTGCCGTGGTTTGCGCGCACGGCGGACATGGAGAGCTTCAGCAACAAGCGGGCGTTCGTGTTTGGCGACGCAACGCAGGTGGTGGGCGTCACCAGGTTTCTCAAGGACGAGCTCGGCATGAAGATCATCGGCGTGGGCACCTATCTGCCGAAGCAGGCCGACTGGGTGCGCGAGCAGCTCGAAGGCTACCTGCCTGGAGAGCTGATGGTGACCGACAAGTTCCAGGAGGTTTCGGCCTTTATCGAGGAGGAGATGCCGGAGCTGGTCTGCGGCACCCAGATGGAGCGGCACAGTTGCCGCAAGCTCGACGTGCCCTGCATGGTCATTTCGACGCCGACCCATATCGAAAACCACCTGCTCGGTTACTACCCCTTCTTCGGTTTCGATGGCGCGGATGTGATGGCCGACAGGGTTTATACTTCGGCCAAGCTCGGTCTGGAAAAGCATCTGATCGACTTCTTCGGCGATGCCGGCCTCGAATACGAGGAGGAGGAGCCGGAAACGTTCACCGAAGCGGCGATGACAGGCAACGGCACGGTTGCATCAGCTTCGTCCGCGCAGGCTTCGGCTGCCGCTCCGTCGGAAGCTGCGGTCGCGACCGCGTCGGCAAGCGGCGAGATGAGCTGGACAGCCGAAGCTGAGAAGATGCTTGGCAAGGTGCCCTTCTTCGTGCGCAAGAAGGTGCGCAAGAACAGCGAGAACTTCGCCCGCGAAATCGGCGAACCGGTCATCACGGCGGATGTGTTCCGGAAGGCGAAGGAGCATCTGGGCGGGTAAGACATCCGGAGAGCTTGAAAATCAACGAACAAACCATTTGACCTCTATCATACCATGAGTTTAGTATTGGCCGTTTACGGAAAAGGCGGGATCGGCAAGAGCACGACCAGCGCGAACATTTCGGCAGCGCTGGCGCTCAAGGGGGCCAAGGTGCTCCAGATCGGCTGCGATCCGAAGCACGACAGCACCTTTCCGATTACCGGAAAGCTCCAGAAAACCGTCATCGAAGCGCTTGAAGAGGTCGATTTCCACCATGAGGAGCTGACCCCCGAAGATATTATCGAAACCGGTTTTGCCGGTATCGACGGCCTCGAAGCGGGTGGGCCTCCGGCTGGCAGCGGCTGCGGCGGCTACGTCGTGGGCGAATCGGTGACGCTGTTGCAGGAGATGGGGCTGTACGACAAGTACGACGTCATTCTTTTCGACGTGCTCGGCGACGTGGTGTGCGGTGGCTTCAGCGCTCCGCTGAACTACGCCGACTACGCGGTCATCATCGCTACCAACGACTTCGATAGCATTTTCGCGGCCAACCGACTCTGCATGGCCATCCAGCAGAAGAGCGTACGCTACAAGGTGCAGCTCGCCGGTATCGTGGCCAACCGCGTGGACTACACCAAAGGCGGTGGAACCAACATGCTCGACCAGTTCGCCGAGCAGGTCGGTACGCGTCTGCTCGCCAAGGTTCCGTACCATGAGCTGATCCGCAAAAGCCGATTCGCGGGCAAGACGCTGTTCGCGATGGATGAGAACGAGCCGGAGCTGGCAGAGTGCCTCGCGCCCTACAACGAGATCGCCGACCAGATTCTCTCCGAGAAACCGCTTGCCTCGGTTCCGAAACCAATCGGCGACCGCGAAATCTTCGACATAGTTGGTGGCTGGCAGTAAAAGCGGGCAGGACAAGAATTATTGCACAGAAGGGGCGCGGGAGCGCCCTTTTGGTGTTTTAAGGGCTATTCAGAGGGCTTGGCGGACGAAGTGGACCGGCGTGCAAATTTCCTGTTCATGCCGTATTTGTGAGTTTGCCAGGTTCACTTTTTTATTCTTTTTCTCAGAAAAGAGAGATTTTCCCAAGAATTGATTTGGAAGTATGGTGTGAGGGTGGTACATTAGGAGCCTTCACTTGAGACGGCGACGTCGCGAGATGAAGAAAGGCCCGAAAGGGTTCTGTTATTTGACTTTACTGATCTAAGGGAAATGCTCGATGCTGAGGTCGATGCTGGTCTTTTCGTATGAAAAGGGAGTGTCGGAGAAAAGCTGAAGAAGAAAAAGAAAAAAAGATTTGGTAGGTGGCGAGAAAAGTTGTACATTAGTTTCCCTTGATCATCAAGGTCAAGTTCTTTGAATTTGTTGCTTAAGTGAACGCCAAAAAGTCAATTGCTTTGTAGTTCTTGAACTCAAGGTAAAATCAGCCGGATCAAACAAAGTGTATTAAACTCTTACAACGGAGAGTTTGATCCTGGCTCAGGACGAACGCTGGCGGCGTGCCTAACACATGCAAGTCAAAGTCTGAGTGACTTCGGTTACAAGGACTTGGCGCAAGGGTGAGTAATGTATAGGTAATCTGCCCTTTGGTTTGGGATAACCCCGAGAAATCGGGGACAATATCAGATGATGCAGCGGAACCGCATGGTTATGTTGTTAAAGATTTATCGCCAAAGGATGAGCCTATATCCCATCAGGTAGTTGGTAAGGTAACGGCTTACCAAGCCTACGACGGGTAGCTGGTCTGAGAGGATGATCAGCCACATTGGAACTGAGACACGGTCCAGACTCCTACGGGAGGCAGCAGTGAGGAATATTGCGCAATGGGCGAAAGCCTGACGCAGCAACGCCGCGTGGATGAT
>Ga0209575_10000629_pt1 | contig 19367 bp, 19 predicted proteins | sample Medcelwee11metaG_FD_187172 | JGI IMG/M metagenome (GOLD analysis project Ga0209575, IMG submission 187172) | Freshwater pond sediment microbial communities from the University of Edinburgh, under environmental carbon perturbations - Medium... | ecosystem: Environmental > Aquatic > Freshwater >...
CATTGGAGACATCGAAACTCTTCAAGCCGAAATTGCAGCTTGGTCAACTGATGTCAACGAAAAACAACGTGGCGTTGACTGGCAAATGACAATCGGTGATGCGAGGGCAAAACTGAAGTCTATTTATTCTAATATTAAGTCATGACAATGCACTAGTACCGCCTTAGAGTCCCGGAAAAGCGGGACTCTAGTACACCTCAGCACCCTCAGGCATCGTGCAAGGGTTTGAATTCTTTTACCCAAAGTTGGGTTGCACCCGCCACCGCCACCGGCATCACCAGCAGATTCAGGCCAGGAATCAGCGTCATGCCCAGCGTGGCCGCACCAAAACCGAGACTCAACCAGCGGCGCTGGCGCAAATAAGCCCGCATTTCGTCAAAACGCAGGCCGTGGTTACTCATCGGATAATCGAGATATTGCAAAGCCAGCAGCCACGCGCTGAATAAAAACAATAAAATCGGGGCCAGCAATTGCACCCCAGGCACTAAAAACAGCAGCAGCAAGGGAATCAAGCGCCACAGGTTATACCAGAGCTTACGCAGTTCCTCGCCCAAGGGCACCAGCACCAAGCCAACCCAGCCGCTGCTGCCGTCGCCGGGCGGTTCGATGCCAGTGAGATGACGTTCCACCGCTGCCGCCAGCGGGCCGTTAAACGGCGCGGCGATGAAGCCCGCTACCAAGGAAAAACTGAAAAACAGGATTAATGCCAAGCTCAACACAAACAACGGCCATAACAGCCATTCCAACCAGCTTAGCCAACCTGGTAACCAGCTATTAAAATGCGCTATCCAGCTTCGCATCAGATTGAAACTATAGGCAATCAGCGCCCCAAACAGGAGTATATTGATCAACAGCGGCAAAATGACCCAGCGGCGCACGCCTTTGCGTACAATCAGGCTAAAGCCACTGAGTAAATAAGCAGCCCCACTGAGGGGGCTGGATGCAGGAACAGGCATAGATAAAGACCTCAGCGCTTGCTCTATAAACGGATTTTCGCCACGCAGTATAGCAAATGGAACCTCACACTTTAGTCGTTGTCAGTGGTGCCAACAGTCAACTTGGGCACTTTTTATTACCCCGTCTCGTCGCGGCAGGCTATCAAGTAATCGCACTCAGTCGCCAACCTCCACCGGCTGAATCAGGCGCACTGCGCTGGTTGCGCGTCGATTTGACGCAACCGCCCGCCACTTTGCCTTGTGCAGAAGCCAGCTATTTGTTACATCTGGCGCGTTTGCCGCTGTTGCCGGTGTTGTTGTCACGCCTGCCGCGTTTAAAGCGCGTGGTGGCGTTTAGTTCAACCAGCGTGTTTTGCAAAGCCGACTCTCCCGATCCCACTGAACAAGCGTTGGCGGCCAGCCTCGCGGCGGCGGAACAAGCGCTGATCAGCCATTGCCAAAGCCAGGCTGTGATCTGGACGTTACTGCGCCCGACCCTGATTTATGGCTGTGGTCAGGATCAAAACGTCAGCTTTATTGCCCGTTTTATCGAACGTTTTGGGTTTTTTCCGCTGCTGGGAACCGCCCGGGGTCTGCGCCAACCGGTTCATGCCGATGACCTGGCACAGGCTTGTTTGGCGGTACTAGACTGTGAAGCCAGCTATGGCAAGGCTTATAATCTCAGCGGGGGTGAAACCTTGAGTTATCGGGCGATGGTGACGGCGATTTTTCAGGGTTTGGGGCGTAAGCCCCGCTTGTTGCCGTTACCCGCCCCTTTGTTGCAGATAGGCTTCGCCTTGCTGCGTGTCTTGCCGCGTTATCGGCACTTGTCAGCGGCGATGTTGGCGCGGATGAACCAAGACTTATGTTTTGACCACCGCCTTGCTTCCCGCGATTTTGGCTATCGACCCCGTGGTTTTGCCCCAGATCGGGCCAGCCTAGGATTCAAGCCAAAATAAGCGAGATAATCGGCCCTGTTTTCATTAACTTGTTGACTGAGAGGAATCCTGTCGTTATGTCTAAACTCACGCTTCTTTTTGCCGGGGTACTGGTCGTACTCACCGGTTGTGGCAGCAATCCCCAATTCACCTTACCCGACTCCGCTCAGGGCGTGCTGGGAAGCGCGTGTGGCAGTGGTCACACCGAACCAGAAATCCTGTGTAGAGTCCGTCAAAAAATCACGCCCTTAGCCACCAAGGCCGAACTGGAAAGCCGCACCACGCTGGCTTTAACCCGCAATGACATCGACAGCGCCGAAGCCTATGTGTCGCTGGCGGATACCTTATATATCAGTTTGGAACCCAGGCTGCGCGAAACTTACCTTAGCCGCTTAAAAGAAGGCAATCAGACGATCAGCATGAGTGGCAGCGCCAAAGAACTGTTTGACAGCACCAAGAGCCTGATCAGTGGCAATGGCATCAACATGGTGGATTTTGGCTTATCTATCATGGGCTTTGCCGCCGGAGCCGGTGAATATGTACTGCCCCAGAAATTTGCCGAACCCACCAAAGTCGGGGTGGCCGTGTTAAAACAGGCCATTAGAAACCGTGAAATATCAGGGAATTTTTACGGTTTGCTCACCCAGGTGTTTTCTCGGGGGATTAATGTCGCCGGGATTAAAACCGCTTGGCAAAGCAGCGCTTGGACCGACAAAGTGACCAGTCCCTATCAAACCCTGCTGGCACAGAATGTCAACCTGACCAGTTTTGCCGAGCTGTTTTTACCCATTTACCGTATGCAACAAAACTCTTCACTGGGCGGTTCAGTGTTGATGCTCAAATACGTGAATGACATCAATGAATTCAAACAGGTAGAACAACTGGCCAGCGTTTTCAAGAAAAGCACGCCAGCCGTTTTAGAGTTTTTAGGCAAATCGGCCTATGGCCTGATTTGAACCTAAAGTTCACAACCACCACCAAACGCCGTGCCTCGACTCAAGACGGGTCGAAGGCGGCGTGTGTGGCGAGAATCGCCCGTTCCTTATCCAAATCCCGTTGTACCGCTTGCACACCGCTGAAACGGTCGGGATAACGCGCCTGCAATTTCGCAATATTAGCGGTGCGGGCTTCTTCCGGCGTGCGACCCAGTGCCCGGTAAAACATCGCCAGATACCATTCGCAGTCCCCGCATTCTTCAAACGCATTCACGCTGTCAAAACTCTTGCCCTGCAAAGTCGCCAGCACACTTTCCAGCATTTCCGTGGCCTCGGTATACAAACCCAGCGCGGCATGTAAAACATCCGGGTTAATCGCCTGGAGATCACAACTGACGGAGCTATTCGTCACATCCTGAACAGAGTCAAGAGCGTTCCCCAACGCCTTCCCATAAAACAAGGTTTTTTTCAGCGCATCGGCTTGTTGACCAGCGGCAATCGCTTGGCTCAACACCGCTTGCAGCAGCGCGGGCGTGATCAATGCCTGATGCAATTGACCCGAAGCAGTGCGTGCCGAGGCAGCTAAGTAATCTACTGAATTCACAATTAAATAATCCTTGCAGTCAAAATTAAGCCAAATCCCAATAAAATCAGCGGTGGCAACAAAGCGCTGAGTATCGGGGAAAAATCATATAACAAAGCCACCTGACCAGTGGCCTGATTCAGTGCATAAAAACTGATGCCCAGCAACGCACCCGTGAGTACACGTCGCCCCATCGACACACTGCGGATCGAGCCAAACACAAAAGGCACGGCCAGAAAAATCATCACAGCAGTCGCCAAGGGATACACCAAGCGCTGCCAAAATGCCAATTCATAGGAGGCGGCGGCCAAGTTATTCGTCCGCAAATAAGCGATATATTGGGACAACTCAGTCACCGACAAACGCGCTGGTTCGAGAATCAACACCCGAATCAGATGCGGATTCAGCAGCGAATCCCAGTTATCCCAAGTCATTTGCTCAACGCGGCTACTGCCGTCTTGATACAACTGGGTGCGGGCCAGATTCTCCAACACCCATTCTTGCTGATCGCCTTGATAATACTGGGCAGCATCCGCAGTGGTCAACGCCTGCAAACGGTGCTGGTCGTCCAATTCATACAAAGACAAGCCTTGCAGTTGTCCGCCCGGCTGAATGCCCCGGATATGAATAAAATGATCCCCATCACGCGCCCACAAGCCGCCACCCGTGTGTAACGCCGCCTGCTCAGACTGTGCGGCAGTGCGCATGTTGCGGGCATATTGCTCGCTGCGCGGGGCAATACTTTCACCCAGCACCACCACCACGATCATCAGCAAAATACCGAGCTTCATCACCGCCCAAAATATCCGCAGGATAGACAAGCCAGCCGCCCGCATCACCGTTAACTCGCCGTGGTTGGCCAAGATTCCCAAGCCAATCAAAGTGCCCAACAAAGCCGCCATCGGAAAGAACTCATAAATCCGGCGCGGAATCAGCAAACACACAAACAGCAGAGCTTCCAGCGTGCCATAACGGCCTTTGCCAATTTGATCCACTTCATCAATAAAAGTAAACAACAAAAACAGCGCCACCAACACCAGCAGCACCAATCCAAGACTCAGCGCCACGCTGCGCGCAATATAACGATCAAGCAGATTCATGGGGGGACTCCCGCCAAGAAAAACCAAGTAGAGACCGTCTCTACTTGGCTGCCTTGTGTTTTAGGTAAAAGCGGCGGGGGCTTGGCTGTGCCAAGCGGTGACTTGTTGATAACGGTGTGCCACGTTGAGTAAACGCGCTTCGGCAAAGTGGTTGCCAATGAGTTGCATCCCGACTGGACGACCGCCCAAAAAGCCAACGGGCATCGACAGTCCAGGCACGCCCGCCAGATTCACCGCGATGGTGTAAATGTCGGACAAGTACATGGTTACCGGATCATCGACCTTTTCGCCGAGGTTAAACGCAGCGGTGGGCGCGGTTGGGCCTGCGATCACGTCCACTTCGGTGAAGGCGGCTTTGAAGTCGTCGGCAATCAAACGGCGCAATTGTTGGGCTTTGAGATAATAGGCGTCGTAATAGCCAGCGGACAGGGCGTAAGTGCCGATCATGATGCGGCGTTTGACTTCCGCGCCAAAGCCTTCGCCGCGTGAGCGTTGGTATAAGTCCATTAAGTCTTTGGGATGGGCGCAACGATAACCATAGCGCACGCCGTCTAAGCGCGACAGGTTGGAGGAACATTCGGCGGGTGCAACCACATAATAGGCGGGCACAGCTAAATGGGTGTTGGGCAGGCTGATTTCTTTAATCTGTGCGCCCTGTTGTTCTAGGGTTTTGATGGCGGCATCGAGCAGGGCCGCCATTTCAGGGGCCAAGCCTTCGCCAAAATATTCTTTTGGCAAACCAATCCGCAGCCCGTCCAGGCTGTCGTTGAGCGTTGCGCTGTAGTCGGGCACCGGGGCGTCGATGGAGGTAGAGTCACGCGGATCGAAGCCTGCCATCGCGCCTAGCATCAAAGCGGCATCTTCGGCAGTGCGCGCCATCGGCCCGCCTTGGTCGAGGCTGGAGGCAAAGGCAATCATGCCATAACGCGACACCCGCCCATAAGTTGGCTTGATGCCGGTGATGCCGCACAGTGCGGCGGGTTGGCGAATCGAGCCGCCGGTGTCGGTGCCCGTGGCGACGGGGGCTAGGCGTGCTGCCACTGCCGCTGCGGAACCGCCAGAGGAGCCGCCCGGTACGGCGGCGGTGTCCCAGGGATTGCGCACTGGGCCGTAATAGCTAGTTTCACTGGAAGAACCCATCGCGAATTCGTCCATATTGGTTTTGCCGAGCATCACCATGCCCGCTGCATCCAATTTTTCCACCACAGTGGCGCTGTAGGGCGCGATAAAATTGTCGAGCATTTTCGAGCCGCAGGAGGTTTTAACGCCCTGGGTACAGAAAATGTCTTTGTGTAACAGAGGAATGCCGGTCAGCGGCCCGGCTTGTCCGGCTTGGCGTCGCTGATCGGCGCTGGCTGCTTGATTGAGCGCACGCTCAGCAGTGACGCTGATCAGGCTGTTGAGTTGGCTATCATAGCGTTGAATTCTATCCAAAAAATGCTGGGTTAGCGCCACGCTGGACAGCGTGCCTTGGGTCAGTGCCGCAGACAATTCGGCCAATGTTTTGTTATGCATTATTCAATCACCTTGGGCACGAGATAAAGACCGGCTTCCACTTGGGGGGCTATTTGTTGGAACTGATCCCGTTGGTTGCTTTCACTGACCACATCGGGACGCAGACGGGCCGCCATGTCCAGCGGATGGGCCATCGGCAGAATGTCGGTGGTGTCGATACGGTTCATTTGCTCGACCAGGGTGAAGATATTTGACAAATTTTCTGCATACTTGGGCACATCTGCCTGATCCAGGGCGATACGCGCCAGATGGGCGATTTTCTCGACATCAGCTTTACTCAGCGACATGAACAACTCCAATTTTTCATTCGGGTTACGAAACGCGCCCACTATTATCTGGTAAAATGGGGGTTTGGCAAAGAGCAGAAAGTTAAGTCTGTGCTTTGTTCAATCTCAAGCGACCAGTCCGTGGTGCGCTACCTGTCCTGAAACCAGTGGTTTTGCGCTTCACGCAAAACCGTTGTCGGATGGTGCGTTTTGACTGGTATAAAATCTGCTGCACGAAGCCTTTTGGCGTGGCGCGTGTAGCGACCCACTTTAGCACAGGATTTAGACGGATTATATGTTAAAGCGTTTACGTGGACTTTTCTCCAACGATCTCTCTATCGACCTGGGCACTGCCAATACGCTGATCTATGTCCGTGGCAAGGGAATCGTTCTGAACGAACCTTCGGTTGTGGCAATACGCCAAGGCCGCGAAGTCAACGGCACTAAGATGATCGCAGCAGTGGGTCTCGAGGCCAAGCTTATGCTGGGCCGCACCCCCGGTCACATTACCGCAATCCGTCCCTTGAAAGATGGCGTGATCGCCGATTTTACTGTGACTGAAAAGATGTTGCAGTTTTTCATCCATAAGGTACATGCCAGCCGCTATTTCAAACCGAGTCCACGGGTTTTAGTGTCAGTGCCTTGCGGTTCTACCCAGGTAGAACGCCGGGCAATCCGCGAATCAGCCGCTGGAGCTGGGGCACGCGAAGTCTATTTGATTGAAGAACCGATGGCCGCCGCCATTGGGGCGGGGATGCCAGTCAGCGAGGCTTGCGGCTCGATGGTGCTGGACATCGGCGGGGGCACCACCGAAGTCGGAGTCTTGTCGCTCAATGGCATTGTGTATTCCGAATCAGTGCGCATCGGTGGCGACCGTTTCGATGAAGCCATCATCAGCTATGTGCGTCGTCATTACGGCACTTTGATTGGTGAAGCGACGGCTGAACGCATCAAAATGGAAATTGGCACGGCGTATCCTGGCAAAGATGTCCGTGAAATCAGCGTGCGGGGCCGTAATCTGGCCGAAGGTGTGCCACGCAGTTTTAAACTCAACAGCAACGAAATTCTCGAAGCTTTGCAAGAACCGTTGCAAGGGATCGTCGCTGCGGTCAAAATCGCCCTGGAACGCACGCCGCCTGAATTGGCTTCGGACATTGCCGAACGTGGCATGGTGTTAACCGGCGGTGGCGCTTTGTTGACGGACATCGACAAGTTGTTGATGGAAGAAACCGGTTTACCGGTGGTGATCGCCGACGAACCGCTGACTTGCGTGGCCCGGGGTGGTGGACGAGCGCTGGAAATGATCGACACGCATGGCCCGGAAGTGTTCCGTTTGGAATAGGCCGGGCACCCTCTCCCGACCTCTGGCCTTTTTCTCCGTTCTCATGACTGTGTGCAGCGAGTTGTCTTATTAACCCGTTATTTGTCCAGGGTGCATCGCCCACGAGCCGGTTAATCTTGTTGGTGTTGCTGTCGATTGTGATGATGACAGTGGATCATCGCCTGGATTATCTGAAAACCACACGTACCTATCTGGCACTGGCGGTGTCGCCCCTGCAATATGTGGTGAGCTTCCCGATAGCGGGCGCACAGTGGTTGTCGCGTAGCTTTGCCCAGCGCACCCGCTTGCTTGAAGAAAACAAGCAGATGCGCGACGATAACCTGATCTTGAAAATGCGCTTGCAACGCTTTGAAGATTTACAACGCGAAAATGAACGCCTGCGCAGCCTGCTGGAATCTTCCAAAAAAATCAGCGAACGGGTCTTAATTGCCGAGGTGATGGCCGTCGATCTCGATCCTTACTCACGCAAAATGTTGATCAATAAAGGCGAATATCAGGGCGTTGAAAAAAGCTTGCCTTTGCTGGATGCGCAGGGGGTGATGGGACAAGTCATTGAAACTGGGCTATTTTCCAGTACGGCAATGTTGATTACCGATCCCGCCCACGCCTTGCCGGTGCAAGTTAAACGCACAGGACTGCACACTGTGGTGGCCGGCACTGGCGCTGCCAACAGCTTGGCGCTGCTGTATTTGCCCAATACCGCTGAAATTCGGGTGGGTGATGAACTGGTCACCTCTGGCTTGGGTGGGGTGTTTCCGCCGGGCTATCCGGTGGGCATAGTCACCGAGGTGATCCGCGATGTTGGCAAACCCTTTGCGGACGCCAAGGCGAAACCCAGTGCGCTATTGGATCATAACCGTGACGTGCTGATTATTTGGCCTGCACCGCCGCCGCCTCAAGTCCCCGTTCCTCCTGTTGCACCCGTGGCTGAGCCGGTGAAACCTGAACCCGCGAAGCCTACCCCCTCTACCACTGGTCGTAATCCCCGATGAGCTTGGAAAAACACCAACACGGTTGGGTGATCGTCGCCAGTTTCATGATCGCGCTGATGTTGGCAATCATGCCATTGCCTGCCTGGGCGATTCCTTGGCGACCTGATTGGGTGGGTCTGGCCTTGATTTATTGGTGCATTGCCCTGCCGCAGCGCGTGGGCGTGTTCAGCGGCTGGCTGGTGGGGATAGTCCATGACGTGCTGACCACGACCTTGCTGGGGCAACATGCGCTGAGTTTTTGTTTGATGGCTTATATCAGCCTGCAAATCCATCGGCGCTTGCGTATTTATCCCTTTCATCAGCAGATGATCGTGGTATTTTCGTTGATTCTGATCGGCCAATTACCCACGATCTGGGTGCGTGGTCTTCAGGGTTCTCCGCCTGATAATCTCAGCTTTCTGTATGTGGCATTGACTAGCATGTTGTTATGGCCCTGGCTATTTACGGGTTTGCGCATGTTGCGTCAGGGTATGAAAGTCCACTGATGGACAGTTATCTCATCCTGAAAAATGCCTTGCGTGAATCTCGATTATTCAAAAATCGGGTGATCGTGGCCTGGCTGGTGGTGGTGATCTTAATCGGGCTGTTGGTCGCCCGTTTGGTGTTTTTGCAAGTTCACGATCACGATCATTTCACCACGCTGTCCAAAAATAACTGGTTAAAAATCATCCCCTCTCCGCCACCACGCGGCTTTATTTATGACCGCAACGGCGTGGTGCTGGCCGAAAATCAAACTTCTTACAGCCTGGAAATCGTGCCTGAAAAAGTGCCGGATATGGAAGCGATGCTGGCGACCCTGCGCGAGATCGTGCTGATCAGCGACAGCGATATTGAGCGCTTTCGGCGTGCAGTCAAACGCAAACGCCGCTTTGATCAGATTCCACTGCGATTTCGCCTCAGTGAAGAAGAAGTAGCGCGTTTATCGGTACGCAATCATGCCCTGCCTGGGATTGTGATCAGCGCCAATTTGACCCGTTCTTATCCGCTGGGGCAAACCGGCGTACACGCCATTGGTTACGTGGGCCGCATCAACGAAGAAGAACTGAAAGACATTAATCAGGCGGATTACAGCGGCACCCAATACATTGGCAAGACCGGGGTGGAGAAATCCTACGAAGCCGAGTTGCACGGCACGGTGGGCGTGCAGGAAGTGGAAACCAATGTGATGGGCCGGGTGTTGCGGGTGGTCAAGCGCGTCGATCCGACGCCAGGGGCGAATATTTACCTCAATCTCGACGTGGCGTTGCAGAGTTTTGCCGAACGCTTGTTGGAAGGCGAACGCGGTGCCTTGGTCGCGCTAGACCCCAAAAGTGGTGGGGTGTTGGCGATGGTTAGCATCCCCGGTTACGATCCCAATCCGTTTGTGAATGGCATTGATGCCGACAGTTACCGTGAACTTCAGCATTCCCCCGACCGTCCCTTGTTTAACCGAGTCTTGCGGGGTCAGTACCCGCCAGGTTCTACCGTCAAGGCCTTTGTCGGCTTGGCTGGTCTTGAATATGGGGTACGCACCCCGGAGTCCCGTACCTGGTGTCCGGGCTGGTTTAGTCTGAAAAACGACAATCACAAATATCGGGATTGGAAAAAAACTGGGCATGGTCATATGGATTTTTTCCACGCGGTGGAACAATCTTGTGATGTGTATTTTTACGCCCTGGCCCAGGACTTGGGGATAGATCGCTTATCCGGCTTCATGCATCGTTTTAGTTTTGGAGAAAAAACCGGCATCGACATCAGCGGGGAATTGACGGGCATCATGCCGGATCGGGCTTGGAAAAATCGCCGCTTGGGTACTGCTTGGTATCCCGGTGAAACGCTGATTACCGGGATTGGTCAGGGTTTTACCCTCGCCACGCCGCTGCAATTGGCGATGGCCACCGCCACCCTGAGTATGCGTGGACAAGCTTATCTGCCGCGTTTGGTGTTTGCGATAGAAGAAGCCAATCTACAACAAATGCGCCTAGTGTCCTCGCAAGCGCCCACCCAGGTGTCGATTCGCGATCCGGTGTATTGGCAAACCGCGATTGATGGCATGGAAGCAGTGATCCACGGCAGTCGCGGCACGGCTGGCAAACAAGCCAGAGGTTTGAAATACCGCATGGCGGGCAAAACCGGCACCGCACAGGTGGTGCGGATTAAACAGGGCGAATCCTATAACGCCAAGAAATTGGCGAAAAAATACCACGACCATGCCTTGTTTGTGGCGTTCGCACCGGTCGATGATCCCAAAATTGCTGTGGCAGTGATCGTGGAAAACGGTGGTAGCGGCAGTTACACCGCAGCCCCGATAGCGCGTCAAGTGATAGACTACTACCTGATCGGTCGCTTGGGGATGTTTGGCGGCAAATACGAGCCGCCACCACCGGTAGAAGCCAACAAGGCAACTCAGCACTAACCACCCACCCGCTGCCAGAAGCAACCCATGCACACACCCCGTTTTCAATTTCATCTGGATATTCCCTTACTTGGCGGCCTGCTGCTGGTTTCGGCGGTGGGTCTGGTAGTGCTTTATAGCGCCAGTGACAAGAGCCTGGACATGGTGCTGGCACAAGCGATTCGTTTGGGCATGGGCTTTGGCGTGTTATTAGTGGTGGCCCAAGTACCCACCCAGCGTTTATTACACTGGATACCCTGGGTTTATCTGGGTGGTATTTTGCTGCTGATGGTGGTGTTGTTGGTGGGTAGCGTGGGCAAGGGCGCGCAGCGTTGGTTAGATCTCGGTTTTGTGCGTTTTCAACCCGCTGAAATCATGAAGATTGTTGTGCCGCTGATGCTGGCTTGGTATCTGGCCGACAAGCCATTGCCGCCCAGTCACCACCGTTTGGGTGTGGCCTTGATGCTGGTGTTAGTACCTTTCTTGTTGATCGCCAAACAACCTGATTTGGGCACGGCGTTATTGATTGCCTCATCGGGTATGTTTGTGATTTTGCTATCGGGTATCAGTTGGCGTTTGATCATCAACACGGTGTTGCTGGTGGTGGTCGGTGTCGGCGTGCTGGTCTATAGTCCGATTCTGGAACGCGCGCTCCATCCCTATCAGCTTAAACGGATTGAAGTTTTTCTCAATCCAGAACAAGAACCGCTGGGCGCGGGTTATCACATTATCCAATCAAAAATCGCGATAGGCTCGGGCGGTTTGTATGGCAAAGGCTGGTTGAATGGCACGCAATCCCACCTGGAATTTTTGCCTGAACGCCACACCGATTTTATTTTTGCGGTACTCAGCGAAGAGTTCGGCCTGATCGGCGTGCTGGTGCTGCTCTCGCTGTATTTGTTTGTGTTGACTCGTGGCCTCTATATTGCGGCCAGCGCCCAGGGGACGTTCGACCGGTTGGTGGCGGGCGCGATTAGCTTGACTTTTTTTGTGTATTTTTTTGTCAACATCGGGATGGTCACTGGGACTTTGCCCGTGGTGGGAATTCCGCTGCCGTTGATCAGCTATGGTGGCACCTCGGCGGTGACACTGTTGATGAGTTTTGGTTTACTCATGACGATACACACCCACAAACGCTTGCTCTCTGGGCAACTTTGAACAAGGAAATAACATGCGTTTAATCAGACAGTTAGCCTTTTTTCCACGCATATTGGGGCTGAGCTTGAGCCTCCTGGTTTTTGCCCCGGTCGCGGTGGCGAATCCCGCCGCCGATGCCGCGCTAGAGGCGTTTTTGGTGGATTTAGCGACCCGCCAGCATTTCGATCTCAACGCTCTGCGCCGCCTTTTTAGCCAAGTCAAAATCAGGCCGAATATTCTCACGTTGATGCAACGGGGCGCTAAAACCACCGGCAAACCCACGCCTTTTTATAAGTACCGCCTCAATTTCGTCACGCCGCAACGGATTAACTATGGCGTGACTTTCATGCGCAATCACCAACAGGCTTTGGCTCGCGCAGAAGCCGAATACGGGGTGCCGGCTGAAGTCATTGCGGGCATCATCGGGGTAGAAACGATTTTCGGCAGAAACACCGGTAAGGTCTCGATCCTAGACGCCTTGACCACGATTGCCTTTCATTACCCGCCGCGTGCCGACTATTTTCGCAGTGAACTGGAAGCTTTTTTGTTACTGTGCCGCGAACAGGGCTTCGATCCGCAGCAACCCACCGGCTCTTATGCGGGCGCGATGGGTTTAGGGCAATTTATGCCCAGCAGCTATCGCCAATATTTGGTGGATTTTGATGGCGATGGTCGTCGCGATGCTTGGGATGTTGAAGACGCTATCGGCAGTGTCGCCCATTATTTACAAGCCTACGGTTGGCAGCGTGGACAAGCGATTACCCTCCCCACCCAAGTGCAGGCGGATAAAGTCGAAGGCTTATTGGCCTTGGGCCTAGAACCGCGCCACAGCCTGCAACACTTGCAAACCCAGGGCTTGCGCTTGGCGGTTAATCTGCCTGCACAAACCCCAGTCAGTTTGTTACGACTGGACACCGAATTGGGGCCCGCTTACTGGGCGGCGTTTCGCAATTTTTATGTCATCACCCGCTATAACCACAGCCAACGTTATGCGATGGCAGTCGCCCAATTAGCCGCCGCGATTGGACACGAAAAAGCGGCTGCCCAATATGCAGGCCAATGGTAAGGATTTTCCATGAAACACACTGTATTACTCTGCTTATCCTTAATCCTCAGCGCCTGTGCCACAGAAGCGCCGTTGCCCGCTGCCCAAACCAGTGCGCCCACCGGCTGGCCTGCTATACGCCCGCCAGTGCCGCGCAATCTGGCTAACTTCCAGATCGACACCCGCCCCCAACGTGTCGTAGCCAGCCAATACAGCCTGTCCGACCACGGCAGGCCGACGGCCAGCGGCGAACTCTATGATCTCTATGCGCTGACCGCTGCGCATCCCAGCCTCCCCTTTGGCAGCTATGTGCAAGTCACCAATCCCGTCAACCAGTCACAACTGCGTTTGCGGATTAACGACCGCAGCCCAGCGGGCACCGCAAAAATTTCCTGGCAAGCCGCGCAACGCCTGGGCTTGCCGCCAAATAGCTTGGTCACGCTCCAGCCTTTGGCACCTGGTCGCTAACCCATCCGTATTCCTTCAAGGACGATTGTCATGCCCGCTGTGTTATTCCTGCTGAGTCTATGCTGTTTGCTGGGTCAAAACGCCCTGGCAGAACCGCCGCTGCCGCCACCCCCACCACCGCCCGCGAATGCGGGCAGCAGTCCGCCACCGCCGCCGCAAATCGAAGGCACCTCCTATTTGCTGCAAGATTTTCACAGCGGCCAGGTGTTGCTGGAAAAAGAAGCGGACAAACCAGTAGAACCCGCCAGCCTCACAAAGCTGATGAGCGCCTACGTGGTCTTTAACGAACTGCGCGTCGGTCACATTAAACTCACCGATAAAGTGCGCATTAGCGAGAATGCCTGGCGCACCGGTGGCTCGCGGATGTACCTCAAGCTCAACAGCGAAGTCAGCATCGACGAATTGCTCAAAGGCATGATTATTCAATCCGGTAACGACGCCAGCGTCGCGCTCGCCGAACACATCGCCGGTAGCGAAGACAGTTTCGCGGGCATGATGAACCATTATGTCCAGCATCTGGGGCTGACCGGCAGTCATTTTCTCAATTGCACCGGGATGCCCGCACCGGGACATGTCACCACCGCCCGCGACATGGCGAGTGTGGCGAATGCCATTATTCGCGATTTTCCCGAACACTATCCGCTGTATTCTCAAAAGGAATACAGCTACAACGGCATCACCCAACATAACCGCAACTTATTGCTGTGGCGCGATCCCAGCGTCGATGGCATGAAAACCGGCCACACCGAAAGCGCGGGTTATTGTCTAGTGACTTCCGCCCTGCGCGATAATATGCGTCTAATCAGCGTGGTGATGGGCACTGCCAGCACCCAAGCCCGCGCCAGCGAAAGCCAAAAAATGCTCAATTATGGTTTTCGTTTCTTTGAAACTCACAAACTGTATGACGGCGGTAAAGCACTCGACGAACCGACGGTTTGGAAAGGCGAGGTGGGCAAAGTGGGACTCGGCTTAGAAGAAGCCCTCTACGTCACCTTACCGCTGGGTCAATACAGCCAGTTGCGCCCCACTTTGCAGGTGTTGCCACAAATCATCGCCCCGGTTCAGGCGGGCGACACCTATGGCACGCTGCGCCTGTCCCTGCAAGATCAAGTGCTGACCGAACGCCCGCTGGTGGCGCTCAAAGACGTGCAAGCTGGCAATCTGTTTCAGCGCACTTTTGATTATTTGCTCATGCTGTTTGAGTAAAGCCATGCCCAGACTCACTCACCTCAGCACCCGTCAGGGCGACGCTGGCGATACTCGCTTGGCCGATGGCTCCTGTCATGCTAAAAACGCCCCGCGCATTGAAATGCTTGGGGAAGTTGACGAACTCAACGCCAGCTTAGGCTGGTTGTTAAGCGGCTTAGCGGCTGACTGGGCTAGGCTGCGTGCGCCCTTGACCCAAATCCAACAACTGCTGTTTGAACTGGGGGCAGAATGTGCCACGCCTGGGCAAGCGCCGCGTCTGAACCAAGCCGACGTGCTTTGGTTAGAGCAGCAATTGACGCAACTCAACGGTGAATTACCCGCACTCAAAGAATTCATTTTGCCCGGCGGTAATCCCTCGGCAGCGGCCTGTCATCTCAGCCGCACCGTCTGCCGCCGCGCCGAGCGCCGCTTCGTGACGCTGGCCCAGCAAGAGGCCATCAATCCCGAGGCGCTCAAATTTCTCAATCGCCTGTCTGACCTGCTGTTTGTGATTGCTCGTCACCTAGCCCTGGCCGACGGCCCACCCGCCGCCTGGCAACCGCGCCCGAAACCGGCCTGATTGGCGATGGCAACGTCCCCGCTACAGCCGCCTGCCCTACTCTGGCAAGACGGCCAACCCTACGCGCCGGCGTATGGCGACGGTTATTATTCGCGTCACAACGGCTTGGCAGAAACCCGCCATGTCTTTCTCACCCACAATCATCTGGCAGCGCGCTGGGCCAGCCATCCGCACAGCCGCCCCTTTGTGATTGCCGAAACGGGCTTTGGCACCGGTCTGAATTTTCTGGCGACCTGGGCTTTGTGGCAAGCGTGTGCGTTGCCCGGCCTGCGTCTGCATGTGATTTCTACCGAAGCCCACCCGCTGAGTTTGGCGGATTTACAAGCCGCGCTGGCACTGTGGCCCGAATTGGCACCCTACGCAGCCGCGCTGCTGGCGGCTTGGCCGCCGCCGTCACCCGCCTGTCACCGGCTGCTGTTTGCCAACGGGCAACTGGTGCTGGATTTATGGCTGGGCGATGCCTGCGACACTTTCTCAGCTTTGCCCGACCAATTGGGCGGAGTCGTCGATGCTTGGTATTTGGACGGTTTTGCCCCGGCGAAAAATCCAGCGCTGTGGTCGCCCGCCTTGTTTGCGCAAATGGCGCGTCTCAGCCGTCCCCAAGCCACTTTCAGCACTTACACCGCCGCCAGTGCGGTGCGGCACGGGCTTAGCCAAGCCGGTTTTAACATCCGCAAAGCGCCGGGCTTTCCGCCCAAACGCGAGATGCTGTGCGGTACTTGGCCCGCCGAGCAAAGCCCGGTGTTGCGCACCCCGCCCTGGTTTCGCGGCCCGCCACCTGCACCGCAACGCGCAGTCATCATCATCGGTGGCGGTTTGGCAGGCACCGCCACCGCCGCCAGTTTGTCCCGCCGTGGCTGGGCCTGCACCCTGGTGGACAGTGCCCCCGCCTTGGCCAGCGGCGCATCCGGCAATCGTTACGGCATCGTCCACCCCCAACTGAGTCAGCGCTGGGATCATCCGAGCCGCTTTTCACTCACCGCCTGGCTATACGCCCGCCAACATCACGCGCACTTACGCGCCGCAGGTGCCACCCTCCACGGCGCAGAGTGCGGCACGCTATTGCTGGCGCGTCATGCAGCAGAAGCCGCCCGCCTAGCCAACTTGCCCACCGATTTGGGCTTGCCACCTGCCTTAATCAGTTGGCTGGATGCGCCCACCGCCAGTCAGCACAGCGGTCAAACCGTGCCGCACGGTGGGCTTTGGCTCCCCACCACTGGCTGGCTCAGCCCAGTTGAACTGTGCCAAGCGCAATGGCACAGCGCCGCCCAAGCCGGGGCGCGGCTGTTGCTGAACACCCCCGTCAGCCGCTTACAACACGGCCCGCAAGGCTGGACGCTGTACCAAGACCAACACGCCGTCGCCCAAGCGCCCCTGGTGATTCTGGCAAACGCCGCCGACGCCCTGCGACTATTACCCAAAGCGACACTCCCCATCCAAGCGCTACGCGGTCAAGTCACCTATTTACCGGCTTCAGCCGCCAGCACCGCGCTGTCCTGCGTGCTGTGCTACGGCGGTTATCTGACCCCGGCGATTGCAGGCACACATGGCCTAGGCGCAACCTATGCCGCCGACACCACACAACCACCTGATTTCAGCGCAGATAATCAAGAAAATCTGGAAAAATTAGCCCAAGCTTTGCCCGATTTGGCGGCGCAGTTTCCCCCCTCGGCGCTGACCAGCGCCGCGTGGCGCAGCAGCCTGCGCTGTAGCAGCCTGGATCACCTGCCGATACTCGGTGCCCTGCCTGACTCTGCGGCGTTCAGAGAAGCCTACGCGGACTTGCATCATGGCAAACGTTGGCACGCCTATCCCGCTCAGCCCCGTTATCAGGGCTTGTACGTCAATCTGGCGCATGGTTCGCGCGGCCTCGTCTCCACACCGCTGGCCGCTGAACTGCTGGCCGCGCAATTGGATGGAGAACCCCTGCCGTTGCCGCTGGCAGTGTGGCAAAGCGTGTGTGCCCAGCGATTTTGGGTGCGCAAGCTCAAAATACGCGGACTTGCCTGATTTACCGCCGGAAACCACCGTAGAACTGAACCAAACATGAAACTGCTATATTTCTGAACCTGATACCGAGATCACACTCATGAACGCACAAACCGTTGAATCGCTGTTGTACCAAGCTGAACGCCTGCCGCTGGACGAGCGTTTGCTGCTCATCGAGCGTTTGGTGGAAAGTATCCGGCGGATGCAGCGCAAGCCCCCTGTCACGCTCACGGAGGATGACCTCGAATCCGCCTGCGGTATTCTCCAAGCGCCGCGCCCGGTCAACCTGGAGCAGATGGACGCGGCGATTAAACAACGCGGGGGGCGCTTGTGATTGCGGTGGATACCAACGTGCTGGTGCGCCTGCTGGTTAATGACCCAGCGGATCAAAGGCAAATCGAACTCGCCAAAACCTTGTTGCGCGAAGCTGGGCAAGTCTATGTGCCGCAAATTGTCCAGGTGGAAGCGGATTTTTCGGATTGCCTGATTCTGGCGGAAAGCCGGGAACAAGCCTGTGAACTGGCAAGCTTCGACCGTCGTCAGGGCAAACGTCACCGCCCGTTCGCGCACATCCCCCAGCCGCTCATACACCGGCATTTCTTCTTCCCGCCGGATGCGCAGTGCCTCGTCCAACCCGACCTACATGGCTTAGCCGCGCACCAAACGCACGTAGTTGTTGACCCGGATAGCATCGCCCTGTGGGCCGTCCGCATAGGGGTAGGTCTTTGTTGAGTCTTTGACCTTGGGGTCGCTGCGCTGGGCACCCGCACCGTGTGCGTCCACCCAAGCGCTCTTGGTGGAATCAGTCGGCGAGGTCATGTAACCCAAAGCCCGTCCAAACGCGATGTAAACCGCCTTTGCGCCAGTGCCATCCGAAAGGATGTGCGTGGTGTTGGTCCAGTAGTAGGGATAGTCTGTCTTGCCTGCTTCGTTGGTAATGGAGGTACAGGTGAACAGCGGATTAATCGCTGCCGAAGATGTCGTATCCGGCGAGCGGGTATAATCCACAATGGCTTGCAATTCCTTGGCATTGGGCAGACGCCAGTCGTTGTGTCCCAGGTAGTTTTCGGCATTCTTGGTTTGCGCCCAAGCGAGCGCATCCTGCCAGTTCATGCCCTTGCCACTGTCATCCCTGAGCCACATTAGTCCGGTAGCGCGGTCGGTGATGGTCGAGTCGCCGTTGTCAACGAAATCGTTGACCCCATAAGCTGCACCCCTAACAAGGCGCACGTAAAAGGTTTTCTCACCCGCGCCACCAAAGCTATTGGACAAGCCGTATCCTTTGATCCGCCCATCCGCGAAATTCACGCCGAACAGAGTTTCGTCACCGGAAACGCCGTACTCCAAAGCCATCATGGTTTTGCTCACATAGAGATTGCTGGAGGCGTACTGTGCATCAAGTAAACGTTCTCCTGCAGTTGTATCACCAAAGCCAAAACTGAAATAGTTCCGATCAATGAAAGGCGTCAGGGTCGCGGCCGTACTGCCGGGGCCTACATCGGTGCCCATGAAATTCATCAGGGAGTACAACTCCTTGATCGTCGGCAATCGCCAATCGTTGTAGCCACCGTAATTGGTCGCGTTCAAGACGGACGGTCTGGCTTGTGTTTGCGTCCACGTCAACTTGTCATTGGCGTCAATGGTTCCATCACCCGTGGTGTCTGAGCTTTGCTGCCAAGTCAGGCCAGTGATGTTGTCTGTGACCGTAAGGCCGTCGCCGCTCTTGGTATAGCTCGGCTGCGTGCCGGCAAACTGCGCGTCCTGACCGTAAAAACTCGCGCCAGCTTGCGGGCAACTGATCGGGCTGGTGGCGTCGTAACAGGCGCTCTGTCCGGTATCCACCAGCGGATAAGCGTTGGCGAAATCCAAGCCAGTAATGTTGAAATCGAAGCTCCCAGCGACTTGCTGAAGGCTTAGTTTGTACTTGGCAGTCCCCACACTCAGCGCGGGAATCAGTAAACTGCCCGTAGTGGCGCTGAA
>Ga0209575_10000630_pt1 | contig 19358 bp, 17 predicted proteins | sample Medcelwee11metaG_FD_187172 | JGI IMG/M metagenome (GOLD analysis project Ga0209575, IMG submission 187172) | Freshwater pond sediment microbial communities from the University of Edinburgh, under environmental carbon perturbations - Medium... | ecosystem: Environmental > Aquatic > Freshwater >...
AAAATCAAGTATGAATGGCTGCCTGTAACGGCTTACCAGAGCTTCCCGTCACTCACCAGTCATGTGCTCCAGGTGCTGTCGGGTTATGGTGAAAAATATCGGATTAATTTTGTATAGCAACTTACCTATCGCGCTGCACTTCTCGGACTTGGGTAGCCTTCATGCGATTGCCCTGAGCACCAGAGGGAGTGCTTGCGGATAACCTTTGTGACCGATTATCCTTCTTGGCGGAGAGTCGATCGGACAGTCGCTGTTCCATATTGTTCCCCAATATGGGAGAGAGGAAAGTCCGGGCTCCATAGGGCAGAGTGCCAGGTAACGCCTGGGAGGCGTGAGCCTACGGAAAGTGCCACAGAAAACAACCGCCTAAGCGCGCAAGTGCCGGTAAGGGTGAAAAGGTGCGGTAAGAGCGCACCGCACGGCTGGCAACAGTCCGTGGCTAGGTAAACCCCACTCGGAGCAAGACCAAATAGGGATCCGTCGGCGTGGCCCGCGCTGGATCCGGGTAGGTTGCTAGAGGCGGCCAGCGATGGTCGTCGTAGAGGAATGACTGTCCTCGACAGAACCCGGCTTACAGATCGACTCTCCCCTCCCTTCTTCCCCTGCCTTTCAAAAAGCTCCTTTGCAAGCGGCTAAAAATCCCTCACATAACAATCCACTTTAAGAGAGAAATTCAGCTCATTGATTTTGCTGGGCTTGTTTCTCATTACTTGTGATTTCTCTCTCTCATATTCAGCTAAAGCGCCGTCCTATAAGGATTTTTTCATTTTTCCCTGCCTTGACGGTGGGTTGGGGCGTTCCTATAGTGTGCGCAGGTGGTACGAAGTGGCATAAAGTGGGTTTCAGTGGGCAGGGAAGCTTGAGATCGGGGGAAGCGTTACCGTGTTTCGCGGAGCCAGCGCCGTCAGTCTCGACGCCAAGGGGCGAGTCTCGATGCCTGCCCGGTATCGCGAGGAGTTCGTTTCGCGTTCGGCGGGTCAGCTCATCATCACCATCGACGCGATGGACCCCTGCTTATGCATATATCCCCTGCCGGAGTGGGAGCTCATCGAGGCCAAATTGCGCGAGCTTCCCTCGTTGCGTGAGGAAACTCGCCGTTTGCAGCGTCTCTTGATCGGTAATGCCGTGGATCTCGAACTGGATGGCAGTGGACGTTTCCTGATTCCGCCGCGCTTGCGCAAGCATGCGAATCTGGACAAGCACGCAATGCTGGTCGGCCAACTGAACAAATTTCAGCTGTGGAACGAGGATGCCTGGACCGCGATTGCGGATGCAGACCTGGCGGCTATCAAACAACAACCCGGTGCTCTGCCGGGCGAACTGCGTGACTTGATCCTGTGACTATGAACAGCGGCTTCAGCCATATCACCGTACTACTCGAGGAAGCGGTCGATGCTCTGTCCGTACGAGCGAACGGTTGTTACTTGGATGGCACCTTCGGACGGGGGGGGCATAGCCGGTTGATCCTTGGGCGTCTTGGGCCGGAGGGGGGCTTGCTAGGGTTCGACAAGGATCCCCAAGCGATCGCCACCGGGCAAGCCCTGGCCGCCGAGGATGGCCGCTTTGTCATCGTGCAGCGCAGTTTTGCCGAGTTGGCGGATGAGCTGGCGGCACGCGGACTGATCGGCAAGGTCAGTGGCGCGCTGTTCGATTTGGGGGTGTCCTCGCCGCAACTGGACGATCCCGAGCGTGGCTTCAGCTTTCTTAACGACGGCCCGCTGGATATGCGTATGGACCCGACGCGAGGCGTGAGCGCAGCCGAATGGCTGGCCAGTGCTACTGCTGAGGAAATTGCCCGCGTTTTCAAGGAGTATGGCGAGGAGCGCTTTGCCAGGCGTATGGCCCAGGCTGTGGTGCTGCGCCGCCAAGAAAGGCCGTTCGAGCGCACTGCCGATTTGGCGCAGGTGCTGGCCGTCGCCAACCCGGCTTGGGAGAAGGGCAAGAATCCGGCGACGCGCGCCTTCCAAGGATTGCGCATCCATATCAACAACGAGCTGGGTGATCTCGAGCGGGGGCTCGAAGCAGTGCTTGAGTCGCTTGAAGTCGGTGGCCGCCTGGTGGTGATCAGCTTCCATTCGCTGGAGGATCGTATCGTCAAGCAGTTCATGCGGCGCCAGGCCAAGGGCGAGGCGGACAAGCTGCCGCGCGATTTGCCGATCCGTCTGGCTGCTTTCGAGCCGCGTCTGAGGCTGATCGGCAAGCCTCAATACGCTTCCGAAGCCGAACTCAAGGCGAATCCGCGTGCCCGCAGTGCGGTCATGCGTGTGGCGGAGAAGCTGCGATGAGCCGCATACCGAACAAGGCCATGCCGACTGGCAGTCTGCTGATGCTGGTACTTTTCGTTGCCTCGCTGTTCTCCGCCGTCGCGGTTTCCTACAGCGCCTACTGGAATCGCCAGTTGCTCAATGCGCTGTACGGCGAGCTGACCGAGCGCGACAAGATGCAGGCCGAGTGGGGGCGGCTGATTCTGGAGCAAAGCACCTGGACCGCGCACAGTCGAGTCGAGAGTCTTGCCAGCGAAACCCTGAAGATGCGCATTCCCGATGCGGCGGAAATACGGCTGGTGGCACCATGATGAAACTCGAAGGTGCACTCTATCCCTGGCGCTTCCGTCTGGTGCTGGCTCTCCTGGCACTGATGGTGGCTGCCATCGCCTGGCGTATCGTCGATCTGCACATATTCGATCATGACTTTCTCAAGGGGCAGGGCGATGCGCGCAGCATGCGGCACATTCCGATCCCGGCGCATCGCGGACTGATCACCGATCGCAACGGCGAGCCGTTGGCGGTCAGCACCCCGGTCACCACCCTGTGGGGCAATCCGAAGGAGTTGGTTGGTGCTCGCGACCAGTGGGCGGCTCTGGCCAAGGCCTTGGGGCAGGATGCAAAAGCCTTGGCGGAGCGTCTGGATCAGTTGGCCGGGCGTGAGTTCACCTATCTGGTGCGAGGGCTTACCCCTGAGCAGGGGCAGGCCGTGCTCGACCTGAAGATCCCAGGCGTTTACGCCTTGGAGGAGTTTCGGCGATTCTACCCGGCGGGTGAGGTCACTGCCCATGTGCTTGGTTTTACCGATATCGACGATCATGGTCGCGAGGGCATGGAGCTGGCCTTCGACGAATGGCTGGCCGGCGTGCCTGGCAAGCGCCAGGTGCTCAAGGATCGCCGCGGCCGACTGATCCGGGATGTGCAGGTGGTACAGAATGCCAAGGCCGGCAGAACGCTGGAGCTGTCCATCGATCTGCGCCTGCAATATCTGGCGCATCGCGAGTTGCGTAACGCTATCACTGAGGTTGGTGCCAAGGCCGGCACCCTGGTGATGCTCGATGTGAAGACCGGTGAGGTGCTGGCGATGGTCAACCAGCCGACCTACAACCCGAACAACAAGCGCAATCTCAACCTGGCAGCCATGCGCAACCGTGCGCTGGTCGACGTGTTTGAACCAGGCTCGACGATGAAACCGCTGTCCATGAGTGCCGCACTGGAAACCGGGCGCTGGAAGCCGGAAGACAAGGTGGAGGTGGCACCGGGTAGGCTACAGATCGGGCGCTATACCATCCGTGACGTCTCCCACGCCGAAGGCGGCGTGCTCGACCTGACCGGTATTCTGATCAAGTCGAGCAACGTCGGCATGAGCAAGGTCGCCTTCGACATCGGCGGCGAGTCCATCCACTCGCTGATGCAGCGCGTCGGCTTCGGTCAGGATACCGGTCTGGGCTTCCCCGGCGAGCAGGTGGGCAACCTGCCCAGTTATCGTGAGTGGCGCAAGGCGGAGACTGCCACCCTGTCCTATGGCTACGGTCTCTCCGTGACGGCCGTGCAACTGGCCCATGCCTACGCCACCCTGGCCAATGATGGGCGCGCGGTGCCGCTGGCGCTGGCCCGGCAGGATCGTCCGCAGGAGGGCGTCCAGGTCATTTCCCCGAAAGTCGCCAAGACCATGCAGGGCATGCTGCAGCAAGTCGTCGAGGCGCCGGGCGGTGTGTTCCGCGCCAAGGTGCCGGGTTACCACGTCGCCGGCAAGAGCGGTACCGCGCGCAAGAACAGCGTGGGTGCGAAGGGGTACAAGGAAAAGTCGTATCGCTCGCTGTTCGCCGGCTTCGCGCCGACCAGCAACCCGCGCATCGCCATGGCTGTGGTGATCGATGAGCCAAGCAATGGCACCTATTTCGGTGGTCTGATTTCTGCGCCGGTGTTTGGCAGGGTCATGGCCGGTGCGCTGCGTCTGATGAATGTGGCGCCGGACAACCTGTCGCCGCCTGCCGAGACGAAGACTGCCGACAGGGAAGTGCCAGTACCCGGCAAAGGAGGCCGTATCTGATGCCTATGCCCCTCAATCAACTGTTACTCCAGGCCGAGAGCGCGGTGCTGATCCGCGAGCTGACCTTGGACAGCCGCCAGGTGCGCCCGGGCGATCTGTTTCTCGCGATTCCCGGAGGCCAGCAAGATGGCCGCAGTCATATCGGCGATGCCCTCGCCCGTGGCGCTGCTGCCGTGGCCTATCAGGCCGAGGGTGCACCAGTGCTCGCCGGCAATGGTGTGCCGCTGGTGCCGATCAAGGGACTGGCCGGACAGCTGTCGGCGATTGCCGGGCGCTTTTATGGCGAGCCGAGCCGAGCCCTGCGCCTGATCGGCGTGACTGGCACCAATGGCAAGACCAGTGTCAGCCAACTGCTCGCCCAGGCTTTGGACCTGCTCGGTGAGCGTTGCGGCATTGTCGGTACCCTGGGCCGTGGTTTCCACGGCGCGCTGCAGAGTGGTCGGCATACCACTCCCGACCCGCTCGGCGTGCAGGCAACTCTGGCCGGCTTGAAGCAGGCTGGCGCTCGCGCCGTGTCCATGGAGGTGTCCTCCCACGGCCTCGAGCAAGGTCGGGTGGCGGCGCTGGATTTCGATGTGGCGGTCTTCACCAACCTGTCGCGTGACCATCTGGACTATCACGGCACCATGGATGCCTATGCCGCGGCCAAGGCCCGCCTGTTCGCTTGGCCTGGGCTGCGTTGCCGGGTGCTCAACCTGGACGATGCCTTCGGTCGCCGGCTGGCGAGAGAGGCGCGGACTTCCCGGCTGATCGGCTACAGCCTGGAGGATTGTTCCGCCCAGCTGTACTGCCGTCGGGTGCATTTCGACGAGCGGGGCGTGCGTGCCGAGGTGGCGACCCTGCAAGGTGAGGGGTTGCTGCACAGCCCGCTGCTGGGCCGCTTCAACCTGAGCAACCTGCTGGCTGTGGTCGGTACGTTGCTGGGGCTGGATTATGCGCTGGACGAGATCCTTCGCGTCATGCCTCAGCTTCAGGCCCCGGCCGGACGTATGCAGCGCCTGGGAGGCGGTACCCGGCCGCTGATCGTGGTGGATTACGCCCATACCCCGGATGCCCTGGAGAAGGTGCTGGAAGCGCTGCGGCCGCACGTCCGCGGACGCCTGCTGTGCCTGTTCGGCTGCGGCGGCGACCGTGATCGCGGCAAGCGTCCGCTGATGGCGGCGGTTGCCGAGCGGTTGGCCGACGAAGTGTTGGTCACCGACGACAATCCGCGCAGCGAGTCTCCGGAGCAGATCTTTGCCGATATCAGCAGCGGCATTGCCGCGCCGCAAAAGGTTGCCTGCCTGCACGGGCGGGGCCAGGCAATCGCCCGGCTGATTGCCGATGCCGATGTGGCCGATGTGCTGCTGCTGGCCGGCAAGGGACACGAGGACTACCAAGAGATCGACGGCGTGCGCCAGCCTTTCTCCGACATTGAGGAGGCCGCCAAGGCCCTGCGCGCCTGGGAGGCGGCACATGCTTGAGGTTCTGCACCTGAACGAAATCGCCGGTCTGCTGCAGGGGAGTCTGGCAGGGACCGATGTGGCCTTCGATTCGGTCGGCACCGACAGCCGGGCGATTCGCCCCGGGCAGCTATTCGTCGCCCTGGTCGGGCCACGTTTCGATGGCCACGCTTTCCTCGCCGAGGTTGCCGCCAAAGGGGCTGCAGCCGCCCTGGTCCAGCGCCTGGTGCCGGACGTGGGGCTGCCACAGCTGCAGGTGGCCGATACCCGCTTGGCTCTTGGCCTGTTGGGGGGCTTCAACCGGCAGGCCTACGGAGGCCCCCTGGCAGCGGTGACCGGCTCCAGCGGCAAGACCACGGTCAAGGAAATGCTCGCCAGCATCCTGCGTACCCGCGGTCCGGTACTGGCCACCCGCGGTAACCTGAACAACGAGCTGGGTGTACCGCTGACCCTGCTCGAACTGGCGCCCGAGCATGTCGGTGCGGTGATCGAGCTGGGGGCCTCGCGGATCGGCGAGATCGCCTACACCGTCGGCCTGGCCCGGCCGCAGGTGGCGATCATCACCAATGCCGGCACGGCACACGTCGGCGAGTTCGGCGGTCCGGAGAGGATTGTCGAGGCCAAGGGCGAGATCCTCGAGGGCTTGTCCACCGACGGCATTGCCGTACTCAACCGCGACGACCAGGCCTTCGTCACTTGGCAGCAGCGTGCTGCGGGGCGGCGCGTGCTGAGTTTCGCCTTGGGCGATCTCTCCGCCGACTTCCGGGCCCAGGATATCCAGCCCGACGCCCGCGGCTGCCCGGCCTTCATCCTGCAGGGGCTCGCCGGCGAGGCACGTATCCAGCTCAACCTGCTTGGCCGGCACAACGTGGCCAATGCCTTGGCCGCGGCGGCGGCGGCTCATGCCCTGGGCATGCCGCTGGTTGGGATCCAGTCTGGACTGGAGAGTTTGCAACCGGTCAAGGGGCGTGCCGTGGCGCAGCTTGCGCCGAACGGCATACGGGTGATCGACGACAGCTACAACGCAAACCCCGCGTCAATGTGCGCGGCTATCGATATACTCGCCGGCTTTTCCGGGCGCACCGTCCTTGTCCTCGGCGACATGGGCGAACTCGGCGCCTGGGCGGAGGAGGGCCACCGCCAGGTCGGCGCTTATGCTGCCGGCAAGGTCGATACCCTGTATGCCGTGGGACCGTTGATGGCCCATGCGGTCGCGGCGTTCGGAGACAAGGGTCGGCATTTCGCCGATCAGGCCAGTCTGCTCGAGGCCCTGCGCCGCGAGCAGCATCTCGATACCACCATTCTGATCAAGGGTTCGCGAAGTGCGGCGATGGACAAGATCGTTTCGGCTCTCTGCGGTTCCAGCGAGGAGGCTCACTAAATGCTGCTGCTGCTGGCAGAGTATCTGCAACAGTTCCACACCGGTTTCGCGGTCATCCAGTACCTGACCCTGCGCGGGATTCTTGGGGTGCTGACCGCCTTGATCCTGGCCCTGTGCCTGGGACCCTGGATGATCCGGACATTGCAGATCCGTCAGATCGGCCAGGCCGTGCGCGACGATGGTCCGCAGTCGCACCTGTCGAAGAAGGGCACGCCGACCATGGGGGGGGCGCTGATCCTGTCCGCCATCGCCGTCAGCACCCTGCTCTGGGCAGACCTGTCCAACCGTTACGTCTGGGTCGTGCTGGCCGTGACCTTGTTGTTCGGCGCCATCGGCTGGGTCGACGACTACCGCAAGGTGATCGAGAAGAACTCCCGCGGCTTGCCGAGCCGCTGGAAGTATTTCTGGCAATCGGTGTTCGGTCTCGGTGCCGCACTCTTCCTTTATATGACAGCGAAGACCCCGGTCGAAACCACCCTGATCCTGCCATTGATCAAGACCATTGAGATTCCGCTCGGCGCCGGTTTCATCGTGCTGACCTATTTCGTCATCGTGGGCTCGAGCAACGCGGTGAACCTGACCGACGGCCTCGACGGCCTGGCGATCATGCCGACGGTGATGGTTGGCGGCGCCTTGGGCATATTCTGTTATCTGTCCGGCAACGTGAAGTTCGCTGAATACCTGTTGATTCCCAACGTGGCGGGGGCTGGCGAACTGATCGTGTTCTGCGGCGCGTTGATTGGCGCCGGCCTCGGCTTCCTCTGGTTCAATACCTACCCGGCGCAGGTCTTCATGGGCGATGTCGGGGCCCTGGCGCTGGGTGCCGCGCTTGGCACCATCGCGGTGATCGTCCGGCAGGAAGTGGTGCTGTTCATCATGGGCGGGGTGTTCGTCATGGAAACCCTATCGGTGATGATCCAGGTTGCATCCTTCAAGCTCACCGGCAGGCGCGTGTTTCGCATGGCACCGATCCATCACCATTTCGAGCTGAAAGGGTGGCCGGAGCCGAGGGTGATCGTGCGTTTCTGGATTATCACCGTGGTACTGGTGCTGATCGGTCTGGCAACCCTGAAGCTGCGCTGAGGACAGGGAATGACTCTGATTGCTTCCGACCAGTTTTGCATCGTCGTCGGTCTCGGCAAGAGCGGCATGTCTCTGGTGCGCTTTCTGAGCCGCCAGGGCGCGCACTTTGCCGTGGTCGACACTCGCTCGAATCCGCCTGAGCTGGTCGCGCTGCAGCGCGACTACCCGCAGGTAGAGGTGCATTGCGGCGCGCTGGACGTGGACTTCCTCTGCCGTGCCAGCGAGCTCTATGTCAGTCCGGGATTGGCGCTGGTCACTCCAGCGCTGCAGGCCGCGGCGGCGCGCGGAGTGAAGCTGTCCGGCGACATCGAGCTGTTCGCCCGGCATGCCAAGGCGCCGATTGTCGCGATTACCGGCTCCAACGCCAAAAGCACGGTGACCACCCTGCTTGGCGAGATGGCCCGTGCGGCCGGCAAGCGTGTGGCGGTGGGCGGTAACCTCGGCACCCCGGCGCTGGACCTGTTGGATGACGGCATTGAGCTCTATGTCCTGGAGCTTTCCAGCTTTCAGCTGGAAACCACCGAGCGGCTGAATGCCGAAGTGGCTACCTGCCTCAACGTCAGCGAGGACCACATGGATCGCTATGTCGATCTGCAGGCCTACCACCTGGCCAAGCACCGCATCTTCCGCGGGGCGGCGCAGGTGGTGGTGAACCGCGACGACCCGCTGTCCCGCCCGCTGGTCGCCGACCAGCTGCCGTGCTGGACCTTCGGTCTCGGCAAGCCGGACTTCAAGGGCTTCGGCCTCCTGGAAGAGGGCGGCGAGAAGCATCTGGCTTTTCAGTTCGAGGCGCTGATGCCGGTCCGCGAGCTGAGGATCCGCGGCGCCCATAATCAGGCCAACGCCCTGGCGGCACTGGCACTGGGCCGTGCGGTCGGCTTGCCGCTCGCGCCGATGCTGGACACCCTGAAGTCCTTCGCCGGACTGCCGCACCGCTGCCAGTGGCTGCGCGAGTTGCGTGGGGTCGGCTACTACGACGACTCCAAGGCCACCAACGTGGGCGCCGCGCTGGCGGCGATCGGCGGTCTGGGGGCGGACATCGCCGGCAAGCTGGTGCTGATCGCCGGCGGCGATGGCAAGGGAGCGGATTTCTCCAGCCTGCGTCAGCCGGTTGCCGAATACTGTCGCGCCGTGGTTTTGCTCGGCCGCGACGCCGAGCGCATCGCCACGGTACTGGAGGGCGCCGTGCCGCTGATTCGGGTGAAAACGCTGGAGGAGGCGGTCGAGCGTGCCGCCGCGCTGGCCGAGGCGGGCGACACGGTGCTGCTGTCGCCGGCCTGCGCCAGCCTGGACATGTTCCGGAGCTTCGAGGAGCGCGGACGCTTGTTCGCCCAGGCGGTGGAGGCGCTTTCCTGATGCTGGCCCTGTTGCGTCCCTACCCGTCGCCGCTGTTCAACCGGCGCGGCTTCGATGTCGACTTCCCGATGCTGGCCGGTTGCCTGGCACTGCTTGGCTTGGGACTGGTGATGATCACCTCGGCGTCTTCCGAAGTGGCAGCGGTGCAGGCCGGCAATACGTTCTACTACATGGTCCGTCATTTGGTGTATCTGGTGATCGGCCTCGTTGCCGGTGGCGTGGTGATGCTGGTACCGCTGGAAACCTGGCAGAGCATGGGCGGCAAGCTGTTGCTGGCTGCTTTTGGCGTGCTGATTCTGGTGCTGGTTCCGGGCATCGGCCGCGAGGTGAATGGCTCGATGCGCTGGATCGGTTTCGGTGCCTTCAACATCCAGCCCTCGGAGATCGCCAAGCTGTTCGTGGTGATCTACCTTGCCGGCTATCTGGTGCGCCGCGAGGACGAGGTGCGCCAGCGCTGGATCGGTTTCATCAAGCCGATCATCGTGCTGATTCCGCTGGCCGGGCTGCTGCTGCTGGAGCCGGACTTTGGTGCCACCGTGGTGATGCTGGGTTCCGCCGCCGCCATGCTGTTCCTCGGTGGGGTCGGTTTGTTCCGTTTCACCCTGCTGGCCGTCGCCGCCATCGGCGCGGTATTCGTTCTGGTGCAGACCCAGGAGTACCGTTTGCAGCGGCTGATCACCTTCACCGATCCTTGGGCCGACCAATTCGGTTCCGGCTATCAGTTGACCCAGGCGCTGATCGCCTTCGGGCGCGGCGAATGGCTGGGGGTCGGGCTCGGCAACAGCGTGCAAAAACAGTTCTACCTGCCGGAGGCGCACACCGACTTCGTATTCTCCGTGCTGGCCGAAGAGCTGGGCATGTTCGGTGCGCTGACCACCCTCGGGCTGTTCACCTTCGTCTGTGTGCGGGCGCTCTATCTCGGTCTGTGGGCGGAGAAGGCCCGGCACTACTTCTCGGCCTATGTGGCCTATGGACTGGCCTTCCTGTGGATCGGCCAGTTCCTCATCAATATCGGGGTGAACATCGGCCTTCTGCCGACCAAGGGGCTAACTTTGCCTTTTCTCAGCTACGGCGGCAGCTCGTTGGTGATCTGTTGCGTCAGCTTGGGCCTGCTGCTGCGTCTGGACTGGGAGCGTCGTACCCAGCTGGACAACGAGAGTGCGCAGTTCGGCAAGGATGATTTCGCTGAGGATCGCGAGGAGCAAGCCGATGAGCGCTAACGTACTGATCATGGCCGGCGGTACCGGAGGGCATGTGTTCCCGGCGCTGGCCTGTGCCCGCGAGTTCCAGGCCCGCGGTTATGCCGTGCACTGGCTGGGAGCTCCGCGAGGAATCGAGAACGAACTGGTGCCCCGAGCTGGGCTGCCACTGCATCAGATCCAGATCGGCGGGCTGCGTGGCAAGGGGCTGGCGACTCTGCTCAAGGCGCCCTTCCAGCTACTCAGATCGCTGTTCCAGGCCCGCCGGGTCATGCGCGAGCTGCGTCCGGTGTGTGTGCTGGGCATGGGAGGTTTCGTCACCGGCCCCGGTGGCCTGGCGGCGAAGCTGGCCGGCGTGCCCCTGATCATCCACGAGCAGAATGCCGTGGCTGGTACCGCCAATCGGGCGCTGGCGCCGATCGCTAGTCGGGTCTGCGAGGCTTTTCCGAATACCTTCGGGGTCACCGACAAGCGACGTACCACCGGCAATCCGGTGCGGCCCGAGCTGTTTCTGGAGACGCCGCGCCAGCCCCTGAAAGGGCGCAGGTTGCGGCTGCTGGTCCTGGGCGGCAGCCTGGGTGCCGAGCCGCTGAACAAGCTGCTACCCACGGCGTTGGCATTGATCCCCGCCGAGCAGCGGCCAGAGATCTTCCATCAGGCCGGCAGGCAACACCATGAGATCACCGCCGAGCGCTACCGTGGGGCCGGCGTCGAGGCTGAGGTCGCGCCTTTCATCGACGACATGGCCCGGGCCTACGCCTGGGCCGACCTGGTGGTCTGCCGTGCCGGTGCCCTGACCGTCAGCGAGCTGGCGGCCGCCGGGCTGCCAGCGCTGCTGGTACCGCTGCCCCAGGCCATCGACGATCACCAGACCCGCAATGCCGACTATCTGGCGCAGGAGGGCGCGGCCTTCCTGCTGCCGCAGGCGAGCACGGCTGCCGGCGATCTGGCTGCCCGCCTGAGCGAGGTGTCGATGCATCCCGAGCGACTCGAAAGCATGGCCGCCAGCGCCCGCCGCCTGGCCAAACCCGATGCGACCCGGACGGTCGTGGATATCTGCCTGGAGGTGGCGCGTGGTTAAGTCCAAGGATGCGATCCAGTCCGAAATACGCCGCATGCGTCGCATCGGTCGGATCCACTTCGTCGGTATTGGCGGGGTTGGCATGTGCGGGATTGCCGAGGTGCTGCTGAACCTCGGTTACGAAGTCTCCGGCTCCGACCTCAAGGCTTCACCGGTAACGGCGCGCCTGGAAAGCTTCGGTGCGAAGATCTACGTCGGCCATCGCGCCGAGAACGCCGCCAGTGCCGATGTGCTGGTGGTTTCCAGTGCGGTGAGCAGTTCCAACCCGGAAGTGGCGACCGCTCTGGAGCGGCGCATTCCCGTGGTGCCGCGGGCGGAAATGCTTGCCGAGCTGATGCGCTACCGGCATGGCATCGCCGTGGCCGGTACCCACGGCAAGACCACCACCACCAGCCTGATCGCCTCGGTGTTCGCCGCCGGTGGACTGGACCCGACCTTTGTCATCGGCGGCCGGCTGAATGCGGCTGGCACCAATGCCCAGCTCGGCAGCAGCCGCTACCTGATCGCCGAGGCCGACGAGAGCGATGCCAGCTTCCTGCATCTGCAGCCTCTGGTGGCGGTGGTCACCAACATCGACGCCGACCACATGGACACCTATGCAGGCGACTTCAGCCGGCTGAAGAAGACCTTCGTGGATTTCCTGCACAACCTGCCGTTCTACGGTCTGGCAGTGCTTTGCGTCGACGACCCGGTGGTCCGCGAGATCCTGCCCCAGGTCGCCCGCCCGACGATCACCTACGGTTTTGGTGAGGATGCCGACGTACGTGCCATCGACATTCGCCAGGAGGGAATGCGCACCTACTTCACCGTGTTGCGCCAGGGCCGTGCTCCGCTCGCGGTGTCGGTCAACATGCCGGGGGTGCATAACGTGCTGAACGCCCTGGCCACCATTGCCATCGCCTCCGATGAAGGCATCGAGGATGCAGCCATCGTCCAGGGGCTGTCGGGCTTCGAAGGCGTCGGCCGGCGTTTCCAGGTGTATGGCGAGCTGCAGGTCGAAGGTGGCAGCGTGATGTTGGTCGACGACTATGGTCACCATCCGCGCGAGGTTGCCGCGGTGATTCGGGCTGTTCGCGGCGGCTGGCCGGAGCGCCGGCTGGTGATGGTCTACCAGCCGCATCGTTTCACCCGGACGCGCGACCTCTACGAAGATTTCGTTCAGGTATTGGCCGATGCCAACGTACTGCTGCTGATGGAGGTCTACCCGGCCGGCGAGGAACCGATTCCCGGTGCCGACAGCCGCAACTTGTGCCGCAGCATCCGGCAGCGCGGCCAGTTGGATCCGATCTACGTCGAGCGTGGGGCGGATATCGCGCCGCTGCTCAAGCCGTTGCTGCGCCCCGGCGACATCCTGCTCTGCCAGGGGGCTGGTGATGTCGGTGGACTGGCTCCACAACTGCTTCAGAGTCCGTTGTTCGGCAGTTGGCCCGAGGTGGCCGCCAAGAGGGAAATGTCATGATTCACGCCCTGCAATCCACGCTTGCCCCGCAAGCTTTCGGTCGTGTCGCCGTGCTGTTCGGAGGCAAGAGCGCCGAGCGCGCGGTTTCCCTGAAGTCCGGCCAGGCCGTGCTGAAAGCGCTGCAGAGCGCGGGGGTGGACGCCTTCGGCATCGATGTTGGCGACGATCTGCTCGGGCGGCTGAGCCGCGAGCGGATCGATCGCGTATTCATCGTCCTGCATGGCCGCGGTGGCGAGGATGGCAGCATGCAGGGCCTGCTCGAGTGCGCCGGCATTCCCTACACTGGCAGCGGCGTTCTGGCTTCGGCCCTGGCGATGGACAAGCTGCGCACCAAGCAGGTCTGGCAGAGCCTGGGTCTGCCGACGCCGCGCCATGCCGTGCTGGCCAGCGAGGCCGATTGCCAGGCAGCCGCGCAGGCCCTCGGCTTCCCACTGATCGCCAAGCCGGCCCATGAAGGTTCCAGCATCGGCATGGCCAAGGTGAGCGGTATCGACGAACTGGTCGCCGCCTGGCAGGCCGCCCGTTCTTACGATCCCCAGGTGCTGGTCGAGCAGTGGATTCAGGGGCCTGAATTCACTGTCGCCCTGCTGCGTGGCCAGGTGCTACCGCCGATCGGCTTGGGTACGCCGCACAGCTTCTACGACTACGACGCCAAGTACTTGGCGTCGGACACCCAGTACCGGATTCCCTGCGGGCTCGATCCCGTCAGGGAAGCGGAACTGAAGAGCCTATGCGCGCGTGCCTGCGAGGCGGTGGGCGTGCAGGGCTGGGGCCGGGTCGACGTGATGCAGGATGCCGAAGGCCGCTTCTGGCTTTTGGAAGTCAACACGGTGCCGGGTATGACCGACCATAGTCTCGTGCCGATGGCCGCACGCGCCGCGGGACTGGATTTTCAGCAACTGGTGCTGGCAATCCTGGCCGACAGCGTCGAGGCAAGGGGGTAAGCCATGTACGGCGCCATGCTTCGTCATCGACAACCGGGGGCGGGGCGTGTTCCGGCGCGCCGGGGGGCCAGCCGCATGGTGGCCAGGCCGCCCGTGCCGGCACGTCTGTCGAAGCTGGGCGTGAGCCTGTTGAAGACGCTGGGCGGGTTGCTGCTGCTAGTGGCCCTCGGGGTGGGCGGCTACTTCCTGGCGCAGCGCCTGTTGCCCTATGCGGATCAGCCGATCGCCGACGTCAAGCTCGAGGGGCACCTGACCTACGTCAGCAACCAGGCAATCCTGGATCGCATTGCGCCCTTCCGTCAGGCCAGTTTCTTCAGTGTCGATCTGGCCGGCATCCGCAACGAGCTGGAGAGCATGTCCTGGATCGCCAAGGCTGAGGTACGTCGCGTGTGGCCGGATCAACTGGTGGTCCATCTGGAGGAGCAGCTGCCGGTGGCGCGCTGGGGCGACGAGGCGTTGCTGAACAATCAGGGCGAGGCCTTCGCACCGAGCGAGGTGTCCCACTACGAGCACCTGCCGCAGCTGGTCGGCCCCCAGAGGGCGCAGGAGAAGGTGATGCAGCAGTACCATGTGCTCAACCAGATGCTCAGGCCCTTGGGCTTTTCCATTGCCCGTCTGGAGCTGCGCGAGCGTGGCAGCTGGTTCGTCACCACTGTCCAGGGCATTGAGCTGTTGCTCGGGCGTGATCATCTTCTCGCCAAGATGCGCCGTTTCAGCTCCATCTACGAGAAGGCCTTGAAAGAGCAAAGTGCGAATATCGCGCGCATCGATCTGCGCTATGCCAACGGCTTGGCCGTGGCATGGCGCGAGCCGGTCGCGCCCACGGCGGTCAAACCCGCCGCCGTGCAGTGAGTTGAGGAGCAGGCAGAAAATATGGCAAGCGCGCAGAGTGGCAAGATGATCGTCGGTCTCGACATCGGCACCTCCAAGGTAGTGGCCTTGGTAGGCGAGGTGGCGGCCGATGGCCAACTGGAAATCGTTGGGATCGGTTCCCATCCCTCGCGAGGATTGAAGAAGGGCGTGGTGGTGAATATCGAGTCCACCGTGCAGTCCATCCAGCGGGCGGTGGAGGAGGCCCAACTGATGGCTGGCTGCCAGATTCACTCGGCCTTCGTCGGCTTGGCCGGGAACCATATCCGCAGCCTGAACTCCCACGGAATTGTCGCCATCCGCGATCGCGAGGTCAGCCAGGCCGATCTGGATCGCGTGTTGGATGCGGCCCAGGCTGTGGCGATTCCCTCGGACCAGCGGGTGTTGCACACCCTGCCGCAGGACTACGTGATCGACAACCAAGAGGGCGTGCGAGAGCCGCTGGGTATGTCCGGCGTGCGTCTGGAGGCCAAGGTGCACGTGGTGACTTGCGCGGTGAACGCGGCGCAGAACGTCGAGAAGTGCGTTCGTCGCTGCGATCTGGAGGTAGATGACATCATCCTTGAGCAGCTGGCTTCGGCCCATGCGGTGCTTACCGAGGACGAGAAGGAGCTGGGCGTATGCCTGGTGGACATCGGTGGTGGTACCACCGACATCGCCATCTTTACCGAAGGAGCGATCCGCCATACTGCGGTGATTCCGATCGCTGGCGATCAGGTCACCAACGATATCGCTATGGCGTTGCGCACGCCGACCCAGTACGCCGAGGAAATCAAGATCCGCTATGCCTGCGCCCTGGCCAAGCTGGCCGGAGCTGGCGAAACCATCAATGTTCCCAGCGTCGGCGAGCGACCCTCGCGGGAGCTTTCCCGTCAAGCCTTGGCGGAGGTGGTCGAGCCGCGCTACGACGAGCTGTTCAGCCTGATCCATGCTGAACTGCAGCGTAGCGGCTACGAGGATCTGATCCCCGCCGGAGTCGTTCTCACCGGGGGGTCGGCGAAAATGGAGGGGGCTGTGGAGCTGGCTGAGGAGATCTTCCACATGCCGGTGCGCTTGGGCGTGCCGCATAGCGTCAAGGGAATGGGCGATGTGATCAGCAATCCGATCTATTCCACCGGGGTGGGGTTGTTGCTCTATGGGTTGCGGAAGCAGGCCGATGGCATATCCCCGTCCGGTTCCGGTGGGCACAGCGAAGAAACCAAGATACCTGTCCTGGAGCGACTCAAGCGCTGGTTCCAGGGCAATTTCTGACAACGGCGGCAGGCAGTAAAAAGAAAAGGAAAGGAGAGGGAATATGTTCGAGCTCGTAGACAATGTTCCGCAAAGTGCAGTGATCAAGGTTATCGGTGTCGGTGGGGGCGGCGGCAACGCCGTGAACCATATGGCAGCCACCAGCATTGAGGGCGTCGAGTTCATCTGTGCCAATACTGATGCGCAGGCACTGAAGAACATCACTGCACGAACCGTGCTGCAACTGGGCTCCGGGGTGACCAAGGGTCTGGGTGCCGGCGCCAACCCCGAAGTCGGCCGCGAGGCCGCCATGGAGGACCGCGAGCGTATCGCCGAGGTGTTGCAGGGGACCGACATGGTGTTCATCACCACCGGCATGGGGGGGGGGACCGGTACCGGTGCGGCACCGGTCATCGCCGAAGTGGCGAAGGGGATGGGCATCCTCACCGTGGCCGTGGTGACCCGACCCTTCCCGTTCGAAGGGCGCAAGCGCATGCAGGTTGCCGAAGAGGGTATCCGCCTGTTGGCTGAGCATGTCGATTCGCTGATTACCATTCCCAACGAGAAGCTGCTGACCATCCTCGGCAAGGATGCCAGCTTGCTGTCCGCCTTCGCCAAGGCCGACGATGTGCTGGCCGGCGCGGTCCGAGGCATCTCCGATATCATCAAACGTCCTGGCATGATCAACGTCGACTTCGCCGACGTGAAGACCGTGATGAGCGAGATGGGCATGGCCATGATGGGCACCGGCTGCGCCAGCGGCCCAAACCGTGCTCGCGAGGCCACAGAGGCAGCGATTCGCAACCCGCTGCTGGAGGATGTGCACCTGCAGGGGGCTCGCGGCATTCTGGTGAACATCACTGCCGGTCCCGATCTCTCCCTGGGCGAGTACTCCGATGTGGGCAACATCATCGAGCAGTTCGCTTCCGACCAGGCGATGGTGAAGGTGGGTACCGTGATCGATCCGGATATGCGCGACGAGCTGCATGTGACCGTGGTCGCCACCGGATTGGGTGCGCGCACCGAGAAGCCGATGAAGGTGGTGGACAACACCCTGCAGTCGGCCGCTGCTGCGGCCCCCAGCGTACCGCGTGGCGATCAGACGGTGAACTACAAGGACTACGAGCGTCCCACCGTACAGCGGCAGAGCAATGCCGCCAGCGCCACGGCTGCCAAGCTCAATCCTCAGGACGACTTGGACTATCTGGACATTCCGGCCTTCCTGCGCCGTCAGGCTGATTGAATATGTTTATCAGGGGTATTGTTGTGATTGGTGTTAAGCAAAGATCGGTTCTGCTATCATTTTTGCTGTTTGTTGAAAAATATTCGCAACTGCTAGCGGCCAAGCCATGATCAAACAACGCACCCTGAAGAACATTATCCGTGCCACGGGAGTGGGTTTGCACTCGGGGGAAAAGGTTTACCTGACCCTGAAGCCAGCCCCCGTCGACGCAGGGATCGTGTTCCGGCGCATCGATCTCGATCCGGTGGTGGAGATCCCTGCCAGGGCCGAAAACGTCGGTGAAACCACCATGTCCACCACGCTGGTCAAGGGTGAGGTCAAGGTGGACACAGTGGAGCATCTGCTGTCGGCCATGGCCGGTCTGGGGATCGACAATGCCTACGTCGAACTCTCTGCGTCCGAAGTGCCGATCATGGACGGTAGTGCCGGCCCCTTCGTCTTCCTGATCCAGTCGGCGGGCCTGCAGGAGCAGGAGGTTCGCAAGAGGTTCATTCGCATCAAGCGCGAGGTAGCGGTGGAGGAGGACGACAAGCGTGCTGTTTTCCTGCCGTTCGACGGTTTCAAGGTGAGTTTCGAGATCGACTTCGACCATCCGGTATTCCGCGGTCGCACCCAGACGGCGAGCGTCGACTTCTCCAGTACTTCGTTCGTCAAGGAGGTCAGTCGCGCGCGGACCTTCGGGTTCATGCGTGACATCGAATATCTGCGCTCGAACAATCTGGCGCTCGGTGGCAGCGTGGATAACGCCATTGTGGTCGACGAGAGCCGTGTGCTGAACGAGGACGGCCTGCGCTACGAGGACGAATTCGTCAAGCACAAGATCCTCGATGCCATCGGCGATCTCTACCTGCTGGGCAATAGCTTGATCGGCGAATTCCGAGGCTACAAGTCGGGGCACGCGCTGAACAACCGCTTGCTGCGCACCCTGCTTGAACAGACGGATGCCTGGGAGTTGGTCACTTTCGATGACCCCTCGGCTGCCCCCATCTCCTACATGCGGCCTGTGGCTGCTGTCTGAGCAAGGTTTTTTCCTTTTCTTTCCCTTTTTCTTAAGGCCACCTGCAGGTGGCCTTTCTTTTTGGCTATGTCTGTGTTAGCTGTTGCATGGCTGCTCGTCCCAGCGCCTCCCTCAAGCAAATCAATGGATTGAGCTGCGTCTTGTAGTGTTCGAGCAGGCAGCGCCATCCCAGGTAATGGGTCAGGTACTGGGTGGCCACCCCATGAAAGGGAATCATCCAGCTCTTCAGTCGGCTGTCGTAGGCGTTCACGTTCTGGATGTGAAAAGGCCCGTCGACCCTGCGCTTCTGGCTCGTATTGACCGGCCGATGGGTGATGCCTTCTGCTCTGGCAAAGTGGGCATAGACGGCGGCACTGTCGGAGCAAAGAATCGCATCAGTATCGATCAGGGGGCGTAGTCGATCCCTGACATGCACGGCATCGAGCTTCTCCAGCTGAAAATCGGCATGCTGGCCGCTGCGATCCCGCACCACCAGGACAGGAATCTGCTCGGCAGACAACCCGCGTCGCTTCGCACTGCCTCCGCGCTTGCGAGGTAGGCACGGCAAGTCTCGTTGCCCCTTGAAAGGAAAGCGATCCATAAACCCCACCTGTTGACGGCCGAGCCGGTCTTTTACAGTGCTGCAGTCAGAGTGCAGTTCCAGGGCAGCAGCGCCTCGTAATCTTCGGCGCCTTTGGCTGTTGGCAACCGCTCGAGCACATGGCGCAGCCAGGCGTAGGGCTCCTGCCCATTGGC
>Ga0209575_10000631_pt1 | contig 19297 bp, 20 predicted proteins | sample Medcelwee11metaG_FD_187172 | JGI IMG/M metagenome (GOLD analysis project Ga0209575, IMG submission 187172) | Freshwater pond sediment microbial communities from the University of Edinburgh, under environmental carbon perturbations - Medium... | ecosystem: Environmental > Aquatic > Freshwater >...
AAGTGAGCTTCGCTCACTTTGCATTTTTACGAAGGAAAAATGACCGTCCGCGCCTGGGGAGGGAGGGAGTGATGCGTTGAAGGATCGACAAATAATATGGAACTTCAAAGAACATCGAAACGTAATATGGACAACGATCGATGAGAATCAACACGAACTTACAAACAATCCCTTGAATGAAAAACTATTTAAGGCAGTTTTTATGGATAAACCTCTATGCCTGGAGAGACCGATAAATGCACATTCTGTGCGACAGTGTATAAGAAAGATCCTGCAGGAGGATTGTTCTGCCCGAATTGCGGTTACAGGCCTGACGCGACTGCAGCTCCTGTATCTAAGCCGGCAGTTGATAGGGAGAAAGAGAAATCAAAAGAGAAATGGATGCTCATCCTCAAGATTATCGCTTATGGGGCTATGTTTTGCACTATTGTCTATATGCTCACAATGATGTTCCAGTGGATATGATCTGTCTTTCGAGACTACCACATATTCGATTTTTCTCCAGGGTGCAATGTTTCAGGAATACCTCAGTGGTGACACCTGAGTAAACTCAGGCGCGACCATCCGTGGGCTAAAGCCCACGGCGTCGCTCGGCTTCGCCTCGGGTCGCGCCTTCGGAACTCAGCGTTCGCACTCTGGAGTTCATCTCTGCGCTAAAGCGCAAGGCGTTCCTCCTAGGCGAACGCTGAGTAAACCTTTTTATAAAACGGCCACTTCTGCTCATGGATGGCGATAAGGCATAAGGATGTGAAAGATAGCCCGACAGTGATCGATCATATCCTCCATCCTCTGGTCAAGGGCTGGTTCCATGAGACTTTCGACGGTTTCTCCCTCCCCCAGCTCCTCGCGGTCCTGCCCATCCATAACCGGGAGAATATCCTCGTATCCGCTCCGACGGGGGCCACAAAGACCCTCACCGCATTCATGTCGGTCTTGAATGAGCTCGTTGACTCTGCATATAAAGGCATATTGGAAGACAAAGTGTACGCTGTCTATATCTCTCCCCTCAAGGCGCTCAATTACGATATCCAGGTCAATCTTCTGGAACCGCTTCGGAGGATCAATGAATCAGCGGGGAAGGACTTAGGCATCCGGGTAGATGTCAGGACGGGCGACACCACTCAAAGCGAAAGGGCGAGGATGTCCCGCAAACCGCCTCATATCCTGATAACCACTCCTGAAAGCCTTGCCATCATGCTGAACGCCCCGAAATTCTCGCTCTACCTCCAAGGGACCCAGTGGTGCATCATCGATGAGATACATGCGCTCGCTGAAAATAAGAGGGGGGCTCATCTCTCCCTCTCGATCGAACGGCTCCAGAGGCTAGCCCCATCAATGACCAGGGTCGGGCTTTCTGCCACCATCGCGCCCCTTGATGAGGTGGCATCTTATCTTGTAGGAAGTGGGAGGGACTGCATCATCGTCGATGTCCAGTTCATGAAAGACCTCGACCTGAAAGTGCTCTCACCTGTCGCTGATCTTATCAATACCCCTTACCCGGAGATCCATGAACGCATGTACGGTCTCATCCATTCCCTTATCGAAGAGCACAAGACGACCCTCATATTCACCAATACCAGGGCTGCGACTGAACGGGTGGTCGACCACCTGAAAGACAGGTATCCGGGGTCGTATAATGAAGGGAATATCGGAGCACATCACGGTTCTCTCTCAAAAGAGCACAGGCATCACATCGAATCCTCACTTAGGGAAGGCAAGCTGAAATGCGTTGTCTGTTCTACATCTCTCGAACTCGGCATCGATATCGGATTCATCGACCTCGTCATCCTCCTCGGATCGCCAAAATCAGTGGCACGGGCACTCCAGAGGACAGGGAGGAGCGGACACCGTTTGAAGGCAAGGGCAAAGGGAAGGATCATCGTCATGGACCGCGATGACCTTGTCGAATGCGCTGTCCTACTGAGGTCGGCCCTCCATAAGAAGATCGACACCATACACATCCCGGAGAACGCCCTTGATGTCCTTGCCCAACATATCCTTGGGATAGCGCTCCAGGAGACCATGAGCGTCTCAGAGCTTTCAGGGATAATCAGGAAGAGCTATTGCTACAGGAACATACCGTCAAAAGACATCATCGATCTTCTCCTCTATCTCTCAGGTTCATTTGCTGGACTTGAGGAACGGCATATCTACGCGAGGATATGGTATGACGAAGAGAAGCAGATGGTAGGGAGGAAAGGGAGGATGAGCCGTGTCATCTACATGACGAACATCGGCACCATCCCTGACGAGACACAGGTCCTTGTCAAAGTGGGAACCCAGGTCGTGGGAAGCATCGAGGAGGGGTTCCTCGAGAAGCTTCGGCCAGGAGATGTCTTTGTCCTCGGGGGGAGCACCTATGAATTCAGGTTCGCCCGGGGGATGGTCGCCCAGGTCATCGCCACTACCAACAGGCCTCCGACAGTCCCGAGATGGTTCTCTGAATCACTCCCTCTCAGCTATGACCTGGCGCTTGCTATAGGGCATTTCCGGGCGCTCATGGCGGAAAAGGTGAATGCCCACCTCAATTTCCCTCAGGCAAAAAGGCCGACCAAAGAAGATATCACCGGATTCATCAACAGCCATCTGTCAATCGATGAGAAGGGCGCCCTTGCCATCTATTCCTATTTTCTCGAGCAGTTCCTGTTCCTCGGGATCCCTTCGGACAGGAAGATGATCATCGAATCGTATTTTGACGGCAGCAAACACCATTATATCTTCCACGCCCTCTTCGGGAGGAGGGTGAATGATTGCCTTTCACGGGCTGTCGCTTTCGCCATCTCACGCATGAGCCATCGCGATGTGGAGATCGGGATAAACGACAACGGATTTGTCATAGCGACCACGAAACCGGTACAGGCTGCAAAAGCTTTCTCCTACCTCAATCCTGAGAAGATAGGGATGGTCATGGAGCAGGCGATCGAGAGGACAGAGGTGTTCAAGAGGAGATTCCGCCACTGCGCCTCCCGAAGCCTCATGATCCTGAGAAATTACGGCGGGAGGCAGAAGAATGTGGGGAGGCAGCAGGTATCCTCTACCATCCTCATGAACGCCTTGAAACGTATCGACCCTGATTTTTCCATCCTCAGGGAGGCGAGACGGGAGGTGCTCTACGACCAGATGGACCTTTGCAGCGCGATCAAGGTGCTCGCCATGGTGAAAGACGGCAAAATCACCGTCGAAGAGAAGAATTCTCCTGTCCCCAGCCCGTTCGCATTCAATCTCTATACCCAGGGGCTTTCTGACATCCTGAGGATAGAGGACCGGGCTGCTTTTGTCCAGCGGATGCACGGACTGGTGCTCGCGAAGATCAGCCTCAAAGGGGGATCTGGTGAACTTGCCATGCCAAGCCAGATATCGACCGCTGACGCCTTGCGCCAGATTTCTGAGTCCCGGATCACGCAAGGACAATCAAAGATGCTTAGTCAGGTTGAAAGCATGGGGATGTCTGATGACGCGAAAAGGAAGCTCGTCTCTCTCATCAGGACCGGGGAGGGAGAGGAAGCTTTTTTTGAGGAACTTTCGAGCCAGAAAGAGGAGATCGGGAAGTGGCCCTCAGAACTTGGAAGGTTCGTCCTGCGGAAGATCTACCTCTTTGAGAGAGAAAGATTCACTTATGAGGAACGGTGGGCTGAAGACGAGAAAGAGAAAGAACGGGAGGCTGAAGAGGAAAAGGAGGCGCTTGCGATTGAATTTCGGACCGCAGCAAAAAGGGTGCACTTAGACCCGCAGATCCAATATGATTTCCAGGAACTGATCGATGACCCAAAGAAAACGTCTGTTCGGGATGAGACAAGAGTCTGGATGGATGGCCTCCTCAATGGTCCTGTCCCGAAGATATGGACTGACCGTCTGGTGAAATACCTGAAGAAAAGGAGGAAAGAGCTTTCTTGAGAATCAATGAATCCATACTGTACATCTGAGAGGGGCATTCGGATGTTTCTGGTGGAGAAGCCTCAACCGATCAGGAGGGATGAGTAGGGCTATCACATAACGAACGCTCTGCAGTATATCCCTTCGTTCACCTCCTGTACGGAAAATGAATCCCTCTGCTATTCATTTAAGTCCATTATCGGGTTCCGGGGTATAAACAACCCTAAGAAAACCAAAATGTTTATAGAAATCAAGGGCAGTGCGATGGAATGTATCTGTTTTCTCATTCGGTTGGGCATCTCCCCCCAATCTCAGGCATGCGTTAAGAAGGGAGCGGAAATGCAATCCGTCAATCTCAGATTGCCTTTTGAAATAACCCGCGATCTCACCAGTCTGCTTTCTCGTCAATCTCTCATAATCCCAATCAGCTATCAACCATGACCAATCATGTTTCTTATATCCTCTATTATTTTGATCGGAGATTTCCTCATCATAATAAGCATGGAGGATTTTCCTGTGGTCGGCCAAGCGAAGCAATGTCCCCTGTCGGTTGAGATAATGGCAGCATTTTTTCATGAGTTCTGTATGGCTCAGGATTCGTTTTTCTCCTTTCAGGCTGGGATCAAGAAGGATCTCCAGATTTTTCACAATCTCCTCATCGAACAGAGTGGTTTCGAGGGACCCGGTCCTAGAAAAACTCTCATAGTGCCTTTCATTCATTGTGACTAAAGGATCAAGCGGATTTTCCTCTGCCAGCATCCTTTGAAGCCAGCCCCTCTCGTCCTTATAAGTCCCCACCGTGTAGGCGATGGAACGGAGATCAGAGAAATCAGGCCTCATCTGGTTCGATTTCTCTTTGAAAAAAGGATTCAGCATATCTTTAAGAACTGCCTCTAACCCAAACATCGTCAATTCTTTCAATTCCGTTTCTTCTTTATCAGGAACATGCGAAAGGCATTTATCCATCTTGCGATGATAATGAAAATTGCTGAGATTGGCATGGTCGATATAAGCAGTCATCACTTCTATCAATTCGCGAATTTTCTGTTCTGCTCCTGTATCCTTGACAATGACATCATTCCGGAGCCCAAGAAAGAACGTGATTTTGGCGTCATCAAATGCGGTCTTCATCGCTAGACGCTAATCCCCTTTCGTTAATAAATGTTGCGCAGAAGACACTACTAATAAGTGGCAATAACCAATTAGGCTCAGCTGAGAATAGGAATGAACCCTGATGTGACCATTTTTGAAATTTGCCTCAAGATATGCATCTTAACTCATATACTTGACGACGCCTTTTGTCGATTCCATGCTCCCAAGGACGATACGGATGATTGAGGTGAGAGGGACAGCGAGGATCATCCCCATGATGCCCCATATCCAGTACCAGATGAAAAGCGAGATGATGATGATGATGGGGGAGATGTTGAGGGTCTGCCCAGTGATCTTCGGTTCAAGATAATTCCCGAAAAACATCTGGATGGCTATGAGGATGATTGTGAGCCAGAACAATCCCCACCCGAATCCATGCATGAGGGCAAAGACTGCCATTGCGAGGATGACTGCGGCGATCGATCCTATGTTGGGGATGAAGTTGAGGATGAAAGTGAGGATACCCAGGATGACTATGAAACTGCTCCCGAAAAGCCAGAGCGCGACCATAGTTGCTATTCCGGTCCCCAGGCTGATGAGGGTCTTTGTCGCGATATATGACCTGATGCTTTTCTCAGCCTCGAGGAGGGCGCTCTGGAACTTCTCTTTATGCTGCCTCTCGAGATTCTTCTTGATGTCCCGGACGAGGAGCCTGTGAGAAGGGATCATGAAGATGAGGAAGATGACAGCAAGGACAAGCTCAGAGACGATCTTCCCTGTCCCCTGCATCATCTTTGTTATCCCTGAGCCGATAAGTGAGGAGATCCGCTCGGGGTTGACGAACGCTGAGACATCGATCGACCTCCCTCCTAATTTGATCGCTTCGATGGAGGACTCGGCCTGAGCGACAGCATCACTGGTCTTATGCTGTATGCCGGAGATCGAAAGGCCTTCTTTTTGGATGACTATGCCGGTGATGATGAAGCCGCTTCCGAGGATGATGAGGATGAGGAATATGGTCACCCAGAACATCCCTTTCCTCCTTTTTGAGAATTCAATCACCGGTTGGAGGAGGAGGGTGAGGATGAGGGCTAGGACAAGGGGACGGAGGAAGGCCTGGAATTCCCTTAAGACAAGCGCAAAGACGACCAAGCCAAGGAATATGATGGAGATATTGACAAGCCTGTTCTCGGTCATGGGCAAGGTATTTTTCCAGTCACTATAAAAATGTTGCTCAATGGATGGAGGTAATCTGCTTTATTTTGTTATGACGATAAGGTGGGTTTGCTGTTCAAAGCTAAATCGATATTCTTTTATAGGTTCATTATTTTAATTTAATGTGCAAAAGAAAACCTTAATAATTTCATTGATGATTACAATTTTTATCGTTTGTTCATTGCTGATACATTTTTTTCTCAAGGATGATAATTCCTGTCAAATCGATGATGATTGCAGGACTGATTCGGAAGGTGACTGTGTCAATAGACCTAAATCTCGTACGTTAGTATATGATCATCCAGGATGTATCTGTGAAGACCATAAATGTATTGAAGCTCCCTGCGAACCACCATGTATGTTAGGTTGATTGTTGTTGTCCCTTTCGATTTTTACCAACTTTTGAATTAAGTATAATATGATAATTTAACGAAATCGCGTAGCTGAACGTTTTGAGAAATATCGAGCCAAGCATTTTTCCGTAAAATACCTGTAAGTTTCAATCACAAGAACGCCTATTTCTTAGAAGGGGAAGAGAACTTCATTTCAATTTCAAGTATAATGTTTCCCAAGGTTGTTGAGTAGTACCATTACCTGATTGTTCACCAATATAAAGTGCCTTTCCTTGATCAAATCCAAATTTTAATGGAAGTCTATCATGTGCATATCCCCAAACACCTGCATTTTCAAAATTGTAAGTTTCATTTCGAAAATGAACATTAATCCATTTCTGACCTTGATCTTTAAGTTCCTTAGGTTCTATTCTTTCAAATACTAATACACTATCTGATCTGTATTCTGGTTTACCATTACTCCACTCATATCCATCTTTAGAACTATCATTATAACCTGGACTGAAATATTCTTGAAATCTTGCACCCTTTTGAACAAACAATCCATGTGCTCCTTGAACAAAATCCTCAAAAGATTCTTCTGTCAAATCTCTGACAGTCATAGATTCTACCAATTGCATAATATCTTGATGATTCATATTAAAAAGAATTAACCCGCACTATTTAAATCTTCTGTTTTGTAACCACTAAATAGTAATTACTAATGAGTCATTTCCCTTGAATGTGTCAATCGAAATCGCCCACCACCGGTCACAGACCGGTGGCATGCTCGCCCTGTGGGGGCTCGGGGCGATTTCCCCGATCCTGATTTTTCCACTCAAACCACCACCGATACAATGGTGGAGAAATCAGATTTTAATTGATTGAGCTTCTCCTTTGAAGATGGAGTTCTCTGAACTTTACGTACATAGGTCGCCAGAACCCCACTTCGATAGTAAGCTGACGACAAAACTACCAGGGAGTTAACGGTTCGGAACGAAACCTTCGCTATTTTACCGAGCAAGATTCGTTCATCTCCCTAATTCAATGTTCGAGATCGCTCGCCCTGGTTTGCCTCGGCTCGCTCCAACTCTCAAAATTCACCTTCGTTAAATTCCGATGTTAGAGCCCCGAACGGAACGAAGTGAAGTGAGAGGGCAGCTTGGCGAAGTTTTGGGAGAAAATCCGTAGAAGCCCGAGCCAGCCTAATTTGTTAATTGGGTTATTTTGTTAACGAGATTATGCAGAACTTGTGGGGCTGTTTCATCTTCTGAATGGAATCTTACCGATTTAGAACCTGTTTTAGTCTCAATATTCAAATGATATTGCATCCATGATCTGGTTGTGTTTTTAGGACCTGTATATTCATCATTCATGGAAAACAGGTTTGCATTATTGATCATTTCTGATAACTCATCTGCATTTAAATTTCCTTCTCTGGTTTCCATTAACCCTGGACTTCCAAATTCAATAGTATATTTACCATCTTTTTCTATTATGATTGTTGATCCGAAAGCCTCCCAATTATTGCTGCTTAGAGTAATTCGTTCATATCCTGAAACCGTTTCTTCAATAGATTCAACTGGTTGTGTTTGTTGATCTAGTTGAATCTCTGATATAGGAGTTGGAGAAATCATCTGATAAACAAAATATCCACCGATCACCGATATAATGATTAATGCTATAATAATGTAATTTTTCTTATCCATACCATTCATTTATTTTATGTATTATAAAAATTTAACGAAAGGATGGGTTCAGGCTTGAATTTCATTCAACTTGATTAACAGGCAATCAATGAATTCCCTAAAGAAAAGCAAGGACGAGGATGCCTGCGGTAAGGGTGTACCACCCGAAATATGAGAACCTGCGGTCCTTTATGATACGGAAGAGGAGATGGAGGGTGAGGTAGCCTATGATGATGGTGACAGCGAGCCCGATGAGGGTCGCTGGAAGGTCGGTGAGTTGCGAAAAGCTTCCTGCCTCAAGGACAGTGGCTCCAAGTATAGCGGGGATGAAGAGGAGGAACGAGAACTTCGCTGCGTCTTCACCTTTCACTCCCTGCATGAAACCTGTTGATATGGTGACGCCTGATCTCGAGACACCAGGGAGTATTGCTATGGCTTGGGCTGCACCCATAACTAAAGATGACCTTAAGCCGATAGGTTTATCCTTCTTTTTGGGATACCTGGAAAGGAAGAGGAAGCAGGAGGTGATGAGCAGACCGATGCCGACAGTCAGAGTGCTGTTGAAAACTGACTCAATCTTCTCCTTGAAGAGGAAGCCGATGATCCCGATAGGGATTGTCGCAAGGATGACCATCCCCGCCATCCTGAGGGAGTCTTTCTCCCATCTGAATATGCCCTTTAATAAACCGATGATCTCTTTACGGAGGAAGAAGAGGATAGTGATGAGGCTCCCCAGATGGAGGAGGATGTCAAAGGAGAGGGGCTGCTCCACCCCGAAAAGATGCTTCGCGATGACCACATGGCCGCTTGAGCTGATGGGAAGCCATTCGGTAACTCCCTGGATGGCTCCGATGATGACCGCTTCGATGATGGTGACCATATTATTATTTGCTATTTTTGTTATTATTTGTTATTTTCTCTCATAGCAGAGCATGAGGCATTGGGATTCACTATTATCCGCGATTGATTGACATCTGGAGATATTGCTCTCTTTCATGCCTTGTAATACTCCTTATACCACTCAACGAAATTCCTGACCCCTTCTTCGATGCTTGTCTTGGGATGGTACCTAAGCATCTTCCTTGCCTTCGAGATGTCAGCATCAGTCTTCTCTACATCCCCTTTCTGCATGGGAAGCATCCTTTTCTTCGCTTTCTTCCCAAGGCAACCCTCAAGCACTTCGATGTAGCGCAAGAGCTTCTCACTCCTCCCTCTCGCCAGGTTGAAGATCTCAAATCCATGGCCGGAATCGATGGAAGCGACGACTCCCTGGACGATGTCATCGATATAGGTGAAATCCCGGTACATCTCGCCCTTATTGTAGACGTCGATAGGATCACCTTTAAGGATTTTTCCTGTGAAGGTGAAGAGAGCCATGTCGGGCCTGCCCCAGGGGCCGTAGACCGTGAAGAAACGGAGGCAGCGAAAGTTGGTTCCGTAGAGCCGATGGTAGGCGTGGCACATGAGCTCTCCCGCGCCTTTTGTCGCGGCATAGAGGGAGACCGGTTTGTCGATCTTCATCTCCTCCCTGAAGGGGAATTCTGTGATGCCTCCGTAGACTGAGGAACTAGAGGAGAAGACGAAATCTTTGATTTTGTGATGCCTCGCTATCTCAAGGAGGTTTAAGGTTGCCTTGAGGTTTGATTCCTCATACAGGAACGGGTGGTCGATGGAGTACCTGACACCTGCCTGGGCAGCGAGGTGGAGGATACAGTCGATCTTCTTCCCCTTGATCGCTTTCTCTATCGCTTTGTAATCAGAGATGTCCCCTTTATGGAAAGTGAATCTTTTGTATCCTTTGAGGATCTTGAGCCTGGCTTTTTTGAGGTTGGGATCGTAATACGGGTTCAGGTTGTCGATGCCGATGACCCTGTCTCCACGTTTTAGGAGGACTTTAGCTGTAGCCTGGCCGATGAATCCGGCGGCGCCAGTGATAAGGATGGTTTTCATGGTTCTTTTCTTTCTTCGCTTAATGTTTTTAAATATGCCGATTCTCGTTCTCCTTAGCCTTCTTTTTTCGTGTTGATCAAATAATTCCTGTTTCAATAACTGACTCACGATTGTTAGCTCAAAGAAAGTCAGGCTTTCAAAGTAGATATTGTAGTTGCCGCAAGTTTTATAAAAATGGCTTAATTATTTACTGTAAAATGGTAACTCAAACGGCAGGACCTAAACACTGGTACGCTCAGAAGAGGATCGCTCAAAAAGTCTATCTCGACCTCATGGGAGTGGTCGGGTCAAGAGGGACTGTCATCGAGAACGAGCCGGATTATTCCCTTGGGATCCCGAACTCCAGCTATAGCATCATCAATGAGGCCGGAAAGGAGCTTGGAAAGGTTTGTGTGAGAAGTGATGTCAGATATGAAGGTGAGAGATTAGGAGTAGAAACGGGGACAGGGGTGGATTTTTTACTGCTGAGAGATGCCCTTCACCTTCTCGAAACAAAGTATTCTTCCGAGAATGTTGAGAGGATGAAATCCAGCTATCATCAGGAGCGTAGCGGGCTCCAAAAAGCCCTTAGTGAAGCTGTGGAGGCTCTCCCGGCAAAGACTTTAGGAGAGATCTCGGGGTTAGACCATAAGATAGGTCATATAGAGAACTATGTCCCTGGCGGCAATATCTTAAGCCTCTATACCATCATCAAAGAGCCAGGGAACGCAGGTTTTGTGATGGATGCCCTTAGCGTCGATGAAACTGGTCTGGAGACCATCAGGAAGAAAGTCGAGGAGCATCTCGGGGAAAAGGTCTTGCGCATCTATAATCAGCTTCATGATTAGATGATATGTAATTGGTCCACTATTTTGCTTTATTGAGTGCCATCTCATTTTCTTTGCTTTCGCTATAGGCAAAATCTTTGTTTTCCATCATTGAGGCATGTCTGACCATAACTCGTTCACTCTAGCCTTCTTTTTCCGTGGTGATCAAATAATTCCTGTTTCAATAACTGACTCACGATTGTTAGCTTAAAGGAGGTTAGGTTTTCAAAGTAGATATTGTAGTTGCCGCAAGTTTAATAACAATATCTTCATTATTCCCTGTAAAATGGCAGCTCAAACGGTAGGACCTCAACACTTGTATACGCATAAGAACTTATCACGAAAAATCCAATTAGATCTGATCGGGACAATTGGATCACGGGGATTAGTCATTGAAACCAAAAGAGAGCATCCCCAAGGGACTCCCTATTCAAGTTTTTGCATAAGAGATGAAACTGGGAAAGAGCTCGGGACAATAGAAGTAGAAAGTGAAGTACGATATTCAGGGATCGGATGTTCAGGAGACTTATTATATCCAGGAATTGAGACAGACAATCCAATAGTTAATGATGTGCTCAAACTTATCTCAAATAAATATTCAGATGAAAAGGTGATGAAACTAAGGGGTTTATTAACATTAGATTATTATGAACTCTCGGACATTTTACAAGAAGAGATTAGTGCTTTGCCAATTAAGAAGATCTCTGAGATCTCGGGTCTTCACCAGTATGTCAGTCAATTGATAGAGTTTATTCAAAAAGATCGTGTACTAAGTCTCTATTTTATTGTCAATAATTCTGAGCATACCGACCATTTAATGGAGTCCTGTTCATTTACAAAGAAAGAAGTGGATTGTATCAAGCGAACCGTCGAGGGCCATCTCGGGGAAAAAGTAGTAGAACTCCATAAACAACTCTATGGTTAGATGATAAGCAATTGGTCTATATATCCCTTTAAAGTGCCCTATCTCTTTTCCCAACCACCTGAGGAAGCTTTCTAACTCAAAATTGAGAGCCGACTTACCATAACACTTATAAAGGGAGCCAGTTTCCATCATCCTATACCTATGATTAATGACGGCCCGGGAAAGCGGGCCCGAGAGAGGTACTATCATTCTCTCTCAGGGTATTTCAGGAGGAACGAAAAATGGCAGAAGATGTTTCAAAAGAGACGATCGAAAAGGTCTATGAGGCAATAGAGCTCGCGAAAGCGACAGGAAAGGTCAAGAAGGGAGTCAACGAGGCGACCAAGGCGCTTGAGAGAGGCACCGCGAAACTGGTCGCTATCGCGAAAGACGTGAGCCCTCCGGAGATCGTCATGCACATCCCGCTCCTCGCGAAGGACAAGGGCATCCCGTGCGTCATCGTGGACACTAAAGAGGAACTTGGTTCTGCTGCAGGCATCAGCGTAGGATGCTCAGCTGTCTCAGTCATCCAGGAAGGGGACGCCAAGAAAGCGATCGCGGAACTGAAGAAGAAGCTGGTCGCTGAGTAAAATGGCAGAAGAGAAACAGGACAACAAGTCCCAGAAGAAACCTGTCGAGGACAAGAAAGGCCCGGCAGTCTTCTTCAACAAGGGGATACCGGCGAGCGTCGAGGAAGTGATTGGAAGGACAGGGACAAGGGGAGAAGCGGTCCAGGTCAGATGCAAGGTGCTCGACGGAAGGGACCAAAACAAGATCATCAGGCGCAACGTCAAAGGGCCTATACAGGTGGGCGACATCCTCATGCTCAGGGAGACTGAGATCGAAGCAAGGCCGCTCAATAGGGGAGCCGGGCGTGGAAGCCAGAATATCAGGTGAATGAAATGGCACGATGCGATTTTTGCGATGAGGTCCTCCGTCCGGGGACAGGCAAGATGTATGTCAAGAATGACGGCAAGGTGCTGTATTTCTGCTCCAATAAATGCGAGAAGAACCGCCTCGTATTGAAAAGGAGGGCGAAGGACATGAAATGGACGAAGAAATACCAGAAAGGCGGAGTCGGGGGAGCATGATGGAACAGACTTTCATCATCATCAAGCCAGACGCTGTCAACAGGTCGATTGTCGGAGACATCCTGTCCAGGTTCGAGAGGAGAGGGCTGAAGATCGTCGCCATGAAGATGGAGCATCTCTCAGAGAAGATCCTCGATGAGCATTACAGCCACCTGAAGAACAAGCCGTTCTTCCCGAGGATACGGTCGTTCATGCGATGCGCGCCTTCGGTGCTGCTCGTGATCGAAGGGAACAATGCAGTCGAAGTGGTCAGGAAGATGGCAGGTGTCACCCATGGGGGGGAAGCCATGCCAGGAACGATAAGGGGCGATCTATCGCTCTCGATACAAAACAATGTCGTCCATGCATCAGATTCAGTGGATAACGCTAAAGCGGAAGTGAAACGTTTCTTTTCGGATAAGGAGATCCATCACTACGAGAAGATCGATTCCACCATGATCTATTCCGACGACGAAAGAGTATAAAACGAGGTCATTATCATGGGAGAAAAGATGGTAGACATGGTCACCAGGATCATGAATAAGCCGAATAACATCAGGAATATCGCCATTTGCGCGCATATCGACCACGGAAAGACGACGTTCTCAGACAATCTGCTATGCGGAGCCGGGATGATGAGCGAGGAGCTTGCGGGAAAAGCCTGCCAGCTGGATTTTCACGAAGATGAGAAAGCGAGGGGAATCACTATCGATTCAGCATCGGTATCAATGGTCCACAAGTATAAGGAGGATGAATTCCTCGTCAACCTCATCGACACCCCAGGCCACGTCGATTTCGGTGGGGACGTGACACGGGCGATGAGAGCTGTTGATGGAGCGATCGTCCTTTGCTGCGCGTCTGAAGGCATCATGCCGCAGACAGAGACCGTCCTTCGCCAGGCATTGAGGGAGATGGTGAAGCCCGTCCTCTTCATCAATAAGGCGGACAGGCTGATCAAAGAGCTGCAGCTGACGCCAGAGCAGATGCAGCAGCGGTTCGTCGGCATCATCAATGATGTGAATAAGCTTATCGCACAGATCGCCCCGAATGAATACAAGGAGAAATGGCAGGTCAATGTGGCTGACGGGTCAGTCGCTTTCGGATCGGCATTCCATAACTGGGCGCTTTCCATCCCTTATATGAAGGCCAAGGGGATCTCCTTCAAGGAGATCATCGAGGCATACACCACAGGAGATTACAAGCCTCTCGCGAAGAAAGCCCCTCTCCATGAGGTCGTCCTTGACATGGTGGTATCGCATCTTCCGAATCCGCAGGTTGCCCAACCCATCAGGATCCCAAAGATCTGGAAAGGAGACCCGGAATCAGTCGATGGGAAGTCCCTCACCGCATGCGACCCAAAAGGCCCGCTCTATTTCGTCATCACGAAAGTGGTGGTCGACCCCCAGGCAGGAGAGATCTCCGCGGGAAGGCTTTTCTCTGGTACCATGAAGCGCGGGACAGAGGTCCACCTCAACAGGGCGAAGGCGAACGCGAGGGTCCAGCAGGTGTATATCTATAACGGCGCGAAACGGGAGATCGTCGACAATGTCCCCTCGGGGAACATCATCGGGATAGCCGGCGTCAAGGCATACCCTGGAGAGACCATCACTGTCGGGGTGGGAGAGCCGTTTGAGGCAATCACCCATATCTTCGAACCGGTCATCACCAAGGCGATCGAGGCTTTGAAACCCTCTGACCTCCCCAGGCTCATCGAAGTGCTGAGGATGGTAGCGAAAGAGGATCCGTCGATAGTCATCGAGATCCATGAGGAGACCGGAGAGCACCTCTTGCATGGTATGGGAGAGCTGCACCTCGAGATCATCGAGAACAGGATCAAGACAGAGAAGCACGTCGATGTGAAGACCTCTCCGCCTATCGTGGTGTACAGGGAAGCCATCCAGGGTGCGTCCACAGCTGAAGCGGAAGGGAAATCTCCGAACAAGCACAACAAGCTCTACTTCAAGGTGGAACCTCTCGAGAAAGTCATCGCTGATAAGATCAAATCCGGGGATATAAAGGAAGGCAGGATCAAGAAGAAGGATGACAGCCTCGTGAAGGCGTTCGTGGAATCCGGTTATGACACCAAACTCGCCCAGAAGGTGAAAAGCGTCTTCAACGGCAATATCCTGGTCGATATGACGAGAGGACAGGTCCATCTCCAGGAAGTGATCGAGCTGATACTTGATATGTTCGAGGATGTCATGAAACAGGGCCCGCTCGCGAAAGAGCCGGCGTTCGGGGTCAAGGTCATGCTGACAGACATGAAGCTCCACGAAGACACCATCCACAGGGGTCCAGCTCAGATGTATCCTGCGGTGAGGGAAGGGATAAGGGGGGCCATGATGCTCGCTAGACCTTGCATCTTCGAGCCGCTCCAGATCCTCCATATCGAGGCTCCGGCTGAATATATGGGAGAGATATCGAAGCTTGTCTCAAACAGGCGCGGTCAGCTCCTCGAGATGAACCAGGAAGGCGTCCTGGTGATCGCGAAGGCGAAGATGCCCGTAGGTGAGCTTTTCGGGTGGTCATCTGACCTTAGGAGCGGGACTGGCGGCAGGGGGAACTCATCCCTCATCGACCAGATGTTCGAGAAGCTTCCGGATGAACTCCAGCCAAAGGTAAGGAAACAGATCATCCAGAGGAAAGGCCTCACTGAAGCGCAGCTCGGGGCTTAGATTATTTTTTTTCTCTTTTTTCTCCTTTGATTCGCGGAATACCAATCCGTTTTTACAGAATTGAAAATAGTACAGATTATCGTTTTCTATAAGGATGAATGAATCGTCACGAATAGGAATATCCAGAAAATAACAAAAATCCGCCACTCGGGGCTATCCCCGCCCTAAAGGGCGGGGTATTACGCCCCTCGTCCTGATTGGCGGATTTTTGGAATCAAAAAACTCGCCTTGAAAGGCGGGGTATTAAACCCAGTAGAAACTCTGGCAGCGCAGGCGAGTTTTTTGATAACTTTAATGGTCGGCTATTGAAAATGGGTTGAAACTTAAAAAATCAAACTTGATGCTGATTTCTATGTGTTTCCCTTTTTTGACGCGCTTTCCTTTTTTTCCCTGAACCTTTGTTGGGCTTTCTTGATGTACTCTATCGCGGATTCCTTATTATCCCATCCCTCTATCTTAGTGTATTTTTTCTCCAGATCCTTATACACAGAGAAGAAATGTTCTATCTCTTTCAGAAGATGGGGCGGGACTTCATGCAGGTCCTTTATATGATTCCAGAGCGGGTCAGACAAGGGGATGCAGAGAATCTTCTCATCTTTTCCTTTCTCATCCTCCATCTTGAATACCCCGATTGGCTTCGCCTCGATGATGCATCCAGGAAAGGTCGGCTCCCACATGAGGACAAGCGCATCCAAGGCATCTCCATCCAAAGCAAGAGTGTCAAGGATAAAACCATAATCACTCGGATAGTGCATTGAGGAATAGAGCATTCTGTCGAACCTCAATAATTTCCGCTCATAATCATACTCATATTTATTCCTGCTTCCTTTTGGAACTTCAATGAGGATGGTGACAGTCATTTCTTTTGTTTCTTCGTTTTGAGGAGAGGTCGTCTTTTTCATGGTTATCTTTTTTTTTTCCTGAACCGAATAATCAGGTTTCTGGAAAGCATCACTGGAGGTTAATAAAGGTTTTCTCTTTTTTCTCCTATCGCCAACATTCATCGATGGCTTTTGTCGCATCCATGCCACCAGTCCTCCCTTCGTAACGCCATATGGTAATCCCCTCCCATTCCAAGGGCCAGGCAATAAAAACATTTATCAAGGGGGCACATCTGTTGCGGGAGATGCTCGAAACCGTAATCTCCTTTTTCCTCCATATGGATGTCTTTCTTGCTTCGATTATGGAAAGCTACGGAAATCTCGTCTATATCTTCCTTTTCATCATCATATTCATCGAGACTGGGTTTGTATTGACCCCCTTCCTTCCTGGAGATTCACTTATCTTCCTGGCTGGCACTCTCGCAGCAAGCGGGGCTCTCAATGTCTATTATCTGTTCATCCTTCTTTCCCTCGCAGCGATCCTCGGTGATACGGTCAATTACTGGGTCGGCCATTATTTCGGGCAGAAGGTGTTCCAGAGGTTCCTCAAAACCGAGCATCTCGATAAAACAAAAGCGTTTTTTCATAATCATGGGAAGAAAACAATCGTGCTTGCCAGGTATATACCGATCGTACGGACATTCGCTCCCTTTGTTGCTGGCATCGGAAAGATGAAATATTCAACTTTTTTATGGTACAATATCATTGGCGGGCTGACCTGGGTCGCACTTTTTGTTTTTTCTGGATATTTTTTTGGGAACCTTACCTTTGTCAAAGAGAATCTGACTATCATCATCCTCCTGATAATCATGACCTCCTTCATCCCCCCTCTTATGGAATACTTTAAGAAAAAAAAAGCGGATAGAAAAACGATCAATCCCTGAATAAAATTGCGGGAAAATTAGATTAAAAACTTAATACCGTTATCATAAATTGTCCACCACCGGCCACAGACCGGTGGCATGCCGACCCTGCGGAGTTCGGTGTGATTTCTTCTCCCTTTATTTTTCCATGTCCATATGATACCATGCTGGAAAAATCAGATTTTACTACATAAATGTTTATATAGAAGGTTCCGTGTCTGGTCTCCATTCCATGATAGGTACAGGGGGAAGCACCATGCGAAAAGTCTTCATCTGTTTACTTGGGTTCGTTCTCCTAGCGATCCCAATCATTGGCTCAAAAACCATGGCTGGAGAGAATGTCCTGGTGAGCGAGTATTATGGCGATAATCTCATCATCACTGGCGGGAATGTCATCGTGGATTCTGAAGGGGATGGAGATCTCTATATCGCTTCCGGACAATCAAGGATAAGCGGAAAGGTGAATGGCGATGTCGGGGTGGCTGGAGGCGAGATCCTCATCACCAATGTCGTCGATGGAGATGTCAGGATCGCTGGAGGAAGCGTCCGTATCAACGCACTTGTCAAAGGTGATGTCATCGTCCTCGCAGGCGAGCTTATCCTGACCCAGGATTCTGTTGTGGAAGGAGATGTGATCGTCTCAGGAGGGCAGGTAGATCTTCTCGGGAATGTCAACGGGGACGTGTCGGTGCGGACAGGACAGCTATCCTTAGGAGGCAATATCGGCGGAAACGCTGATTTCCAAGCTGAAGAGATAACTATCATCGGGACCCCTACCATCGGGGGGGATCTCACTTATACCTCTCCAGGAGGGGTCAAGAAGGACGAAGTATCAGTCCAGGGGATGATCAAGCGCGGAGAGCAGAAAACCCATATCTGGATGGGGACAGCAGCTAAAATCATCTTTTGCCTGATGTTCGTCCTTATCGGCATAGGTTTCATCGCTCTCTTCACGCGCTTCTCAAGGAGGACATCCGCTATTGTCGCAACCTCATTTTGGAAGAGCGTCTTCACTGCTATCCTCGCTATCATCCTCATGCCTATCATCTTCATTTTGCTCATCATCTCTCTGATTGGGATCCCTCTAGCATTGCTTTTGCTCTTCGCTTTTCTCGCGATCCTCCTTCTCTCAAGGATCTTTTTTTCTATCGTCATCGGAAGATGGCTCCTCTCGAAGTTCGGGGGCGGGAACAATATCATGCTCAATTTCTTCATCGGCATGCTCATCTTCGCATTTGTCGGGATGATCCCTTTTTTCGGGCCGATATTCAAGGTTGTCGGGATGCTTGCGGGGACAGGAGCGTTCTTGTTGGCCCTGAAAAACCCCAAACGCGGTCTCAAGAGGTCCATGCCTGAGATCAAACCTTATCATGATGACACCCCTGAATTTGAGGAGCCGAAGAAAAAGTCCAGGGGAAGACCAAGGAAAAAAACGGTGAAATCGGCAAAATAAGCTTGTTTTTATCTCTTCCTTGAGATGCATCCATTAGGGATTATCTCTGATATGCCTTATTCCGGTAGTATTTATACGGATAGGCGCGCGGGATTGCTTCGTTGATAAAAACATGGTATTCCAGCCTCTCTATTGTCCAATGAGGTGTTTATCTGGTACCATGATGAATTTCTCCCAAATGTTCTATACGTCGAAACAAAAGATAAAGTTTCTCTCTGTCTTCTTAATCGATGTTTCACCGAAAAGAATACAGCGATGATATACATTACTGATAGGTGCAATTTTATTCCAGAAGGTCCATATTTCGAACCAAAGAGGTGGAAAAAAGAGATTTAAAAAAAAAGATTCAAGCCTTGTGCTTGAGGAGGCTTTTCTCGAGCCACACATCGAAGCGGTCGATTCCCACATAGATCATGACAAGGACAATCGCTGACATCCAGATGAGGGCGGTATCGAAAGCGACTGCGAAGAAACCCACCATCGCCAGGAGGATGA
>Ga0209575_10000633_pt1 | contig 19292 bp, 16 predicted proteins | sample Medcelwee11metaG_FD_187172 | JGI IMG/M metagenome (GOLD analysis project Ga0209575, IMG submission 187172) | Freshwater pond sediment microbial communities from the University of Edinburgh, under environmental carbon perturbations - Medium... | ecosystem: Environmental > Aquatic > Freshwater >...
CGCGGGCCTTATGTTCCTCGGCCTTGCCGTGGGAGAAGTTCAGGCGCACCACGTCGACCCCGGCGAGGATCAGTCCTTCGAGGACTTCGGGGGTTTCGGTGGCTGGGCCGAGGGTGGCGACGATCTTGGTTCTTCGCAGCATGGCGTGCATTCCTCTCGGGAAGTAGTTGTTTTGTAAAAGCTCAAGTGGAACGGCTGATAAAAATGATTTGCCGGCAATATTTGGCGGAGCGAGTCTGAAGCTCGCGCGCTGTTTTCGATGGATAAGTCCAAGTCTTCGCCAAAAACATCGCAATGAACGTACGACGCGCACCGCCAGCGTGATGGGATGAAACTTCGCGGGCTGCTTCTGGCACACCAGTCGAGCGTCCTCTCCAGCACTTTGCAATGAGTATGAGAGTTATGCTGTCAGAGCAGTAAGTTGCAACTTTGCGAGCTGTTCCCGATGCGCAAGTTCAAGTGGATGAACTTGCGCATCGCACCACTAGCCAAATGAAACGATCACGATCCTTGCTCGGCCAGGCGAGTGGATTGCTGATGGATCATTTTCCTTTCGAGCTTGAAGTAGATGAGGACGGTGAGCAGTACACCGAAGATCTCTACCGCCGAGACGAAGTAAAGACCCGCCGCCAGGCTGCCGGTGTATTCCTTGAGAGCGCCGATGCCGAATGGCCCCAGGTAGCCGCCCAGGTTGCCGATCGAGTTGATCAGGGCGATACCGGCTGCGGCGCCGGCGCCGGTGAGGAAGCGTCCCGGCAGCGTCCAGAAGATGGCGGTGCCGGAGAAGATGGTGAAGGCCGTCAGGCTCAGCGCCATCAGTTGCATCGCCGGCAGGGTCGCCCAGGCGCTCAGGAACATTCCCAGCGCACCCAGGAAGTACAGCGCGCAGAGGTGACCGTAGCGATCGTTCAGACGGTCCGAGCTGCGCGGCACGATCAGCAGGCCGATGATGCCGAACACATAGGGCACCGCCGAGACGAACCCCGTGACCAGATTGCTGCCACCGAACTGATGTACCAGGGTCGGCAGCCACAGGCTGAGACCGTAGTTGCTCAGGGTGACCGGCAGATAGAGCAGCGCCAGCAGCAGGACACGACGGTCTTTCAGGGCATGCAGGGGATTGCTGTGCTCGGTCTGGCCGTACTCCTTACGATCGGCCTCCAGTTCCTTGTTCAGCCAGGTGCGATCCTCCTCCGAAAGCCAGCGTGCCTGGGCCGGCGTATCCGGCAGGATGCGCAGGGTCGGCCAGGCCAGCAGCATGGCCGGCAGTCCGATCGTCAGCATCAGCCACTGCCAGCCGTGCATATCGAGGGTGCCGTCCATCCCCAGCAGTGCCCCGGCCAGGGGGCCGGTGATCATCAGCGCGATGGGTTGGGCCAGGATGAACAGGCCGAGCACCTTGCCGCGATGGCGAACCGGATACCAGCGGGTGATGTAGTAGAGCACGCCGGGGAAGAAGCCGGCCTCGGCGGCGCCGAGCAGAAAGCGCATCGCATAGAAGCTGTAGGGACCTTGCAGCAGCGCCATGCAGGCGGTGATCGCACCCCAGGTAATGAGGATGCGGGCGAACCAGCGCCGCGCGCCGAAGCGTTCGAGCATCAGGTTGCTGGGTACTTCGAAGATGAAATAGCCGATGAAGAACAGGCCGGCACCGAAGCCGTAGGCGATATCGCTGATCCCGAGATCGGCCGCCATGTGCAACTTGGCAAAGCCGACGGCGGAGCGGTCGATGAACGCGACCATGTAAAGAAGAATCAAGAAAGGAATAAGCCGGAGCGTGATGGTACGAATTATCTGTTTTTCCGGATTCATGGCAAAACCTCCAATTGTTTTTGTTATGGATGTTTTTTATAGGCCCGTTCCCTTTATGGGTAGTGGCCAGGCACACGTTGCGTCTATCGTCGATGCCGAATTGGGCGAAGCCGATTGCGGATCGCTCGATAAAGGCGACCAGGTAAAGCAAGATCGAGAAAAGAGTAAGTGTTGGCGTAGTTGTACGAATTATTTATTTGCCTGGGTTCATGGTGGAGCCTCCCTTGTCGTTATTTGCGTTTCCATAAGTCCTCCCGGCTTTCGGGAAGACTGGCAAAGTGCACATTGGTTCGCGAAACCATCAACGCCATCGGGAATACCAGCCGAGTCCTTCTTCGGTGAGTCCCCGTGGCGAGTATTCGCAGCCGATCCAGCCGTCGTAGCCGCTGTCGTCGAGGAGCTGGTAGAGATAGGGGTAGTTGACCTCGCCGGTATCCGGCTCGTGGCGGTCCGGAACTCCGGCGATCTGCACGTGCCCGACGCCGGCCTGGAAGCGCCGGTAGGTGGTGGCCAGGTCGCCCTCCATGATCTGCGCATGGAAGAAGTCCATCTGCACCTTGAGGTTGGGCTCGCCGAGTTCGGCGAGGATGGCGTGGCCCTCGGCCTGGCGGTTGATGAAATAGCCGGGAATGCTGCGCGAGTTGATCGGCTCGATCAGCAGGGTCAGACCGTGCTCCTGCAGGCGCCGGGCGGCATAACGCAGGTTCTCCAGGTACTGCGCGCGCATCTGCGGGCGCATGGCCTCGTCCGCGACCAGGCCGGCCATGGCATGCAGGCGCGTGCAGCCGAGTGCGCGGGCGTAGTCGATGGCGCGATCCACGCCTTCGCGAAATTCTGCTGCGCGGCCGGGCAGCGCCGCCAGGCCGCGCTCGCCGGCGGCGAAGTCGCCGGGCGGCAGGTTGAACAGCACCTGGGTCAGGCCGTGTTTGTCGAGCTGTTCGGCGATCCGTTCGGCCGGGTAGTCATAGGGAAACAGGAACTCGACCCCCTTGAACCCGGCCGCGGCGGCGCGGGCGAAGCGTTCGAGGAAGGGGGCGTCGTTGAACAGCATGCTGAGGTTGGCGGCGAATCTGGGCATGGGGGCATCTCACCATTGGGCGCCGAAGGTCTGGCGCAGTTCTTCGATTTGTTCTTCGTCGAGCAGGCGCACCGGCTGCTGGCGCAGCAGCAGGTACAGCTTGGCCGTCTCTTCCAGTTCCTCGATGGCGTAGCCGGCGGCCTCCAGGGTCTTGCCGGACACCAGGGGACCGTGATTGGCCAGCAGCACTGCGCTGTGCTTGCCGACCAGTCCGCTGATGGCCTCGCCGAGGCGCGGGTCGCCCGGCCGGTGGTAGGGAACCAGCGGCAGCCGGCCGACGCGCATGACGAAGTAGGGCGTCAGCGGCGGCAGGGCGGAGGCCGGGTCCAGGCAGTCCAGGCAGGACACCGCCGCCGAGTGGGTGCAGTGCAGGTGGACGATGGCCCCGGAGTCCTCGCGCCCGGCGTAGACCGCATGGTGCAGGAAGGCTTCCTTGGAGGCCGGCTTGCCGGCCAGATGGTTGCCTTCCCAGTCGAGCTTGGCGATGTCGCCCGGATCGAGTTCGCCCAGGCAGGCGTTGGTGGGGGTGAGCAGCCAGCCGTCGTCGAGGCGCGCGCTGATGTTGCCCGAGGAGCCCGGGCTCAGCCCGCGCATGTGCAGGGAGCGGCCAACCGTGACGATCTCCTCGCGCAGTCGGGTTTCCTTGCTCATGCCAGCATCCCCCAGGCTTTGACCATGAAATCGACGCTGCCGAAATTGCCGGACTTCAGGGCCAGGCTCAGGGGGCGTCCTCCCGTGGCCAGGGGCTGCGTCCAGGGCACGCCGGGGTCGATGCTCGGACCGATGCGCAGGCCGGCGATGCCCAGTGCGCCGACCACGGCGCCCGAGGTTTCCCCGCCGGCCACCAGGAGCTGGCCGACGTCCTGCTCCTGCACCAGGGTGCGGGCGATGCTCGCCAGGGCCTGCTCGACGCGCTCGCCGACCTGCTGGGTGCCGAACTGCTCCTGGACCCTGCGCACCTCCTCGGGGGAACTGCTGGCATAGATCAGCACCGGGGTCGCGGCATCCTGGCGGGCCGCCCAGGCGAGAGCCTCCTCGACCAGGGCGCTGCCGCGCGCCATCAGTTCGCCGGCTTCGAGGCGGAAGGACGGGTAGTGCGCCTTGGCCTCGGCGATCTGCGCCAGGGTGGCCTTGGAGCAGCTGCCGCTGAGGATCGCCCGGCGGCCATGGGGAGGCTCCAGGCGATCGGCCGTGGCGGCCGAACTCAGGATGCCCTTCTCGCGCCAGGCACCGGCCAGGCCCAGGGCCAGGCCCGAGCCGGCGGTGACCAGCGGCAGATCGAGGCAGGCCTTGCCCAGCACCTCCAGGTCGCTGTTGTCGATGGCGTCGCAGATGGCGATGCCGACGCCTTCGGCGCTCAGCTCGGCGATCCGCGCCCAGGTGGCCTCGACGCCCGCGCGCAGGCTGCGGTAGTCGATCAGGCCGACCGGGCGGCGGGTCTGCGGCTGCAGCACGCGCAGCAGGTTGGCATCGCGCATCGGGGTCAGCGGGTGGTCCTGCATGCCGCTTTCGTTCAGCAGCACGTCGTTGGCGAACAGGTAGCCGTTGAACACGCTGCGGCGGTTTTCCGGGAAGGCCGGGCAGGCCACGGTGAAGCGGCTGCCAAGGGCGTCGAGCAGGGCATCGCTGACCGGACCGATGTTGCCGTCGGCGGTCGAGTCGAAGGTCGAGCAGTACTTGAAGTAGAACTGCCGGCAGCCCTGGCTCCGCAGCCAGGCGAGCGCGGCCAGGGACTGGGCGACGGCCTCCTCGGCGGGCAGGGTGCGCGATTTCAGGGCCACCACCAGGGCGTCGGCATCCCCGGTCGGCAGGGGCCGGTCCGGCACGCCGATGGTCTGCACGGTGCGGGCGCCGCCCCGGACCAGCATGCTGGCCAGGTCGGTAGCGCCGGTGAAGTCGTCGGCGATACATCCGAGTAGCGGCATCGCTCAGCCCTCCGTGCCGTCGTGGGGCAGGCGGATGCCGGGGAAGATCTTCGCCACGGCGATGTCGTCCTCGCGGCCGAAGCCGGCGGCCGAGGCCTGCTTGAACATCTGGTGCGCGCTGGCCGTCAGCGGCAGCGGGAAGACCGCGTCCTGGGCGCTGTCCAGCACCAGGCCGAGATCCTTGACGAAGATGTTCACCGCCGAGCGCGGCTGGTAGTCGCCGGCCAGCAGGTGGGGCACGCGGTTCTCGAACATCCAGGAGTTGCCGGCGCTGTTGCTGATGACCTCGTAGAGCGTGGCCGGATCGCAGCCCTGGCGGATGCCGTAGGCCATGGCTTCGGCCGCGGCGGCGATGTGTACGCCGGCCAGCAGCTGGTTGACCAGCTTGATCTGCGAGCCCTGGCCGGCCTCGCTGCCGAGCCGGTAGACCTTGGTGGCGACGGCGGCGAGCGCCGCCTCGGCGTGTTGGAAGGCCTTTTCCGGGCCCGAGGCCATGATCGTGAGTTCCCCTTTGGCCGCCCGCTGTGCGCCACCGGAGATCGGCGCGTCGATCATCAGCAACTGGTGCTCCGCCAGGCGCCCGGCGATGCGCCGGGCCGCCTGGGCGGAAATCGTCGCGCAGGTCAGCACCACGCTGCCGGGCTTGAGGCGTGCGGCGATGCCCTGCTCGCCGAACAGCACCTGCTCGGTCTGCTCGGCGTTGACCACCACGATGAACAGCAGGCCGGTCGCCGCCGCATGCTCGGTCGGGCCGCTCAGCGGCAGGCCGCCTTCGCTGGCGAAGGCCGCGCGGACCTCGTCGCGGATGTCGTAGCCCCAGACGGGAAGGCCGGCCCGCAGCAGCGAGCGGGCCATGCCCAGCCCCATGGAGCCCAGGCCGATGACGCCGCAGGATGGCAAGGGAGTAGTCATTGAATCACCTCTTTGTTGTTGGTCTGTCGGATTCGTCGAGAGCGACCTGCGCCCGGCGCAGGCGCTCTTTGGCATTGTCCAGATGGTGGCTGGCGGCCAGCCGCGCGGCTTCCGCATCGCCCGCGGCGATGGCCTCGAGGAGCAACTGGTGCTCTTCGTCCACCTGGCGCATGTAGAGCGGATAGCGGGCCTCGTTGCGGCGGGTCACGCTGATCGCCTGGTAGAGCAGCTGGTGGAGGAAATCGATGGTGCTCAGGAAGTGCTGGTTGCCGGTGGCGACGACGATGGCGCGGTGGAAGGCGAGATCCTCGCGCACGCCGTCCTCGCCGCGCTCGACGGCTTCCTCCAGCGCTTCCAGGGCATTGCGCATGGCGCGCAGCTGCGTCTTGTCGCGATGGAGTGCCGCCAGCTCGGCCGCCTTGATTTCCAGGGCACTGCGCAGCTCGAGAATCTCCATCACCGACTGCACGTTGCCCTGGGGCGAAGCCAGGCGCAGGACGACCGTCGGCGTGCTGCTCACATAGGTGCCGCTGCCCTGGCGCGAAACCACCAGCTCCTCGCGCTTGAGCATCGAAATGGCCTCGCGGACCACCGTGCGGCTGACCCCGTACTGATCGCACAGGGCCTGCTCGGTGGGCAGGCGGCTGCCGGCCGCCAGGATGCCGTCCTGAATCGCCTGGGTCAGGCGTTCCGCCAGGCGTTCGGCGAGCTTGGGGGTGGCTTCGTTCAATGCTTCCACGGGGATTCTCCTGGCAATCGGTCGCAACGGGCGAACCCTCGGCGAGGGCTGCTTCGACTGCGGCGATTGCGCTGATCTGAAATTCATAATACAACATGACAAATGCTTGTCGCGACCTTTCATCCAAAAACAAAACCGGGGCATCCCGCCCCCTCACACGAAGGTAACCACAGCATGAAAATCCTGGTCACCGGTGGTGCCGGCTTCCTGGGGAGCCGCCTCATCCAAGCCCTGCTGCAACCGGAAGCGCTCGATCTCCTGCCCGGCCACGGGCGTATCGTCTCGCTGGATCTGGCACCCTATCCCTACGAGGACCCGCGGGTCGAATCGGTGATCGGCGATATCGCCGACCCGGCGTGCCTCGCCAGGCTGGTCGATGCCGAGACCTCCGTCGTCTACCACTTGGCGGCGGTCGTCAGCGGCCAGGCCGAAGCGGACTTCGACCTCGGCATGCGGGTCAACCTGGATGCCACCCGGGTATTGCTGGAAGCCTGCCGGCAGCGCGCCAAAACGCCCACCCTGGTCTTTGCCAGTTCGCTGGCGGTGTTCGGTGGCGAGCTGCCGGACAAGGTGCCGGAGGATCTGGCGCCCCTGCCGCAGTCCTCGTATGGCGCGCAGAAGGCGATGGCCGAGCTGCTGGTCGGCGATTATTCGCGCAAGGGGTATGTCGACGGCCGGGTCTGCCGCCTGCCGACCATCTCGGTGCGTCCCGGCAAGCCCAATGCGGCGGCCTCTTCGTTCGCCAGCGGGATCATCCGCGAGCCGCTCGCCGGTTTGCCGAGCAATTGTCCGGTGCCGCTGGAGACCCGCCTGTGGCTGTCTTCGCCGGACACGGTGATCGCCAACCTGCTGCATGCCGCACGCCTCGACGGCCAGGCCCTGGGCCTGCGGCGCACCCTCAACCTGCCGGGCATCAGCGTGCGGGTCGGGCAGATGCTCGACAGCCTCGAACGGCTGGCCGGCCTCGAAGCCCGTGCGCGGGTCGGCCATGAGCCCGATCCGCGCATCGAGCGCATCGTCTGCAGCTGGCCGGGCGACTTCGACATCCGGCGCCCCCTGCAGCTCGGCTTCGGCGACGATCGCGACTTCGACGCCATCGTCGCGGCTCACCAGCGGTTCATGAAAACCCAGTGATCGTGGGTGCCGGGCATGCCCGGAAGGGGGGAGGCGGCAGGCTGTGCCGCCTCTTGAGGGCAGGACCCTTGCCTGCAGGGGGCCTGTTCTGGCGCGTAGGTGCGGGCAGAGCGAGGGCCGCGCCGGGAGACGGCTGCCGTTCGGGGCGCAGGCCCCTCAGAACAGCGAGAGCGGATAATTGACGATCATCCGGTTCTCGTCGTAGCTGGTGTTGCTGCCCCAGTCGGCGCGCCGGCTGGCATTTCTCAAGCGAAGCGAGAGGCTTTTCAGCGTTCCGCTCTGCACCACGTAGGTCAGTTCGTTCTCCCGCGCCCATTCCTCGCCGTCGTCGACGGCCCCGACGTGCACGTTGGTGCCCTTGATGTAGCGGGTCATGAAGGTCAGCCCCGGCACGCCGAGGGCGGCGAAGTTGTAGTCGTGGCGCAGTTGCCAGGACGTCTCGCGGGCGTTGTCGAAGCTGGTGGTGAACATGTCGTTGGGCAGCATGCCGGCGCTCATGCCGTTGAGGCGCAGCCAGCGGTCGTCGCCGGTCAGGCGCTGGAAGGCGAAGGTGAAGGTGTTGGCGACGCCCTTGAGGGCGAACAGGCCGGTCAGGGTCTTGTTGTCCAGGTCGCCGGCCTCGGCCCGGCCGTCTTCCTCGCCGCTGAACAGGCCCACCCGCGAGGACAGCGACCACGCCTTGTTCAGCGGCTGGAGGTGCTTGATCTCGAAGTAGCGCTGCTTGTAGATGTCCTCGAGCTGGCCGAACCAGGCGCCGACCTGGGTTCGTTTGTCGTTGAAGCTGTATTCGAGCCCGGCGAAGTTGTAGCGGTCGGAGGTGGCGCTGGGCGAGCCGTTGAGCGACATGCTTTGCATGCTGGCGTCGTTGCGCGGGCTGTTGGCGCGTATCTGGCCGCCGTAGAATGTGAAGTCGGGGATTTCCTTGACCGTGAGCATGCCGCCCTGGAAGGTCTGCGGCAGCAGGCGGCCGTCGTTGGCGTTGAGGATCGGCAGCATCGGGCTCCATTCGCCGACCTTCAGTTCGCTCTTGGAAACGCGCAGCTTGCCGGCCACCGCCAGACGGCCGAAGTCGTCGGCCGGGTCGCCGTCGTCGTGCACCGGGAACAGTTCCGTTCCGGCGGTGCCCTTGCCGCCGTCGAGCTTGACCGCCCACAAACCGAGCACGTCGACGCCAAAGCCGACCGGGCCTTCGGTGAAGCCCGACTGCAGGTCGAGGATGAAACCCTGGCCCCATTCCTCGCGCTTGCCCTGGGTGGCACGGTCGACCATGTTGCGGTTCATGTAGTAGTTGCGCAGGTTGAGGGTGCCCTTGGCGTCGTCGACGAAGGCAGCCTGGGCAACAGAAGAAAAAACGGAAGCTAAACCCAACGCGAGCAAAGTTGCTCTTTGGGCAATCGAAGACGTGTACATGATGGTTGTATTTCCTTGAAGCCGGATATTGTTCTTGTAATTCGGGTTTCAATCGGCAATGGCCTGGGTGCGGTCCGGCAATACCGGACATGCACGTTGGCGATACGCTTGATATGTCTCGATTCGGTCCCTTACGAGTTGCTCAAGGCAGTCACTTCCCTGTCGGGGAGGACTTGCTCCGAATAGGATTCGTAAATACGCAGAAAGCGAATGAAGCGGCCGGATTGTTTGTCCCGGGCCAACGTGTTCTTTGCAAAGAACACGGCAGCTCATCGCTGCCGTGAAGGGTCGATAGATGAATTACAGCGCCAGTTCAGGCTTTCGCCCCAGCACACGCTCGTATTCGTTCTTGGCGGTCTGTTCGGAAAACTCTCCGGACCACTTGGACACCACCACGGTGGCAACGCTGTTGCCGATGGTGTTGCAGGTCGCAATCGCGATGGACATGAAGCGATAGACACCGAACAGCAGCGCCAACCCTTCCACCGGCAATACGCCGATGGCTGTCACCGTGGCGGCGAAGACCACGAAGCTGCCCCCGGATACCGCCGCCGCGCCCTTGGAGGTCACCAGCATGATGGCGAGAATGCCCAGCTGCTGTTCCCAGCCCAGCGGCACGCCGTAGGCATTGGCGATGAACAGCACGCACAGCGACATATAGATCGAAGTGCCGTCCAGGTTGAAGGCGTAGCCCGTGGGCAGCACCAGTCCTACCGACTGCTTGGAGCAGCCGAACTGTTCCAGCTTGTGCAGCAGGCGCGGCAGGGCGCTTTCCGAGGAGGCGGTGCCGATGACCAGAAAGACTTCGTCCTTGATGTACTTGAGAAAGCGCCACAGGCTGAAACCGGCGATCCGGCAGACGGTGCCCAGCACGACGACGATGAACAGCACGACGCCGACATAGAACATCAGCACCAGGTTGGCCAGGGACAGCAGTACCTCCGCACCGTTGCTGCCCACCGCGTAGGCCACCGAGCCGAAGGCGCCCAGCGGGGCGAGTTTCATGATCAGGTTGATGAACTCGAAGAAGCATTCGGAAACGCGATTCAGGCCATCCTCGATCACATGGCGGTGATCGGCCTTGAGCGACAGCAGGGCAAAACCGAACAGCACCGAAATCACCAGCACCTGCAACAGCTGTCCACTGGCGAAGGCGCCGATGAAGTTGTCCGGGAAAATGCCATAGACGAAGTCCATGGTGGACATCGGCGCATGCCCCTTGGCCACCGCTGCCGCCGCCGCGGCGGCGGTGGCGCTGCTGGCCTGGGCGTTGTGCATGCCGGCGCCGATGTTCAGCAGATTGCCCCACAGCAGCCCAATGGCCAGTGCCAGGGTGGAAATGACCTCGAAATAGATCAGCGCCCGCAGGCCGACCTTGCCGACCCGCTTGATGTCGCCGGCCGAAGCGATGCCGTGCACCACAGTGAAGAACACCAGCGGCGCCACGGCGGTCTTGACCAGCTTGAGGAAGATGTCGCCGAGGATCTTCAGCGAGGCGGCGAACTCGGGGGCGACGAAGCCGCAGGCGATGCCCAGCAGCATGGCGGCGATGACCTGGAAGGTCAGGTCCTTGTAGAAAGGCTTGGTTTGGGGAGAAGTCGACATGTCCGCACTCTCTTTATTGTCATTGTTGGCAAGGTTCTGGCTGCCGCGATGAACCCGCCGCGGCGGGCTCATGCGGGGATCAGCGCTTGACGGCGCCCTGGCGATCCAGCGCGCGATCCACCATCTGCGGTGCCAGCCCCAGGTAGTTGGCCGGATCGGTGAGGCGCTCCAGCTCGGGACGTCCCAGGCGGTCGGTGACCGCGGACTGGCGCAGCAGCGCGTCGAGCAGGCTGACGTTCTCGTCGTTGGCGACGCGGCAGGCGGCATACACCACGTCGTGGGCGACCTGGCGGCCGAGCGCCGGGGCCAGGCCCATCATCACGGCTTCGGCGACGATCAGGCCGCGGGTCATGTCCAGGTTCTGGCGCATGCGCTCGGTACGCACCTCCAGGCCGGCGAGCATGAACCGGGCCTGGCCGAGGGAGCCGGCGGTCATCGCGAAGGCTTCGGGAATCGCCACCCACTCCGCCTGCCAGGGGCCGGTGGAGCGCTCGAAGTCCTGGATCATCGCGTCGAGCATCAGCCCGGCCTGTTGGCGCACGCCCTTGGCGGCGGCGTACATCAGTTCGCAGGAGATCGGATTGCGCTTCTGCGGCATGGTGCTGCTGGCGCCGCGACCCTTGACGAAGGGTTCGTACACTTCGCCCAGTTCGCTGGTCATCATCATCATCACGTCGAGGGCGATCTTGCCCAGCGAGGCGGTGACCAGGCCGAGGAAGTTGAGGGTTTCCGCCAGACCGTCGCGGGCGACGTGCCAGGTGGCCTGCGGCACGCCCAGGCCCAGCTCGGCCATCAGCGCCTCCTGCACATCCAGCCCCTTGTCGCCGAGCGAGGCGAGGGTGCCGGCGGCGCCGGCGAACTGGCCGACCTCGACCCGCGGGCGCAGCTCGACGAGGCGCTCGGCGTGGCGATCGAACATGCTCAGCCACACCGCGCACTTGTAGCCGAAGGTGATCGGCAACGCATGCTGCAGGTGGGTGCGGCCGGCCATCGGCGTGTCGCGGTAGCGACTGGCGAGCTCCGCGAGCAGGCCGCGCACGGCCTGGACGTCGCGCTCGACGATGGCCAGCGCGGCCCGTACCTGCAGCACCACGGCGGTATCCATGATGTCCTGGGTGGTGGCGCCCCAGTGCACGTAACGGCCGGCTTCGCCACAGGTCTTCGAGAGCTGCTCGACCAGCGGCAGGATCGGGTAGCCGACGATTTCCGTCTCGTGCTGCATCAAGGCGAGATCGAGGGAGGCATAGGTGGCCTTGGCGGCGATCTGTTCGGCGGCCTCGACAGGAATCACGCCGCAGCGCGCCTCGGCACGGGCCAGGGCGACCTCCACCTCGATATAGCGTTCGATGAGGGCTTTGTCGGAGAAGACGCCGCGCATCTCGGCGGTACCGAACATGTCGCGGAAAAGGGCGGAATCGAAAACGGTGGTGGACATGGGAATGATCCTGATCGTCGGATTTTATTTGTCGGACATATCTAATATGTCCGTACATAATGAATACGCCGATGCTGGTACACTGTCAAGCCAGGTACAGGGGGATCGGTTAGGACATGAATCAGGCGCGCTATACGGTATTGGCCAAGGATCTGGCGGAAGGCATCGCCACCGGGCGCTACCCGGTCGGCTCGTTGCTGCCGACCGAGCACGAGTTGTGCGAGCTGTACGAGGTGAGTCGACATACGGTGCGGGCGGCGATCACCCAATTGCAGAGCCAGGGACTGGTTTCCCGCCGCAAGCGGGTTGGCACGCGCGTGGAGGCCGCCTCGCCGAGGGGCGGCTATTCGCAATCCCTGGCCTCGGTGGCGGATCTGGTCCATCTGGCGGAAACCCAGATCCGCAGCATTCAGGGCGTTCGCCATTTCGTGGCCGACATCGCCGAGGCGAAGCGTCTCGGCCTGCAACCAGGCGGCCGCTATTTCTGCCTTTCAAGCATCCGGATCGATCGCGACCAGGCTCAGGCGCCGCTGTGCTGGACGGACGTGTACGCGGAGGAGCGCTACGCCGACGTGCTCGCCCTCGCCGAACGGCATCCCGACGAATTGATCGCCGCGCTGATCGAAAAGCGCTTCGGGCGTCACATCGAGGTGATCGACCAGCAGGTCCGCGCCGTGCTGCTCACGCCCGAGCTTGCCCGCAGCCTGAATGCCGAGGCGGGTATGCCCGGCCTGAAGATCACCCGCCACTATCGGGACGAGGACGGCGAGCTGGTGGTGGCTTCCGAAACCGTCCACCCCGACGACCGCTTTACCCTGGTCATGCAGATGAAGCGCGAGAAACCGCAAGCCTTCTGAGCGATGCCACCGGGTTATCTAAACGGAAGGCCGGAACCGCCGCCCGGCGGCTTCCTTGCGCCGGTGCTCAAGGTCTATCTGGCAGCTCCACGACAGCCGCAAGCCGGTCGCCGAACTCGCCAGCGCCAAGTAAGGCCTCGCCGTTCCGGACCAGCGGTTGCTGCCGCTGGCCCGGACATCCTTTCCCGGCCTGCCGGCGCGTTTCTTCAGAACAGCGACAGCGGGTACTGGACGATCAGCCGGTTGTCGTCGAACTTGTTGTTCGCCCCCCAGTCCCGGCGCACCGTCGAGTTCCGCCAGCGCAGGGTCATGCTCTTCAGCGGGCCGCTCTGCACCGCGTAGCTGAGCTGGGTCTCGCGGTTCCATTCCTCACCGTCGGTGACCGTGCCGGCATGCACGTTGGTGCCCTTGAGGTAGCGGGTCATCAGGGTCAGGCCGGGCACGCCCAGGGAAGCGAAGTCGCAGTCGTAGCGCACTTGCCAGGAGCGTTCGCGGGCGTTGTCGAAGCTGCCGTTGTAGGTGTCGTTGGCCGCGGTGCCGCCGCTGGTGCCGTTGACCCGCAGCCAGCGGTCGTCGCCGGTGACCCGCTGCAAGCCCAGGTAGAGGATGTGCGGGCCCTTCTTCAAGGAGAACAGCCCGGAGAGCATCTTGTTATCCAGATCGCCGGCCTGGGCGCTGCCGTCCTCCTCGCCGTCGAAGTAGCCGAGGTTGGCGCCGAGGCTCCAGCCCTGGGCCAGCGGCTGGGTGTGCACCAGCTGGAAGTAGCGCTGCTTATAGATGTCCTCGAGCTGGCCGAACCAGGCGCCGAGCAGGGTGCGGTTATCGTTGAAGCTGTATTCGGCGCCGGCGAAGTTGAAGCGGTCGGAGGTGACGCTGGCGTTGCCCACCCAGCTCATGTCGTTGAGGCTGCTGTCGTCGCGCGGGCTGTTGCCGCGAAAGCGCCCGCCGTAGACCGTCAGGTTCTTGATTTCCCTGGAGGTGAGCATGCCGCCCTGGAAGGTCTGGGGCAGCGAACGGCCGTCGTCGGAGCGCAGGATCGGCAGCACCGGCGACCATTCGCCGGCCTTCACCTCGGTCTTGGAAAAGCGCAGCTTGCCGGCCAGCGCCAGGCGACCGAACTGGTCGGCCGGGTCGCCGTCCTTGTCGACCGGCAGCAGCTGGGTGCCGCTGGTGCCCCGGCCGCCGTCGAGCTTGACCGACCAGAGGCCGAGCATGTCGATGCCGAAGCCGACCGGGCCTTCGGTGTAGCCCGACTGCAGGTCGAAGATGAAGCTCTGGGTCCATTCCTCGGCCTTGCTGCGGGTGGCGCTGTCGTCGACGAAGTTGCGGTGGATGTAGAAGTTGCGCAGGGTCAGGGTGCCCTTGGCGTCGTCGAGGAATTCGGCCTGGACGGCCGCGCCGGGCAGCAGGAGCGACAGGGCCAGGGTGGGAGCGGCAGCGTGGTGGTAGCGCTGTCCGGGACGTTTCTTGTTGTTGTGCATGTTTATCGTGGTCCTTGATGGCAAAGATCTCTCTCACGCCCGGGCGTCCCCGCCGCGAGCGCGGCAGGGATACCTGGGGTGGGAGAGGTGTTTGCGGTCGAGTCGGTGCAGCGGATCAGCCCGTGGTCCGGGCGACCTCCAGGGCCGGCGGGTTGACCAGGTTGGCCGGACGCCGGCCGGCCAGCGCGGCGAGCAGGTTGTCGACCGCGCAGCGCGCCATGGCCTCGCGGGTCTCGTGGGTGGCCGAGCCGATGTGCGGGGTCGCCACCACGTTGTCCAGGCGCAGCAGCGGCGAGTCGGCGGGCAGCGGCTCGCGCTCGAACACGTCGAGCCCGGCGCCGCGCAGGCGCCCGGCCTGCAGGGCGGCGATCAGCGCCGGCTCGTCGACCACCTTGCCGCGGGAGATGTTGATCAGGATGCTTTCCGGGCGCATCCGCGCCAGCTCCCGCGCACTGATCAGGCCTTCGGTGGCGGCGCTCAGCGGCACCGTCAGGCAGACGAAGTCGGACTCCTCCAGCAGCGCCTCCAGCGAGCGGTAGCCGGCGCCGTAGCGCTGCTCGACCTCCGGCTTGGGCGCCTGGCTGTGGTAGAGGATCGACATGCCGAAGCCGAAATGCCCGCGCCGCGCCAGCGCCTCGCCGATACGCCCCATGCCGACGATGCCGAGGGTCTTGCTGTGCACGTCGCTGCCGAACTGCGCCGGGCCGATGCTCTTCTGCCACTGCCCGGCGCGCACCCAGGCAGCCAGCTCGGTAACCCGCCGGGCGGTCGCCAGGATCAGCGCGAAGCCGGTGTCGGCGGTGGTTTCGGTGAGCACGTCGGGGGTGTTGGTGAGCAGGATGCCGCGCCCGGTCAGGTAGTCCAGATCGTAGTTGTCGATGCCCACCGAGACGCTGGCGACGGCCTCCAGGCGCGGCGCGAGGTCGAGCAGCCCGGCATCCAGCTTGAGGCTGGCGCCGAGCAGGCCGTGGGCCTCGGGCAAGGCGTCGCGCAGGCGGGCCAGGCCGTCGGCGTCGAGCCGCTCGATGCAGGTGACCTGCGCCTGCTGCTGCAGGCGGGCCATCAGGGGGGCGGAGAGTTTCTTGTAGAGAACGACGTTCTTCATGTGCGGTACTTCCTCAGGGGTTGGTCGCCGGCTGCAGCGAGCGGCCGGACAGCGCTGCCGGGCGGTCGCCGTTGGTGGGGTTGAGCAGCAGGGTCAGCACCACCGCGATCAGCAGCGCGCCGCTCATCAGCAGGAAGGAAGCCTGCGGCCCGCCGGTGGCGCTGTTCAGGTAGCCGACCAGCCAGGAGCCGGCGAAGGAGCCCAGGGCGCCCATGCTGTTGATCAGCGCCATGGCGCCGCCGGCGACGTTGACCGGCAACACCTCGGGGACGATGGCGAAGAACGGCCCGTAGGGGGCGTACATGCAGCCGCCGGCCACCACCAGCAGGGCGTAGGACAGCCAGAAGTGCTCGCTGCCCAGGGCGTAGGAACCGTAGAAGGCCAGCGAGGCGATCAGCAGCGGCGGCCAGACGAAGGCCTTGCGCTGCTGGAAGCGGTCGGAGGCCCAGGACACCCCGAGCATGCCGATCACCGCCGCCAGGTAGGGCAGCGAGGACAGCCAGCCGGCCTGGACGATGTCCAGGTTGGCCGCGTCCTTGAGGATCGACGGCAGCCAGAGGACCAGGCCGTAGACGCCGATGCTCCAGCAGAAGTACTGCACCGAGAGCAGGATCACCTTGGGCGAGCGGAACGCCTCGCGGTAGTTCTTCACCGGCTTCAGGCCCTGCTGCTCGGCGGCCAGCGCCTGCTGCAGGTCGTCTTTCTCCCGGTCGCTGAGCCAGTTGGCCTCGGACGGGCGGTCGTCGGCCAGGCGCCACCAGACGAAGGCCCAGAGCACTGCCGGCAGGCCCTCGATGATGAACATCCAGCGCCAGTCGAACTGCTCGACCAGGTAGCCGGAGACCACCGACATCCAGAGGATGGTCACCGGGTTGCCGAGGATCAGGAAGGTGTTGGCCCGCGAGCGTTCGGCACGGGTGAACCAGTGGCAGAGGTAGATCAGCATCGCCGGCATCACCGCGGCCTCGACCACCCCGAGCAGGAAGCGGATGACGATCAGCAGGTAGACGTTGGGGATGATCCCGGTGAGGGTCGCCAGGCTGCCCCAGAGGATCAGGCTGACGAAGATCAGCTTCTTCACGCTGCGCCGCTGCGCATAGATCGCGCCGGGCACCTGGAAGAAGAAGTAGCCGAGAAAGAACAGCGCGCCGAGCAGCGAGGACAGGCCGGGGGTGATGTTCAGGTCCTTGGCCATCCCGGAGGCGGCGGCGAAGCCGTAGTTGGCGCGGTCCAGGTAGGCCAGGCTGTAGGTGATGAAGATGATCGGGATGAGATACCACCAGCGACGGCTGGCGAGACGAGTGTTTTGCATGGATGTCTCCTGGGCTTTTTGTTTTTGTGCTAGCAGGTGCCGGCAGGGCCGGCGGTCGTTCGTCAGGCGTTCTGGGGCTGGGGCTCCTCCGGCAGTTCGTGGCGATGGGGCAGGCCTTCCATGTCGCCGATGTGTTGCACGGCGCGGCTGCCGAGGGCGTTGCCGCGCTTGAGCGCCTGCGGAAGGCTCCGTCCCTCGAGCAGGGCGCTGACCACCCCGACGGCGAAGGCGTCGCCGGCACCGACGGTGTCGACCACCTGGGCGACCGGTACGCCATTGATGCGCCCTTCGGCTTCGGCGGTGCGGTAGTAGGCCCCTTCCGGGCCGAGCTTGATCACCACTGCCTCGGCACCGCGCTCCAGGTAGAAGGCGGCGATGTCGGCGGGGCTGTCGTAGCCGGTCAGCAGGCGGCCTTCCTCGAGTCCCGGCAGCACCCAGTGGGCGAGGGCGGCCAGATCGTTGATCTCGGCGATCATCCGCGCCTGGCTCGGCCACAGCGACGGGCGCAGGTTGGGGTCGAAGGACAGGCTGCGCCCGGCGCTGCGCATGCACTCCATCAGCTCGCGGGACAGCGCGCGGCAGCTCTCCGAGAGCGCCGGGGGAATGCCTGTGGCGTGCAGATGGCGGGCCTTGAGCAGGTCGGGCACCAGGTCGGCGATCGACAGGTGGCTGGCCGCCGAGCCGCGGCGGAAATATTCCACCCGCGGGTCGCTGCCGTCGATTTCCCGGGACTTCATCTGGAAGCCGGTGGGATGCGCCGGGTCGACCTGTACGTGGCGGCAGTCGAGGCCTTCGCGGGTCAGGCTGTCGAGCACGAAGCGGCCGAGGGAGTCGTCGCCGACCCGGCTCAGCCAGGCGACCTTGAAGCCCAGCCGGGAGAGGCCGATGGCCACGTTGCTGTCGGCGCCGGCGATGCGTTTATTGAATCGTTTCACTTCGGCCAGCTCGCCGATTTCCTCGGCGACGAACATGGCCATGGTTTCGCCGAAACAGAGAATGTCGAGATCAGGCATGGCTGCGCTCCTCCTGGGGCTGGCCGAGGCGGGCGAGGGCCTCGATGTGTTGTTGCGTGACTGCCAGCAGGTCCTCGCCCTGCAGGGGGAACTCGATGGCGCGGGGGACGCCCGGGGGAAACTCGCGCAGCAGGCGCTGCCAGTGCTGCAGGTCGATGGGCTCGGGGGAGAGCGCCACCCGCTTGCCGTCGGCATTGCGCCCGACCGCCTTGCAGTGCACGTAGCGCACGTAGCGGCCGAGCCGCTGGGCGGCCTCGTCGACCGGCTGCTCCTGCCAGAGCCAGTTGCCGATGTCGAAGGTCATGCCGATGTCGAGATCCCGGGCCTCGGCTGCGGCGAAGAACGCCTGCAGCGCCTCGATGCGCCCGCCCTGGGCGGTCTGGTCGTTCTCCACCAGCAGCTGCACGGGCTGGCCGGCCAGTTGCAACGCCAGCTCGGACAGATCGTTGCCGGCGCGGTAATGGCCGAGGGAGACCTTCAGCCAGCGAGCGCCGCAGGCGCCGGCGAGCGCCAGGGTCGGCGCGAGGGCATCGGCGAGCCGGCCCTGTTCGGTCCACAGTTCGAGCGGCGCGGAATACAGGCAGTCGAGCCCCAGCTCGCGGACCGCGCCGGCCAGGGCCTGCGGGTCCGGCGGGGCGGCGAACAGCTCCTCGCGCAATTCGGCACGGACCGCACCGGCCAGGGCCAGCAGCGGCAGAAAGCTGGCCTGGCCGCGCTCGCGCACCAGGCTGGCGCCATAGCTGGAAAGACTCACGGAGACGGGGTAGAGGGGCATTATCGTTATTCCTCTGAAACCGGTTTCATTTTTGACCGAACGACCCGCCGACAGCCTGCCGGCGAGCAGTCAGCCGCGGGGGTGGGTGGAACCTCGGACGATCAGTCGGGCCTTGAAATCGACCTGGCGGGGCGGCTCCCGGTCGCCTTGCAGGCGCCCGAGCAGACACTCGAGGGCGGCCGTGCCGATGCGCTCGGTCGGCTGGGCGAGGGCGGTGATGCCGCTGCCCACTAGGGGATACCAGTCGAGGTCGTCGAGGGCGATCAGGCCGATCTCCTCGAATAACCGGCAGCCGAGTTCGCGCAGCTGCCGGGTGGCGGCCAGGGCCGCCACGCCGTTGGCGGCGAACAGCGCCTTGGGACCGGGACCGGAGGCGACGAGAAATTCCTGCAGGGATTCGCGGAAGGCTCCGCCGGTCTGCAGCACCTGGCCCCGGAGCAGGGGGCGCCGGGCGATTTCGCCGGCGAACGCCGCGACGCGCTCCTGGCGCGAGCTGGTGCCGTCCAGCGGTTCGCTGACCAGCAGCAGGTCGCGGTAACCGCGCTGCTGCAGATGATCGAGGGCCTGGCGCACCGCGTCGCGGTTGTCCAGCCCGACCAGGTCGACCTCCAGCGCCTCGACCTTGCGGTCGACCAGCACCATCGGCAGTTCGCTGTGCAGGGACTGCAGCTCGCCGGCGTGGTGGCCGAGGGTGTTCAC
>Ga0209575_10000634_pt1 | contig 19257 bp, 12 predicted proteins | sample Medcelwee11metaG_FD_187172 | JGI IMG/M metagenome (GOLD analysis project Ga0209575, IMG submission 187172) | Freshwater pond sediment microbial communities from the University of Edinburgh, under environmental carbon perturbations - Medium... | ecosystem: Environmental > Aquatic > Freshwater >...
TTAACCTCCTGGCAAAAGAAGGAAAATCGAGCCATCAGTCGAGTTCGTGTCGAGGTGGAACACACGATTGGAGATATGAAAAACTTTCAGATTCTCGCCATTAAATTTAGAAACCATATAAAAAATAGGTCAGATCAGGTCATTTTAGTTATTGTCGGCCTATGCAATATCAATAATGGCTATGTGGTTCAATAGGTTATGAAACGTTATTTGGGAACATGTCTATTGTAGAATTAAATAAAAAAACCCGTAATGAGTTGAACTGGTCGTTCGTCAAAAACCGGCCTGATTTTCAGGACGTGCTGCCACCCGTTTGGCACGGAAAAACGCCTGTAAACGCGCCGTGCTTTGCGCTGCCAACACCCCTCCTAAACAACGGATTGGGTGATTATGGCGCGGATCACCCAACACATTAAAGACGCTGCCCGCCGCTCCGGTTTTCGGATCGTAGGCGGCAAAGACCACTTGTTGGATGCGTGCATGAATCATCGCCCCCGCACACATCACGCAAGGCTCTAGCGTCACATACAAACAACAGTCTGGGAGCCGGTAATTGCCCAGATGTTGGGCCGCTGTGCGCAAGGCGAGGATTTCCGCGTGAGCGCTGGGGTCTTGTAGGCTGATGGAGCGGTTCCAGCCTTCGCCCACACACACGCCCTGATGCACCAGCACGGCACCCACCGGCACTTCGCCCTCAGCAGCGGCTCGATCAGCCAAAGTCAGCGCGTGCTGCATCCAAAATTGATGGGTAGCGCTCGGGGTGAGCGTGGAAGCAGGGGAGTCAGTCATGGGGCGGACATCAGTGAGTATGGACGAAATGAGAGGCTCTATTGTAACGCTGTGTGCGACTTTCCGTTCCCTTCGGCTCCGCTCAGGGAACGGAAAGTTGCACACGGCATTAATTGTAACCAATATTTTCATCACTCATGGTTACAAAACATGACCCAGGTTTTGTAACCAATCACACAATCTCGCCGGGGTTTGTCGCACATCACACCCAGCATCCGCTGCCCGCACAAAAAAATAATTCAATTAAAAACAACTAGTTAAATCAATAAAAAGAGTTGGCCCGGTTATTGAGATAAGAGACAGCGACACAACTGGTCATTCACACATCATGATACGTCTCAAGGAGAAACGACATGCCTCTGCGTCAATGTGCAATTTATGGTAAAGGTGGTATCGGCAAATCTACCACGACCCAAAACCTGGTCGCGGCACTGGCCGAAGCGGGTAAGAAAGTATTGATTGTTGGTTGCGATCCTAAAGCCGACTCTACTCGTCTGATCCTGCACTCTAAGGCGCAGACTACGGTCATGCATCTGGCTGCCGAAGCCGGTACCGTGGAAGATTTGGAACTGGAAGACGTACTCTCCGTCGGTTTTGGCGGCATCATGTGCGTAGAATCTGGTGGTCCTGAGCCGGGTGTGGGTTGCGCAGGTCGTGGGGTTATCACCGCCATCAACTTCTTGGAAGAAGAAGGCGCGTATACCGAAGACCTCGACTTTGTGTTCTACGACGTATTGGGTGACGTGGTGTGCGGTGGTTTCGCAATGCCTATCCGCGAAAACAAAGCCCAGGAAATTTACATCGTGGTGTCTGGTGAAATGATGGCCATGTATGCGGCTAACAACATTTCCAAAGGTATCGTGAAATACGCTAACTCTGGCGGCGTGCGTTTAGCCGGCTTGATTTGTAACAGCCGTAACACCGCGCGCGAAGACGAACTGATCGATGAATTGGCACGCCAACTCGGCACCACCATGGTTCACTTCATCCCGCGTGACAACGAAGTGCAACGGGCTGAAATCCGTCGCATGACGGTTATCGAATACAATCCGAAAGCCAAGCAGGCTGACGAGTACCGCACGCTGGCACACAAGATCATCAACAACAAAAACTTCGTCATTCCTACGCCCTTAACTATGGACGAGTTGGAAGAAGTGATGATGAAGTTCGGTATTCTTGATGAAGAAGACGAAAGCATCATCGGCAAAACCGCCGCAGATGAAGCCGTCGCTTAATCGATAGCGTGCCGTGACAGAGCGGCTGATTGCCCGCTCTGTCCGCCAGGTAGTCCTCTCTTTGCGCCTGTCCACAGATGGGTGGCGGCGAACTTACGGAGATAAATGTCATGACCACGATGACACGCGAAGAAACCGAAGCCTTGATCCAGGAAGTCCTTGAAGTTTACCCGGAACAAGCCAAAAAAGACCGCCAGAAACATCTGGCCGTCAATGACACCAGTTTGGAAAAATCCAACAAGTGCATCACCTCTAACAAAAAATCCCTGCCCGGCGTGATGACGATTCGCGGCTGTGCCTACGCCGGTTCTAAAGGCGTGGTCTGGGGTCCTATCAAAGACATGATTCATATTTCCCACGGCCCAGTGGGTTGTGGTCAATATTCCCGTGCCGGTCGCCGTAACTATTACATCGGCACCACCGGGATCAACACCTTCGTCACCATGAACTTCACCTCCGATTTCCAGGAAAAAGACATCGTATTTGGCGGTGACAAGAAACTGGATAAGTTGTTGGACGAAGCCAATGCCTTGTTTCCGCTAAACAAAGGCTTGACCGTACAGTCTGAGTGCCCAATCGGTTTGATTGGTGACGACATCGAAGCAGTTGCCAAGAAAAAAGGCAAACAACTTGAAAAACCCGTGGTACCCGTGCGTTGCGAAGGTTTCCGGGGCGTCTCCCAGTCCTTAGGCCACCACATCGCCAATGACGCGGTGCGTGACTGGGTGTTGCATCGTCGTGACGACGACAACAGCTTTGCAACCACACCTTATGACGTGGCCGTGATCGGCGACTACAACATCGGCGGTGATGCTTGGGCCTCTCGTACTTTGTTGGAAGAAATGGGCCTGCGTGTGGTCGCGCAATGGTCTGGTGATGGTAGCTTGAGCGAAATGGAATTAACGCCCAAAGTGAAGCTGAACTTGCTGCACTGCTATCGTTCCATGAACTACATTTCCCGTCACATGGAAGAAAAGTACGGGATACCGTGGATTGAGTACAACTTCTTTGGTCCGACTAAAATCGCCGAATCTCTGCGTAAAATCGCCAGCTTCTTTGACGACAAAATCAAAGAAGGCGCAGAAAAAGTGATCGCCCGTTATCAAGCCGAAGTCGATGCGGTCATTGCCAAATATCGTTCACGCCTGGAAGGCAAGCGCGTCATGCTTTACGTGGGCGGTCTGCGTCCACGTCACACCATCGGCGCGTATGAAGACTTGGGCATGGAAGTGGTCGGGGCTGGTTATGAATTTGGCCACAACGACGACTACGACCGTACCATCAAGGAAATGGGCGATGCCACTTTGTTGTACGATGACGTGACCGGCTACGAATTTGAAGAATTCGTCAAGCGCGTCAAGCCCGACCTGATCGGCTCTGGGATTAAAGAAAAGTACATTTTCCAGAAAATGGGGATTCCTTTCCGGCAGATGCACTCTTGGGATTATTCTGGCCCCTATCACGGCTATGATGGCTTTGCTATCTTTGCCCGCGACATGGATATGACCTTAAATAATCCGTCCTGGGGCATGATGCATGCGCCTTGGGAAAAAGACAGCAAAGAAAGCGCTGTCGCTGCCAGCGCCGCTTAATCATTAAGCCGCTGTCATCCGGCCACCCTGCGGGGTGGCCTTTTTTTTTTGAGAGTCCGGCTAGAAGAGTCCCGGCTTTAGCCGGTTTATCCGTTGGGACAAGACACCGCCTAAAGGCGGGACTCTAGGGCGAGACTCTAGGGTGGGACACGACAAACCGCCGGTTCCACCTCGTTTTGCAAATACGCCATCACGCTGCTCGCCGTCAGCTTAAACGTGGCATCCATCTCGAATCCCGCGCTGTTCAGCCCCTTAGCCGTCCATTTGTTGCAGGTATTGAACAAATGATAGTGACCGGTGCCTTCATAAAATTGGCTGTCACCATAAATACCCGGGGCAATCGGCATGAGTCGCCCCGTAGCCTCTTGGTGCAAACTACTGCGCAAATAACGACTGAGCGACTGGAAGGCTGGTTCAGACACGCAAGTGCCCCACAGCGTGCTGTGCGGAAAAAACGCAGCCGGGGTAGTGGGCACAGCCACCACATGCACTATCGTGCCGCTCAGCCCGAACATAGCCTGCACCGCCAATCCGCTGGTGATTGCTTTAGCTTGATAAAAACCCTTGTCACCCCAGCCAATTTCATAAAAAGCCGCTGATTTGAAACGTTGCGCTAACTCTGGCAGCACTTGTTCGAGCTTTTTAGCAGGCACCACCAGCCCGGTGTGCCAGCCATGACTGACCACGTAGAGTTCAATGGTCGGCGGCGCGGTTTGGGATAAAGGCGGCGGTAACACCGCATAGGGTGCAGTCGCACAAGCGCTGATCCCCAATAAAGGGAATAACGCAAGCAGGTAACTGATTTGAGAATGATTTTGCATAAGTAGGTGACACAAACTGTTTTAACATGGATTCCTAGCACTCCCCGCATTGGCTGGTGATCATGAAGTTAAAGCACTTACTGTTGAGTACTTAGTCAACTGTGGTGGTGGGTTGGTATACGTGATAAATTTTTACCGCAATGGTTCCAATCCTTGCCAGCCTACAAAGCAATATTATATCGTATAAAAATACCAATCCGCCTATCCATGCGAGTTTTCTCCTTGATAAACTCTGTGATAAGGTGTGGTCTGGCAATAATGAACGTTGCCAAGCCTATCAGCAATGGCGATTTTTGTTGATGTTGGTTGCAATCCGCCTCTGATGAATGTTCCACCTTTAGATTTGAATAACGCCAAGAAATACTTGATAGGCTTGCAAGCAATGGGTTTGAAATATTGGCGTATATCCTCCTATCCGGCTACATTCGCCATGTGGTACAGTGGTCGCAGTACCCCCCCGCTAGGAGTCTCACCATGAATACCATCTCCCCTAAAATGATATGTTTTGCGCCCGGCCTCGCCTGGGCAAAACACTGGCTTGCCGTGCTGTTGTTGGGTATGGGCGGTTGGGGACAACTGGCGCAGGCGGCGACCGATTGCAATTTGGTCACAGAAATTCCTGTCTCCGAATGCCAAGCCCTGCTGAGTTTGTATAACAGCACCGGCGGCGCGAATTGGACGGACGCGGCGACCAATAATTGGAATAAAACCAATACTCCGTGCTCATGGACGGGGGTGGTGTGTAGCGGTGAAAGGGTAATACAACTTATTCGAGAGCAAAAAAACCTCGTTGGCACATTGCCCGACCTCAACTTGCCCGCTTTGCTATCGCTTTGGTTGCACGGTAACCAACTAAGCGGCAGCATGCCGAATTTCACTAACTTGTCCGCTTTGGTGTCCATTAATCTGATCGATAATCAACTAAGCGGCAGCGTCCCGAATTTCAGTAACCTGCCCACTTTGCTGTCGCTTGCACTACAGCGAAACCAACTGAGCGGGAGCATACCGAATTTCAGCAATTTACCCGCTTTGCGGGATCTTAGCCTAGGTTTCAACCAACTGAGCGGGAGCATACCGAATTTCAGCAACCTGCCCGTTTTGCAGGGACTTGATCTAGCCGTCAACCAACTAAGCGGCAGCGCCCCGAATTTCAGTAACCTGCCAGTTTTGCGGTCGCTTTCCCTAAACGGCAACCAACTAAGCGGCAGCGTCCCGAATTTCACTAACTTGTCGGCTTTGACGTCCCTTGCACTGCACAGTAATCAACTAAGCGGTAGTATCCCTGATTTCAGCAACCTGCCCGCTTTGGAACTCCTTTACCTACACAACTACAACAACCAACTGAGTGGTGCTATTCCAAGTTTATCTGCGCTTACCAACCTGACAAGTTTATATCTTTCACCCGGCAACACCCAACTGTGCCTTGATTCTAACACCACCTATTCACCTGTTGTTGGGGCAGCTGCGAGTGGATTTGCAGCTTGCTCCGTTCCTGCCGCCACAGTTACAAATGCCCAAGTCAACCCCGTCGCCGTTTATCCGGGCAATACTCAGACAGTCAGTTGGCAAAGTAGCAATCAAGCGTGGTATTTCTTCTATTTGTTTGATACCAATAATCAACCGGTCAATACTGGTGCTTTTTTAGCGGCGGATTGTCAGTCGGCAGGTTCTAACGGCAGCGATGGTTGTCTAGGACAGACTAATCCATCCACAGCCACTTCCGATAGTTGGGTAATTCCAGCCCAGCTTGCGGCGGGTAGTTACAAAATCAAAGTAGCAGTTTGGAATTCTGCTGGGCAAGCAGTCGGGGCTTATTCGCCCATTTTCACGGTATCCATGTATTCCGTTACGACCACCAGGAACGGCACGGGCAGCGGTATAGTCAGCGTAAGCGGTGACGGCTATTTTGCAGCGGGGGCAACAGTCAATTTGACCGCCACGCCGGATGCCAATTCAACTTTTGCTGGCTGGTCATCCCCGCCGTGCGCGGCTTCTTTCTCCATGCCGTCCAGCAATTTGACATGTACTGCTACCTTTAATTCTGCCACTTACACATTGACAACCAGCGTAAACGGCTCTGGTTCTGTTGCCAGTAATCTGCTAGGCATTAATTGCGGTGCAGATTGTACTGAAAACTATCCCGCCAATACTGTCGTCGCTTTAACCGCTACACCGTTAAATGGCAGCGTATTTGCGGGTTGGGGTGTCGACTGTATTAGTGGAGCGACAAACCCGCTGAATGTCACGATGAATAAAGCCATTCATTGCAAAGCGGTTTTTATTACCCATTATGGCTTGTCAGTCACTGTAAATGGTTTCGGCACTGTCGTCAGTAGTAGCCCGTCTGTGGGTATCAATTGCGGCACAGATTGCGGAGAAACATATATTTCTGAAACGTCAGTGATTTTGACCGCAATACCCCAATCTCCGGCTACATTTGGTAGTTGGGAGAGATGTGATTCTGTCAATGGTACGCAATGTACTGTGAATATGACCGCAGCGAAAACCGTGACGGCTAACTTCAATTCAGCGTCTTATAGGCTGACAACCAGCGTAAATGGATCAGGTTCCATTATTAGCACGTTACCAGGCATTAATTGCGGCACGGATTGTATTGAAGACTATCCTCCTACTACTGTGGTTGTTTTAACCGCTACGCCGCTGAATGGTGGCACTTTCATGGGTTGGGATGGCGATTGTCTCGGAATCCCGAATAATCCGGCGAATATCCCCATGAATAAGGCGATGACTTGTCAGGCTAATTTTTCGCCTTCGCATCTGCTTAAAGTCAATATCACCGGTTCCGGCACTGTCACCAGTAATCCGGCGGGCATCAATTGCGGCAATGGCGCTACCGATTGCGAGAAAAATTATTTAGAAGGCACCTCAGTTGATTTGTCCGCGAAAGCGCTGTCCCCCGCCACGTTTGGCAGTTGGACGGGCTGCGATTCGGTAATCGGCACAAGATGTACCGTAAACATGAATGCGGCTAAGACGCCGAAGGTTACGTTTAATAGCGGGCAACCCGGTTTGACAGTGACGAAATCCGGTACCGGCACGGGGACGGTGACAGGGGCTGGAATTAATTGCGGTAGCGATTGCAATGAGGCTTATAACTACAGTGGCACTGTAATACTGACTGCTATCCCGGACGCTACCTCTACGTTTATTGTGTGGACAAACTGTAATTCCGCTAATGGTACGCAGTGTACAGTCAATACAAGCGGTTCCAAGACGGTTGAAGCCATGTTTTCTATTGGTGGGTTAGCATGTCAGGCACGACGCTCCACTGGAGCAGGCACAAGCGTCATCTGCGACGGCCCGGAAATCCGTATTGACCCGACAGTGTTGAATTTCACTCTCTCAGGAATAACTACCAGGCGGGCGGAGGAGCGTGTAGACAGCATTCAGCAAGACAACAGTATCCTCCTGAAAGGCGATACGTTGCTGCCGGAACAACTGCGCCGAGGCACCAGAAGCGCACTAGGACAACGCGCCAAGCGCCACCTATTGATGCAGTTTGTGCAAACGCCCACGGCGGAAGAACGCCAAATGTTGGCCTCGGCGGGCGTGTTCTTGCTGGATTACATCCCGGATCAAACGTATTGGACAATTGTACCGCCCAGTATTGATTTGGATGCGATTGATCTTGCTGCTTTGCCGATAGCAGGCGGCATTACCGCCGCTTGGATTCCCCTGGCGAATGACAAAATGGATGCAACCCTCGGCACGATAGACGGTTTCCCGGAAAATGCGCGGTATGACAACGGCGATGTGCGCGTACATGCAAGCATTTTTGACGATGTATCGCCGGCAGAGGCCGCGCAAGCCGTGCATCAACTCGGACAGGGTGCGCAATTTCTGGAGTGGCTTGGCATGAATACGATGGCGGTGCGTTTGCCACTGGCCACAATTCCCGCGCTGGCGGATTTGGATGTTGTGCAGTGGGTGGCGGCTGCGCCAGCGCCGCCAGAACCGGATAATGCAACCGCTGCGGAAAGAATTAATGTGACGGCATTGCGTAGGATAAGTCTGCCTGATCCACCGCCTCAGCATCTGACCGGAAATGGGGTTCATGTAGGGGTATGGGAGGCTCCTCGGAATGTTCCTTTTAACCATACAGACTTCCAGGATAGACTGAACGTAGAAGATAGTGTGGCAACTGTTGATGAACATGCTACATGGGTTGTAGGTACATTAGCTGGTGACGGTACTGGAGATATAGACGCTCGTGGTATGGCACCAGGAGTAACTGTCCACGCATATGGAGCATATAATGATGAAACTCATGTATGGAAGGATAAAGCGGATATTATTAAGGCCGAGAGATTCAGAAATATATCCATATCAAATCATTCTTATGGTGATAACATAGGGTGGTGGTTGAACAGGAATGGTGTGTGGGTAGATAGAAAAAATCAATCATTGTTTGGTCAGTATACGGCTGACTCTGGTCAGTGGGATGCCATACTTCGCGGAATAGACGTTTTGAGCTTTTGGAGTGCTGGAAACGATAGACTTGACGGGAGAAAACAGCCAGGCGATCCTGGTTGCCCAAATGTTACGCAAACTAATCTGTGCGATGGTCCTTATGACTCTATCAGTGGTAGCGCAGCATCAGCAAAAAATACTATAACCATCGGAGCCACTAAGGATACTCTAAACACTACCCGGTTCCTGGGAGCAACTTTAGACAATAATGATTGGATGACCACGTTTTCTAGTTGGGGGCCAACAGATGATGGGAGAATAAAGCCAGATTTATGTGCCAATGGAGAGCAAGTTTGGACTACCGCAGAAAGACCTTTGGGTAGTGGAACATCTGGGTATGACGATCATACTGCCGACGTTCCGCGCGGACCAATTAGTGGAACATCATTTTCCAGCCCAAGTGCTGCGGGCGCGGCGGCATTGCTGTGGGAATATTTCCGTATCCGAAATGTCGGTGCCAATCCCGCAGCTTACACTATGAAGGCACTGATGATTCACGGTGCTAAAGATATCGGCCCGGCAGGGCCGGATTACCAATGCGGTTGGGGATTGGTTGATGCTTTGGAAAGCAAGCGGCTGATTGAATACAATGCGTTCCAGATGGGGACTTTGACAGCCGGTGCGTTTACGGGAGCTTCGGCAGTCGCTTACAGCAAGGAATATGACATTGCCGTAGTAGATACAAGCAAACCCTTAAAAGCTACATTGGTCTGGGCCGACTATAAAGGTGCGGCGGGAGCAACCCGTACTCTAGTCAGTGATCTGGACTTAACTGTTATTGCGCCGGATGGAACGGTATACCGTCCGTGGGTGTTAGATAGAGCTAATCCCGCCACACTAGCTACGGTCGGCAAAACCCCGTCAGACAGAAACGCAGTTGACAATGTAGAGCAGGTTATAGTCAATCCTGCCAATCTGAGCAGAGGGATATGGCGTGCGCGGGTTTATGCGCGTAATTTACCGCAAGGCGAACAAAAGTATGCGCTTGTTGCCGACTGCATCACAGGTTCTAACCGGTGCGAAGAAACCCAGGCATTCACTATCCATAATGACGGCAATCGAGATTTGTCTGTCTCAAGTATTACGCCACTCAATACGGCAACTTGGTTGACAACTAGTGTGCCAGTTTCTTCAATCATAATACCCGCTGGCGGGTCGCGGGGTGTCTCGGTTACGGTCAACTACCGGGCTTTGCCGGTCGCAGTCAATACCGCATCCTTGACCATCTCTTCCAATGATGCCGATGAAGCGCAATCCATCGTTACGGTGAATGCTTCCGTGCCTTCGACGTACAGACGTGCAGTTAGAGCGGCAGAGCCAAGCGATATAGACCGTGACGGCGTAGCGGATGCGGAAGATGTTTTCCCGCTTGAGCCGAACGAATGGACGGATGCCGATCATGACGGCATTGGCGACAATGCCGACGATGACGATGATAATGATGGCATCCCTGATAGCTATGAAAGCACAGTTGTTCACTTAAACCCGTTCAATTCCAACGATGCAACCGCCGACAGCAATGGTGACGGGCGCACCAATCTGGATGAATACACCAGAGGCCGATTGCTTAAACTGGGCGGTGCTTTCGCTATGGATACCAACGGTAATCCTGCGGCAACCCAAGCCGAATTTTTAGGCGGTACTTCGGCAAACAACGGCGTATTTCTCAATTTTACTACGCAGCAGGTCAGTACCTTAGCCGATGTACAAGCGGCAATTCAGGTTGATCCGACAGATGTTGGCAAGTCGGCTAATTTGATTATGCTCTTATTTGTGGATGCCAGCATGTTTCAACTAACTGCGCATGGCTTTGAAATATGGAATGGAGATATTACCGAACTTGCGCCATATCGCACGGAAGCAGCAATAGGAAATGTTGTATCTTTACCCATTTATACTGGGCAATTACCTCAAGCCAGCTATCAAGTTTTCATAGCGTATCAGTTGCAAGACGGCAAACTGGTTTATGGTTCTAGCCCAATAGAAATAAAGGTGCAGTAGTAATCAGGCACGGGGCAAGTAGGCAAAGCACCGCCGTCGTTGCCCGCAAGAAACGCAAGTTGAGATAGATACCCCTTCGACTATGCCGAAGGGGTGGAGAGGGTTTCACTTCACAGCAACAAACGCCGTACATCCGACAGAATAAAGCTCAAATAGCTGGTAAATCGCGCCGCTTGCGCCCCGTCGATCACTCGGTGATCGTAGGACAACGACAGCGGCAAAGTCAGACGCGGGACGAAGCTTTCATCTTGCCAAACCGGCTGCATTTTCGCTTTGGAGACCCCTAAAATCGCCACTTCTGGGGCGTTAATAATCGGCGTAAAAGCAGTGCCGCCAATCCCGCCCAAACTGGAAATGGTGAAACATCCGCCTTGCATCTCTGCCAGTTTGAGTTTGCCATCGCGTGCTTTGGCGCTTAATTGGCCGAGTTCTTCGGCGATGTCAAACAAGCCCTTTTGATCGGCGTGACGAATCACCGGCACCACCAAGCCGTCGGGCGTGTCCGCCGCGAAGCCGATGTGATAATACTTCTTCACAATTAGGCTTTCTTTGTCTGGCGACAAAGAAGCGTTGAAATCGGGGAAGCGTTTCAAAGCGGCAACGGCAGCCCGCACCAAAAACACCAGCGGAGTGATTTTCACACCGCGTTTCTCGGCTTCGGTTTTTAAGCTGAGACGAAAAGCTTCCAAATCGGTGATGTCGGCTTCGTCAAATTGGGTGACATGCGGAATATGCAGCCAACTGCGGTGTAAAGCCGGGCCTGAGAGTTTTTTGATGCGTGAGAACGCTTGGGTTTCGATCTCGCCAAATTGCGCAAAATCGATCACCGGCATCTCAGGCAAGCTGAAACCACTCGCAGGAGCCGCTGCGCCGCTGCGCCGCTGGCTCAGTTCGGCTTTGACAAAAGCTTGCACGTCTTCTTTAAGGATGCGGCCTTTGGCTCCGCTGCCCGCGATGCCGTCCAGCGTTGCTCCGAGTTCTCGGGCAAAGCGGCGTACCGAGGGGCTGGCGTGTGCCTTGCCGACGGTGGGTAGTTCATTGCTGCGCGGCAACGGCGGTTGTTTGACGGCAGTCGCCGGCGCGGGGGGCGGGCTGATCTCGACGGTGCGCGAGGGCGGCGGAGCCACCGAGGGCGGGGCTACCCCGCCCGCCACCGGGGTGGGCACGGCGGGTAAACTGGTCGCATCGGCGACTTCCAGGGTTAAAATCAAATCGCCTTGGGAGATTTTATCGCCGATTTTAATCAGTACTTCTTTGACTACACCCACGTCCGAGGCGGGAATTTCCATCGCGGCCTTGTCGCTTTCTAAGGCCAACAGCGCATCGTTGACTTGAATGCTGTCGCCGGGTTTCACCATGATTTCAATCACTTCGACATGGTGAAAATTGCCTATATCCGGCAGGGAGATATTTTTGATCACAGCCATGATGAGTCTCCTTATACGCTGACGGGGTTGGGCTTGTCGGCATCAATCGCATAGCGCACCAGCGCGTCGCTGACTTGGGTCGCGGGAATCTCGCCGCGTGCCGCCAACGCTTTGAGCGCCGCCAGCACAATATAATGGCGGTCTACCTCGAAGAAGCGGCGTAATTTGCGGCGCACATCGCTGCGTCCAAAACCGTCGGTGCCCAGCACGGTGTAGGGCATCGGTACCCAAGTGCGGATTTGGTCGGCGTAGATTTTCATATAGTCGCTGGCGGCTATCGCTGGGCCTGCCCGTCCAGTGAGGCACAGGTTGACATAGCTGCGACGCGGCTCGGCTTCGGGATGCAAGAGATTCCAGCGATCCGTGTCTAAGCCATCGCGGCGCAATTCATTGAAGCTGGTGACGCTCCAAATATCGGCACTGACTTGATAGTCTTGGGCCAATAACTCAGCGGCGGCGATGACTTCGCGCAAAATCGTGCCGCTGCCTAAAAGCTGTACTGTCAGCGCCTGCGCTTCCCCGGCGCGTAGCAAATACATGCCTTTGAGTATGCCCGCTGGGGCACCTTCTGGCATGTCGGGATGGGGATAGTTTTCGTTCATCACCGTGATGTAGTAGAAAATATTCTCCTGCACCTGATACATGCGACGCAGACCATCATGAATAATCACTGCTAATTCATAGGCAAAAGTCGGGTCGTAGGACACGCAATTGGGGATGGTGGCCGCCTGCAAATGGCTGTGACCGTCTTGGTGTTGTAAGCCTTCACCGGCCAGAGTCGTGCGCCCAGCGGTGCCGCCCAGCAGAAAACCGCGTGCTTGGATGTCGCCCGCCGCCCAAGCCAGATCGCCAATCCGTTGGAAGCCAAACATCGAATAATAGATGTAGAACGGAATCATGTTGACGCCATGATTGCTGTAGGCGGTGCCCGCCGCGATCCACGAACACATGCCGCCCGCTTCGTTGATCCCTTCTTCGAGAATTTGCCCGCTCTTGTCTTCGCGGTAATACATCACCTGATCGGCGTCTTGTGGCTCATACAGTTGGCCTTCTGAGGAATAAATCCCCAATTGCCGGAACAAGCCTTCCATGCCGAAAGTCCGCGCTTCATCAGGCACTATCGGGACGACATAACGGCCCAGGTTTTTATCCTTGAGCAAGGTGGTGAGCAGGCGCACAAAGGCCATCGTGGTGGAAATTTCGCGCTCGCCGCTGCTCTTGAGCAAGCCGTCAAAGGCCGACAACGGCGGCACTTCCAGCGGCGTGGCATTGCGGCTGCGCACCGGCAGATAACCGCCCAGCGCTTTGCGGCGCTCGTGCAAATAGGTCATTTCCGGGCTGTCGGGCGCGGGTTTGTAAAACGGAGCGGCGCTGATTTTGTCGTCGGGAATCGGAATTTGGAAACGGTCGCGAAATTCGCGCAACGATTCTTCACCCATTTTTTTCTGCTGGTGGGTGATGTTCTGACCTTCGCCCGCCAAGCCCATGCCGTAGCCCTTCACCGTCTTGGCCAAAATCACCGTCGGCTGACCGGTGTGCTTCATCGCTGCGGCATAAGCGGCATAGATTTTATGCGGATCGTGACCACCCCGATTCAAACGCCAGATGTCCTGATCGCTCATGTTCGCGACCATTCGTTTCAAATCTGGGTATTTACCAAAGAAATGCTCGCGGGTATAAGCACCGCCTTTGGCTTTGAAATTTTGATATTCACCGTCTACGCACTCTTCCATGCGTTTACGCATCAAACCTTGGGCATCCATCGCAAATAAAGGGTCCCAATAAGAACCCCAGATTACCTTGATCACATTCCAGCCAGCCCCCCTGAAATCGGCTTCTAACTCCTGGATAATCTTGCCATTACCGCGCACTGGGCCATCTAAACGTTGCAGATTGCAATTGACCACAAACACCAAGTTATCCAGCTTTTCGCGTGCCGCCAGCCCAATTGCCCCTAAAGACTCGGGTTCATCCATTTCCCCGTCGCCCATAAAGGCCCAGACCTTGCGATTATCAGTGCTGACAATATCACGGTGATGTAAATAACGCATAAAGCGGGCTTGATAAATCGCCTGTATCGGCCCCAAACCCATCGACACCGTGGGAAACTGCCAAAAATCCGGCAACAGCCAAGGATGCGGGTAAGACGGCAAACCGCCCCCATCGACTTCCTGACGGAATTTATGTAATTGCTCTTCGCTTAAACGGCCTTCCAGATAAGCGCGGGCATAAATACCGGGTGCGGAATGCCCCTGGAAATACACTAAATCACCGCCATGATTGCTGCTGGGTGCATGGAAAAAGTGATTGAAACCGACATCGTACAAGGTGGCAGCAGAAGCAAAACTGGCAATATGGCCGCCCAGTTCGGTACTCTGGCGATTGGCTTGCACCACCATCGCCATCGCATTCCAGCGGATATAAGAACGCAGCCGCCATTCGATTTCTGGGTCGCCTGGTGTGTGTTCTTCCAGACTGGGCGGAATGGTGTTGCGATAAGCGGTGTTGGCAGAATAGGGCAGATAACCGCCCGAACGACGCGCCTTGTCGATCAGTTTTTCAAGTAAAAAATGGGCGCGTTCTACGCCCTCTTGTTCTAACACCGATTCCAAGGCTTCCAGCCATTCCTGGGTTTCTACCGGATCGAGATCGAGGTTGGGTTCTACGTTGGCACTCATTCACTACTCCTTGAGTTAGCAGACAAATCCGAGCGATTTGCCTCTTTTTATGGATTAATACTTTTCTTATTAGGATATTGGCGCGGGACAACCACGCCACAGTTAAAACAGGCTATTTTACAGGACACTACACCGATGAACTTTGATGATCTCAACAAAGAACAACAAATCATGGTGGTGATGCGCAAAGTACTCACGCGCATTGCCCGCGAAACCGCCCCACAACCAGGCATGTTACATCCTTTGTCGGAACAAACCGTCCAAGAGATGCGCCTGTGCTTAGGGCTGATCTCCGCCCGCGAACGCGAATTGGCCGAAGCGCTGGGGATAAACAACACGGCCCGGCCTCGCTATGCCGACGAACCCAAAACCAGCCAAGTGATTTCACTGGAAACCCGGGCGCGTCAAAAAAATCACAAGCCCGAGTCCGAATCCTAAGCCACTTTAGGCTGAGCAAAACAGCTTGCAGCGCCCTGAAGACGCCAGTGTGACAGATTTTACCCAGGCTGGATATGCAGGACTGCCAGTCCTCAAAGGACTGGCAGTCCTGGTTTACGCCCCTACAACTGATATAGATTTTCTATTTCATAACGGGTCGTCTTTTAAGATTTTAATTTCTCCCAGCACCCGATAAAACGATGAACTGCCTGATTCTTGGATACCCTCAACCAAATACTTTCTCCCTTCTACTCGCAGGTTTTGTGGAAATTGCACATTCCAATCCTGATGATAGCCCGCTGAAAGCACGCGAATCCGTAGTTTAGAACCCATTTTTACACAGTGTAGAATGACCCCCGTGTTGTTCTGTTTAGCCTCCTCTAAGAGATTAAAATTAGTGGGCGCAACGGCGGGTGGGGCTTTAATACTGCGTGCTTCGGGAAACACGCCTTCCTTGGCTTGTAAAATGGCGGCGGGGCTTGCATCAATACACGCCATCACGCCCTCGGTGGTGACAATGTAAAGTCGCTCGTTCAAATATTGCATCGAATAAGCCGAACCACAGCCCGTACCCAGTTTCCACAAACGTTCACCCGCGTTGTTAAAACAGTAAATCGACGAATAATTATCGCCTGCAAAAATATATTCGCCGTCTTTAGCCGTTGCACAGGAAAAAATCGAGGCATCACACGGATAAACTTTGTCCAATTCGCCGGTTTTTCTAATGGCATAGACTTTATTATCTGAAGTGCCTGCATACAACATCGACTTTTCTTGCCAGCCAAATAGCACGGCCCCGCGTGTTTTACAATGCCAAATTGCCGTACCTACCATTGATGAAGGTTCGGTGAGCATGGTGTTTAAGGTGTGGCGAAAAGAATTGTGATAGGCAGTGACACCCTGACTATGCCCATGATACACCGTGTTTTCATCACAACGAATCATCCAGCCGGTGTTACCTGCGCTTTTATAAGTGGAAATTTCTTCTCCTTCATAATCATTCACAAACACATTACCTTCACCATCCGAAATCCCTAAAATACCGTCATAAATATCAATCCATAAAATGCTGACCTGCTTTTCAATATCATAAGCAATGCGCGGTATTTTACCCGTGAGATCATAGACTTTTCCGTCATCACATCCTGCATACAACCACAGGCCATCTGACACAATCGCTTTCACGCCTTCGGTAAAACGAAATTGCTGCGTAACCACGCCTTCATGATTTAATCGATACACATTGCCTTGTTCATTCCCTAACCAGCAGCTACGTTCATCGACAAAAATGCCAAATGCCGCGCTGCCGGAGCGGAATTTCCAAAGTACCGGAGCCGTTTTTGAGGTGGATTGATTGCTTACAATGACGCGCCGAGTGATTGGACGTGGCGCTCTTGCACCCTGAACTGCTTCGGCATAGCCTTTTTTACGCTTTTCGTTTAACTTTTTCTGTGCTTCAGCTTCTGCTTGTTCTGGGGTTGAACAAACTTTTGTGCTACTTTGTCCTGATTGACCAATTCGTCCGTAACGAATTGTCATTTCACAGCCATTGACAGTCACTTCATAAAACTTATGTGATACACCATTTTCTTCTGATAACTCTAAATAAGTGACTTTCATTTTTTCCTCTATCTGAATAAAAAATAAATCTGCTCGCTCACCCTGTTAATAGGCCACAGTGAGTCAGATAAAGCCTGTCCTCTAGGCCACTCGATTAGCAGATAAACTAGGCTTGGCGCACCGACAGCCTGATCTCATGGCGCTGCTTCCTCTGTGTGTTGTAAATCCCGGATCACGCCGCTGAATGCAGCGCAATCCCTGTGTTTTGGCTTATTCAGGTTTCAACTCAGTCCAAGCCATCCATTTTTTCAATTGGGCTTCGTCTAGCAGACCGGTGGTTGGTGTACCGCCGCGTGGCACGACCACAAATTGCCGGGCGCTGGATAACTGGGTGGTGAGCGTGCTGGTTTTCACGGCAATCTTGCCTTCCAACAGACAAATCATGTCCTTACCGCCATTATCCGAAGCGCCCCACACATCGGTACCGCGTATACCAGCGACGATGGATTTATCGATTTTGAGGGTAATCTCGCGTGGTGCGACTTGGGTGGAGGTGAAACGGAAAGCGCCTTGCAAAATTTCCAGGGTTGCGACCAATACGCCCTTTTCTGTCGTGGGGGCTTGCAAATCCGCGACATTAAAAATAACGTGTTGCCCTAATTTGACCGTGCTGGCGTCTGGCAAGCGGAGTATCACCCGCGCATCGACGCCAGTCCGAATTTGATCCTGAGCCGCAACCCGCATTCCCACCGTGAGTGGTTGGCTGCGTCCGGCTTGATACAACCAGGCGGGTGGTTGCACCGCTGTGACCGTGATATCGGTGTCTGCTGCCGTCGCGATTTGGAGTAAAAATGCCAGAAAGAATACCCCTACACACACTCGTATTGCGTTCATCTTCCTCTCCCATGTGGTTTTGCCATCACTTTCAGCGTGTTAAAGAAACTCTATGTTGACTTATCCTCAGATCGATCCCGTGTTACTCGACCTTGGCCTGGTGAAAATTCACTGGTATGGGCTGATGTATTTATGCGCCTTTGGCAGTGCGTGGTGGCTGGGCGTGCGCAAAACCCAGCAAGCTTGGTCACCGTATGATGCCCAACAAATCAGTGACTTGGTGTTTTATGCGGCTATCGGCGCGGTCTTGGGTGGCCGACTCGGTTACGTGCTTTTTTACAATCTACCTGTTTATCTTGCCTCACCCTTGGAAATTTTGAAAGTCTGGCGCGGCGGCATGTCGTTTCATGGCGGATTGCTCGGAGTGTTAATTGCGATGTATTTCTACGGTCGCCAGCAAGGCCGCAGCTTTTTTCAAACCACTGATTTTATTGCACCCTTAGTGCCGCCGGGGCTGCTGTTTGGGCGCTTAGGAAACTTCATTAACGGCGAATTATGGGGCGCACCCACCCACTTGCCTTGGGGCATGGTATTTCCGCATGTCGATGCGCTACCGCGCCACCCTACCCAACTTTACGAAGCCGCTTTAGAAGGTGCGGCGCTGTTTGGGCTGCTGTGGCTGTTTGCCGCCAAACCGCGCCCGACCATGGCGGTGTCTGGCCTGTTTTTGCTGGGTTATGGCTGTTTTCGTTTCCTGGTCGAATTTATGCGCCTGCCCGACGCCCACTTAGGGTATTTGGCCTTCGACTGGCTGACCATGGGCCATGTGCTGACCTTACCGATGTTGCTGGCAGGTATGCTATTGTTGGGTTTGGCTTATCGGCGTGCGTGAGTTTTGGGGAAAGACCTGACCGGTTTCTAAAACCTGTCAGGTCTTCTTGCGCAGGCAAGTAGGTGACACAAACTGTTTTATAGTATAGTTCCTCATCCACCATTATTTAAACTTAATTCAAACAGAGGCAAAAAAAATGGCATACAGTATAGATTTGAGAATACGTGTGTTGGACTTTATTATGAAAGGAAATACCATACAAAGTGCAAGCAAGAATTTTAGCGTGCATCACAATACGATTGGGGAATGGTTAAGGGCTTTCTATGAAGAGGACAGATTAATTCCAAAGGAATCTTATAGACAAGCACCCTATAAAGTAGACCTTATCGGAAATTTATTCTAAAATATAAAACTAATCAACTTTTTAATCATAATAGTGCCGCTACCTCGTGACAAATTTTTTAGCTTCCCTGCTAAAAAATCACTCGCTCACGCGGCAACTCTTCCTTTTCTCCCCGATTCGTCCGGTGTCTCCCGTCCGCCTTCGCCACTCTGCGGC
>Ga0209575_10000635_pt1 | contig 19255 bp, 13 predicted proteins | sample Medcelwee11metaG_FD_187172 | JGI IMG/M metagenome (GOLD analysis project Ga0209575, IMG submission 187172) | Freshwater pond sediment microbial communities from the University of Edinburgh, under environmental carbon perturbations - Medium... | ecosystem: Environmental > Aquatic > Freshwater >...
AGCTCCGGCCTGACGCCAGCACCGACTTTTCGACCTTGCGGAACCGCCCCATGAACTTGTTGGTCGCCTTGCGCAGGGCGTCTTCCGGATTCGTGTCGATGAAGCGGCTGTAGTTGACGATGGTGAAAAGCAGGTCGCCAAACTCCTCCTCGCGCTCCTCTTTGCTTGCCGCGTTGCGCAGTTCACCGATTTCCTCCGTGAGCTTGTCGAGCACCCCCTCGTCGCTCGGCCAGTCGAAGCCCACGCCCGCCACCTTCTTCTGCACCCGGTAGGCCCGCAGCAGCTCCGACATCGCTTTCGGAACGCCATCGAGCAGGCTCGCTCGCCCCTCCTTCATCTTGAGGCTCTCCCAGTTGCCCAGCACCTCCTCTTCGGTATCGGCCTTCACGTCGCCGAACACATGCGGGTGGCGGCTGATGAGCTTGTGGCAGAGCGCCTCGAACACCTCGATGAAGGTGAACTTCCCCACCTCGTCGGCGAGCAGTACCTGGAAGCAGACATGCAGCAAGAGGTCGCCCAGCTCCTTCTTCAGCTCGGAATCGTCACCGGCGTCGATGGCATGCACCAGCTCGTAGCTCTCTTCGAGCAACAGGTGCGCCAGCGACTCCGGCGTCTGCTTGCGATCCCACGGGCACTCCGAACGAAGCACCTTCACCAGATTTACCACCCGCTCGAAATGCTCGGCTGGCGTGACGGCGTTATGGTTGAGGATGGACTCCTTGAGGGCGTCGATGGATTGTTGTTCTTTCATGATGACGCGGGATGGTTGCGATGCGCCCAAAGTTACTCTTTCGTGTGCAGAATCCGTACTATTGAAATAAGGCTTCTTTGCCTCGGGAACAACAAGATATTGGGCTAAAGCCCTTATTTATTATGTCTTATCTATAAACCACGGACTAAAGTCCGGGGCAATTGTTTAAGAAATTTAATGGCCGGAGTAATAAAAGCCGGGGCAATTATGAAGAGGCTTACATTGCTGGAGCAATAAATTGCCCCGGACTTCAGTCCGGGGTATATGTGGTTTTTAAAAAATCCGGGCTTCAGCCCAATATCTTCAGCCGTCAGGAAATCACCATCCCATGAACCTCGCAGAGAAAACCGCCGTCGTGACCGGATCGAGTTCCGGCATCGGACTCGCCGTCTGCCGCGCCCTGCTCGACGCCGGGGCTTCGGTGTTCGGCCTCAGCCGCCGCGAGACGCCCATCGCGCACACGCACTTCCGCTGGTTGCCGACCGATGTGACTCGCGAAGCCGAGATCGACCGGGCGTTCGACGCTGTGTTCGCGGAGCGCGGGCGCGTCGATCTGCTCGTCAACAACGCCGGATTCGGCTTTTTCCGCGACATCGAGCTGATCGACCCTGCGGAGTGGCGTCGCTTGATCGACACCAACCTCACGGCCATGTTCCTCTGCTCGCGCAAGGTCGCGCCGTCGATGAAGGCCGCCGGGCGCGGCATGATCGTCAACGTCGGCTCGGTGGCGGGCAAGCGCGGCATCAAAGGCGGCACGGCCTACTGCGCCTCGAAGTTCGCGGTCAACGGCTTCTCCGAGTCGCTCATGGAGGAGCTGCGCGGCTTCGGCATCCGCGTGACGTGCGTTAATCCTGGTTCGGTCATGACCGAGTTTTTCGACCATGCTGGAATCGAGCCGAAAAAGTTCATGCAGCCAGGCGATCTGGCCCGGCTGATCGTTTCGCTGGTCGAGCTGCCCGACGGCATGTTGCCAAGCGACATGACCGTACGGCCTTTGTAACTCATAACCTCGTATCGACTTATGTCATCCTCCGAACTTCACTTGCCCGTTCCCGGCCATCCCATCGCCGCCATCGCCACGCCGGTTGGCGTCGGAGCGCTCGCCATCGTGCGCATCAGCGGCGCGGGGGTGCTCGACATCGCCGACCGCGTGTTCCGCAAGGCGCACGGCGACGGCAAACTCGCCGAGGCCGCCGGGTACACCGCGTACTTCGGGCGGCTCTACGACGGCGAGGAGATGGTGGACGAGGTGATCGCGCTCGTTTTCCGCTCGCCGCGTTCGTTCACCTCGGAGGAGATGGTGGAGTTCACCTGCCACGGCGGGCCGGTGGTGGTGGGGCGTGTGCTGCGGCTCATGCTCGACCACGGCTGCTGCCTCGCCGAACCGGGCGAGTTCACCCGCCGCGCCTTCCTCAACGGGCGCATCGATCTGTTGCAGGCCGAGGCGATTGGCGAGATGATCCACGCCCGCACCGAATCGGCCTACCGCACGGCGGTGAGCCAGATGAAGGGCGACCTCTCAGCGCGGCTCGGCGGACTGCGCGAGCAGCTCATCCGCTCCTGCGCCCTCATCGAACTCGAACTCGACTTCGGCGAGGAGGATGTCGAGTTCCAGAGCCGCGCCGAACTGACCGCTCAAATCGAGGCGCTCCGGCGCGAGGTCAACGCGCTCATCGACTCCTACCAGCACGGGCGGCTCGTCAGCGAAGGGGTCTCGACGGTTATAGCAGGCAGGCCGAATGCCGGTAAGTCAACGCTGCTCAATACGTTGCTGGGGCAGGAACGCGCCATCGTCAGCCACATGCCCGGCACTACCCGCGACTACATCGAGGAGTGCTTCATCCACGACAAGACGATGTTCCGCCTCACCGACACAGCCGGCCTGCGCGAGGCGGGCGAGGAGATCGAGCACGAAGGCATCCGGCGGAGCCGCATGAAGATGGCCGAAGCCGACCTGATCCTCTACATGCTCGACCTCGGCGCAAGCCAGCTCGACGACGAGATCGCCGAAATCCGCGAGCTGAAGGCAGCGCATCCCGAAGCGAAATTCATCACCGTGGCCAACAAGCTCGACCGGGTGGACGGGAGCGACGCGCTGCTGCGGAAAATCGAGGAGGGCATCGGCGCGGAAGTCATCGGCATCTCGGCGCTGAATGGTGAAGGCATCGACACGCTCAAACAGCAGATGGGCACGCTCGTCAAAGACCTCGACAAGCTGCACGAAGCAAGCGTGCTCGTCACCAGCCTGCGCCACTACGAAGCCCTGCGCAACGCCTCGGACGCCCTGCAAAACGCCATCGAGCTCATCGCCCACGAGTCGGAAACCGAACTCATCGCCTTCGAACTCCGCAGCGCCCTCGACTACGTCGGCGAAATCACCGGCAAGGTGGTGAATGAAGAGGTGCTGAACACGATCTTCGACCGCTTCTGCATCGGAAAGTGATGCTCCTGCGATGCTTTGATTTAAGTAGTTGTGAACGTCCCCTGAATTGAAGCGTGAAACTTTGTTTTATAGCTGTTTTTACGGACATTTTATGAGGTCGATAAGTTGGCCTGCTGTAACAACATCAAAGGGACTTGTTCATGAATGGGCAAACACATAAACAGATAGCCGGTTTTATCTGGAGTATCTGCAACCTGCTTCGCGGGCCGTACAAACGCAATGAGTATCGCAAGGTGATTCTGCCGCTTACGGTTCTGCGCCGTTTTGAGTGTCTGCTTCAGCCGACCCGCAAAGCGGTGTTCGAAGAGTACCAGTCCATAAAGACCCAGTCGCCGCGTGTTCAGCAGGCGCGGTTACAGAAGGTTTCCGGCTATCGGTTTTATAACCTCTCGAAATTGCAGTTCACCCCTTCGGGCGAGGATATTCACTCTCTGCTCGACGATCCCAACAACCTCGCGCCCAACCTGAATAGCTACATCAACGCCTTCTCTCCGAACGTTCGGGCCATCATGGAGAAGTTCAAGTTCAGCGAGCAGATTGCCCACATGGCGGAGAAGAACATTCTGTTCGAGGTCATCAAGGCTTTTTCCAAAGTCGATCTTTCTCCCCGGCGGGTTGATCAGATGCAGATGGGCTATGTGTTCGAAGAGCTGATCCGGATCGGTGCGGAGCAGTCCAACGAAGAGGCTGGAGAGCACTTTACGCCGCGTGAGGTCATCAAGCTGATGGTCAATCTGTTGCTTGCGCCTGAAGATGACCTGAGCAAAAGCCATGTAGTGAAAACCATCTACGATCCCGCCTGCGGTACCGGCGGTATGCTTTCGGTGGCCGAAGAGTACATCCGCCAGCTCAACAGCGAGGCCCGCCCTCTTCTCTACGGCCAGGACTGGAACGACGAGGCGTGGGCGGTCTGCAAGTCCGACATGCTCATCAAGGGCGAGGATGCCGACAACATCATTCTTGGCGACACCTTCACGCGCGACGGTTTCAATCGGGATGAGGAGGGCAACAAGTGGATGTTCGACTACATGCTGGCCAATCCACCCTTTGGCGTTGAGTGGAAGCAGCAGCAGAAATACATTCAGGATGAGGCCGACAATCTCGGCTTTTACGGGCGCTTTGGCGCGGGCACGCCACGCATCAACGATGGAGCGTTGCTTTTTCTGCAACACATGATCTCGAAGATGCGCCCGGTGGAAATGGGGGGCAGCCGTATCGGCATTGTCTTCAACGGTTCCCCGCTCTTTACGGGCGACGCGGGTAGCGGTGAGAGCGAAATCCGCTGCTGGATCATCGAGAATGACTGGCTTGAAGCCATCGTCGCCCTGCCGGAGCAGCTCTTCTACAATACGGGAATCTCGACCTATATCTGGGTGATCACCAACCGCAAGTCCAATGAACGCAAGGGCAAGGTACAGTTGATCGATGCCCGGAACTTCTGGGTGCAGATGGAGAAATCCCTTGGTAACAAACGCCGCCGCATCGGTGATCCGCAGGACAAGGAGAAAGACCCGGATCATATTGCCGACATTACTCGCATCTATGAGAACTTCACCGACGGCGAGACGCGCACCTTCACCATCGACGGCAAGAAAAAAGAGCTGACGGTCAGCAAAGTGTTCGACAACGAAGATTTCGGGTACCACAAGATTACCGTTGAACGCCCCTTGCGGCTCAATTTTCAGGCGACAACAGAGCGGATCGACCGGCTGGAGGAGCAGACCGCGTTCAAAAATCTCGCCAGCAGCAACAAGAAGAATGAAACCATCCGCCAGCAGGAGATCGATGCAGGCAAGGCGCGCCAACAGGTTATTCGAGAGCTGCTGAAAGCGTTTGCCGAAGAGCATGGCGAGATGCTGTTCAAGGATCGCAAGCAGTTCCTGCTTGCCTTGCGTGAAGTCGATCGTCGCCGGAATGTGAAACTCGCAGCCACTGAACTGAAAGCTGTGCTGGTCGCCCTCGGCGAACGGGACGAGGCGGCAGAAATCTGCCGCGACAGAAGCGGCCAGCCAGAGCCTGACGCCGACCTGCGCGACACCGAAACCGTGCCGTTGAAGGAGAGCATCGAGGAGTACTTCAAACGCGAAGTGCTGCCGCACGTGCCCGACGCCTGGATCGACCACGGCAAGACCAAGGTGGGTTACGAAATTCCGCTCAACCGCCACTTCTACCGCTACGAACCGCCGCGCGAGCTGGAGGCAATCGAGGCCGACATCAGGGAGCTGGAGGGGGAAATCGTCGCGTTGCTCCGGGAGGTGACGGCATGAGCACAGAGAACCGGGGAGCGCTGATTGTTTATCGTACCGAGGATGGGCAAACGGAAGTCCAGCTACACGCCCAGGATGGCTCCGTATGGTTGAATCAGGGCGAGCTGGCCGAGCTGTTCGATACCTCCAAGCAGAATATCAGCCTGCATATCAAGAACATTCTGGAGGAAGGGGAGTTACTGCTGGAGTCAGTTGTCAAGGAATACTTGACAACTGCCGAAGATGGAAAGAACTACAAGACAAAGCATTACAGCCTCCACATGATTCTGGCGGTTGGTTACCGGGTTCGTTCACCGCGCGGCACGCAGTTCCGTCAGTGGGCTACCGCGCACCTGGCCGAGTATCTCGTCAAGGGCTTCGTCATGGACGACGAACGGCTCAAGAACCCCGGTGGCTGGGACTACTTTGACGAGCTGCTCGCCCTTTTTTCATTTTCCCTCGTTTTGAGTCGTCATTCCGGTTCTTCGGTTCGCTATTTCTGCTTATCAATTCACCATTTCTGTCGGCAAATGCGCCCTTATAACTTTTCACATTGTCAATCCCGCTCTTCAATACGTCACTCCCGCGAAAGCGGGAATCCATCCAGGCAGCAAGCAGATGAAACAGCCAGTTCTTTACATTCTTGCCAGCAAGCGCAACGGAACCCTTTACATTGGAGTGACCAGCGATCTTATCAGACGAGTCTGGGAACACAAAAATCAAGTGGTCGAAGGATTTACCAAAAAATACCACGTTCACCAGTTAGTGTATTTCGAGCAACATCAGGATATGTTCTCAGCCATAACCAGGGAAAAACAGCTCAAGAAGTGGAATCGCGCCTGGAAAATAGCGTTGATCGAAAAGGAGAATCCCGATTGGCGCGATTTATGGAAGGATATTTGCCGGTAATTGCCCATTATTCAATTCACCATTCCCGCTCATCAATTTGTCAATCCCGCTCATCAATTTGTCAATCCTGTTCTTCAATTTGTCATTCCCGCGCAGGCGGGAATCCATGCGCGTTTTCAAAATTCTGGATTCCCGCCTGCGCGGGAATGACCGAGGGAGGGCGGCCATGAGGCATCCGGCTTACCCCGAATACAAAGAGAGCGGCGTTGAATGGCTCGGCAACGTGCCGAAGCATTGGGCGGTGAAGCGACTGAAAGTGGCAGCTTATCTGAATGATAGAAAAGTTGAGGCCGATGAGGAAAACCCCGTTCCATATGTCGGATTGGAAAACATTGAATCATGGACGGGAAAGTTGCTTCCAATTGATCCTGATATTATTCCATCAGGTGTTGCTAACAGATTCACTACAAAGAATACCCTATTTGGAAAGCTAAGACCTTACTTGGCGAAGGCGTGTAATCCCGGTTTTGATGGACTGTGTTCGACTGAGTTGTTGGTGATTGAAAGTGAGGATTTTGATCGTCGAACATTGCTTTATTGGCTATTAGCAGATGGCTTTATAAAGTTGGTTGATTCGTCCACTTATGGTTCGAAAATGCCGCGAGCCAATTGGGATTTTATAGGCAACTGTTTGCTGCCAGTTCCCCCGCTCCCCGAACAAACCGCCATTGCTGATTTCCTCGACCGGGAGACTGGGCGGATTGATGCGCTGGTGAAGAGGAAGCGGCGATTGATCGAGTTGCTCCGGGAGAAGCGCACGGCGCTCATCTCCCGAACCGTAACGCGCGGCCTGCCCGCCGAAGCCGCCCGCGAGTTCGGCCTCGAACCCCACACCCGCTTCAAGGATTCCGGCGTTGAATGGCTCGGCGAAGTGCCAGAGGAGTGGGAAATTTGGAAACTATCGCATGGTTTTCAGAACACGGGGAGCGGCACTACCCCGCCATCTGATAATGATGCTTGGTATGATGGAAATATACCTTGGGTAACCACCTCGGAACTCAGAGAGTCGATCATTTATGAAACCAGTAAAAATGTTTCTATAGATGCTATAACCACATTCAGCGCACTCAAACTTTTCCCTGAAGGCTCTCTCGCCATCGCAATGTACGGAGCAACTATTGGCCGTCTTGGCATTCTTGGGGTGCCTGCCACTACGAATCAGGCATGTTGCGTTATGTACGGTGAGCGGGATCTGAATGCACGCTTCATGTTTCTTTGGTTTCAGGCCTTTCGTGAACAAGTCATATTGTTGGCAACAGGTGGCGGACAGCCGAATATCAGTCAAGAAAAAATCAGGTCGATTAGAGTGGCTTGCCCTTCAATCCCCGAACAAACAGCCATCGCCACGTACCTCGACCGCGAAACCTCGAAGATTGACCGGCTGGTGGAGAAGGTCGAGGCGGCTGTCGGGCGGTTGCAGGAGTACCGCACGGCGCTGATTACCGCTGCCGTGACGGGCAAGATCGATGTGCGGGAGGCGGTGGCATGACACGCCCCGTGTCCCGACGGAACCGCCGTACCATCCGTTTGCAGGGGTATGACTATTCACAGGCAGGGGCCTATTTCGTGACGATCTGCACCCAGAACCGGGACTGTCTGTTCGGCGAAATCGTGGATGGTGAGATGCGGTTGAACGATGCGGGGCGGATCGTTGTCGGAGAATGGTTGAAAACCGCAGAGATCAGGAACGAAATCGAATTGGATGAATGGGTGGTGATGCCTAACCATTTTCACGGAATATTGGTATTGACCGCCCCCGTAGAGGCGATTCATGAATCGCCTCTACAAATGACCGTTTTGCAACGCCGCAACATGGCGGTTCCAAAAATTATTGGACGGTTCAAAATGTTATCGTCCAAACGCATTAACGAATTGCGTCAGACACCCGGCGCGAAATTATGGCAACGCAATTATTGGGAACACATCGTTCGCAGTGAATCGGATTTGATGAGGCTCCGTGAATACATTCAGAACAATCCTTTACGCTGGCATCTCGATTCTTTGAACCCGTTGGTTAAAGAAAACGCTGTTTCCTTAACTAAGCCAGAGCCCAAGTAAAGGATAACCCCTATGAAGCAAACCACAGAAAACGCCTTCGAGTCTTACGTCGAAGAGATACTGCTGGCCAAAGGCTGGCAGCAGGGCACGGTGAGCGGCTGGGATCAGGAGCGGGCGTTGTTTCCGCAAGAGATCATCGACTTTATCGCCGCTACCCAGCCGGAGTTGTGGGCGGCGATGCAGGGGCAGCTTGGGGGGCAACTGAACACGATGCTCATTGACGTTCTTGTCAAGGAGCTGGCCATCAAGGGTTCGTTGCATGTGCTGCGCCACGGCTTCAAGTTTTATGGTAAAACCTTCAGGCTTGCCTGGTTCAAGCCTGCTCATGGCTTGAACGCTGAGATACTGAAACACTTCGAGGCCAATCGCCTGACCGTCACCAGGCAGGTTCCCTGCCATCCGGGAGACCATGCCACCATCGATCTGGTGTTTGCTGTCAATGGCCTGCCGGTGGCGACCTGTGAGCTGAAAAATCCCTGGACAGGCCAAAGCTGGCGCAACGCGGTTCGCCAGTACATGGAGGACAGAAACGCCGGGGCTCCGCTCTTTGCCTTCAAGCAGAGGGCGCTGGTGCATTTCGCCGCCGATCCGGATGAGGTGCACATGACGACCCGACTGGCTGGTAAAAAGAGCTTCTTTCTTCCCTTCAATCGGGGCAGCCATCCCGGCCAGCTCCAATGCGGCGCGGGCAATCCGCAACACGCTTCCGGCTATCGCACTGGTTACTTCTGGGAAGAGGTGCTGGAGCGCGAAAGCTTTCTCGACATTCTGGGCCACTTCGTCTTCATCGAGAAGAAAGAGGAGAAGGTGGAAGACGGCAAAGGCGGAAGCCGGATGGCGACCAGAGAGGCGATGATCTTCCCCCGTTATCACCAACTCGACGCCACCCGCAAGCTGGTTGAGGCTGCTCGTGCCGAGGGGCCGGGCCAGCATTACCTGATCCAGCACTCGGCGGGCAGCGGCAAGACTAACTCCATTTCTTGGCTGTCGCATCGGCTCGCCAGCCTGCACGACGCCAGCGACCACAAGGTGTTCGACTGCGTGATCGTCATTACCGACCGTCAGGTGCTCGACCGCCAGTTACAGGACGCCATTTACCAGATCGAACATGCGCAAGGAGTTGTGAAAGCGATCGATCAGGATTCAAAGCAGTTGGCGGCGGCGCTTATCGACGGCACCCGTATTGTGGTAACGACGCTGCAAAAATTTCCGTTCGTGCTGCGGGGCCTGCTCCATGCTGCCGGGGCCGAGCGGATCGACGAGCCGGATGATGAGGCGAAAGCCCAGGCGAAACGCTGGGAGGCGGAGATCGCCAAACGACGCTATGCGGTGATTGTCGATGAGGCGCATTCGTCACAGACTGGCGAGACGGCGCGAGAATTAAAGTCGATTCTTGGCGCGAACAGCACCGGTAATGGCGGCGATGACGAAGCGGATGTCGAGGATGTCATCAATCAGGTCATGGCGTCACGGGGTCGTCAGCCTAATTTGAGCTTCTTTGCCTATACCGCAACACCAAAAGGGAAAACTCTTGAGCTTTTCGGGCGAGTCGGCGCCAGTGGCAAGCCAGAGGCGTTCCATATCTACAGTATGCGCCAGGCGATCGAAGAGCGCTTTATTCTCGATGTGGTGCAGAATTACACGACCTACACGACCTATTTCAAGCTGCTTAAAGCTGTTGAGGACGACCCCAATCTGCCTAAGAAAAAAGCCGCAAGGGCGCTGACCAAATTTCTCGTGATGCACCCAACCAACATCTCGCAAAAGACTGAGGTGATCATCGAGCATTTTCGCAACAACGTTCGAACAACACTTGGCGGCAGGGCCAAGGCAATGGTGGTGACCGGTTCCCGTTTGCAGGCGGTAAAATATATGCAAGCGTTTCAGCGCTACATCGCTGAAAAAGGGTATGATGACATTCGACCGTTGGTGGCATTCAGTGGCACAGTTCACGATCCGGACACCGGAATGGACTACACCGAGCCAGGCATGAATATTGATGTGGTCAGTGGCAAATCCATCAGTGAAAAGCAGTTGCCAGAGCGATTCGCATCGCCGGACTACCAGGTGCTGCTGGTGGCCAACAAGTACCAGACAGGATTCGATCAGCCGCTCTTGATGGCCATGTACGTGGACAAGCGACTGGATGGGGTGCAGGCGGTGCAGACTCTTTCGCGCCTCAACCGCATGGTTCCCGGCAAGGAAAGCCCGTTCGTGCTCGATTTTGTCAACGATGCGGAAGACATCTACAAGGCATTCAAGCCCTACTACGATGCAACAAGCTTGCAGGAGTGTTCCGACCCTGCCCAGCTCGAACAGCTCAAGCACGAGCTGGACGCATTCCAGATTTACTATTGGAACGAGGTTGAGGCTTTTGCCAGAATTTTCTACCGTACTCCCGGCAAACAGAATCCAGCCGACCACGCACACATGCAGCGCCACCTGCAACCGTCAGTCGATCGGTTCAAGGCGATGGATGATGATGAGCGACGGAGCGAATTCCGCGACAAGCTGGGCAGCTATGTGAAGGTGTACAGCTTCCTCAGCCAGATCATGCCCTACGTCGATCCTGATATGGAGCTTCTGTACAGCTTTGGGCGGTTGTTGCTCCCGCATCTACCGCTTGAGCGTGATGGCAGTACGGTGAAGCTTGGCGATGAGGTCGGTTTGCAATACTATCGCCTTCAGCGAGTCTTCTCCGGAGCGATTGAGCTGCGTGAAGGCGAAAGCGATTACGGGGTGAAAAGCCCTACCGATGTGGGAACCGGCAAGGCCAAAGATGAAAAGGCTCCGCTGTCTGAAATCATCGAGGTGCTGAACAGCAGGTTCGGCACCAACTTCACCGACGAAGACCGGTTGTTCTTCGAGCAGATCAAGGAGCGCGCAACGAACAGCCTCGAGGTGGTGAGGCTTCGGCAGGCAAATCCTTTCGACAAGTTTCAGCTTGGGCTCCGAAGGATGCTGGAAGATCTTATGATCCAGCGCATGAGCGAGAACGACAAGATCGTCACTCGGTACATGGATGACAAGAGCTTTGAAGATGCCGCTTTCGCCGTGCTTTCAAGGGTTATTTATGACGCTATTCCTGATGTGTTGGGGAAGGGGTAACGTTTCAGTAGGCTTGTGCGCCCAGTGGCTTATGATGGCCCAGAAAATAGCTGTCCAGAGGTTTCCTTTCCCAGCCGCAATAATGCCTCTTTTGGCTGTATTTGTTGCTATTGTGATGCTTGTTGCGCTTTAAAGCCTGCTTAAGTAATCGTTTTTAAATGACTTGCATTGATGCGTTTACTTTTTGTATCGGGAAATTAGATAGAGAGATATCCTCAACGTATTGTCATGATTATGCTCGTCTGTGATTTCAGAACCACGTGCCTGACTTGGGCCAACGTCGATGACGTCGTCATGGGCGGCGTGTCGGACAGCGCGATGCGGGTGAACCCCGAAGGTGGCGCGACGTTCAGCGGCAATCTGTCGCTCGAAAACTCCGGCGGCTTCGCTTCCGCGCGCACGGTGCTTGCCCGGCGAAACTACTCCGGCTACGACGGTTTCAGGATTCGGGCGAAGGGCGACGGCAAGCGCTACAGCTTCCGGGCGAGGAACGACGACCGGTTCGACGGCATCGCCTATCGCTTCGACTTCGACACCTCGCCGGGCGAGTGGCGGGAGATCGAGCTTCCCTTTGCGGGCTTCACCCCAACTTTCCGGGGTCGAACGCTCGACGACGTTCCGCCGCTTGACAGCGCCAACATCGCGCAGATCGGCCTGCTCATCTCGAACAGGCAATCGGGCGCGTTTCGGCTGGAGGTTGAGTGGATCGAGGCGTATCGGGCGTGAGGTGGTTGCGCGGGCGAGTCTGGAGGAGCTGAAGCTCGACGGCGGGGATTTTCTGCCGCGCTTATCAAAGCCTTTCCGCCCCCCTCGCTGTTTCGAGGGGGCGTGTGGGGCGTGTTATCTCCGGAGGTCGCGGAGTTTCATTTCGGCGGCCTCGGCGGCTTTGATGAGCGCGTAGCCCGTCGGGGCGCCGGTGAGGAGCGGGTGCGTTCCGAACTGGAGGGAGAGCAGCTCGTTGATGGTCATTTTGGTTTCGATAATCACCCCTATGACGTTGATGAGCTCGCCTGCGCTTGGGCCGCCCATGACTGCGCCGCCGAGCACCAGGCCGGTTTCGACGTTGACGATGAGCTTGACGTACTGGCTCGATGTTCCGGGCAGGGTTCCGGGGTGCTTGTCGATGCCGGTGAAGCCAGCCGAAACGACCTCGAAGCCGCGCTCGATGGCGAGCTGTTCGGTGACGCCGGCTGCGGCGAAGGTGGTTCCGCCAATGGCCGTGGAGAAGATGGCGATGGTTCCGGTAAAGGTTCTCAGCCTTGAGAGGCCGAAGAGGTTCATGCCGGCGATTCTGGCTTCGGAACAGGCCGTCGAGGCGAGCATAAGCCCCTTGGCGATGCGGGTGATGAAGGAGAACTTTTCGGCGCAGTCGCCGACGGCGAAAATATCCTTCTCTTCGGTGCGCATGTATTCGTCAACCCTGATAGCGCCGAGTTCGTTGATCCTGATGCCAGCTTTGCGGGCCAGCTCCACGTTGGGGGCGTAGCCGGTTGAAAGAATGACGATGTCGGCATCGAACGTTTCGCCGCTTTCGAGGAGCACTTTTGAAACGCGCCCATCCCCTTCGAGCTTCTTCAGCTTCTCGCCGGTTTTGAGTTTGACGCCGCCTTGCAGCAGAATCTCTTCGGCCTTGAGGGACAGGTCGCTGTCGAAGGCCATGCTGAGCACGTGAGGGAGGAGTTCGACGAGGGTGACGTCGTGGCCTTTCTTGGCGAGTTCGTCAGCGAGTTCGACGCCGATGAAGCCGCCGCCGATGATGACCACCCTGCGGGGCTGTTCAAGCTGGGCGTGGAGATTGCTGAGGTAATCGCGGTTTTTCGGGATGACGAAGACGCCTTCGAGGTCGCGCCCTTCGAGCCAGCCGGGCACTTTCGGTTCGGAGCCTGTGGCGATGACGAGTTTGTCCCAGGCGATCACCACGCCGCCCGCGGTCGTTGCCGACTTGTTCTCCCGGTCGATTGAAACGACCTCGTCGATAAGCAGTTCGATGCCCGCCTTGGTGAGCGGCGCGGTTGGAATGATGTTCTGGTGGACGCCTTCGAGGGTGCCAAAAATATAGGGAATCCCGCACGGGACGACCGCTTCAGGCTCTTTCCGTACGATGAGAAACGATTTGGATGCATAAAACGCCTTGCCGGTGGTTGCGGCGACAATTCCTGCCGCGCTGCCGCCGATGATGAGAACATCAACCTGTTTATTCGTGGTTGTCATTGATGATTTTGGATTGGTTGACAAAATTCCGCACTCAATGTCACCACTTAACAGTAGAAAGGCAACTATTACTGAAATATTTACGGTCGTTTAACCAAAACGCGCTCGTCCCGCCTGTTTTTCGCGGTTCGTTTGGCGTGCCGGTAGCGCGCCTCCGGTGGCGTGTCCATGGCAACCGGTTCTGAATTTCTCCGTCACGGAGATGACGAATCTCCAGCCTTTGCGGCTCACCCTTCGTAGCGCCACGCTTCGTGCCAGGTCTGCTTTTCCAGCCGCCGGCAGGTCGTGAATCCTGCGCTCAGGGCAAGCGTCTGGAGGAGGGACGGGGTTTCGGGGAAGTCGCAGCTCCGGATGTGCTCCTGCACCTGATTCCGTTCGTCGAGGCTCAGCGCGTCCCATTGCGTCCGCACCGTCCGGTTGTAACTGTAGAGATACTCTTGCCGCGCTTGTCCTTCGTCGCGCATGACATCCACAAGAATCACGCAGCCGTTGTCGCGCAAGGCGCGGCGGCATTCGTCGAAAAATACCTGCTTCTCCTCCGTGGCCAGGTGGTGCAGGGCGTAGCTGGAATAGATGATGTCGAAATGGCTTGCGGGAGCCTGGCGCAGAACGGCGAGCATGTCCTCGCAGCACAGGTTGACCGAAACGCCGCCGAACGATTCGAGACTTTTGCGGGCTTCGTCGAGGGCGAACGGCGAGAGATCGCACCCGCAATATTCAGCGAGCTGGCCGGGCCGGAGGATTTTCGAGAGGTGCGAGGCGTCGCCGCAGCCGAGGTCGAGCAGGCGCAAGGGGCCGGGCTTGGCTGCGAGCAATTGAGCCACCGCCGCAGTTATCTCCCGGTGAAACATGAGGTTGTGGCTGATGACTTTTTGATAGGTTCCCCATGTTTTGCGGAAGATCGTGATCGGGTCTGCACTCATGATGAAAAATTCGGGATGATCGGCCTGCGTTGTGACGGAAGGCGCAAATTACAAAAATGTAGCGCATCTCTCATCGGGGATGAATCGGGATGAAAGCCGTATATTTTCTGCGATCTCGTGGATTCGGGTGATTCCATGAGTTGCTCGATAACTTCCGGAGAGTGCTCCTATGTCCGAACGGCCTTGGCTCAGTCATTACGATGATGGCGTACCGCATACCCTCGCGCCCTATCCGGCGATCACCATGCTCGATCTTCTTCGCGACAGCGCACGGGAGCGTCCCGGCGATGAGGCCTTTCTGTTCATGGGAAGCTCGATTTCGTGGCGCGAGCTCGAGCTGAAAAGCAGCGCGTTCGCATCGGCGTTGCGAGCGCAAGGCGTCGGCAAGGGCGACCGGGTGGCGGTGCTGATGCCCAATTCGCCGCAGATGATCGTTGCCGAGTTCGGCATCTGGAAGGCGGGCGGCATCGTGGTGCTGCTCAATCCGCTCTATACGGAGCCGGAACTCGAACGCGCGATTCGCGAGAGCGAGGCCGAAACGGTGGTGGTGCTGACCCTGTTTTACGAAAAGATCAACAATATCCGCTCGAACACGCCGCTGAAGCGGGTGATCGCTACCTCGATCAAGGAGTATCTGCCGCCGCTCAAGCGGATGCTCTTCGCCGTGCTGAAAGAGCGGCAGGGTGGCCACCGTATCGCTTTGCGTCCGGGCGACTCGTCGATGGCCGACGTGATCGAGCGTCACGCGCGAAGCGAAGCGCCGAAGCTCACGGTCGCGCCCTCGGACCCGGCGCTCTTCCTCTTTTCCGGCGGCACCACCGGCAACCCGAAGTGCGTCGTTGGAAAGCACGAAGCGCTCGTCATGACCGGGATGCAGATCAACGCATGGTTCGATAGCGCTCTGGGCAACGGCAGGACGGTCATCATGCTCAATCTTCCGCTCTTTCATGTCTTTGCGCAGGTGGCGGTCATGGCCAGCGGTTTCATCCGCCGCTCGCCGATGGTGCTCATGCCCGATCCTCGCGACATTGGCGCGCTCATCGCGACCATCAAGCGCCGCAAGGTGGAGATGCTGCCGGGTGTGCCGACGCTCTTCAACGCGCTGGCCGCGCACCCTCGGCTCCGGCGCGACCCGAAAGCGTTGCGCTCCCTGCGGCTGATCGTCTCCGGCGCTTCATCGCTGCATCTCGAAACCCGGAACCGCTTCGAGCAGTTGACGGGCGGCTGCATCATCGAGGCGTACGGCCTGACCGAGGCGCTGGCCGCTCCGGTGTTTTCACCAGCGCGAGGCCTGAAAAAGAGCGGTTCCGTCGGCCTGCCCGGCACCGATGTCGAGCTGCGCATCGTCGATGCCGAAAAGTGCGACAACGTGCTGCCGACGGGCGAGGTCGGCGAGATTCTCATCCGCTCGCCCCAGAATATGAGCGGCTACTGGAACAATCCCGATGAGACCGCCGCCGTGCTGCGCGACGGCTGGATTTACACCGGCGACCTCGGCTATCTTGACGAGGAGGGTTACCTGTTCGTGGTGGATCGCAAGAAGGATGTCATCAAGGCGAGCGGCTTCCAGATATGGCCGCGCGAGGTCGAGGAGGTCATTTCGCGCCATCCCTCGGTGCTCGAAACCGGCGTGGCCGGAGTGCCGGATGACTACCAGGGCGAAGCGGTCAAAGCCTGGATCGTGTTGCGCGACGGCTGTTCTCTCGAACCCGCCGACCTGAAGGCGTGGTGCCGCAAAGAGCTTGCCGCCTACAAAGTGCCGAAGCACATCGAATACTGCGACTCGCTGCCGAAATCCGCAGTAGGCAAAGTGCTGCGGCGCGTGCTCGTGGAGCGGCACAATGGCGGGGTGAAGAAGGGACTATAAGGACTTCAGGGACAGCAAGGACAACAATGGGGAAAATTATGACGCAGGATGGTTTTATTCCGAGGCATGGAGGATACAAGAATCTGCTTTCTTACCGGAAAGCGGAAATTATTTACGATGCCACGGTTTATTTTACCGGTCGGTTTTTCGACAGGCGGGATCGCACGGTTGACCCGATGGTTCAGGCGGCCCGCTCTGGAAAGCAGAATATCATCGAGGGCTGCATGGCGTCGGCGACCTCGAAAGAGAGCGAAATCAAGCTGACCAATGTCGCCAGGGCGAGCCTCGAAGAGCTGCTGGAGGATTATCGTGATTTTCTCCGGGTGAACGGGTATGCCGAATGGAGTCCGTCGCATCCGTATGCGCTCAGGTTGCGGGAGCTGAACCGCCAGCCCGATTCAGGTTACGAGACTTTTCGCAAGGGAGTCGAACACGAAGAGCCTGAGATTTGCGCCAATGTCATTATTGGTCTGATCCGCGTGTGCAGCTTTCTGCTGGAGCGTCAGCTCCGAAGTATCGAACAGGAATTTCTCGAACAGGGCGGCATGAGAGAGCGCATGACCAAAGCGAGAATTCAACGAAGAAACAAACAATGAAAGAAATTCAGGGACAGCAGTGTGAAAACGCTCAAAAGCTCTTTTTTCTTCGTCCCTGTTGTCCTTGCTGTCCATGAAGTCCCTGATTCCCCATGACCCTCGATGAACTCCACAGCCTCTTCGATCCGCAGGTGCTTGCGTTGATCGACGCTCACGCGGGCGACGATCCGGCGGCGTTTGCCATGCGCTTTCACGGGCGGGGCGACTTGCCGGTGCGGGCGATGGCGGAGCAGATTGCGTGCCGGAAAAAGGCCGTCGTGAAGCTGCCTTCGCTGTCGCTGTTTCCGTTGCTCTACACCCGCCTCGGCCTCGAACAGGCTTCGGGCGAGCGGGCGGCGGAGTGGAAGGCTTCGCTCATGCAGGGGCGGCGGGCGATCGATCTGACGGGCGGCCTCGGCATCGACACCCTGTTCCTGGCCCGGCGGTTCGGCGAGGTGGTGTCGTGCGAGCGAAGCGAGGCGCTGGCGCGGCTGGCCGAGGCGAACCGGCGCACGATGGGAATTGCCAACGTCGAGACGCGCATTGGCGACAGTGAGGCGTTGCTCGACGGGTACGCCGCCGACTCGTTCGACTGGGTGCTGGTCGATCCGGCGCGGCGTGAGCATGGCGGGCGCTCCGCCGGACTCACGGCGTCAAGCCCCGACGTGGTGCTGCTCCACGACCTGATGCTTCGCAAGGCGCGACGGGTCTGCATCAAGGCCTCGCCCGCGCTGGAGATCAGCGGGCTTGAGCGCCTGCTTCCGGCGCTTTCGACGGTCATCGCAGTGTCGGTTGACGGCGAGTGCAAGGAGGTGCTACTGTTGCTCGACCGTGAGCGCGAGGCTGGCCGGACGCCGGAAGTCCGGGCGGTGTGTCTGGGCGAGGAAACGTTCGAGATCGCATCCTTCGGCGACGAGCCTCCCGCTCGCGTTGTCGCGGAAGCGTCCGGCGCGTGGCTTTACGAGCCGGACGCGGCGATCATCAAGGCGCGGCTCACCGGCGAACTTGCGCGTCAATTGCATCTCGAATTCCTGAATCGCACGGTCGATTACCTCACCTCGGCTCGGCTGGTCGAGCGCTTTCCCGGCAGGAGTTTCCGGATCGAGGCGTGTCGTCCGTTCAGGCCAAAGAGCTTCCGGAAAGAGCTTGCGGAACTGGGAATCACGAATGCGGCCATTCAGCGGCGCGATTTTCCGCTCTCCGTCGAGGAGCTGCGCAAGCGGTACAAAATCGGGGAGAGCAGCGAGCGGTTTCTCTTTTTCACGAAGGATTCTTTGGGCGGCCTCGTCTGGCTGTCGTGCCGCAAGCCGTGATCGCGGTCAGCCCTGATTATTCCGCAGTCGCCGAAGCTCCTGCTGCGCCATACCGAAGCGGAGGCCCTGGATGCTGATCGTCACCGCGCCGACGCCGAGCATTCGCATGAACTGGCGCAAAATGAGCACACCCATCGTGAACACATCGGCCCGGCCTTCGGGAATGCCGAGCGCCACGATTTCGTCGAGCGTCATCAAGCGGAGCTGTTCGAGCAATTCGTGCACCGCCGCGTATTCGAGCCGGAAGCCCTGTACTCGCGCCGGGTCGAACTGCCGGTCGCCGAGGCAGACCTGCGCGATGGTGGTGAGGGTTCCCGCGACGCCGAAAACCTGCTGGCGGCTCGCGAAGAAGGGCGGCAGCGCGGCGGCGAGATTTTTGTCGATCTCCTGCCGGGCCGCCTCGAACTCTTCCGGCGATGGGGGCTGCGAGGTGCAGAAGCGTTCGGTCATCCTCACCGAGCCGATGTTCATGCTGACCGCGCTTTCGACCTTCTCGACCGTGCCCATGATGATTTCGGTGCTGCCGCCGCCGATGTCGATCACCGTGAACGGCTCTGGCGCCTCCGGCAGCCCGGCCACCGCGCCGAAAAAGGTGAGCGCGGCCTCCTCCTCGCCGCTGATGCAACTGATTTCGATGCCGGTCGCGCGGTTCACCGCCGCGATGATTTCGGCGCGGTTCGCCGCGTCGCGCAGGGCGCTGGTGCCGACGGCGAGGATCCGCTGGACGCCAAGCTCATCGCACAGCGTCCGGTACTCCGTCATGCAGGCCGTCAGCCGGTCGAGCGCTTCGGGGTGGATCATCCGGTGTTCATCGACCTTCTGGCCGAGGCGCACGATGGTCTGGCGGTGCT
>Ga0209575_10000636_pt1 | contig 19232 bp, 17 predicted proteins | sample Medcelwee11metaG_FD_187172 | JGI IMG/M metagenome (GOLD analysis project Ga0209575, IMG submission 187172) | Freshwater pond sediment microbial communities from the University of Edinburgh, under environmental carbon perturbations - Medium... | ecosystem: Environmental > Aquatic > Freshwater >...
TATCCATTCATCCCAAAAAAACAATAAAGCCAGAAGTTTTTGTCAATCACTTCTGACTTTAGTATACGAAAAAACGGTCTCTCGGCCACACCCCCGAAGAAGGGCGGTCGAATGACCGAAAGAGGATCAACTGATGGAGAAGGAAAAAGATGCCTCGCACGCCACTTCGTCCCCGACTTTCGCCACCGCGGTTCCAAAACCGAAATGGGAGCGGAGCCGGGTGATTTCGACTTCCAGCCGGAGCGTGTCTCCGGGAACCACTTTTCGGCGGAACTTGGCTTTTTCGATTCCCGCGAAAAAGACGAGTCTTCCCGCATACTCCGGATCTGACAACAGAACGATCGCCCCCATTTGGGCGAGCGATTCGGTGATCAACACGCCGGGCATGATCGGATATCCCGGGAAATGCCCTTTGAAGAAAAATTCGTCGGGACCGATAAACTTGAGGCCGATGCCCCCTTTTCGAGGGGTATAATCGATCACCTCGTCGACAAACAGGAAAGGATCGCGATGCGGTATGATTTTTTTGATTTCCTCAAGATCGAGTTTCAACGGTTTTCCCCTGCCTTTTTGAAAATTAAAGCCGCGTTTTGACCGCCAAACCCCAAATTGATATTCATCGCAAAATCCAAGTCGCGCCGGACGGCGAAATTCGGGGTATAGTTGAGGTCGCAATCCGGATCGGGAGTGGTTAAGTGGATCGTCGGGGGAATGAGACCCTCTTGGAGGGCCTTGACGCAGATAATCGATTCGATCGCCCCGGTCGCGCCCAGAGAGTGGCCGGTCATCGATTTGGTCGAGCTGATGTTCACATGATAGGCGTAATCTCCAAAGGCTTTTTTGATGCCCAACGTTTCGATTTTATCGTTCAGCGTCGTCGAAGTCCCATGCGCGTTGATGTATCCGATGCGAAGGCCTTCGATTTCCGCCTCCGACAACGCGTCTTGAATGCATCGCGTGATGCCTTCCGCGGAATCGTCGGGAGCGGTACTATGGAACGCGTCGCTGGTGGTTCCGTATCCGATTAGTTCTCCCAATATGGTCGCCTTCCGAGATATCGCCCGTTCATATTCTTCCAAAATAAGAACCCCCGCACCTTCCGCCATGATGAAACCGTTTCGCTTCGCATCGAAAGGCCGGCACGCCTGATTCGGATCCTCCGTGAACGACAGGGCACGCATGCTGGAAAAACCGCCGACCCCCAAGGCGTTGATCGGGGCTTCCGCCCCGCCAGCGAAAGCCAAATCAAGATATCCGTCGCGAATGTATCGAAAGGCTTCGCCGATGGAGTTGGTTCCGGCCGAACACGCGGTGACCACCGGAAGATTCGGTCCTTTGGCATGAAAGCGGATCGAGATGTTCCCCCCCACCAGGTTGATGATGGCATTGGGGATAAAGTAGGGGGAAATGCGATCGACGCCTTTGGTGTTGGCTACGGTGGCTTCTTCCCAAATCGAATTTAAACCCCCGATGCCGCTGGTCACGAAAGTCCCAAAACGGTACGGATCGATGGTTGAATCCTGTAATCGCGATTGATCATAAGCTTCTTGCGCGGCGCAAAGCGCCAATTGGATAACCCGGTCGAGCTTCCGGGCGTCGCGCGCCCCGATGACGGGGACCGGATCGAAGTTTTTTACTTCACCGGCGATTTTTACTCGCAAATTGGTGGCATCGAACAAGGTAATGGGGCCGATGCCGTTATTCCCGGCGACCAAAGCGTTCCACGTGGCATCGACATTGTTACCAACGGATGTCACGGCGCCCATGCCGGTGATCACGACTCTCCGCTTTTCCCAGGTTTTTTTCACATCACGAGACCTCCGTCCACTTCCAAAACATGTCCGGTGATATATCCAGCCTCCGGACTTGCCAAAAAGGCGATGACTTTGGCCACCTCTTCGGGTTGACCAAAGCGTTTCATCGGAATAGTTTGTTTCCAAGAGTTCACCAGGTCTTCGCTGAGGGTTTGGGTCATGGCCGTTTCGATGAATCCGGGAGCGACGACGTTGACCGTGACGGAACGGGAAGCCACTTCCCTAGCCAAGGCTTTGGAAAGTCCGATGATTCCGGCTTTGGCCGCGCTATAATTGGTTTGGCCGGCATTTCCCGTCACTCCGGAAACCGACGAGACGTTAACAATCCGTCCATAGTCCGCTTTCAACAACGGTTTCAAGGCGGACTTGCACATATTCCAAACGCCTTTTAGATTGGTTTGAAGAACCGAATCAAATTGATCCTCGGTCATTCGTAACAACAAATTATCGGCGACGATTCCGGCATTGTTCACCAAAATGTTCAATCCACCGAACGTTTCGAGGGCGGATTGAACGAGCCTCTTGGCGTCTTCAAAGTTTCCGACATCGGCCTGCACGGCGAGGGCGGATCCTCCGAATCCCGAAATCTCTTCGACCAAGGATTTCGCGGCGGCTTCGCTGGTGTGATAATTGACGACGACCTTGCAACCGCGACGGGCGAATTCGAGGGTGATCGCTCTCCCGATTCCGCTAGCTCCGCCGGTGATAATGGCGACTTTATTTTGCAAATCCATGTTCCATCAACCATCCTTTCACTTGATTCCATTGGGATACGGTATCCAAATTGGTGACGAAGGCTTCGGGGTTGGTTTTTCGGACGAAGCCGGATAAGGCCGTCCCCGGGCCGATTTCCAGATAGTGAGTGATTCCCGATTTGCTCATGTGGCGGAGAGTTTCTTCAAAGCGGACGGGGGAGGTGATCTGTTTCACTAGGTTGTCTTTGAGTTCCACGGGATCATAGGGCTTCCCGGTCACGTTGGCGTACAGGGGGAATTCCATGATGCCCGGATGAAGGGGGGCCAAAGCATTTCGAAGGAGCGGGGAGGCTTCCTCCATGAGCGGGGAATGGAATCCGCCGCTGACCTGGAGAGGGATGCATCGCTTGGCGCCGGAAGCTTTCGCCCGGGCGCAGGCGACTTCGACGGCGGCTTTTTCGCCGCTGATCACCAATTGCCCGGGGCAATTGTAATTCGCCGGCCGGACTACCCCGACATCGCTAGAGACCTCTTCACAAAGATGTTCCAGGGAAGAAGGGTCCATTCCAAGAATCGCGGCCATGGAACCGGGATGGCGCTTGGCGCATTCCTGCATCGCGGTGGCCCGAATGTGGAGCAGGTTCATCCCTTCTTCGAAAGAAAAGACCTGAGAGGCCATCAAGGCGGTGTACTCTCCCAAGGAAAACCCGGCCATCGCGGAAGGAACGAGATGGGTTTCTTTCACCAGGACTTGATAGGCGAGAAAGGAGGATAAAACGATGGCGGGTTGGGCATGGAGGGTTTCGTGGATGCGGCCGTCCTCCGCTTCCAAAACGGCTTGCAGGTCAAATCCAAAGGCCTTGGAGGCAAGGTCCCGATATTCCGAGAGGTCCGGATCTTGTTTTAGCCAATCGGTTCCCAGCCCGGAATATTGACCCCCTTGCCCGGCAAACAAAATTCCCAACTTCGCCATGATCACAAAATCTCGAGGGCGTCCCGATAGTCATTGACGCCGTCAAACAAAGCGGAGAGAACCTCGTGGATCGAGCAAGTTTTTTTGATTAATCCGGAAATTTGACCCGCCATGAACGATCCAGTTTCTTTGTCGCCGTCAAACACGGCCCGGCGGAGGGACCCAAGGGTCATCTTTTCCAATTCTTCCAAGGTCGCGCCCGATTTGGCCATGTCCAAATACTGATTGGCCATCGGGTTTTTCAAGACTCGGACCGGTGCGCCGGTTTGTCTCCCGGTAACGACGGTCGAGGTATCCCGGGCATCGAGGATCATCTGTTTGTAGTTGTCGTGAATCGGGCATTCGACGGTCGCTAGCAGCACCGTACCAACCTGGATGCCCTTGGCTCCGAGCGCAAATGCGGCGAGGACCCCTCGCTGATCGGCGATTCCGCCGGCCGCGATCACCGGAATTTTGACGGCATCGACGACTTGAGGAACCAGAGCCATCGTCGTCAATTCGCCGATGTGTCCGCCCGATTCGGTGCCTTCGGCGATGACCGCGTCAGCTCCCGCCCGTTCGACGCGTTGCGCGAGGGCGACGCTGGGAACGACCGGAATGACTTTAATGCCGGCTTTTTTCCATTCTTCCATATAGATACCGGGATTTCCGGCTCCCGTCGTGACGACGGAAATCCGTTCTTCAATGATCATTTTGGCGATCGCCGAGGCGTGCGGGCTCATCAGCATGATGTTGACCCCGAACGGTTTGTCGGTCAATGTGCGGCATTTTCGGATTTCCGTTCGGACCCATTCGGCGTCATAACCTCCCGCGCCGATGAGGCCGAACCCGCCCGCATTGGAAACGGCGGAGGCTAAAACGGCGGTGGCGATGTTGGCCATCCCGCCTTGAATGAGTGGGTATTTCGTGTGCAAAAGTTCGGCGATGTTTTTCATGTGTTCCTCCTAAAGAGTGATGAGGGCGCTGCCCCAGGTGAATCCTCCCCCAAAGCCGACGAATAGCGCTTTTTTGCCATGGCTGTCGGGATGGGTCTCCACGTATTCGTCCAAGGCGATGGCGATACTGGCGGCGGAGGTGTTTCCATAGTCGTGGATGTTCATGTAAAATTTCTCCAAAGGAATTTCCATCGCTTTCGCTACATACTGAATGATGCGGAGATTGGCTTGGTGGGGAATGATGACCTCGATGTCTTCGTGACGCAATCCAGCCATGGCTAAAATCTTCCTGATGCCTTCTTCGACCACCTTGACGGCGAAGGCGTAAACGCGTTTTCCATCCATTCGGATATGGTCGGTGACCGTCAGGACTTGGTCCTCGTCGAAACGCGAGGCGGTGAAAAAAAACGGTTGGTCCAAAGGATCCTCGGATGTCTCCAAAATCACCGCTCCGGCGCCGTCGCCGAAGAGGACGCAGGTGTTCCGGTCCGTATAGTCGACGAGTTTGGTCAGGTGTTCCGCTCCGATGACGAGGGCGGAGTGGTAGTTTCCCGCCGCCAAGAGGCTTGCGGCGATTTCGAGGGCGTAGAGGAAACCCGTGCAGGCGGCATTGACATCAAAGGCCATGAGGGTTTGATCATTCAGTCCGATTTTGGATTGGATGAAATTCGAGGCGGAGGGTGTCTTTTGGTCAGCGCTGATCGTCGCGGTGACGATCAGGTCGATTTTGCGGGGATCGTAGTGAACCTTGGCGAAGGCGGCCAAAGCGGCTTTGGCGGCCATGTCGCTCGTATCTTCCCCTTCCGCCACGCGGCGATTCTTAATCCCGGAGCGCGTTTCAATCCATTCTGACGTGGTGTCGACGATTTTTTCCAAATCGGCGTTGGACAAGACTTTTTCGGGCAGATATCTGCCGGTGGAAACGATGCGGATGGGTCGATTCATCAGGAGCTCCTCAATGGTCCGGAAGTTGGCCGAAGACGCCGATTTTTCGGAATTTGGCGTATCGGGATTCGATCAGTTGGGAGACGGGCATGGCGTTCAGCCGTTCCAGCTCCGTTTTCAGATAGTGGTGGATCGCGTTCAAACCGGGAACCGGGTTGAGGTGCATCCCTTCCGCTTCCGGAAGGATGGCCTCGATGACATTCAAGTCCAAAAGGTCTTCGGGGGTCAATTTCATCAGAACGGCGGCCTCTTTGGCTTTGGAAGCGTCTTTGTACAAAATCGATGCGAAACCTTCCGGGGATAAAATCGAATAGATGCTGTTTTCCATCATGGCGACGCTGTCGCCCACCCCGATTCCCAAGGCTCCTCCGCTCCCGCCTTCGCCCAAAACGACCACGACGATCGGAGTTCGAAGTCGGATCATCTCGCGGAGATTCATGGCGATCGCTAAGGCTTGCCCGCGTTCCTCCGCCCCGATGCCCGGATAGGCGCCGGGAGTATCGACGAGGCAAACGATCGGCCGGTGGAATTTTTCGGCTTGGCGCATGATCCGCAGGGCTTTTCGATATCCTTCCGGATGAGCCATGCCGAAATTGTGGCGGATTTTGTCGTCCGTGGTGCTCGTCCCTTTTTCTTGGGCGACCACCGTGATCGGCCGGTCGGCGAAAGTCGCCAATCCGGTGATGAACGCCGGATCGTCTCCGTATTCACGGTCACCGTGCAATTCGAGGAAGTCCGGAAACAAGGTTTTGATGACGGTTTGGCTGGTGGGGCGTTTGGGATGTCGCGCCAGTTTGACTTTTTCCCAGACATAGTCTTCGGAAAGGACTCTCATCGGAGGCTTCCTTCCTTCCGATGCCATTTCAACAGTCGGACCAAGACGGGACGGATGTCTTTTCGCTCCAAGACCAAATCGACCATTCCGTGATGCAATTGAAAAGTTTCGGTTTGGAATCCTTCGGGGAGATCTTGCTGGATGGTTTGTTTGATGACCCGCGGTCCGGCAAAACCGATCAAGGAGGATTTTTCGGCGATGTTGATGTCGCCCAATGTCGCGAAACTGGCCGCAACGCCGCCGGTGGTCGGATTGGTCAGGACGCTGATATACAGTCCCCCCTGCTCATGAAACCGCCCCAAAGCGGCGCTTGTCTTGATCATTTGCATCAAGGAAAGGATGCCTTCTTGCATGCGAGCCCCTCCCGAGGCGGAAAAAAGGATCAGCGGAAGCGAATGCGCGGTGGCGTGTTCCACTAACCTCGTCACGCGTTCGCCAACGACGCTGCCCATGCTTCCCATCATGAAAGAAGCGTCCAAGACGCCAATGGCCACCGCCATTTGATCGATCGAACCGGTGCCGCCGAGGAAGGCGTCGTTCATAAGGGCGGTTCTTCGGGCGGCTTCCAACTTTTTTTCGTAGTCGGGCATTCCGAGCGGATTCAAGGAAATCAATCCCTCGTCCAATTCGGAGAAACTTTTCTTATCCAACAGGATCGAAAGACGCTTTTCCGCCGAGATTTTCATATGGTATCCGCATTGCGGGCAAACGCCGTCCCGCTCATCCAAAGTTTTCTGGTAAATGGAAGCCTGACAGCCTTCGCATTGCACAAAAATCCCTTCGGGAATCGCAGTGGGATCCGAAGAAACGGGTCTTTTTAAGATGTTTTTGCGAAACGAGGAAAGTTTCGCTTGCCGATCATCGAGAAACTCCGCCATGTTGTTCTCTTTCTATCGTCTCGTTAAAACGAGCGATGAAGCCGGTATCGACTTGGCCTTTGATGTACTCCGGCTGATGCATTAGGAGATAGAGGTATTCGATATTGTTTTGAACGCCTTCGATGATGAATTGTTCGAGAGCCGAACGGATCTTGCGGATGGCTTCCTTTCTAGTGGGGGCGTGCACGATAAGTTTGGCCAATAACGAATCGTAAAACGGCGGGACTTCGTACCGCGAATAAATATGGGTGTCGACCCGGACTCCGGGACCTCCCGGAAAGACGACGTTGGTGATGACCCCCGAATCGGGACGAAAACCATCATAGGGATTTTCCGCGCAAATCCGAGCTTCGATCGAATGGCCTTGGAACTTGACGGACAATTGTTTGAACGAAAGGGCGTTTCCATAAGCCACGCGGATTTGTTCTTTGATGAGGTCCAGTCCGGTGACCCATTCCGTCACCCCGTGTTCGACTTGGATCCGAGTATTCATTTCAATGAAATAAAAGTTTTCATGGGTGTCGACCAAGAATTCGACGGTTCCCGCGCTGTTATATCCGATCGATCTGGCAAATTTCAAAGCGCAGGCGCAAAGCTTCCTCCGCAAAGGAGCGGAAATGAAAACGGACGGCGATTCTTCGACGATTTTTTGGTTTCGCCGTTGGATCGAGCAGTCGCGTTCCCCCAAATGCACGATGTTCCCGTGTTTGTCCGCCATGATCTGCACTTCGATATGATGCGGTTGTTCGATGAATTTTTCGACATAAAGGGATTTATCCCCAAAACTAGACTCCGCTTCCAAAGAAGCCTTTGCGAAGGCTTTGAGGAAGGCCTCGTCGTCTTGGACAATGAGGATGCCTTTGCCACCACCGCCGCTAGAGGCCTTGATCATGACCGGATATCCGATCCTTTGGGCGATACGGATGCCATCTTGAGGGTTTTCAATGATGCCGTCGCTGCCTTCGACAACGGGGACCCCGGCCTCGACGGCCATTTTTTTGGCCATAGCCTTATCGCCGGCCAAGGCGATCATTTTGGAAGAAGGTCCGATGAAGGTGAGTTTGCAGCTCTCGACCATTTCAACAAAATGGCTGTTTTCGGAGAGAAATCCATATCCCGGATGAATGGCATTGCATCCCGTCGAGATCGCCGCTGATAGCACGGCATTGACATTGAGATAACTGTCTTTCGAAGGACCTTTCCCGATGCAGACCGCTTCATCCGCGATTTTGACGTGGAGGGACTCCTTATCGGCGGTGGAAAATACGGCGACCGTTGGGATGCCGAGTTCTTTGCAGGCGCGAATGATCCGGACCGCGATTTCTCCCCGGTTGGCCACCAGGATTTTATTCGCCACGACCTTCACCGGTGTGGATCGTGATGAGGACCTGGTCGTATCCGACGACTTGTCCGTTGGTGACGTCGATCCGCTCAACGATGCCGCTGACCGGAGAAAGGATTTCATTCAGGAGTTTCATGGCCTCGATGATGCATACGGTATCGCCCTTGGCGATTTTTTGACCGACCTTGACAAAGGGTTCGCCCTTGGGCGTCGAAGCGGCGTAAAAGGTTCCGACCAGCGGAGACTTGACGGGTACGCACCCGTGACCCGTCCCGTGGGACGGGATCAGGGGGGATGGAACCTCCTCACGCCGAATGTCCGATTCTTGAACCGGCGAAAGAATTGGCGATAGGGGACCTTGTTTGGTCATTTTCACTTTGACATTATCGATTTCAATCTCCAGCGAAGTCAAGATGGAACTTTCAAATTCTTTGATGAGGGCTTGGATCTCTTGGATGTTCATGATTTTCCTCCCATTTCCGATCGGACGATAATATCAGATGACGCTGGTTTGGCCAGCGATGAAGTCGACGATTTGACCCACGGTCTTGAATTCATGCGAAGTCTCGTCGGTAATCGATACATGGAAGGTATCTTCCAGGCCCATGACCAATTCAACGGCGTCCAGACTATCGATGTTGAGATCCTCTTCCAAACGCGTATCGGCCGTAAGTTGGCCGGCATCCACGTGGAATTCCTTGGCGATCAATGCGGTTACTTTCTCCAAAACCATAAATATCCATCCTTTCTGAGCAAATATCTCATTTAGTTTGAAATTCAAAGTAATGCTCTCAAATATCATACTCGGTCCGGATTTTTTTGTCAACACCCCTTGACGAGTCGTAAAAACGAGGAAAATCCCGGTAAATGATGATTTGAGTATCCAAAGATCCACACCAATCCCCGAATTTAGCCATTTTTTTCGGACTTTGGTTCGAAAATGCGATAGTGAACGGCCGTTCTTTTTACACTTTTTATTTATGGTATTTTTGTAAAAAGACACTTTTCCTCCCGGAACCGATCCCGAAGGAGGAAAAACCTTGGAGGATCCGAGTCGTCCAAATCCCGTTTTTTCCATGATGTGGGACTCATCGGTGTATGTTTGGATTTCTCTTATGTGCTGTCGTTGAAAGCCGGTTCCCGCTACCCATACTTTGGGGGAGTCCTCCGGAAATGAAAAAACCGATCGCTCGAAATTTGCGATCGGTTTTTTGGAGGAATCACGCCCAAGGTTCCGTTAAGGAGTGGCATTTTCGACGAAGGAATGAACTTGGATTTGGGCCATCGCTTCCTCCATGACCGTGTCGATTCCGGCCATGCAGTCTTCAAACGTCTGGGAACACGCCGTGTCGGGAAAGATCCCTTGGCCCAGCTCGAATCCCTCGACGGCGACTTCCCACACCATTCGGGAGGTTCGAAACTCCAGTCGGGTATTTGACAGGGTGAAACTGGCGGAACTGTCGGAGCAGACATACGATCCGCCAGTTTCTTCCCCGATGAATGTTCCCACGTTTTGGTAGCGGAGAAGCGCGGCAAAGTGTCCGCAGGAGGAGAAGCATAAGCCGTCGATGAGCGTATAGACCTCACCGTCAAAATGAGGAGTGGAAAAAGGAATGTCGGACTTCAGTCCGGGATAATAATTTGGAGACCGTTCAGCGAAATAGGGTTGGGAATAGATGGCCAAATACGAAAACAAACGGCTGGTGACTCGGGGATCCCCCCCGCTGTTTCCTCGAAGATCCAGCACGAGATGATGGATCCCCTCCGCTTCCACCCGAGTGAAAAAATCATCGAAGAAAACATAGAAAGAAGACAAGGTATACGCATTGTAGGGATAAAAACCCCGCATGGTCAGAATCGCATAGTTCTCGAAAAAAGCGGAATCATAGGGAGCTTGAGAGACTTGATTTTCAGAATTGAGTGTGTCGCGGGCGATCGTCTCGGTGTGGGTTTCCCCATTTGGCCAAGAGGAATACTCCACCTCGAGTTCGTCGTCAGGGGCTAGGAACAACAAATAATAGGAGAGGAAATAATCCCTCAATACCCGCATTTTTAACGCCGACCCTTCCCCATCGGCGGAAAGGAATCGCATCAGGTTCGGAATCAAGTCCGCGATGACATGGCCATCGATCGAGAGGATGAGGTCCCCGACTTGCATTCCCGTTTCTCCGGCAATGCGGATGACCCGCAGTTGCCCTTCGAACAGCCCCACTTCGATCGGATAGGTGAACTCCCCTCCGAAAATGGCCTCGACATCGGAAGCCGGAACCTGGACCCCGGTATGGCCGCATCGAATTCCCGCGGCTACGACCGCCAGGACGCGGTAAAACTCCAACGGGGTCATTCCATGAAACAGCAACTCCCGTTGGGAGACGATCAAAGCGCTCAATTCCGATTCGTCCGTGAAAAGTTTCGGATTGAGATCAATGTATTCGACGAATTGATCATAATCCTCCTCCAATTCGGCCAAAGTGAAGGTTCCCGGCGCAACGGATTCGGTGGCGGTAGTCGTGAAGAGAGTCGTCGAGGTGGTGGTCGCTGTTGTCGTTGTTGTGGATACAGTCGTGGTGATGGATGACAAGGAGGTCAGAGAGGTCAAAGTCGTCGTGGGAGTGGAGGTGATTGTCGTTGTTACACTCGTTAGCGTAGAACCGCATCCCAAAAGAAAGAGGAATGATAACCATGAAATTCCCGATAATATTCGCCGCATTATTCGATGTCTCCTGTTCTTGTTAGATAGTGTGTCTGCACGAAATTAATCCATCGGGACCAGAACTCCGTTGGTTGGCACGAGAAGGTCCCTTCATAATCCTGGGGATGTCGGAGAAAAGACAACAAAGCCGTTTTGCCGAATTCGAGGAGAATAAAATCGACGAGGGTGTACGACAATTCGTATCCGCCCTGAAATCGAAACAAATCGTATTTCGTCTTCAAACTCAGGATAGTATCCAACCGGAGGTCGCCCCGCCATCGGTCGATGGCGGAACTCAAACGTTCTGCGATCAACCATCCGCTTTCATGAGTGGCGATCCCTTGGTGCAACCAATAGGGGGCATCGGGGTTGATCTCCTGCGTCACTCGTTGGATAAAAACATGAGCGGTAGCGGATTCGATGGACAAATCCGTGAATTCTTCCGCCGGACCGATGTGCAAAATGTCCCATTTCCATCCCGCCCGCAACCACTGGGGTCCGTTTTGGACGCCGAGGGCGGAATGCAGGCGATTCAGACTGGAGTAAAGGTAAACCATCTGTTTTTCCTCGAGACGATAGTCGAAATCGACCTCGATATGCTCATACATTTTTTCCAGACCCTCGGACAACCGATGCGAGAGGGCGGGGTTATCGATTCCAAAAAATTGAAAATGCTCCGACTCGAACCGGACGATTCCCCCGTAAACGCGGTTCAGGACCGCTTTCATTTCGGAAACCACGCATTCCTGTTCGGACACGAGGGGGGAATACCAAAAGGTCTTTCCCGTTTTTTCGAACGAGATCAATTTTTTTTCCGCCAAACGGGAAAGGAACGTTTTTACGGTGGTCGGGCGCCATTCCTTGGACGCTTTCAAGGCCTCGAAAACGTCCGCCGCGCTCGACCCCGGTTTTTCCCACAACGCTCGCATGACCATCCATTCGGCATCGGTGACTCGTTGAATTGAATGCATCTTTCACCTCATAAACTACAAATGTAGTCGATATTTCCATTCTACGTGATCAACGGCCGTTTGTCAACTCCCTGAGGAGAAAAATTGTCTGCATTCGGGATTCTCTGCTTCGAGTTCCTTGTGAAAAAACGCGCATCTTTTTCCCAAATGATTGGGATTCCGCATTGCCACTGCCCTGACGATGCGGTATAATGAATTAAGTTATGTCTAAAAATAGGAATTCTTTCATGGATTCTCCGGGAAGGTGATCTCAATGCTGGATTTTCTGTCTAATTCTGCCCCTTTGATCGGGATGTATCTCGTCATCCGCTGGATTTTCCGCGATTACTCGAATTTCAACCTCAAAACATTGGGGGTCTATTCAGTCGTCGCCCTTTTTTGGTTCGGAGGTTCGTTCTACGGCGCCCTGACCATCGGGATCGTTTATTTTCTCTATGCCGCGCTATTGCCGTTTCTTTTACCGATCGGGATCCACCTTCTGATCTATTTTCGCCCAAATTGGAAAGGGCGTTCCTTCGCTTCCGAACCCAAGTGGAAGGTCGGGAAGGAGCATTCCCACCTCATCGCTTTTACGAAAAAAATCAAAATCATCCATCTTGGCTTGTTGGGGTTATCCGCCGTCGGGTTATGCCTGTTTTTCCTGTTTTCGGATCTCCAAGGCAGCGGTTGGCTCCTGTTGGTTTCTTTACTCGCCATCGTGGGGTTTTCGGGATTCAGTTTCCTGCAAATCGCCAACGTGAAAACTCAAAAAATTATCCTCCTCACCGGAAAATCGAACCTCCATGTTTTTGAAAAAACCATTCCCATGGAGACGCTCCAAATCGATTATGACAAAATGATGAATTCCGAGACTTCCTTCGTCGATTACGTGGGATTGGCGACGGTCAAGCACCTGGATTCGTTGACCCAAGAGTGGCACCACGTGTTCAAGACTCCGGACGAAAAGTATCGAAACCCCGAATTCGTCCCGGGAACGGATCTCTATTACCGTGACATCAACGAGCGATTTACGCATGTTTATCACGCCAGAATCCGATTGTCCGTGGCGAATGGAAAGATCCAAAAAATGACCAAAAACAAATGATTTGAACGCCACCTCGCCTCCTGAGCGCCGAGGACCATGGAAACCATTTTTCCGGGCCTCTTTTCTCCATCCTAAAGCCACCGAGGGGTGGTTTTTTTGTTGTGACGGCAGGGGGAATCTGGGGGGAAACCCGTTCCTGGCGATCAAAAACAAGGAAGGCGTTAACTCTTCTTCGAAATATTACCTACATCAATATAAAATTACAATAAAATAAACGAGAGAAATGATATAAAGAAAATAGAATCATTCGAAAAATTACGTGAAAGGACAGAATGAAGATGACCCAAAAAATCCTTTTCGCCATGGAATTGAGGCTGGCGGGAGCCTTGGGTTTTTTGACGATGGCGTGCTGAACCACCACGGACGGTGGAATTCCCCAAGAAACTTTTACCTATTGGACCGGGCAAGGACAACTGGGAGGATACTATACCGAATATGAGGAGAATTACATGCCCAATTATTTGGATTTTATGGCGGAAAACCCGGAATTGGCGATGACCGCGAACAATTTGCTTCATGGCGATGCGAAATACATCCAAATGTAAAGATATCAAAATGGAGGCCGAAGAATGAAAAGCCCCACTATCGCAGAGACTGGATCGTTCAATTCGGCCATCAACGCGCCACCTTCCGGGTCGATTCTGGATCCTCTGAATCCGGAAGCGTAAAGAGGGATCGGGTTCCCTCAAATCCGGAAACAATCCCATTATCAGACGTTTTCGAAATCCAAAGCGGGAGGATATATGTCAAGTAGTCCACCCACTTTTGAAACCGGGTCAAATAGGCTTTCCAAATCCCTTTTGATTCCACAATTCTCCTTGGTGGGATCAAGGCAACAAAACTCGGGAGATGATCCACCTCATCGAATCGAATTTTTCCCATTGGAGCATAGGGGCGGACCAGTAATCAACGATGGCTCGGGCGATATCAACATTATGTCGTTATTATGTATTCCTACCCAGAGTAAAATGAGGTAAAATAGAAATAAAGACTCTGCCATCGGATCCCGGTATCGATTTCAGAATAGTCATCACTAACGGAGGATTTCCCATGATTGAAAAAATCAACAGACTGTTGGCGGATCAAGAAGAAAATCACCTGTTGCCCTTCCTTTGGGTTCACGGCGAAAGCGAAGTCGTATATCGGGACATGATCCGCGCGATCCGCCGAGCCAACATCGGGGCTTTTTGCGTCGAAGCGCGACCACATCCGGGTTTCTGTAAAGATACATGGTGGCGCGACATGGACATCATCTTAGATGAAGCGGAAAAACTCGGGATGAAAGTGTGGATTCTCGATGACAAGCATTTTCCTACCGGGTATGCGAACGGGGCGGTGGAAAAGGCGCCGCTCGCCTTGAGAAGGCAAAACCTTTGTGCGAAGGAAATCAAGATCAAGAAGGGCAGAAAACGAATTGTCTGGAGCCTTCTCCGGCTCGCCCATCCGAAATCCCGGGGGATGTTCGTAGCCACGATGAACCAATTCATGGGGAATACCAAAAAGGCCAATCGTTTTCACGATGATAGTCTCTTTTCCTGCACAGCGTTTTCTCAAAACCAACGGGTGGATCTTTCGGAATTCATTCACGAAGGAAAATTGGATTGGACCGTTCCCGAAGGAGAATGGACGATCTGCTTGTGTTTCCTTTCCCGCAATGTCGGGGCCCATCGCGGGTACATCAACATGATGGACAAAGAGTCTTGCCAAATCCAAATGGATGCGGTTTATGAACCGCACTATCACCATTACAAAGAAAAATTCGGATCTACAATCGCGGGATTCTTTTCTGATGAACCGGAACTCGGAAACGACTATTATTTCGGACAAGGAAACGTCCTTGGTACCGATCACGATCTTCCTTGGAGTCGAGAACTCGAAAAGGAATTATCTATAAAGCTCGGATCGGCATGGAAAAGCCGGCTTTCGTTATTGTGGCACAACGGCTTTGACCCCATTGAAACCGCCCGCGTCCGCTATGTTTTCATGGACCTCCTCACCCGTTTGGTGGAAAAGGATTTTTCCCACCCCCTGGGAGAGTGGTGCCGCAGCCGTGGAGTGGAATACATCGGCCATGTCATCGAAGACAACAACCAGCATGCCAGGACCGGATCCAGCCTCGGGCATTTTTTCCGAGGCTTGTCGGGGCAGGACATGTCCGGCATCGACGACATCGGCGGTCAAGTCGTTCCGCAAAAAGAAGATGACAATCACATCGTCAAAAAATTTCCGTTTCTTCCCGACCGAGATGGGGAATTTTACCATTACGCCTTGGGGAAATTGGGATCCTCGTTGGGCGCCTTGTTGCCATCGATGAAAGGGCGGACGATGTGCGAAATATTCGGAAACTACGGGTGGAGCGAAGGGGTTCGTTTGGAAAAGTATCTGATCGATCATTTCATGGTTCGGGGAATCAATTATTTCGTCCCCCACGCCTTTACCTCGAAGGCGTATCCCGATCCTGACTGCCCTCCCCATTTTTACGCCCATGGTAATCATCCTCAGTATCGCCATTTTGGCCAAATCATGAAATATGCCAACCGCGTCTGCACCCTGATTTCGGGAGGACACGCGATCACTCCGGTGGCGGTGTTGTACCATGCCGAAGCGGAATGGACGGGAAAATGCATGCTCATGCAAAAACCCGCCCGAATCCTGGCCGATCACCAAATCGATTTCCACTTTGTTCCCTCGGACGCCTTCGGGGAACCGGATCGATATCAGACCGTCTTGGGAAAAACGCTCCGGATCAACCGGCAAGAATTCCAAATGCTGATCGTACCCTATTCCCAGTTTCTTCCCAAGGAGACCGCCGAGGCGGTCTCTCAACTCCACGCCGAAGGATTCAAAACCGTTTTTATCGATTCGCATCCCGATGGTCTCTGCACAGGGGAGGCGTTGCCGGAAGGGATTCGAAAATGCCCGGTCGTCAGACTCGCCGAGTTATCCGATTATCTGACGGCGAACGGATTGAAAACCATTTTTCTGAATCCTGAATCCGATCGGATCCGGATCCTTCACTATGCAGGGGAAGCCGACCTGTTCTATTTGTCGAACGAAAGCGACAAAGCCTATTCAGGAAAAGTCCTTCTCCCGAAATGGGGGGATGCGTATGAATACGATGCCTGGAAGAACGCGATCCACCACATCTCCAAAGCGGAAACCGAATCCGGAACCTGGGTGGAGGTCAACCTTCCTCCTTCCCACAGCCTCCTGGTTATTTTCGATACTTTAGATGAGACGAAAATATCTGAGAAAATCGCCTTGAATGGCGAAAAAATACCACTTCAAACCTTTGAGATTAGTCATTGTCGAAGCCTGGATTATCCCGCGTTTTCCCAAGTCGAAACCGTTACCAAAAGCAACAGTTACAGTGAAATCAATCCTAAATTTTCCGGGTTTCTCCGGTATCGCACCATCGTCAATCTGCCGAAATGGAATCGTGCCATATTGGAAATTGCGGACGCCCACGAAGGGGTGGAAGTTTTCGTGAATGGCAAAAGCTGCGGCATTCAGGTCGTGCCTCCGTTCCTCTACGACATTTCTGATTTCCTTCAGGCCGGGGACAACGAAATTGGCATTGAAGTGGCCACCACCTTGGAACGCGAACGGTCTCACGCTCCCGAAAAAGTAACATCCCCGACGGGAATCACCGGGGCTGTCACCCTCTTCATCCAGTAAGACCCATTGCTTCATTTTTTTTCGGGATCGTGGTCCGGCAAGGATCCGAATCCCGACTTTCCCCGACGCGTCAGCTTGAATAGGAAGCCCAAGGAGAATCGTATGAAATATATTTGCAACCCATTGAACATCGGATATAAATACCAGTTTAATAAGACTTTCGAAGGGAAGATCTGCGTTTCTCGAGAGGCGGCGGATCCTTCCATGATCCTTTTTCAAGGACGGTATTTCCTGTTTCCGTCGATGTCTTGCGGATTTTGGCACAGCCTCGATTTGGTAGAATGGGTTTTCCAGCCGTTATCGAAAATCCCCGTCTATGATTATGCGCCTGATGTCCGGGCCGTGGGGGAGTACCTCTACTTTTGCGCCTCCAATCATGAGCAAGGAGTGTTTTTCCGCACCAAAAATCCGTTTTCCGGCGAATTCGAAAAGATTGAGGGAGATTTTCCTTTTTGGGATCCCGATCTTTTCGTGGACGACGACGGGCGTTTTTATTTCTACTGGGGGTCTTCCACGACCGAACCCATTTACGGGATCGAACTGGATTCACGAACCATGAAACCCCTCGGGAAACGCATCGAATTGTTTTGGCCTTCACCGGATCGGATGGGGTTTGAGCGCAGCGGGGAAAACCACGTCCCGGAACGGACTCCGGAAGAAAAACAAGCGATTTTGGATCAAATCCAACACCAACCCCTGACTCCGGAAATGCGGCAAACCATCACCAGTTACGTGATGGGTCTGCCATATATCGAGGGGGCGTGGATGACGAAACACGAGGGAAGGTACTATCTTCAATACGGGACTCCCGGATCGGGGGCCAATATTTACGCCGATGGCGTTTATGTGAGCGAATTTCCGCTCGGGCCGTTCCGCGCCGCTGAAAATAATCCGTATTCCTACATGCCGGGGGGGTTTTCTTCCGGGGCGGGACACGGATCGACGATGGAAGACCGCTACGGAAACTGGTGGCACGTTTCCACCTCCCGAATCTGCCAAAACCATAATTTCGAACGCCGAATCGGACTTTGGCCCGCCGGTTGGGATCGCGATGGGGGACTCTTTTGCAACCAACGATTTGGGGACTGGCCCCGACCGGTTCGACAGGGCAAGATGGATCCTTGGAAGGATCCAGAATGGATGTTGATATCGTATCGAAAAAACGCCACGGCATCCTCTTTCGCTGAGGGCCGAATTCCCGCAAACGTGACGGATGAAAACATCAGGACCGTTTGGACCGCCGCTTCGAATCGACCGGGAGAATGGATCGAGGTCGATCTGGGCCATGAATATGACATCCGCGCGGTGCAGATCAACTTTGCCGACGACGGATTGTCGTTATCGCTCCCGGAGGGGGAAGAACTTCATGGAGCCCTCCATCAAGAACGATGGATCGATCCGGTGACCCAGAATACCCGTTGGACCTTGGAAGCTTCTAGAAACGCGCGCGAGTATTACGTGATCAAGGACAAAAGCGGGACGGCGACGGATTTGCCTCATGATTTGGTGGTCTTGGAGAAAGGCCTGAAAGCCAGGTATCTGCGTCTGAGAGTGGAGAGCCTCCCCTATCATCAGGCGGCTTGTGTTTCCGGACTTCGAGTGTTTGGGCTTGGGGGTGGAAATCCCCCTGATCCAGCCACCGAGGTTTCGGTTCTCCGGACCGGCGAGCTCGATATCGATATCCGGTGGGTCGGTAAAGGCATCGGGTATCTGGTAACGTGGGGATATGCTCCGGACAAACTCTACCACAGTTATGAAGTTTTTTCGACCTCCGCCCATCTCGGCGGCTTGGTCAAAGGCCAAACGACGTACTTCAGGGTGGACAGTTTTAACGAAAGCGGAATTACCAAGGGGACGGTCCTCCAGGAATGAATTATTCCCCATTGTTTCACCAAATATGGGTTCAATCCGGGGGAGAACGAGATCCCCTAACGATCCAAAAAAAAGGAGAAATTTGAAGTGAACGGCACAAGAAAACGTTGGTTATTTTCCAAAATCGCCCTTGCGGGCCAACTGGGATTGATTCTCGCCCTTTCGATCATGATGGCGGGATGCAACCAAACTACCGAATCGGCAACCCAGGCGGACGAATCTTTTACCTATTGGATCGGAACCGGGGAAAATTCCGCCTATTATCTGGACTACCGGGACAATCCCGTCATCAAGTACTTGCTTTCCCAAACCTATGCCGGGGAAAACGGGGTCCAAAAGACGCTGGATTTTTCCTTCATGGTTCCCCCGGCGGGCGGACAATCCGACAGTTTCACGACCTTGATTTCCACCGGGGAATATCTCGACATCATGGATTCCGCCTATTATTCGGGATCCGTCGTCGAATTGTATGATTCGGGAATCGTCCTGGATATGACCTATTACGTGGAGAACTATAT
>Ga0209575_10000639_pt1 | contig 19204 bp, 18 predicted proteins | sample Medcelwee11metaG_FD_187172 | JGI IMG/M metagenome (GOLD analysis project Ga0209575, IMG submission 187172) | Freshwater pond sediment microbial communities from the University of Edinburgh, under environmental carbon perturbations - Medium... | ecosystem: Environmental > Aquatic > Freshwater >...
ATCGTATACCGGGAAATACCTTGCTCCAAAACTTGTTTAAAAATAAGAGAGCCGGATCTGCGACCCGGCTCTCTCTTTATACTACTTATATACTGTTTATTTCTTCAGTTTAAATCCGAACATTATAGCAACGCAGCCACTGGCAGGTGTATCACCCGGTTTATTAAAAGAAGTAACTTTAACCACGATTTTCAGCTGCTGGCTCGACTCCAGTCTGAAATCCCATGTGCTGGCATAATCTTTATCCTTATTTGAATAAAGGACATTCTTATTAACGTCAAGAATCTTGAATTCTACTGAAGGCAACTTATCCTCGCCGACGATAGATATCCTGTATTCCATATCGGAATAGAATGTTTTATACAACTCTGCCTCTTCACCTTCAACAAGTACTGCTGCATGGTAATTACCGTCATGTGTGTAGGCACCAAGTTCGGGTAGACATTCTTTCTTGGCAAATGCCTTGCATTGTGCATTAACTGAACCGCTGTAGGCAAAGACAAGAAATGCCAGTATTGGAATAGTCTTTAATAGTCTCATAGCTCTGTTATTTTACAAATGAATTTCTTATCTCCGTAACAGTGGAGGAAAGCTCCGTGAATACAGCAGGAGTCATATCTGTTTTAACTTCCGATTTCAGGACAGTTGTATTTGAGTTTTTATCAAATTCAGGTCTGACAGGTGATGTATTTATATTAATCTTATCGAATACTGCTTTAAGCTTTGTAACCTGAACTATCAGTTCTTCAACAGCAGGATTTCCTTTACTGCTGTTGAGCAGATCAAGGAGTATGTCGATTGAAAGTTTCTGGTCAATTATTCTTCCAACAAGTTTATTGCCGTTAAAATCTTTCATATCAACCAGTTGTGTTGAGATATAAAGCCCTTCGATCCATCCTCCAACCAATACCATTGCAGCAGTTGCCGGTTGTCCGTTATCTTCAAGGTACGAGTTTGAGTTCATGAATGTCTGAGAGACTATATCCATAATAACCTCGCTATTATTGATATTCTCCTCTAGTTTATCAATATCCTCCTGTTCAATTGCTTTCAGAATACCGAGCCCGTCTGCCATTTTCTTGGCAGCATTCATATAATCGATTAACAGCTGGGTCTGTTCGTACATACTTGCAATACTGAGATCGCAGGTATAGATTCCCAGGTTCAGCGCCATTGATTTATTTGTCACATAAGTGCTGACATTGGAGACAGGATTAAGAAGATTTTCATTAAACATTGCTCCTGCCGATTTGATCAGCATTGCTGACTCCAGGGGTGAAGGAAGCGCATTAAAAATCTTTTCTGCCTGCTTAATATCTTGTAATATTTCAGTATTATCCGTTGGCATATTTATTTCCTCATCTTCCTGTGGGGCTTTCTTTCCGCTTTTACAACCGGTAAATAAACTGATAGCCAGTATAAATACCAATAAGATACCTGAACTGATTCCGTACTTTCTATTCATGATTAAAGTATTTAATTGTCAAACCTAATTCCCGACTAAATTAGTATATTATTTTTATTTTTCAAAAGAGCATCATGTAATTGACTCTATTTTTAACTTTGGCAAAAAAAATAATAAAGTGATTAAATCAGAAAAGAGACTCAAAGAACTCTCTGTTATACTTAACAGAAATAATGAGGCAGACATAACTGAAGCCATAACAGGGCTTAGAGACACTGAACCATTTGAAGGGGCCATTGCTCTGCTGGCTTCATATTATAATGGCTCTGATGAAAAAATAATCTTAAAAACAATTGAGAATTTTTTCAACGACATAAAAGATCAGGCTGCACGTATTGAGGTAATAACAGAGATACGAAAACCATTGAAACATAATACTATAAGCATGCTGGTTGCTTCATGCTGGCAATCCGGACTAGATTATTCAGATTATCTCAGTGATATGGCCCGTACCTTTCTGAAAGGCGATTATAATACATCAATAGAATGTATGACAGTTATTGAGGAATCAGTACAGAACTGCACCAGGGAAAGAAAAGATGAGATAATAAAGATCATTGAAGATAGTCCTCTTTCAGGGGTGAATGAAAAGAATGCATTGACACTTGAGCTGATAACTATACTTGAGAGATAGTCCTGACTTCTGACATTTTCTGTTTTTAGTGCGGTTGTAATTTTGAAGTAATTGAAAATGAATAGTATAATTTAAAAAATTTGATTTTTACCCCACTAACGATTCATTTTGCTTTTTGTCAGGTGTTATAAAGGTTATTACAAAATCGATATCCCAAAGAAATTTAATCATCTTGTTTGGTAGAAAATTATTTATACAATTTAAGTGCTAAAATTAACGAAATGTTGTCCTGAAATTATCGGGATTAGATGATAGTTATCTATTGTAAGGAAAGAGCCCAAGATGAATAACCCCCGGTGCAATCCTGATCTTTATACAAATTTATTTACATTTTAAGGAAGGCTCAAGCCCGGAGGGCTGAAAATCCAATAGCCACGGTAACGTCCGTGGGAAAGGTCGTGAGAGATACATCAACCCCGCAGTGGGTTGAAAATGATTAAATTATCAGATAGCACTCAATTTTATGGCTGGCAAGCTTAATGTCCCTGACTACATATGCAGGAGCTACAGGTTAATTTTCAACGCCTCCGGCGTTGTTCCGTTTATTATCGGATTACCACGGACGTTACCGTGGCTATTGGATTTTGACGCTTACAGCGTCATTCACCAGGATTACCAAGGATGTTACTGTGGCTATTGGATTTTGACGCCTAAAGCGTCGTTCGCCCGGATTACCAAGGATGTTACTGTGGCTATTGGATTTTGACGCCTACAGTGTCGTTCTCCCGGAAATATTAGAATTACACAATAAATGTGTATTAAGATTAAGGTGCAACCGGGGGTTATTAATATATTGAAATTATGAACAGACCATTGACCTTTTTGATTAATAAATAAAATCTTGTACCGCACTAATCGTCAGAAGTCAGGAAGAATGCATTGACGCTTGAGCTGATTACTATATTGGAGAGATAGTTTTTAATCCTCTGTCGAAAAATACTTCATAAACTGCGTCCTCTCGTAAACAAAAGGTTTGTCATAATTACGGTAATTCAAAATTCCCCTGAAATTATTAACAGAACTGAATTGATTTGCTTCCATCCACTCTTCCATCTGTCTGTTCATAGTCTTCAGGTACTTAATTCCTTTCTCGTACAACACTGAACAAACCTGTACAGAATTAGCTCCCGCAAGAATGTATTTGAGTGCATCATTTCCACTGTGGACACCCGTTGATGCAGACAGATCTATTTTAATATCCTGTGCCGAAGCCATTCCTATCCATCGAAGAACATAGCGTTTTTCATTCTCTGTACTGAAGATGGATGCAGGAATTATTTCTATTCTTTTAAGGTCGATATCGGGCTCATAAAACCTGTTAAACATCACAACTCCCTCAATACCTCTCATATAGAACTGGTCAATAATATATAGTATATTAGAAAACCTGAAGCCCAGTTTAACTGAAACAGGTATTCTGATCTTCTCCTTCAGTCTTTCAATAAGGTCGAAATATATCTTTTCAGATTCTGCTGCTGATTTTTTTCTGTCAACAGGCAGGTAAAACACATTGATTTCCAGGGCATCGGCTCCAGCCTCTGCAATATTCTGTGCAAAATCGGTCCATCCGCCCGACGTATAGCAGTTTATACTTGGGATTACAGGTATGGAGAGTTCCTCTTTTGCTTTTCTGATAAGCTCCAGATATTCCTCAACAGAATTTGATCTCATGTATCCTGCAATATAATCGTCGGCTTCAGGAAATCCCTGGGTTGTAGGGATTGTACTGATATGGTGACTGATCTGCTCTTCGAAAAGGGATTTAAGAACAACTGCTCCTGCTCCGGAATCTTCTGCCTCTTTAAGCTGGCTGATTGTTGAAGTTAATCTGCTGCTGCTCACAACCAGCGGACTTTTCAGGGATAAACCCAGATATTTTACAGAAAGCTTTTCCATAAATTTAAAACTAAATTAATTTATTTCCTCTCACCAAATATAATGCTTCCAATCCTTATTATTGTGCTTCCTTCTTCAATGGCAATTGAATAATCGCCCGACATTCCCATTGAAATTTCTGTAAATGACACATCTTCTTTAAAATACTTTCTCTTCATATCTTTAAAACAATCTGCCAGAAATCTGAATTCGTCTCTGACCTGATCAGTATTATCCGTAAAAGTTGCCATTCCCATTAGCCCGCATATATTAACTGACCCAAGCTTTTTATATTCTTCAGATTCGAGCATAAGCTTAAGCTCATCAGGACTGAATCCAAACTTTGTCTCTTCTTTTGCAATATGGACCTGAAGCAGGCAATCTACTCTCCTTCCACATTTTAAAGCCTCAGTATCAATAACTTTAAGTAGTTTAAATGAGTCAACTGAATGGATCATGCCGATAAAAGGAACTATATATCTGACCTTGTTGCTCTGAAGGTGGCCTATTAAATGCCACTCTATATCATGGGGCAGAAGCTCTTTTTTCGATATCAGTTCCTGGACTCTGTTTTCGCCGAATATCCTCTGTCCGGTATTATATATTTCAAGAATATCATTTACGGATTTTGTCTTTGATACTGCAACAAGCTTAACTTTTTGGGGAAGCTCATGCTTCAGAATTTTAATATTCGCTGCAATATTTAACATAGCTGAAATTCAGAAAAAGCAAAAATAGAAAAAATAGTCTACTCTTTATTATTTAAAGATTAACCCGATAGAACCACCCTCATTAAAGAATCGTTACTCCTTATAAACTTATAAAAAGCGTGAGGAATTGCGGAATTTAAATGTTTTTCGGGGAAATTATATTTTATTCAATTAAATGTATCACAAGCCCGCTACGGAGCTTCGGTTCAAACCAGGTTGTTTTTGGAGGCATTATATTTCCTGAATCAGCAATTGTAATAAGCTGGTCCATCGATACGGGGAATAATGCGAAAGCAACTTTCATTTCTTCGCTGTCGACTCGTTTTTTAAGCTCCCCCAGTCCCCTTATCCCTCCAATAAAATCGATACGTTTTGACCTGCGGAGATCCTGTATATCCAGGATAGGTGCAAGAATCTGGTTCGTCAGTATTGTTACATCCAGTACCCCAATTGGATCATTATCATTATATGTACCTTTCTTTGAAGTAAGGCTGTACCACCTGCCTTCAATATACATTGAGAAGTTATGAAGCTTCCTGGGTTTATAGATCCTGGTTCCCTTATCTTTGATCTGGAAACCAGCCTCAAGTTTTGATATGAATTCTGCAGGTGAGAGGCCATTCAAATCTTTGATAGTCCTGTTATAATCTATAATCCTGAGCTGATTATCAGGGAAATGAACAGCAAGGAAGAAATTATATTCTTCTGTACCGTTATGGTTTGGATTATTTTCCCTTTTTTCCTTACCTACAAGGGCGGCAGCGGCAGTTCTATGATGGCCGTCGGCAACATAAGTAAATGGCACCTTTTCGGCAAACAGTTTTTCAATCTGCCTGTTTGTTTCCGGATTCCGGACAACCCAGAAGTGATGCCCAAACCCGTCTTCCGCTTTAAAATCGTATTCAGGTTTTTCCTTTCTGACAATCTTTTTAACAATTGCATCAATCTCTTTTACAGCAGGATAGGTAAAAAAAACAGGTTCCATATTTGCATTATTTGCACGTACATGGACCATTCTGTCCTGTTCTTTATCGGGCCGAGTCAGTTCATGTTTCTTAATTATCCCATTAAGATAATCATCAACAGAAGCACAGCCGGCAATACCGTACTGGGTTCTGCCGGCCATAGTCTGAGCATAAATATAAAAATATGGGGTTTCATCCTGTATAAGCCACCCTTTTTTCTGCCAGAGAGCAAAATTCCCGACTGATTTATTATATACAACTTCAGAATGAGAATCAGTATCAGGTGGAAGATCAATTTCCGCTCTTGTTATATGAAGTAATGATGATTCTTTACCGTTAGCCATTGCTGCAGCTTCTTCGGCATTCATAACATCATAGGGCAAACAGGCAAGATCTTTAGCAATTTCACGGGGAGGTCTTAGTCCCCTGAAAGGTTTAACAACAGCCATCAGTTATTTATTATACTATTTGTTTAACCTGAATTTTTCGTTGCCTGTTTTAAGGAAATCAACAATCTGCCTTGCAGCCGCAACTCCTGCATTGACATTTGCTTCCTCAGTCTGAGCTCCCATTTTTTTTGCTGTGAAGATGAATTTACCTTTATATTTCTCTTCGAAAACAGCTTTGCAGTCAGGTTCAACATCGGACAGGTATCTGAAATCGGTTCGTGTTTCAAAGATCTTAAGCAGAGCCTCTTCATCAATTACCTCTTTTCTGGCAGTATTAACGAGTACAGCATCTTTAGGCATTTTGTTCAGCAGGTCTAAACCTATTGATTTCTTAGTCTTGTCGTTAGCAGGCATGTGTAATGATACATACTGGCATTTTGAATAGAGTTCCTCTGTTGTTTTACATGCTTTTATACCAGCACTCTTGATAACATCCTCATTTACAAACGGATCGAATGCATACACATCCATTCCGAATCCTTTGGCTATTTCGGCCATATATTTCCCGACATTTCCGAAAGCATGGAGTCCAAGAGTTTTTCCTCTGAGTTCAGTTCCTGACTTTCCGGCGAAACCGCCACGTGCCTGGAAGAGCATCATCTCGAATGCAAGTTCTGCAACGGCATTGGAATTTTGCCCCGGAGTATTCATAGCAACTACTTTATGAGTTGTGCAGGCAGGAAGGTCAAGGTTATCATACCCTGCTCCCGCACGGACAACGATCTTCAGTTTTTTTGCAGCATCAAGTACCTGTGGAGTTACAAAATCGCTTCTGACAATCATTGCATCAGCGTCAGCAACTGCGGCAAGCAGTTCTGAAATATCTTTGTAGTTTTCCAGTAAGGCCAGTTCATGGTGTGCAGCGTCAGTCACCTCACGGATCAGTTTTACAGCAACCGGGGCAAACGCTTTTTCTGTTGCAACAAGGATTTTCATATTTATATATTTTTTAATTATTCTTTTCAAATTCTTTCATCACGTCGACAAGTGCCTGAACGCTCTCCCTTGGAAGGGCATTATAGGTAGAAGCCCTGAATCCACCAGTAGAACGGTGTCCTTCAATACCAAGCATTCCCTTTGATTTTGCAAAATCGGAGAACGGCTTTTCAAGTTCCTTATATTCATCTGCCATTACGAAGCAAATATTCATAACAGATCTGTCATCAGGATTTTTGATTGTCGGGACGAAGAGTTTATTGCGGTCGATTTCGTCGTACAGGAGCTGTGCTTTTTCAATATTTTTCTTTTGCATGACTTTCACACCTCCGAGATTCTTTAACCATGTAAGAGTCTGCTGAGCTGCAAAAACCGCAAATACAGGTGGTGTATTGAACATCGATTCACCTTTAATATGTGTTCTGTAATCAAGGATTGTTGGTATTGGCCGTGTAACTTTTCCAAGCATATCTTCCTTAATAATAACGAAAGTAACCCCTGCAGGAGCAAGATTTTTCTGAGCACCGCCATAAATTATTGCATATTTTGAAATATCAACAGGGCGGCTGAAGATATCTGATGACATGTCTGCAATAAGTGGAACTTTTACATCCATATCTTTTTTCAATTGAGTGCCGAAAATTGTATTGTTTGTTGTAATATGAAAATAATCAGCATCTTCCGGAATAACATAATCTTTAGGAATATAGTTATAGTTCTTTTCTTTTGATGATGCCACTTCAACTGCCTCTCCATACATTTTAGCTTCCTTAAAAGCCTTACTTGCCCACTCGCCTGTAACCAGGTAAGCAGATTTATTATTCATCATGTTCATTGGGACCATTGCAAACTGCATGCTTGCTCCTCCTCCAAGAAAAATTACCTGGTAACCTGAAGGTATTTCAAGCAGCTCTTTAAAGAGTCCGATTGTATCGTTCATGCAAGCAACAAATTCCTTGCTGCGATGAGATATCTCAAGAACAGATAATCCTGAACCTGCAAAATCCTTTATTCCTTCAATTGTCTTTTCAATTGTGTACTGTGGAAGAATTGAAGGTCCTGCATAAAAATTGTGTTTTTTCATGATGAGTATATTTTGTTAATAATTGATAAAACCCTTTAACTGTAGTGCAAAAATAGATAAAAAAGGGTTTCTATTGTTAATTAATTAACACTAAAGTCGCATTTTTATAAAATATTATCAACAAGAATCCCGTTTTTTATTACAGGTATCTTTTTTGAAAAATCAGGAGTAAGGCAGAATTCAATACAATCATCAAGTCCTTTATTCCTTAGTCTTGTCCTTTGTGCTACCTTCTGAATATAAGCCTGCACATCACCCTTAGCCAGGTCCCAAAGATCCAGTGAAGCATGAGTTGAATCGCAAATTGTTGAAAACATGTCACTCTTCATAAGTCTTTCTGCAATTGCCCCAGCACATATTGTATCTTCAAGATTAAATCTGTTTTTCCAGCCCGCGCAGAATAGTACAACATCGCTCTCTTCGCTGATCAGCCATTTGGTCAGCGCTGTAATATTGAGAAACGATCCGATAACAATTTTACCTGCCGATGATGCCATGTTAATAATCCCGGTGCCGTTGGTAGTGCTGTAGACAATCGTTTTGCCCTCAACCTTCTCGCGGGTAAAGTTAAACGGGGAATTTCCAAAATCAGCAAAATCAAGCACATAGCCGTCACGTTCTGCTGCAACAAGGTATCCTTTGTTTTTGTATTCCATGGCTTCGCTGATCTCAGAAACAGGTATCAGTGACAATGCCCCGTTTTCAAAAGCAGTACATATTGCGGATGTTGCACGGAGTATATCGATAATCACAACAATCGATCCTGAATGCTGATCTTTCTCATATAATGCCGGTGAAAAACATGTCTCCAGTTTCCTTTTACCCATCTGAATCTGTTCCAAGATTTTAATACCCTAAACTTTTGCGTCTTTATACTTTCGGATCCCTGATCCTACTCCTGCTCCTTATAAAACGGAAAATCAACAACAGTCGCCTTCAGGTCTTTATTTCTTATGCGGATAAATATTTCTGTGCCGGTTTTCCAGAATCCTTTTGCAAGATAAGCCATTCCAATACCCTGTTTTAGCATCGGCGACATTGTTCCTGAGGTTACCTCTCCGATTAAGTTTCCGGATGAATCAACAACTTCATAATGCTGGCGTGGGATTCCTCTGTCAATCAACAGAAAGCCCCTGAGTCGTCTTTCAGTGCCTTCCTTTTTCTGTTTGAGCAGTAACTCCTTATCAATAAAGTCCTTATGATCAGTAAATTTTGTTATCCAGCCCAGGCCGGCTTCAATTGGAGATGTCTGATCATTTATATCATTCCCGTAGAGGCAGAAACCCATTTCCAGACGAAGAGTATCCCTTGCACCGAGCCCGATAGGTTTTATTCCAAACTCTTCTCCGGCATCAAATACTGCTTTCCAGAGTTTAGGTCCATCTTCATTTCTGATATAAATTTCACAACCTCCTGCCCCTGTATATCCTGTTGTTGAAAAAAGAACATTTTTAATCCCCGCAAACTCAATCTCCTTAAAAGTATAATATTCCATATCAGTCACTGAGACAGAAGTCAGTTTTTGCATTGCTTTAAGGGCAAGAGGACCCTGGATTGCAAGCTGAGCAGTATTATCAGAAGCATTAACAAGGTCGGAACCAATCTTTAAACCAAACTTTTGAGCATTTTTTACGCACCAGTTCCAGTCCTTTTCGATATTTGCCGCATTAACAACCAGGAGATATTTCTCAGGATTGAACCTGTAAACAAGCAGGTCATCGACAATTCCACCTTTTCCATTTGGGAAACATGAATACTGGATCTTTCCATCAAAAAGAGCAGTTACGTCATTGGAGGTAATATATTGTATAAAAGAGAGTGCTGCAGGGCCTTTAACCCAGAATTCGCCCATATGGGAAACGTCGAAAACACCAATTTTTTTCCTTACAGTTATATGTTCATCATTAATCCCGAAATATTCCACAGGCATATTATATCCGGCAAAAGGAACCATTTTGGCACCAGCCTCCTGGTGAAATTTTGTAAATGCTGTATTTTTCATTGAAATCTGTTTTTATAATTTTTCATCAACCACAAATAACGTAAAGCTTTACGCAAAGGACGCAAAGATTTAAATTAAAAAAAGTGATGATTATCAGAATTCAAGTATTTTAAATTCTACTCTTCTGTTTTTTGTCCTACCGGTAGCGGTTGCATTATCAGCAATAGGTTGCAGAGATCCGAATCCTTTGTATTCCAATCTACTCCTGTCAATACCCTTCTGAACCAGGTATTCAACAACTGCTCTTGCCCTGTCTTCCGATAGTTTAAAATTCAAAGGTTCACTGCCCGTTTTATCAGTATGACCAGAAATCTCGATTTTCATTGCTGCATTATCTTCCAGAATATTCAGAAGCCTGTCAAGTTCAGCAAATGAGCCTGTTGTAAGTATCGATTTCCCGGTTTCAAACAGTATATTATTGAGTACTACTTTTTTGCCAATTTTAACTTTGATAAGGGTGAAATCAAGTTTATAAACCTCTTCGGTATAGTTAGCAGGAATATTAACGCGTTTCATATCTGACAGGAATCCGCTTCCCCTGAGGTCGACCATATACGATTTCTTTTCAGGGAGTTTTATCCTGTAGCTGCCATCGACATCGGAACTCGCGGTTGTTCCGGCTACAAGGTCTGTAGAGAGATCTATCAGGTCTATTTTCGCCATCACAGGGGCACCGGTTTCAGAATCTTTAACTGTGCCTATCAGGTAAAATACCTTTTCGGCAGGAGGTTCGGGTACAACAACCGGTTGAACAACAGCCGGCTGAACAACCGGAGGCGGTGCCTGAACAATTTCTTTTATTACTACTACAGTATCTCTTACAATTATCGTATCCGGTTTTGGAGGAGCAACTTCCACAGCCACCGGAACAGCCACAGGAACAACAACCGGTTCAGGCGCAAGTTTCCATCCCTCAAAGATATCCAGACCGCCCATGCTTCCCGGGCGGTTAGATGTAAAATAAAATATTGAATCTGAATCGCCGGAAGGAATAAAGAAAAGCTCATCCCATGGGGTGTTTACCGGGTAACCGGCGTTTCTGGCTTTTGTCCAGTTTCCAGTCGAATCCTTTACACTAAAAAAGATATCAAATCCGCCTATTGAGCTATGACCTTTCGAACCGAACCAGAGTGTATCGCCTGTTGCCGAGAATCTGAGCGATTCTTCATCCCAGGGTGTATTGATATTTGGACCGGCATTGGAAGGCCGTGACCATTTCCGGTCATCCAGCTTCTTAATCATATAAATATCTCTGCCACCAAGCCCATCTTTCCTGTCACCGGAAACGAACCAGATTTCGTTTCCAGAAGGAGAAAATGTCATTGACGATTCTGATTTCCCGCTGTTAATATTAAAAGAAACAGATTCTGGTGTTCTCCATTCGCCTTTTTTTCTGACTGAGACTTTAATATTCCCATCGCTTTCATAACCTGTATAAATATAAAGCTCTTCGCCCGTATTATTTAAGTATAGAGGAGCCTCACAATAGCTTGTTGTAATGTTCTTTCCTGCCGAAACAGCAAAACCCCATATCCCGTTGACCAATGTGGAAAATAAAATATTCTCATCATATTTATCATCAGGATACAATTTGGAAGACTTTGATAATTCACGTCGTGACGCAAAATAGATTGTTTTCCTGTCGGCTGATAAGAGTTCAGAATACTCATCTGAATTCGAGTTTATATTTGATCCGATATTATGGATGCCAACTCTCAGTGTATCTTTTGTAACTTCAATTGCTGCACCGCACTCTTCAAGATATTTTTTTGCATTTACTATGTTTTCTTCAGGCTTTTTACCCTGAATATTCAGATAAGCATTGAGTTTTTCAATAGCTTCGATGTATCTCCCTGCATATTGAAGTGCCCGCCCGGTGAGAAGAAGAACATCTTCTGTAAGATCATCCCCTTCCTGTATCGCTTTCAGAAAAAATCCGGCAGCATCTTCCTTATTATCAGAAAAAAGAGCCGCAACTCCTGCTTTGTAGTTTAATTCACGATTTACTCCATTGTATGCTACAGCCTGGAGGTACTCATCATAAGCACTTCCATACCATATTCCCTGCTCAGAATAAAAATCATCTCCTGTTTTTACATGCTTCCATGCTTCCCTCAAACCGGTTTTATCGTTCTCAAATTCCTTTTTCTTAATGTCTATATCTGTCTGTGCGGTTAATAACTGCGGGACAAACAAAGAAAACATTACCAGAAACAGTATTTTGTTCTTCATAGCACCTGATTTTTCTCACTATAAAAATAACACTAATTTCCCTTTTACAAAATAGCTATCCTACAATGTCTGATAACCTGTTTTCAGGCAAAAAAAATATTACTATATTTGTTTAATTCTTTGCATTCTTATTTTTTTATTGTATTCAAATCAGGTACATATGGATTACAAATTCATTAATACTGAATATCTTGATTCGGTATCAGGTGGCGACAATGAAATAATCCGTGAGATTGTCGTAATGTTTGGTGAGCAGGTAATTGAAATACATAACCAGATGAAGAATCTTCTTGCGGAAAAGAATTACCCTCAACTTGGAATGCTTGCCCATAAAGCAAAATCGTCAGTTGCAATAATGGGAATGGAAAGCCTTGCATTAATGCTGAAGACATTTGAACTCCAGGCAAAAGAAGGATTGGAATCGGAGAAATATGAATCTTACATAAACAGATTTGCTTATGAAGGAGGTGAAGCTGTGAAGGAACTCAACGACCTGGTTATTCAAAGAAAAATTAAGATATAAATGATAAATATTGAGAAAAAAGACAAAATTGATATAATCACCTTCACTGTTGATAAGATAAATGCTCTTATTACCGATGAGATCAGGGATGAGATCAGCAGAGTATTCGAGACAGGTAATTCAAGGGTTATAATTGATCTTTCCGGAGTTCATTATATAGACAGTTCAGGCTTTGGATGTCTTCTCTCCATATTAAAAATTGCAAGAAATAATTATGGCATCCTGAAGTTTGTCAATCCTGAACCATCTGTTTTGCAGGTGCTTCACACTTTAAACCTGCATACAATATTCGATATCTACGATGATCTAGATGAATGTGTCAGATCGTTGAGATGAATGACCGGTAGCCTGATTATATCTTAACATCAGTTTACTTTCTCTTAATGAAACTTAAATATAGAGACTATGTCGAAGATCCTTTGGAAACCCGGAACAATGATCTATCCTTTGCCTGCGGTTATGGTAAGTTGCGGATCGGAACCTTCAGAATATAATATTTTAACAATATCATGGACCGGTACGATAAATACTGATCCGGCTATGTGCTATATTTCGGTGAGGCCTGGAAGACACTCTTATGGAATTATAAAGAAGAATGGAGAATTTGTAATAAATGTTACAACAAAATCTCTTGCATTTGCAACTGACTGGTGTGGAGTAAAATCAGGAAAAGATCACAGAAAGTTTGAAGAGATGGGTCTTACCCCTGTACCCGCGACAAAAGTTAATGCACCAATGATAAAAGAATCGCCTGTAAATATTGAATGCATTGTAAAAGAGATTAAAGAACTTGGTTCGCACCACATGTTTATTTCTGAAGTGGTAGCAATCAATGCCGACAAAAAATACATTGATGAGAAGAGTGGAGGTTTCAGGCTATGGGAGGCTGAACCCATTTGTTATTCCCATGGAAAATATTACGAGACAGGCAAGCTGATCGGGAAATTTGGATTTTCTGTTGAGAAGAAAAAAAATAAAAAAAAATAAAAAAAGATTTAATAGAATAAATCTCTCTAAAGGAATATACGAACCAACGAATAAATTTTATACCTTCAAATCGAAATAATAAGATTGCATTGTTATGAGTGAAAAGATACTGGAAACCCTGATGCAGTTGTTTGCGCTCATCGCCAAACCCCAAAGCAATGATAGCGAAAGGCGCGGCGTTGTTGAAGCTTTTCTTAAACGATTGCTTAACCAGGAATTGGTTAAAGAATATCTTGTAAAGTACGATGAAGCTTTTGATGAAGCCAGAAAAAAACTTGAAAGGCGTGGTGCTGAACGACGGGAAGGTGCAATCGCTATCAGGATCACTAAACTATGCAATGAGATCAACGAACAGGGGCAGTTAGCCCAGGATCAGAGAATAGTTGTTGTAATTCAGGCACTTGAATTCTGCAAATCAGGTGGACAGGAGGTCAGCCAGCTTGAGCTTGGTTTTATAAGCCTGCTTGCTGAAGGGTTGAATATTACCGGGGAAGAGTATAAATTCATTGAACAGTTTGTCCTTAACTCATTCAACAATATACCCGACCATCAGAATATGCTTCTGATAAACGGAGAACTGGAATCTGATCTGAAGGAAGCAAAACACGTTTATAAGGAGTTGCTTAAAGGGCAGATTTGGATCCTGTTTGTACCCTCTGTAAAAATGTACTTTACAAGGTATAAGGATGTGGGAGAACTTTCAATGAACGGACAGCTTCTCCAGGAGGATAAGGTATACCCGTTCAGCCAGGGTTCCTCAATTAAGGGTTACAAGATCAAACCGGTATATTACTGGGACGTAACAATGCAGTTCCTGAAGGAGGAGTTTAAATCGTCCAGGGTGGTTTATGAAGTGAATAATATTGAATACCGGTTCAAGAGCGGGAAGGTAGGTATTCATCACATGAGCTTCAGAGAAGAGTCGGGCAGAATGGTAGGTATAATGGGAGCCAGCGGGGCAGGTAAATCAACTCTTCTCAGTGTTCTTAACGGTACAAATGCACCATTCGACGGAGAAGTCCTTATAAACGGTGCGAGTATACATAAAGATAAAGAAGAGATTAAAGGTCTTATCGGATATGTTTCGCAGGATGATCTGCTGATAGAAGAACTGACTGTTTTTGAAAATCTCTATTTTAATGCAAAACTATGCTTTGATAATCTTACAGAAGAAGAGATTGTTGAAAGGGTCGACAGCACTTTAAAGAACCTTGGTCTGTACGAAATACGCGATATGAAGGTTGGCAGCCCCCTGAACAAGAAGATAAGTGGCGGGCAGAGAAAAAGACTAAATATTTCGCTTGAGCTGATCCGCGAACCGGCTATAATGTTTCTGGATGAGCCTACTTCAGGTCTTTCGTCACGCGACTCTGAGAATATACTCGACCTTCTTAAGGAACTGGCAAGAAAAGGGAAGCTGCTTTTTATTGTGATCCATCAGCCATCCTCCGATATCTTTAAAATGTTCGATAAGCTGATAATACTTGATACAGGAGGATACCTTATATATAATGGTAACCCCGTTGAGTCGATCGAATATTTCAAAAGAAAAATTGAACAGGCAAATTATAACGAAAGCGAATGTTATGTCTGTGGTAATGTGAATCCGGAACAGATATTCAACATAGTGGAAACTAGGGTCTTCACTGAAAACGGTCAGCCAACTGATATAAGACGTATCGCTCCGGCTGACTGGAGCAACCTTTATAAATCAGAAAAGAAGGAAGACGAACGTGAACCTGGAGGTGCTATTCCGGAGATCAATTTTAAAACTCCAAATAAATTAAAGCAGCTTATTGTATTTATTAAACGCGATATTTTATCTAAAGTTGCTGATACACAATATCTTCTTATCACATTACTAGAGGCTCCTGTGCTGGCTTTCGCACTTTCATTCCTGATAAGATATTTTGATGAAAGTGATACAAATGCGCATTATACGCTGTTTTCGAACAGTAATCTTCCCGTTTATATTTTCATGTCGGTTATCATAGCTATATTCATGGGACTCACTGTGAGCGCTGAAGAAATAATCAAAGACAGGAAGATATTAAAGAGGGAAGCATTTCTCAATCTGAGCTGGAACAGTTATCTCATGTCAAAAGTTTTTGTTCAGTTCAGCATTTCAGCAATTCAGGCATTAACCTTCGTAATTATCGGCAACAGTATTATCGGTATCAAAGGAATGTGGTTCGAGTACTGGCTAGTGCTCTTTACATGCTGGGCCGGTGCAAACATGCTTGGACTTGTCATTTCCGACAGTTTTAAGGCGGTAGTTACAATTTATATACTTATACCTTTCCTGGTAATACCCCAGATAATTCTCAGTGGGATAATGGTTAAGTTCGAAAAACTTAACCCGACTATCCCTATGACAAATCCTGTAACCATACCTTTTTATGGAGAGGCAATCACAGCCCGTTGGGGTTATGAAGCCCTGGCAGTGAAACAGTTTAAAGACAATAAGTACGAAAAGAATTTTTATATCTACGACAGAGCAATCAGTAAAGCCAAATTCAAGAAAGATTTCTGGTGTTCCGAACTGAAGGGGAACCTCGAAACAATAAAGGGTGAACTGGATAAAGGCATACGTAGTGATAATTTCACAACCAAACTCCTTCTGGTCAATAATGAAATTAAAAAAGAACTGGCACTGACTCCTTCAATTAAATTTGATTATGCCGGCAATCTTACACCTGAAAAAATTAATGCTGAGACTGTTACGGCTGCACAGAATTACCTGGAAACGATCCGTAAATATTATGTTGCACGGTCAAATGATGCCGCAAACAGAAAGGAGGCTCTGCTTACAAAACTTCAATCAGCAGACAGTAAAGAGTTTCTGAAACTGAGGGATGACTATTGCAACGAATCACTTGAAGAATTTGTAACAAATAAGAATGAGACCACAAAAACGATCGATTTCAATGGTGAAATAGTTCAGAAACTCGATCCAATTTATATGGATCCCCATAACAAATTTATCAAAGCTCACTTCTATGCTCCTGTAAAGCAGGTCTTTGGAAAGCCTGTCGATACTTATACAGTAAACGTGGTTGTCCTTTGGTTAATGACATTGTGTCTCTATTTAGTCCTCTATTTCAGGCTACTCAAGAAGATGCTTGATTCGGGAGAAGTAGTAATGGGTAAGAAATTCAAGGGATCAGATTAACCTGAAATAGTACAGAAATTCTTAAGATGGTTATAAATAAAAGAGGGACTTTTGCAAAAGCCCCTCTTTAGTTTTTGGAACAACCGATCTGAATACGATCAACTCAGGATTGAAATTTACTCAACTATTTCAATCATCTTAAATGGTACCCTGATGATTGATTCATAATCTTCACCGGCTTCCAGCATATCTTCATCATCCTCTTCATAGTACCAGTTTACTTCAACTTCATTTTTGGCTTTATGAATTGCCTCGAGCTTTTTGAATACATCAAGTATACATTTGGATGAACTTGTATTAAAATACTCCAGCCTGATATTCACCACAGTCTTGGTCAGAGGTGTCTCTTTATAACTATCGAGCCAGTCAACCAGCGGTTTGTAGAATTCAACTGAGTTTTCAGGAATTGAACGTCCTTTAATTTCAAATACACCTTCTGTTGCATCAAATTTTACAGTTGGAGTTTTTGGGGTTCCTTCGATAATGATCGGTTCCATTTTATTAAGTTTTAATGTTTATAAATTTATTCTCTTTCGTCAACCAGTATGTTAAGATAGAAGAAAGAGTATTTACTATTATATTCTTTAAAAGTATAATCAAGCTTATTGCCTGTTTTCCTAGCGATATCAACAAGCCCAAGTCCGCCTCCTCCTTTTGCTGATATTCTCTGATGATTCAAAATGAACTTATAAAGCTCTTTGATCTCTTCGTGACTTGACCTGTTTATCCTTTTGATCTTTTCTTCAAGTTTCTCCATATTATCTGCCTGGACAAAGTTCCCGGTTATAATTTTATAACCTGAGTCTACTTTCTGAACAATAAGCAAACCATACTTTTCTGAACTCTGGTCCGGGAAATCTTCCGGCACTCTGTCGACATGATGATAAAGATTCTGAAGGCTTTCAACAAGTACATTATATACCTTTTTCCTCAGCTTGGGCTGCTCATTCACTTCAACCATCTTGCTCTCAACCGTATCAAGAACATGGTTAATGACATCAGAATCGACATTACCCTTGTAAAAAAGGATAACATTATTTCTGTCCTGGTCCGTTAAGTAATTCTCTACATCAAAGCTCATGTAAGCTTTCTTTTTGATACGGTCTCTAATTCCGATAACAAATATAATAAAAATATGAAGTTACCAAATATAACTTGTTCACTTAGCAGTTTTTTATAAAATGTATTTTTTTTGATAAACATATATAATTACAGTGATTAACACCTGAATTATGATGATTTCAGATCATGTGTGATTTTTCTTGTGCCCTCATAAAGCTCATATCCTGCCAGAACGCACTCAAGTGCTCCATTGTAAAGTGTATGTTTTGAACTGGTTTTAAGACCAATATTCTTAAGGTATTCCCTGCCTGAAGTTATTATCCAGGCTTTATTTCCCGCACAATTATGTTTCAGAGAGGTTCCAATCATATTGTATAACTGGTCAATATCGTCAGGTTTCAATCTTTGACCGTAAGGTGGATTCATTAAAATATATCCATTTTTTTCAATCGGTTTAATATCCTTAAAATCGGCTATTTCAACTTTAATCTGATCAGCCAGGCCTGCTTTTTCAATATTTGCACGAGCCTGAATTACTGCAGTCTCTGAAATATCGCTGCCCGATATTATTACTCTTGATTTCCGTATCTGGCTCTCGCAATCATTTTTCAACCTCTTAAAAAGTTCATCATCATAACCTATCCATCTGCTGAATCCGAAAAACTGCCTGAATTTTCCGGGAGGAATATTACAGGCAAGTAATCCAGCCTCAATAGGTATTGTTCCTGAACCACACATCGGATCAGTAAGTGAACATGCACCATCCCATCCTGAGATCATTAATATTCCGGCTGCAAGCACTTCATTCAAAGGTGCTTCTCCCTGTTCTGCCCTATAACCTCTTTTGAACAATGGAATTACTGATGAATCAAGCGATATAGTAACATTTTCGTGACTGATATGTACATTAATCTGAATATCGGGATCGGCAGTGCTGACTGAAGGACGCTTTCCTGCTTTCTTCCTGAAATAATCCGCAACAGCATCTTTTACTACAAGTCCCGGAAATCCGGTATGATCAAATAGCTCCGAATTAACTACCGGGACAACTGAAAAAGTCTGATCAGCACTCATAAAGGCAGACCAGTCTATACGCATGGCATTTGTA
>Ga0209575_10000641_pt1 | contig 19073 bp, 12 predicted proteins | sample Medcelwee11metaG_FD_187172 | JGI IMG/M metagenome (GOLD analysis project Ga0209575, IMG submission 187172) | Freshwater pond sediment microbial communities from the University of Edinburgh, under environmental carbon perturbations - Medium... | ecosystem: Environmental > Aquatic > Freshwater >...
TTTTATCAGAAGCAGCAAGTTCTGCAAGCTCTCTTACACCTTTCAGCTCATTTCCGGTAGCGTTTTTATATCTGCTTATAAACCAACGTGTTGAAAAATAATCGTCAGCAATACCATCTTTATAAGAAATATGATAAACACAACCCAGTTTTGGTACTTCGGGGCCATCAACAACAGGAATTTTTCCGGCTATAAAAGCCGATCCAAAGCCAGTCCCCAATGTTATTGCAAGTGACCGGTTGACATTGACAGAACTTCCTGCCCATGCTTCTCCTACAGCAAATGATGAGGCATCATTCATAAACCTTATAAGAAAATTTTCAGGAACATCCAGACTGCTTGAAATTGCATCTGTAATATTGAACCCATACAGATTTTCATATTTTGTAACACCTTTTATATAAGAGATACCTTTTATATAATCAAACGGGCCAGGCATTGCGAACCCGATACCTTTGACTTTTTCGGCAGGAACTTTCGACATAGCTTCCAGCAGAGCTTCAGTCCATACCTGAATTATTACATTAGCTTTTGCCTGGTTGTTGACTTCTTTTCCAGTTACAGTTTCCCTGATTATCTTCCCAGAGATAAGATCAACAGCAGCACAGCTAATATGACTACCGCCAATATCAGTCCCGATTGCGAGATTTTGCTCCATAAATAAAAATAATATGATTCTTAAAAAAACACCAATAACAGGCTCTGAAAGTATTTATTTTTGTTGTCAATCCAAAATTTATTCAGATCATTATTGTAAAGGATATATTAAAAGTAATTTAAGATTAATCCTCATGAACATAGTTTTCCTAAAAAAATCACAAATTATAACGGACAAAACTATTTTACAAAAGAATAATTTCTAAGAGGAATCATAAAATTATCACTTAATGATTTTTCTCATACATAATCCGGAGAAATGGATGTAAATTTGATTGTCGCCTTTGAAAATATATTTCAACTAACCGATAAAATTATCAAAATGAGTTTGTTATTCTCCACTAAACTTTGTTTCGTTCAGAATTACAGTAATAAAAATTTTAAATAAATATTTTAATAAACCTCCCTTATGCCAAAAGTAACGAAAGAAGATGCGCTTCTCTATCACAGCAGGGGCCGTCATGGTAAAGTAGAAGTTATACCGACAAAACCTTATGGTACACAGTTTGATCTCAGTCTCGCCTATACTCCGGGAGTAGCTTACCCATGCCTCGAAATTGAAAAGAATCCCGAGGATGCCTATAATTATACAGCTAAAGGAAACCTTGTTGCTGTAATTTCTAACGGAACTGCAGTGCTTGGACTTGGTGACATTGGTGCAATGGCCGGGAAGCCGGTAATGGAGGGTAAAGGCCTGTTATTCAAGGTTTTTGCTGATGTTGATGTTTTCGATATAGAAGTTAATGAGAAAGACCCTGAAAAGCTGATTGATATCTGTGCAAAAATTTCTCCGACATTCGGAGGAATTAACCTGGAAGATATAAAGGCGCCGGAGTGTTTTGAAGTTGAAACAAGGTTAAAAGCCATGCTTGATATCCCGGTATTTCATGACGACCAGCATGGGACTGCAATTATTTCAGGAGCCGGACTCATTAATGCACTGGAAATAACCGGAAAAGAAATTGAAAAGGTAAAGTTGGTAGTATGTGGTGCCGGAGCTGCAGCTATTTCATGTTCAAGGCTTTATCTTTCGCTCGGCATCAGAAAAGAAAATATTGTGATGGTTGATTCTAAAGGTGTCGTAAATTCTAAAAGAAAGGACCTTAATAAATACAAACAGGAATTTGTCACTGACAGGAATATAGACACTCTTGCAGAAGCAGTTAAAGATGCTGATCTGTTCCTCGGGCTCTCTGCTGCCAATATGATGACTAAGGAGATGCTCGCCTCAATGGCAAAAAATCCTATTGTTTTTGCAATGGCAAATCCTAATCCTGAGATCTCATTTGAAGATGCAATGGCGACCCGAAACGACCTGATCTTTGCAACAGGCAGGTCAGATTACCCCAACCAGATCAACAATGTACTTGGATTCCCGTTCATTTTCCGCGGGGCCCTCGATGTCAGGGCTTCAACAATCAATGAAGAGATGAAACTTGCCGCATCAAAAGCCCTGGCATCGCTTGCAAAAGAACCCGTACCGGCATCAGTCCTGAAAGCATATAATATTGATAAACTCTCTTTTGGAAAAGATTATATAATCCCGAAACCGCTTGATCCAAGGCTTATTTCAAGGGTTGCTTCGGCAGTCGCTAAAGCGGCTATAGATTCAGGTGTCGCAAAATTCCCGATTACTGACTGGGAGGCATACAAAACAAGCCTCGACAGGAGATTGAGTGATCATATTAAGAAGATTGGGGAAATAAGCGGAGTATAAGTTAATGGCTCAGGCCGAAGGCACTGACCGACGAAGGAGTGTCAGTGGCACAGGACACAGGGCTCAGTGGCACAGGGCTCAGGGCACAGGGCTCAGGGCGCAGGGCTCAGGGCTCAGGGCAAATAACATTTAAAAACTCCATAAGAGCAACAAGGCCTCAGTTTCTGATTCAGAATATCTGAGTCTTCTGTTTACGTTCAGATTTTTGCCGTCCGACCTTCTTCTCGAACATTGAAACAATTATTTCAGCTGTTTCATCTATATTGAAAGCCTCGCGGTTGATAGTGGCATCGAAGAGATAATCGATATTAATTGATTTTTTATCCAGGAAAGTAGTAATCAGGTTATGCCTCTTCTCATCGGTGTCGACAACATACTCTTCGGCTGCTTCAATATCCATCTCTTTCTTCTGCATTACATTCTCCACCCGCCAGTAAAAGGGAGCAATAAGTCTGGCGTGCAACGAATCTTCAATATCGTGGGCAATTGAAACACCTCCTCTGCCTACAAGTACAATATAGCCCTCTTTACAGATCGAAAGTACAACATCTTTGATGGCTTTTTTCACCCGAAGGTCGCTAACAAAGCCTCCTGAAAATGCCATAATCATCTCCGACATATTTGAAAGTTCAATACCCTTGTAAAAATTTTCGACTCTCTGGGTATCTGTGTTCAGCTCTTTTGCAATATCATAGATAATATCTTTATCAATCCACCTCCATTTGGTCGTACCCGCTTTCCTGTTAAGATTATCCACAATATTAGAAGCCACCTGGCGTGCATCGCATCCTGTTTGTCTTGAAATTGTAATAACAGGACCATCTTCACCGGCCGGTTTATTTAGCACTGACTCTCTGTGCCGGCTGTCAAAATAATCAAAAAACTTATCCATTTTAACTATCTCCTTTCCTGTTTGTAAAACTAAAGAACCAGATGCGACAGGTTTTAATTCCTGTATTTTAACTACTTAACCCTCACTATTTCGGATGGGCTACTCATTAATCCCATAGCAATTCCAAGAAATTAAAGAGGTTAAAAATTACAAAAAAAAAATGAAAAATGAAAATTTATTTATAATTCATCTTGCTTGGCAATTTGTGGCAGTTTGCTTACCTTTACTTCGTGCAAAACAATTTCCCAAATAAAATAAAACTTTAAGTTATGAGCACTTCCATCTTTTCAAAGCCAGAAATCGTCTGGTTTATTATAGGTCTTGTCTTATTTCTTCTCGAGCTGGTAATACCTGGATTTGTGATCTTTTTCTTTGGAGTAGGCGCCTGGATTACTGCACTTCTGTGCCTTATTGCCGAACCCGGTATAAACCTGCAGGTTGTTGTATTCGCCCTGACATCAGTTCTATCACTATTAGTCTTCCGGAAAATGATCCAGAAGAGATTTTTTTATGTACGCGAAGACCGTTCAGATGCGGTAGAAGACGAATTTACAGGTAAAGAAGGTATTGCAGTTGACGATTTTGATTCCGATAAAAGAGGTAAAATTGATTTTAAAGGTACCACATGGAAGGCCGAATCAGGTTCAGAAATAAAAAAAGGACAACAAGTAATTATTATAGAAAAAGAGAATTTTAAATTAAAAGTTGAACCAAAAAAATAAAAAAAATGGTAGGATCAAGCATGACATTCATTCTGATAGGTGCAATATTCCTTTTATTTATCCTTATTGCATCAATGGTAAAAGTTGTTCCTCAGAGGACAGCTATAATCGTGGAAAGACTTGGAAAATACCGTGCTACATTCACAGCCGGTTTCCAGATACTTATTCCATTCTTCGATAAAGTACGTTACAGGCAAACCCTTAAGGAGCAGGCAATAGATGTTGCTCCTCAGATCTGTATTACCCGTGATAATATTGCTGTCGAGGTTGATGGTATTCTTTATCTGCAGGTTCTTGATGCTGAGAAAGCTTCATATGGGATCGACAATTACAGGTTTGCATCAATTCAGATTGCCCAAACCACTATGAGAAGTGTTATTGGGAAACTTGAACTCGATAAAACATTTGAGGAAAGGGAAACAATCAATGTTTCTATTGTTGATGCAGTTGACAAAGCAAGCGAACCATGGGGTGTTAAAGTAACCCGTTATGAAGTAAAAAATATTTCTCCTCCACAGAGCATAAGAGATGCAATGGAAAAGCAGATGAGAGCTGAAAGGGAGAAAAGAGCGGTGATTGCTGAATCTGAAGGAACCAGGCAGGCAAAAATTAATAATGCCGACGGTGATAAACAGGAGTTTATTCTGAAATCAGAAGGTGAAAAACAAAGACGTATTAATGAAGCTGCAGGTCGTGCTTCTGAAATTGAGCAGGTTGCTGTTGCAACAGCCAATGGATTAAGAGCAATCTCAAAAGCTATATCCGAAGAGAACGGACTTAATGCTGTAAACCTCCGGATAGCTGAACAATACCTGAATGCTTTTGCCAATCTTGCAAAAACCAACAATACAATGATATTACCGGCCAATTTATCTGATATAGCCGGAGTGGTTGCCACAGCAACTTCAGTATTTAACGAAACTAAAGACAAGAAGAAATAAGTACGACAATGTACTAACCTGTTTTTCCCCCTCTCTGCTTTTTACAGTGAGGGGGAATTTGTTTTATATACAGTGTGTTACAATTCACAATGCTCTGTTCTCAATATAATCTCATTCTGAAGATCTTCACCCAGATCATTGAAATAATCGCTGTAACCTGCCACCCTTACAATAAGATCGCGGTATAACTCCGGATGCTTCCGTGCCTCCTTCAGAGTTTCAGCATTAACTACATTGAACTGGATATGATGCCCTTCGAGTGTAAAATAACTCCTTATCAATGAAGTCAGATTGTTATAGCTCTCCTCATAATCAAAAAACTGAGGAGCAAACTTCTGGTTCAGAAGGGTTCCCCCGGTCCTCAGCTGATCAATCTTTGAAGCAGACTTGATAACCGATGTCGGGCCCAGTTTATCAACCCCCTGACTTGGAGAAATCCCCTCAGATAAGGGTTTACCTGCATTTCGTCCGTCAGCTGTTGCTCCAATAACGCTTCCAAAATAAACATGTACCGTGGTAGGAAGCATGTTAATACGGTGAACGCCTCCTCTTGAATCTGGTTTACCGTTAACTGCATCATAATAAATTTCAAAGACAGAAACTGCAGGCTGGTCGGCATAATCATCGTCATTACCAAATTTTGGAGTATCATAAACAAGATCGTGCTGAACCTGTTCAAATCCCTTGAAATCAGAATCCGTAGCTTCTGTGAGTTCGCTCCAGGAGAGGTTCTTTTTGTCGTAAATATTAAATTTTATTGATGTCAGGGTATCAGCTATCGAACCAAGGCCGACTCCCTGGATGTATGAAGTATTATACCTTGCTCCACCATTATTGTAGTCTTTACCATTTGAGATACAGTCCTCTACAAGAAGTGAAAGGAAAGGAGCAGGAAGCCAGCTTGCAAATATCTTAAATATAATATTATTGCCCGCAATCTTTATCCGGGCAAAGTATCTGACCTGTTCTTCAAATGCTGACATCAGTCCATCAAACGACTTATAATCGCAGGCATTGCCGGTCTTTAATCCCACCTGTGTCATCGATCTCTTGTCAAACCCATCATTAAGAGTCAGTTCCAGAATTTTGGGAAGGTTAAAATAACCTGTAAGCCAATAAGCTTCAGTACCGAATGCCCCGGTTTCGACACATCCTGAGGCTCCTCCGTTGCGCGCATCAACAATATCTTTTCCCTGCCGGAGAAGTTCCTGAATAATTGCTTCCGAATTAAAAATTGATGGCTGTCCGAATCCTGTCCGGATAATGTCGAGTGCCTTATGGACAAACCTGTCAGGATTTTTTCTGCTAATCTGGACCATCGAACCTGGCTGAAGAATCCGCATTTCCCTTATGACATCCAGAAGGATATACGACATTTCATTTACTGCATCAGTGCCGTCAGGTTTCACTCCGCCCAGATTAATAAGGCAAAAATCCGTATAAGTACTGCTTTCAGAGGCTGTCACACCAATTTTTGGCGGTGAAGGGTGGTTGTTGAATTTTATCCAGAAACATCCCAGGAGATCAAACAGATCAGATTGTTCCAGGGTTCCGGCTTCGATCTCTTTCATGTAAACTGGATAAAGATGCTGATCGAGCCTGCCTGGATTGAAAGAGTCCCAGGGATTAAGCTCACTTATTACACCAATATGAATGAACCAGTAATGCTGGAGCATTTCATGTATTGATTCAGGGGCATTGGCAGGCACTCTCCTGCAGATATATGCCATCTTTTCAAGCTCGGTTTTTCTAGATGGGTTAGCTTCAGTTTTTGCCAGTTCTTCAAGTTCAGATGCATAACGGTTCGCGTACATAATGATTGCATCGCATGCAATATCCATCGCATACAATTCCTCGTGCTTTTCATAAGCCAGAGGATCATGCAAATAATCAAGATTACTGATACTTTCAGAGATTTCTTCTTTCAGCTTCAAAAATCCGGTCCTGAACATTTTATAACCAAGAACAGTATGCCCGGGAGCTCTTTGCTCCTGGAATTCCGTGAAGACTCCAGCATTATATGCAATATGCCATTCTGGAGTCATCAGGTTCATAATCCTGTCACGGTTGCTTTTACCTTTCCAGTAAGGAATAATCTCTTCGAGGTAAATTCTCTTGACTTCACTATCGACACGAAAAGAGACTTTCTCCCTCGAATCAAGTATTTCAAGATCATGAAGCGAATGAAGATTAATTTCCGGGTAAGTTGGAGTCTCCTTTGGTGCAGGACCTCTTTCACCAACGATCAGTTCACCTTCACCTATATATAATATCTTTTTTCTCAGGAAATATTCAAAGGCTTTCGCCCTTTTTACAGGAGCTGAGAGACCCTGCGATTCATCACTCTTATAGAATCGTGTAATCAGTAACGCTCTTTCAGGTGAAAGCTTTTCTACAGCCTTAACGCTTTGTTCCCGCAATTTTCTTACTCTTTCAGAAATTATCATATAATATTCTTTTATCCCGGTATTGAAGTTTTGTGTTTATAAAACAGAGGTCATTATCCTCCGATATTGATTTTTATTCCTGTATCAGAAAAAAATTCTTTAAGTTCATTCATTCGCTGGGATGATGGCTGCTGAATATCATTCATCCTGTAAGGAATATTGAACCTTTTATATTTTGATATTCCGATTTTATGGTATGGAAGCAGATTTATCTTAACAAGGTTTTTTCCTGCAGATCTTATCAGAAATGCTTTAATTCTTTCCAGATGTTCAAAGTCATCATTAAATCCGGGGATTACCGGAAACCTGAACATAATATCTTTCCCGCTGTTAATTGTCAGATTAAAATTATTGATTATTAATGAGTTAGACACACCTGTATATAAGAAGTGTTTCGCATCGTCAAGGTGTTTAATATCGAACAGGAAAAGATCGGTAAATGGAATAATAGCTTTAAAAATATCAGGCGTTGCATATCCTGAGGTATCAACAGTGGTATGATATCCTGCCGATTTACAGGCTTTAAGCGCATCAAGCAGGAAATCTGGCTGCATAAGAGGTTCTCCTCCCGAGAATGTAACACCTCCTTTCGATTCGTTGATAAAGATCTTCTCTTTATCGAGAATTTCAAGTATATCACCGACATTGTAATATTTACCTGCCTCCCCGATCTTTCTGAACTCCCTGTCGCCTATCTTTTCAACCTCTTCAGCAATTTCAGGTTTCGGTGAAATTCCTTCCGGATTATGACACCACCAGCACGAGAGAGGACATCCCTTCATAAAGAATGTCACCCTGATGCCCGGACCATCATGGATAGAATATCGTTTAACGCTGAAAATCAAGCCTTTCATAAAGAAAGTTAAAAGGAAAAAGTAAGGAGTAAAAGGTGAGAAACATAGTGAAGAAACCCGGTTTCATCTGTAATAAAAGAAAAAGGGTTAAATCCTTAAATAAAAGGATTTTTTCCTGACTGTCAGGAATAGAACATCAGACAGCAGTAAAGACGGCGTCCGAGACGTTGCATCATAAATCTGTATTTGAGCTTTAAGAGCATGATTTTAAACCTAGTGCAAGATAAATAATTATTCCGTATTTTATTACAGGCAGACATGATAAATTACCCGTTGATCTGGGAACCTGAAGTTTTAACAAATGATTAACAAAACATTAACTGAAGAGGCTGCAACATTTTAATGAGACAAACGTCTTTAATGTAATCAAACAAGTCTCACCTATGGCCGTTCGGCCAATTCTACGATCAGGTTTATAGTTAATCACAGTAAGACATCGCCAGATGTCTTACTCTTTTAATTATTGTCCAATGAAATCAATTTTGTAAATTTCGACCTTATAATTCGTTAAATTAATTGATTATTTATGAAAAGAATTGCATTGGTACTTGCAGCTATGATAATCGGAATTACAGGTTGTAAAAAAGAAGTTAAAAGCGATAATCCGTTTTTCAATGAGTGGGATACCCCCTTTGGAGTACCTCCATTCGATCAGATAAAGGCATCTCATTATATGCCGGCATACCTGAAAGGATTTGAAGAACAACGTAATGAAATCAGAGCCATTATAAATAATCCGGATGGACCCACTTTTGAGAATACAATTAAAATGCTTGCCTACAGCGGAGAACTTTTGAGCAACGTGAGCAGAGTGTTCGGAGCACTTAATTCAGCAAACACTGACGATTCTCTTCAGGCTATAAGCAGGGAGATAGCTCCCATCGCCTCAAAAAACAGAGACGATATAAATCTTAACGACACTCTATTCCGGAGAGTCAGATCGGTTTATGAGAAAAAAGACGAACTTATGCTGACTGGTGAAGAAAAAAAGCTTCTTGAAGATACATATAAAGATTTTGTCAGAAGCGGAGCTGCTTTATCTCCAGAAGATAAGGTTAAACTTCGCAGTATAAATGAGGAGCTCTCTATACTGCAGGTTAAGTTTGGACAAAATCTGCTTGCAGAAACAAATGGCTTCAAGCTTGTTATCGACAAGAAGGAAGACTTGTCAGGGTTACCTGAAGGAGTTATCTCACAGGCAGCTTCGATGGCCAGATCATTGCAGATGGAGGGCAAATGGGTATTTACTCTCCAGGTACCAAGCATGACACCTTTCCTTCAGTATTCAGACCGCCGTGAGCTCAGGGAGAAACTCTTTACTGCCTACTTTATGAAAGGCGATAATGACAATCAATACGATAATAAGGCAATAATTGCAAGAATCGCCAACCTGAGGCTTGAAAGATCAAATCTGCTTGGTTATAATAGCTTTGCAGATTATGCTCTCGAAAGAAATATGGCTAAGACACCTGAAAAAGTATTTGAATTTCTTGGACAGGTTTGGGCTGCTGCAACACCGGTTGCCAGGGCAGAAGCTGCTGCACAACAAGAACTTATAAAAAAAGAGGGTGGTAATTTCAAACTTGAACCATGGGACTGGTGGTATTATTCAGAAAAGATCAAAAAAGAGAAATATGCTCTTGACGATGAGCTGACCAGACCTTATTTTAAGATCGATAATGTAATGGAAGGCATGTTTTATGTTGCCAACAGGTTGTACGGTCTCACCTTTACAAAGAGGACAGATATACCTAAATATCATCCCGATGTAAATACTTTTGAAGTGACCCGTGATGGTAAACACGCAGGGATACTGATGATAGACAATTATCCCCGTCCTTCAAAACGTGGTGGAGCTTGGTGCGGATCATTCAGGAGCCAGCGACGCGATATTAAGGGGAATATGATCTATCCTCTGGTTACCATGGTTACGAACTCGACACCTCCTGCTGCAGATAAACCATCACTTCTTACAGCCCTTGAAGCTGAGACGCTATTCCATGAATTCGGACATGCACTGCATGGATTGCTTTCCGACATCACATACCCCGGATCGTCAGTCCCACGCGATTTTGTTGAACTTCCTTCACAGATTATGGAGCATTGGGTACTGGAACCAGAAGTACTGAAAGTATATGCAAAACACTACCAGACAAATGAAATAATACCTGCAGAAATTGTTGAAAAACTTGACAAGGCAGGTAAGTTTAATACCGGATTTACAACTATCGAATACCTGGCAGCTTCACTTCTTGACATGGAATATCACTCTATAACGGCACCTGAGAACTTTGACATACGAGATTTTGAAAATAAAGCCATGGATAAATACGGTTTAATTACCGAGATCAAACCGAGATACAGATCAACATATTTCAATCATATCTGGGGAGGTGGCTATTCAGCTGGTTACTATAGTTATATCTGGTGCGAAATTCTTGATGCCGATGCGTTCCAGGCATTCAAAGAGACCGGAGATATTTTTAACAAGGAGGTAGCTACCAGGTTTGAAAAAGAGATACTATCGAAGGGCGGATCAAGAGATCCTCTGGAAATGTACATTGCATTCAGAGGAAAAGAACCAGGCATCGATGCACTTCTTGTAAACCGGGGACTTAAATAACCTGAAATGATGAGGACAGGATTATTAACATTCTCTTTCATTTTTATTTTTTTTCTTGACCAGATTGCATTCTGCAGTTCACCTGAAGCAGTAAAAGGGGTTATCGATATTCGTCAGATAAAAGATCCCCATAAGTTTGCGCTTAAGATGAACGGGGAATGGGAATTTTACTGGAACAGGATGCTCCGTCCTTACGATTTTATTAAAAATGATATTAAACCTGATTATTACGGAAGTGTTCCTGCCTACTGGACAGATTATCCGAAAGAGATAGCAAGGACAACAAAGGAGGGTTTCGCCACATACCGCGTAAAAGTTCTGCTTCCTCAGAAATTCAGGGAAGCACTTGGAATTGATCTTCCGGTTTTCGACTCATCATACGACATTTATATCAATGGAAAGTATTATGGAGGCAACGGAATTCCCGGGAAAACAGAAGAAGAAACCCAACCTGGATACAAGAGAAATTTTTACAGGGTTGATCCAAAATCGGATACCCTTGAAATTATAATCAATGTCTCAAATTTTTCTCATCGCCGAGGTGGTTTCTGGCTTCCTGTTACCCTGGGGACATTCAGCGAGGTACAAAGAACGCTTGCAAATAGCTGGGCCGGCGAATGGGCCACAATAAGTCTGCTTTTTGGATTCTCATTTTTCTTCCTCTTCTTTTTTATCATTTACCCTCGTGAAAAGGTAATGGGATTTTTTTCCATGGCAACAATCGGGCTTGCTTTGAGACCACTTTTTACTTCACACTTCCTGATAAACAATTTTTTTGATTTAGGATGGGTTTGGACTGTAAGGTTAGAGTACCTTGGGTTGTACCTTGTTATTGTAGGCTGGATCTGGTTTGTGCAGGTACTTTATCCATCAAAATTATTTAAGCTCTTTTCAGTAATTGTAACCACATTCTTTTCAGTTTCTTTCATTGTTACACTGATCTTTCCGGTTAAAATCTTCAGCTATACTACACTGGTTTTGTATCCTTCAATGCTGATACTGATGATTTATGCCCTGGCACACAGTTTCATCGGAATTCTGAAGAAACGATGGCTGGATCTTGTCTATTTTTCTGCATTCCTTTTACTTGTTGCCGGAGGATTACATGACATTCTGGTATCTCTCGGTAAATCAGTAAGTTCACATGGATATATCCTGACTTATGATGTTGTAGTTTTTGTTTTTATTCAGGCATCTCTTTTACTCTTTAAATGGGTTAAATCATACTATGATAAAGATAAACTGCAGAATGAACTGGAGTTTGTAAACAAAAATCTTGAGCACCTTGTAAGTCAGAGGACACAAGAGATAAAGACACGCAATGAAGAGATAGAGAGCCAGAACCGCATGATAGCATTGCAAAACAAACAACTATCGGACACAATACATCTCAAGAATAAGATTTTTTCAGTAATTGCTCACGACCTCAGGAGCCCGGTAGTGAATATCCTTTATATGCTCAACCTCCTGAAAGAGAAAGAGTACAAAGAAAAATATGATACTTTCGCGAATTCAAGTATCGAATACGCGCAAATGGTTATCTCATTGCTCGAGAACATGCTTGTATGGGGAAGAGACCAGGAGGATAGAATAAAATATTCACCGGAAAAAAGAAACCTGGCTGACATTATTCTGACTAATCTTTCGATATTTAAGGAGACTGCCGACAAGAAAGAGATATCAGTAAATTTCACACAGGTGGGAACCACCCTTGCATATTTTGATAAAGATCTGATGGATATAATTATCCGTAACCTACTGTCAAATGCTGTAAAATTCACTCCACGCGGAGGAAGAATAAGTATCCTGCTGAAGGACAAAACCAATGAAGAAGGAGGAATTCTCTTAAAGATCTGCGATAACGGAATAGGCATACCTGAGGCAAAACAGAAATACATTTTTACTTCAACAGAAATATCCAGCACTCCGGGTACTGAAAATGAAAAGGGGACCGGATTTGGTCTTAAGCTTTGTCATGAACTTGCACTGATCAATAAAAGTACCATTACTGTCGAAAGCAAAGAGGGAGAAGGTACCTGCTTCTCAATAATTCTGCCTTATTCTGCTCTTTAAAATCAGATATTAAACTGAACCTGCTTGGTCTCTTGTCAGGTCGGCCAGACCTTTTTTATCGAGTAACCGTATATTCTTTCCCCTGGCCTCTATAAAACCATCGGCCTCCATTTCACCCAGAGCACGCCCTACTGACGGCCTAGCAACACCGAAGTAATCAGCAAGGTTATTCTGAGTCATATCAAAGATTATTGACGATCTTTCATTTCCTGCCTTCCCAAGAATATACTGGGCCAGCTTGCTTTTTATAGTTTTAAAATTCAGAAATTTAATTTTTTCTGAAAGGAACTGGGACCGGTTGGATATCATATCCAGGAAATTCATGAGGAGTATATCATTTTTCATCATGAGATGAAGAAAATCAGATTTTTTTATAAAGAGTATTTCCGTTTCTGAAAGGGAGATCACATTAACAGGGAATCTGTTACTGTTACCAAACATAAATGCTGAGGCAAGAGCCCCCGGAGCCGGAATATCCTCAATTTTAATAACACGCCCGGCATAATCAACCATCTCTCCTTTTACACTGCCTTTAACAACAATCATAAGGTTTCTAACCTCTTCACCACTTTGTACGATCAGTGTTTTTGAATGGTACTTTTTTATCTGCCATGGAACCATATTAAGCATATCTTCAATCTCACTTATCTGAATTCCACGGAATACATGCGTCTTTAAAAGCACTGAATAATCCATACCTTTTTTATATAAAATTAGCATTTTGTAACAAATGTTACAATTTAATTAATAGTACTTCAGCATTTTTGTAACAGAAATTAATATTGTAAAAAAATGAAAAGAGATATCCTGAAAATAGATGAAGAACTCTGTAATGGCTGTGGCGAATGTGTTCCAAACTGCCATGAAGGCGCACTGCAGGTTATTGACGGAAAGGTGAGGCTGGTCAGCGAACTTATGTGTGACGGCCTGGGTGCCTGCATCGGACATTGTCCGGAAGGTGCGATTACAATAGAAACACGGGAAGCTGAACCTTACAATGAAGTAAAAGTAATGGAGAAAATGATACATAAGGGTAAAAATACAATTATTGCCCACCTGAAACATCTTAAGGATCATGGTGAGACTGGCTATTTGCAGGATGGCGTAAAGTATCTTAAGGAACATCATAACGAACTTGATTATAATCCGGAAGAAGTATTGACAATAGTCCATAACCATGGAAAGGCAGGAACTCCTGTTCCTGAAAAAATTATTAATGTTAGTCATTCCGGTCATCAGGGAGGAGGTTGCCCAGGATCCCGCTCCATGGTGATAGAAAAACCTGTATCTTCAGATCATCATGTTAATAACAGTGATCAGCCATCCGAATTAAGACAATGGCCTGTACAGATGCACCTTATTAATCCGAATGCATCATACTTTAAAGATTCAGATCTTCTTCTTGCAGCTGATTGTGTTGCATTTTCCATGGGTAATTTCCATAGCAGGTACCTGAAAGGAAAATCACTCGCTATAGCCTGCCCCAAGCTTGATCACGGAACTGAGATTTACATTGAGAAACTTACCGGCCTGATCAATATTGCCAGAGTGAACACAATTACAATTATGATGATGGAAGTGCCTTGCTGTGGTGGCTTACTGCAGATGGTAAGGGCAGCCCTGGCTAAAGCTGAACGTAAAGTTCCTGTAAAGATGATGATCGTAGGCATTTCAGGAGATATCATCAGGGAAGAGTGGATTTAAGGAGAGGCAAAAGGGCATAAAAGAAAAGAGGGCTGGTTAACCCTCTAAATATGGACATGTGAAAATAATTGCATCGTTTATCTATATTGCTTATCTTTAAGTTTCTACTTGTTTTTTCTGGTTATAGAATCTTAAAATTATCTGGATATGGGTAATGGATCTTCTAAATCTTCAAATCAGAAATTTCTCTTAGGTCTTGATATCGGTTCTGTTTCCCTGAATTGCATAATAATGGATATTGAATTCAATATCCTTGAGGATTATTACGATTATGTACATGGAAAACCTTTTAATGTACTCAGAGAGAGGCTTAAATCAGTACTTAATGATCACCCTGCCGAATCAATAGGATTTGTTGCAATAACCGGTACAGGAGGAAAGCTGGCGACTGAACTCATTGGAGGGACCTTTGTAAATGAGATAATAGCACAGGCAACTTCATCAGGAAAATTTTATCCTGATGCACGCTCTGTTATAGAAATCGGGGGTGAGGACTCAAAGCTGATAGTTCTGGAGAGAGACCCTGTAACAGGTAATTCGAGGCTGGTAGATTTTGAAATGAACAGCGTCTGTGCAGCCGGGACCGGCTCATTTCTCGATCAGCAGGCTCGTAGAATAGGTGTTCCAATAGAAAAGGAATTCGGGGAGATGTCATTAAAATCGGTAGATCCCCCAAGGATTGCAGGTCGTTGCAGCGTTTTCGCAAAGAGCGATATGATCCATCACCAGCAGATTGCCACTCCATTACATGATATTGTTGCAGGACTCTGTTTTGCTCTGGCACGTAATTTCAGGAGTAATGTTGCAAGAAGTAAGGAAATTAAAAAACCTGTTATATTTTCAGGAGGTGTTGCAGCAAACACAGGGATGATAAGAGCCTTCAGGGAGATCCTCGATTTAAAAGATGGAGAGCTGATAATCCCAGAACACCATGCATCTATGGGTGCTATTGGTGCAGTTATTTATGCCTTCCCAGAATACAAAACTGGTCTGAATCACTTCAAGGGGCTTGAAAAACTGGAAAAATACCTCTGCAATGATTCAACTTCATTTGTAAGTCTTCCAAAACTAAATGAATCAGAAGCTCTATATAATAAAGTAGTCCGTTTTAAAAAAGACGGGAACAGGAGAATTCCCGTTTTTCTTGGTGTTGATGTAGGCTCGCTGAGTACAAATGTGGTTTTGATCGATACTGACCATAATATTGTTTCAAGAAGGTATCTCCCGACTGCAGGAAAGCCTCTTGAAGCTATTCAGAAAGGAATTACAGAGATATTTGATGAGGTTGGAAATGAGGTGGAAGTGATTGGTGCAGGAACTACAGGTTCCGGACGCTACCTTACTGGTGATTTTATTGGAGCAGATACCATACAGAATGAGATAACCGCGCAGGCAACAGCAGCTATAGATTTTGATCCGACTGTTGATACAATCTTTGAAATCGGTGGACAGGATTCAAAGTATATAAGCATAGAACACGGCGTGGTTGTCGATTTTGAGATGAATAAGGTTTGTGCAGCCGGGACCGGATCATTTCTTGAAGAACAGGCTGAAAAGCTGAATATCAATATTATTGAAGAATTCGGAGCGCTGGCATTGAAATCAGAGAGCCCTGTTAAGCTCGGCGACAGGTGTACCGTTTTTATGGAATCTGACCTCAACTCTTTCATGCAGAAAGGTGCAAGGAATGATAACCTGGTTGGAGGTCTTGCATATTCTATCGTTTACAATTACCTCCAGAAAGTAGTTGCTGACAGAAAAGTAGGCAACAAAATATTTTTTCAGGGTGGTGTTACAAATAACAAAGCCGTTGTAGCTGCTTTCGAACAGGTGCTTGGAAAAAGAATCATCATTCCCCCGCATTTTGATGTTACAGGTGCCATAGGAGCTGCAATTCTTGCTAAAAGATCAATGAAACCAGGACAGAAAACTACATTTAAAGGTTTCGGCGTCAGAAATGTGACATACGATATCAGCAGGTTCGTTTGTCAGGGATGCACAAACCATTGTGAAATAAGAAAGGTAAAAATCGCAGGTGAAAAGAAATCTCTTTTTTATGGAGGGAGATGCGAGAAATATGAAACTGACGGCAGAAAAAAGAAAACGAATGAAATACCAAATCTTTTTCTGAAAAGGCTTGAAATGCTTACTGAAGGCTACGAAGAACCAAAGGAAATCAGAAATACAACCATTGGTATACCCAGGGCTCTAATGGTTTTTTACCAGCAATTCCCATTCTGGAGGTCATTTTTTGAAAGACTTGGCTTTACAGTAATAATATCAAAAGAGTCGGATAAAACACTTCTTAACCGTTCTATTGAAACTATAACAACTGAAATATGTCTGCCTGTAGAGATAATGCATGGACATGTTATTGACCTGATTGAGAAAAATGTCGATTATATATTCCTGCCATTTATAGTAAATTCAAAGTTCCGGGAAGGGAACAATACTTTTAACTGTAACTGCCCATGGATTCAGACTTATCCCTTTATGATAAAAGCAGCTCTGAAGGGTAAAATAGATGAATCAAAACTGTTGATACCAACTCTTCATTTCAGGTTCTTTGAAAGAGCCCTTGTGAAAGAGATGACAGCTTATTTTAATGAAAAATTCGGAATCAGTAAGAATGAGATCAGAGAAGCAATCTATTATGCCGATACAATACAGACCTCTTTTGAGAAACAATTAGTTGTCTTCGGAAAAGAAGTATTGAAAAACATCCCTGAAAATTGCCGCCCGGTTGTCCTCCTTGGAAGGCCATATAACAGTTCTGATCCAATGCTAAACCTTGGATTGATTGAAAAACTTATAAGTCAGAATGTTATGCCAATTCCGATTGATATGCTTGATATTTCGCCCTACAATATCTTTGTCAATTACAGGAATATGTACTGGCCTAATGGACAGAAGGTAATTGCTGCAGCCCAGCATGTAGCTAAGACGGATGGTCTGTATGCTGTTTATATCAGCAATTTCAGGTGTGGACCAGATTCATTTATCTGGCATTATGTGACCGAAGAACTTAAAGGAAAACCATTCTTGCATCTAGAAGTAGATGAACATTCAGCTGATGCGGGAATGATTACACGTATTGAGGCATTCCTTGATAGCCTCAGAGGATCAGAACAGAATGAAAAGAAAGAAGTTAATATTTTGAGGCCCAGAAAGGGTCCTGCATCGCCTCCAAAAGAGAGGGTGTTATATTTCCCATATATGAATGACGGTGCCTATATGCTCGCTGCCGCTGCAAGAAGTATTGGCGTCGCGTCAGAGGTTTTACCCAGGCAGACTGAAGAGGACCTTGCTATCGGACGAAAGTACACCTCATCAAAAGAGTGCTTTCCAATGATCTGTGTTACAGGAAGTTTTGTTAAAAAACTGACTGAACCTGGTGCAGATCCTTCAAAAATGAGCTTCTTCATGCCTGATCATAATGGACCATGCAGATTCGGACAATATAACCATTTTCACAGGATCCTTTTCGACAGGCTGGGCTACGAAAATGCTGAAATTATTACTCCGTCAAATGACACCTCTTATGAAGATGTCGCGGGTGAACATGGACAGAAATTCAGGATAAATGCCTGGAAAGGATTTCTGGTTGCTGATTATATCAGGAAGATATACAGGGAAACAAGGCCTTATGAAATAAATAAAGGCGAATCTGACAGATTATACCAAAACGCGATTAAAAGACTTGAAAACTGTATTGAAAAAGGTTCGAAAGGACTCCATAATGTACTTGCAGGTATTGCAAATGACTTCCTTGGGGTTAAAGTCGATAAAAGTGAAAGGAAACCTGTTGTTGCAATTATTGGAGAAATATTTATGCGCGATAATGCAGGATGTAACGGTAATATTGCAGACAGGCTTGAAGATCTTGGTGTTGAGGTTGTTATAGGGCCATTCTCAGAATGGATCTATTACTCAACTTACAGGTTCACACGCGACAGCAAATGGAAAAACGATATCAAAGGAGTCATCAAATCCAAAATTCAGGGTTTCGGGCAGGACGTGATTGCTGCTTCATTACTCAGGGGTATAAAAAAATATACTGATCACCAGAAGGATGTTTCACTTCATGAGATGCTCAAGCTCAGCAATACCTACGTAAATGAATTCTATGATGGCGATCCTCCAATTGCAATGGGAACTTCAGTGGCACTGGCAAAAAAAGGTGTCTCAGGTTTCGCCGCGATACTTCCTTTCACCTGTATGCCTGGTACTCTGATTGCCTCAGTCAGCGATTCATTCAGAAAAGACCATAATAACATCCCGTTCATAAATATTCCATATGATGGCCAGGATACTGTATCGCTTGATACAAGATTGCAGGCTTTTGTATTCCAGGTGAAAGAATACTCGGCAGCAGCAGCGCTATCAATGAAGCACGTCTGATATTTTCTTAAACAGAGATTCAACCTTTTGAACAGGATCTCC
>Ga0209575_10000642_pt1 | contig 19018 bp, 15 predicted proteins | sample Medcelwee11metaG_FD_187172 | JGI IMG/M metagenome (GOLD analysis project Ga0209575, IMG submission 187172) | Freshwater pond sediment microbial communities from the University of Edinburgh, under environmental carbon perturbations - Medium... | ecosystem: Environmental > Aquatic > Freshwater >...
ACTTCGTTATGCTCCGCCGAGGGCCCGTGCTGGGTATAGCAGTTTTTTTCAGGTTTCTCAGCGATTGATTCCACATCATTTACGTTTCCCTACGCCCGATGGTGGATATTGTTGGTTAACTACTATTAGACACCAACTGGTGCATAACTACCCGAACGGGCGTGGTGGATAACATTCCAGGTCATGCTCGCTCTCCCTGTCTAGACCGCGGGTTTCGCGGTCGTGATGACGGTTTCGGGAAGTTATACACCAATGTTTCCCGCGCCAGTATCCCTATACCTCGGCCGCGATGGCATCGGCAGGCACAACGCGTAGTTGGCCCGCGCAGCCGTTCGGCGATGGAGAGGGGAGTGTGCTTGGCCTGCCAGGGAGCAGGGCGCAACGGGCAGTGCCGTTTGCCGTGTCGAACCGGTGGGTGGCCGGAAAACGGTTGTCGGCGGGGTGGCTGTGCCTGTGAAGCGAGAACGCCGGAAAAACCCGGAGTTCCGAGGGCAGGAGAACGTCCGGTGCTGCGCGCTGTAGCCCGCAGCGACCGGGCTTGTTCGATGTTCAGGGGGCGATGGAGAACGCCTCGCGGAAACGCCGCAATGCCGTTTCCGGCTCTCCCGAGGCCCAGCCTTCAAGGCCGACGACTCCCTGGTAGCCCATCGCGTGCAGCGCCTGGGCGATGGCCGGATAGTTGATTTCGCCGGTCCCCGGCTCCCGGCGGCCCGGAACGTCCGCCACCTGGATTTCGCCGATGGCGGGGCCGGCCCGGCGGATCAGTTCGATCAGGTTCCCCTCGCCGATCTGCGCGTGGTAGAGGTCCAGGTTCATCTTGAGGTGGGGGCTGTCCACCGCCTCGACCAGCGCCAGCGTATCGGCGGCCCTGGCGAAGGGCACGCCGGGATGGTCGACTGCGGTATTCAGGTTTTCCAGCATGAAGACTTTGCCGGCGCTCTGCCCCAGCCGGGCCAGTTCGGCCAGCGTCTTATAGGCGGCCAGCCACATCCTGCCCGTGACCCGCTCGACGGGCCGGACCGGCAAGCCCTTGTCGTCGAGGCCGGTGCCGTGCAGGTTCAGGCAGGGGCAGCCGAGCCGTTCGGCGACGGCGAGCGATTCCTTCGCGCTGGCGAGCAGGGCGGCGATGCCCTCCGGCTCGGTCAGGTTCCCGGAGACGTAGCCGGTCATCGAGGTGAAGTCGGCGCCGGTGGCCGCCAGGGCGGCGATGTCCTTCCTGGTCCAGTCCCAGATCTCGACGCCGAAGCCCAGCTCGTGGATGCGCCTCACGCGTTCGACGAAGGGCCGGTCGAGGAAGAGCATTTCGGCGCTGACCGCCAGCTTGAAAGGCGATCCGTGGTGTCCGTGCATGGGAAGTTCTCCTGTTCGCAGGAAACGCGGCTGGTCGGCTTCAGCCGCCGTCGGGTGCTGCGGGGTGTGCCCGCAAGATGCGGAAATCCGGGAGAGTCCCGGATTTCCGGAGGGGTCGGCCGCGCGCCGGGGCTGGCGGCGGCCGGACTGCCCCGGGATTTCAGCGCTTGTTCGCCACCTGGAACTCGGCGACGTTGTCCGCGGTGATCAGCCGGTAGGGAATCAGCAGATGCTGATCGACCGGCTGCTTGGCGATCATCTTCAGCGCGGCGTCCAGCGAGCCTTCGGCCTGGCCCTTGGCGTCCTGGAATACCGAGACCGCCAGCAGGCCGCGCTTGACCGCCGCGATCCCGTCGGGGGTGCCGTCGGAGCCGCCGACCAGCACGTCCTTGCGGCCGGCCTGGCGCAGCGCCATGGCCGCGCCGATGCCCATCTCGTCGTTGTTGGAGAGGATGGCGTTCAACTGTTGGCCGGCCAGCAGCCAGTTGCTGGTCAGGTCCATGCCCTTGTCGCGCAGCCAGAGGCCGGTCTGTTCCTCGACGACGGTGATGCCCGGGTATTTGGCCAGCACTTCCTTGATGCCCTGGGTGCGGCCGCGGGTGGAGTTGTTGGCCAGATCGCCGAGGAGGATGCCGATCCGGCCCTTGCCGTCCATCCTGTCGGCCATGAACTGCATCTGCAGGCGCCCGGCCTCGATGTCGTCGGAGGTCACGGTCACCACGCCGGGCGGCAGCTTGGCATCGTCCGGCTTGCGGTTGATGTACACCAGCGGGATGCCGGCCTTGACCGCCGCCTCGGTGATGCTGCGGGTGGCGGCGGTATCCACCGGGTGCACGACGATGGCGTCCACCTTCTGGCTGATGAAGCTCTCCACCTGGCTGAGCTGTTTCACCACGTCGTTGCGCGAATCCTCGAACTGCAGTTGCACGCCGTCGGACTTGGCCTTGGCGGCCATGTGCTCGCGGACGTAGGTGAGGTAGTTGTCGTCGAACGACGCCATGACGGCACCGACTTTCAGCTCGGCGAGGGCGCCGGTGCTGGCGATCAGGGACAGGGCGGCCGCGGCCAGACGTTTCTTGATGTGCATCGAAGATCTCCACTTGTTGTTATTGTCGATTCGAAGCCGAACCATGCCGGCCTGCCCGGGGAGGGCAGGCGGCGGGTGTTGTCGTTGTCGCCGGGATCAGACCGGGGCGTAGAAGGCCGGGCGCTCGGGCAGCTCGATCGGCTCGACCTTGCCGCTGCGCTGGGCGGCCACGCAGGCGTCGGCGGTCACCGCCGCGGTGTAGCCGTCCCAGGCGGAGGGGCCGCCGACCCGGCCGGCATTGAGCGCGTCGATGAAGGCCTGCAGCTCGACGTCGTAGGCGGCGATGAAGCGGTCCTTCCAGTCGACCAGGATCTCGTTGGAGAGCTTGGCCTCGCTGCGCAACTGCACCGAGGACGGCTCCGGCAGGCGGGCGATGCCGGTTTCGCCGACCACCTCGCACTGGATGTCGTAGCCGTACTGGCAGTTGACGAAGACCTCCACGTCGATGCGGGTGCCCTTGGCGGTCTCCAGCAGGACGATCTGCGGGTCCTTGAGATGGGCCAGCGCCTTGGAGGTCTTGCGCGGGAAGATCACCTGGGCCGAGACGTAGTGGTCGTCGAGCAGCCAGCCCAGCACGTTGATCTCGTGGATCAGGGTGTCGGTGATCGCCATGTCGGTGGCGTAGGCCTGGCCCACGCGGGCATTGCGGTGCGCGGCGTGGATCATCAGCGGCTCGCCGATCCGGCCGCCGTCGATGGCCGCCTTGAGGGCGCGGTAGCCCTGGTCGTAGGGGCGCATGAAGCCGACCTGGACCAGGCGTTTGCCGAAGGCCATTTCCGCGTCGACGATGTTCTTGCAGCCCGCGGCGGTCACCGCCAGGGGTTTCTCGCAGAACACCGGCTTGCCGGCTCTGATCGCCGACAGCACGAACTCCTCGTGGCTGGGGCCCCAGGAGGTCACCAGGATCGCGTCCACGTTGGCGGCGTTGATCAGCGCGTGGGCGTCGGCATAGACCTCCGCCTCGATGCCCAGGTCGCTCACCACCTTCTTCGCCTGGTCCTGATTGATGTCGTTGACCGCGACCACCCGCGCGCCCGACAGCGCGAAGCTGCAGCGACGGATGTGGTCCTGGCCGATGGCGCCGGTGCCGATCACTCCGATGTTCAAGGTCATGATGCGTCTCTTCCTTTCATTGGCGTTGTGGTGGGGAAAGCCCTGCGCGGCGCGTCCCGCGCAGGTCGGGCGAATTCTCAGTAGTGCCGGGCCTTGGCGAGGTTCTCTTGAAGGACTCGCGCGACCGCCGCGATGCGCTCGCTCTTCGAGGCCTGGGCGCCGCCGACCCGCCACCAGGCGTGGTAGCCGTGGAGCATGGTCTTGGGCAGCACCTTGATGTCGATGAGGGTGGAGACGTTCTGCCGGCGGGCGTCTTCCAGCGCCGCGCGCAGCTCGTCGAGGGTCTTCACCCGGTAGGTCTTGCAGCCGTAGGCCGCGGCGCTCATGGCGAAGTTGACCGGCACGAAGCCGCCGTCGAGCTTGCCGGTCTCCGGGTTGCGGTAGCGGAACTCGGTGCCGAAGCTGCCCATGCCGTGGCCCATCTGCAGGTTGTTGATGCAGCCGAAGGCCATGTTGTCGAGCAGGACCACGTTGATCTTGCGGCGCTCCTGGAGGGAGGTGGCCAGCTCCGAGTGCAGCATCAGGTAGGAACCGTCGCCGACCAGGGTGTAGACCTCGCGATCAGGCTCGGCCAGCTTCACCCCGAGGGCGGCGTTGACCTCGTAGCCCATGCAGGAATAGCCGTATTCCATGTGGTAGGTGTCGGGTCCCTTGCTGCGCCAGGCGCGCTGCAGGTCGCCCGGCAGGCTGCCGGAGGCGCCGACGATGATGGCGTCGTCGGCCAGCGTTTCGTTGAGCACCCCGAGCACCTGGCTCTGGGTCAGGCTGGAGCCGGTCAGCTCGACGAACTCCTCCAGCACGCGGCGCGGCAGGGGATCGTCGACTTCCGGGACGAAGCCTTCGCCGCCGTATTCCACGGCATGGAGGCGGTCGATCTCCTCCTGCAGCCGGACCTTCGCCTGCGCCGGCGCCTCGCCCCACTGGGCCCGGTAGCCGCGGCGGGCGAGGGTTTCGCCGAGCGCTTCCAGGCCGACCCGGGCGTCGGCCACCAGTTGCACGGCATCCAGCTTGTAGGCGTCGAAGGCGCTGACGTTGAGGTTGAGAAAGGCCACCTCGGGGTTCTGGAACAGGCTCTTGGAGCCGCTGGTGAAGTCGGTGTAGCGGGTGCCGACGCCGATCACCAGGTCGGCCTCCTTGGCCAGCAGGTTGGCCGCCAGGCCGCCGGTCACGCCGATGCCGCCGAGGTTGAGCGGGTGGGCGGAGACGATGGCGCTCTTGCCGGCCTGGGTCTCGGCGAAGGGGATGGCGAAGCGCTCGGCGAAGCGTTGCAGGGCCTCGGCGGCGCCGGAGTATTTCACCCCGCCGCCGCAGATCAGCAGCGGCTTGCGCTTGCCCTTGAGCAGCGCCACGGCGTCGGCCAGCATGGCCTCGGTGGCCGGGCGGCGGTCGAGGCGGTGCACGCGCCTGGCGAAGAAGTAGTCCGGGTAGTCGTAGGCCTCGCCCTGCACGTCCTGCGGCAGCGCCAGGGTCACCGCGCCGGTTTCGGCCGGGTCGGTGAGCACGCGCATGGCGTTGATCGCCGCGCTCATCAGCTGCTCGGGGCGGCTGACGCGGTCCCAGTACTTGCTGACCGCCCTGAAGGCGTCGTTGGTGCTGATCGACAGGTCGTAGCTCTGCTCGATCTGCTGCAGCACCGGGTCGGGCTGGCGGCTGGCGTAGACGTCGCCCGGCAGCAGCAGCACGGGAATCCGGTTGGCGGTGGCGGTGGCGGCGGCGGTGATCATGTTCGCCGCGCCGGGGCCGACCGAGGAGGTGCAGGCGTAGATCTGCCGGCGGCGCTTCTGCTTGGCGAAGCCGATGGCGGCGTGGACCATGCCCTGCTCGTTGCGGCCCTGGTGGACGATCAGCTCGCCCGGGTCCTGCTCCAGCGCCTGCCCCAGGCCCAGCACGTTGCCGTGGCCGAAGATGGTGAAGACGCCCTTGACGAACTTGCTCTCGACGCCGTCGACGCTGACGTACTGGTTGTCGAGGAATTTCACCAGCGCCTGGGCCATGGTCAGTCGTGTCGTACTCATATATTTCCCCTTCAATTCATGTTCCATGCTCGGAAATCGGGCTCACGACCGGCGGTAGGGTGGGTAACGGCGCAGCCTTACCCACCGTCGCGGTGGTGGAAAACGCTGTGCGGTTTTCCACCCTACGGATTGGTGCTTTTTCGTTACGCCGCGCAGCCTTCGGCCTCGGCCACCCTGGCTTCCAGGTGGTGCATGCTGTCCTGCAGCGCCGGGCGGATCTCGGCCAGGGCGTGCACGCTCTCGGCGAAGGGCTCGAAGGAGAACGGACCGCGGTAGCCCAGCTCCAGCAGGCGGCGGATCTGTGCGGCGTTGCCGAGGAGGTCGGCCTCGCCGACCAGCACGCGGTGGCCGTCGCGGATCTCGGCCAGCGGTACCTGGCGGTCCTCGACCCCGGAGATGTGGACGATGCCGGTCAGCTCGGGGAAGAACTCCTGCTCGCCGGCCAGGTGGTGGTGGAAGGTGTCGTGGACCAGACGGAACACGTCGAGCCCGCCGATGCCCTTGATCGCCTCCACGGCGTCGTGCTTGCGGCGCAGCGCGCTGCTCTCGAAGCCCAGCGGCTCGACGAAGCCGAGCAGGCCGTGCTCGCGCAGGATCGGCGCCAGCGCGGTCAGCGCGGTGCGCAGAGCCCGGACCCGCTCGGCGCGGCCGCGCGAATCGGCCGGGTCGTTCAGCGGGCAGAGCACCAGCCCCTCGGCGCCGCAGTCGCGGGCATAGGCGGCGAGCTTGAGTGCCTGGGCACGGCGCGCGTCGTTCCACACGTCGAAGGGGTAGAGGGCGTTGATGCTCAGCACGCGGATGCCCTTCGCCCGGCACAGTTCGCGGACCCGTTCGGGCGGCGTGCCGTCCTCGATCTCGATGCCCGAAAGGTCGTTGCGCAGCTCGATGCTGTCGGCCTTCAGGGCAATCGCCAGGTCGAGGAACCCGGGCAGCGTCAGGTGGGGGGCGACGATGCGGTTGAGGGCGAAGGGGAGGGACGGGGTCATTGTTGTTCTCCGTAAGGCTACACGCAGGGGGTTGGGTTACTTCGCGGTCGGCATGCTGAACTCCGGACCCTTGGCGATGCTGTCCGGCCAGCGCTGCATGACGCTCTTGTAACGGGTGTAGAAACGGATGCCTTCCTCCCCATAGGCGTGGTGATCGCCGAACAGAGAACGCTTCCAGCCGCCGAAGGAATGCCAGGCCATGGGCACCGGAATCGGCACGTTGATGCCGACCATGCCGACCTTGATGGCGCGGGCGAAGGCGCGGGCGACGCCGCCGTCGCTGGTGAAGCAGGACACCCCGTTGCCGAACTCGTGGGCGTTGATCAGTGCCACGGCGGCAGCGAAGTCCGGCACGCGGACGATGCCGAGCACCGGGCCGAAGATCTCCTCCCGGTAAATGGTCATCTCGGTGTCGACCCCATCGAACAGGGTGGCGCCGACGAAGAAGCCGTTCTCCGCGCCCGGCACCTTGAGATCGCGGCCGTCGACGATCAGCTTGGCGCCTTCCTCGACGCCCCTGGCGATGTAGCCCTCGACCTTGGCCTTGTGCTGGGCGGTGACCAGCGGGCCCATGTCGGCCTCCGGGTCCACGCCGTTGCGGATGCGCAGGCGGTCGATGCGCGGCAGCAGCTTCTCGATCAGCGCATCGCCGGTGTCGCCCACCGCCACGGCGATGGAGATCGCCATGCAGCGCTCGCCGGCCGAGCCGTAGGCGGCGCCGATCAGCGCGTCGGCGGCCTGCTCGAGGTTGGCGTCGGGCATCACGATCATGTGGTTCTTGGCGCCGCCCAGGGCCTGCACGCGCTTACCGCGGCGGGTGCCCTCCTGGTAGATGTACTCGGCGATCGGCGTCGAACCGACGAAGGACACCGCTTCCACGTCGGGGTGCTGGAGCAGGGCATCGACCGCGTCCTTGTCGCCCTGCACGACGTTGAACACGCCGTCCGGCAGGCCGGCCTGCTTGAGCAGCTCGGCCATCAGCAGGCTGGCGGAAGGGTCGCGCTCGGAGGGCTTGAGGACGAAGGTGTTGCCGGTGGCCAGGGCCATCGGGATCATCCACAGCGGCACCATCACCGGGAAGTTGAACGGGGTGATGCCGGCGCAGACGCCCAGCGCCTGGCGCATGTTCCAGTTGTCGATGCCGCCGCCGATGTTGTCGGTGTAGGCGGTCTTCAGCAGGTGCGGCGCGCCGCAGGCGAACTCGACGATCTCGATGCCGCGGGTCACCTCGCCCATGGCGTCGGAGAGCACCTTGCCGTGCTCGGCGGTGATGAGCGCCGCCAGTTCCTTGTGGTGCCTGTCGAGCAGTTCCTTGAACTTGAACAGGATGCGCGAGCGCTGCAGCGCGGAGCGCTCGGACCAGGCCGGGAAGGCCGCCTTGGCGGCGGCGACGGCGGCGTCGACGGTCTGCCGGCTGGCCAGGGCGACGCGCGCGGTGACTTCGCCGAGAGCCGGATTGAACACCTCGCTCTGGCGCTCGCCGGCGTACTGGAGCTGGCCGTCGATGAAGTGGCCGATGAGATTTGCTTGAGTCATTTTCGATTCCTCCCTGCCGTCGGGAAGGCGGCAGCGTCGTTGGCGTCATTGGAGGGACCGGCGCCCTTGGCCCGGTCCCGCGTTCGGGGGATCAGGCCCGGCTGGAGCGCAGCACGGCGTTTTCTTCGTGGCTCACGGGTTGCCGCTTGAGCTTGGCCAGCATCAGCGCTTCCATCCTTTCCAGGGACACGCCGCGGGTTTCCGGGACGAAGCGGGCGACGAACCAGTAGCAGAACACGCAGCAGCCGGCGAACAGCCACATCGGGAAGGCGCCGTGGAACAGCTCCATCAGCAGCGGATGCTCGTTGAGCATCGGGAAGCTCTGGCTGACCAGGAAGTTGGCGATCCACATGCTGCACACCGCCACGCTCATGCCCATCGAGCGCATGTGGTTGGGGAAGATCTCGGAGATCAGCACCCAGGTGCCGACGCCCCAGGACAGTGCGTAGAACACCATGAACAGCAGCATGCCGAACAACGCCAGGTAGCCGGTCTGCTGGGCGTAGAGGGCGTAGGAGGTGAGCAGCAGGCTGGCGATGATGCCGACGGTGCCGACGCGCATCAGCGGCAGGCGGCCGACGCGGTCGATCAGCCAGGCGCCGATGACGGTGCCGACCAGTTGCATGACCCCGATCCAGATGGTCTGGAACAGCGCCGACTCGGTGCTGCCGGTGACGGTCTTCAGCACCATCGGCGCGTAGTACATCATCACGTTGACCCCGGTGACCTGCTGCAGCATGGCGAGCATGCAGCCGACGAAGAGGATCAGCGCCAGTCCGGCTTCGCGCACGCTCAGCTTCTGCGTCCAGCCCTGGCGATCGAGGCGCAGGGACTCCTTGATTTCCGCGAGCAGGTGGTGGGCATGCGCGTCGTTGGAGATGCGCGCCAGGGTCTTCAGCGCCTGATCGTCCTGGCCGGCCATGGCCTGCCAGCGCGGCGATTCGGGGATGGTGAAGACGAACAGGCAGAACAGCAGGCAGGGGATCACCTCGGAGCCGAGCATCCAGCGCCAGCCGTACTCGACCAGCCAGGCGTCGGTCGCCCCCTTGGCGATCAGGTAGTTCACGTAGAACACCACCACCTGGCCGCCGACGATCGCGAAGGACTGCATGCCGAGCGCCTGGCCGCGGATGTTCTTCGGCGACACCTCGGACATGTACATCGGCGATACCGTCGAGGCGATGCCCACGGCCAGGCCGCCGATGATCCGGTAGATCACGAACCAGACGAAGCTGTCCACCACCGCGGCGCCGATGGCGGAGACGGTGAAGAGTAGCGCCGACAGCACCAGGGCCTTCTTGCGCCCGAGATGGCCGGCGACCCAGCCGGCGCCCAGGGCGCCGACGATGCAGCCGACCACCACGTTGGAGACGGCCCAGCCGGTTTCCGCCGGGGAGAGGGAGAAATATTTCTGCAGGGGTTCCACGGCGCCGGAGATCACTGCGGTGTCGTAACCGAAGAGCAGGCCGCCGAGGGCGGCCACGGCGCAGATCCGCAGCACGTAGTAGAGATCGTGCTGCTGGGGTGCAACGGTCTTGTCGTTCATGTCGCGTGCTCTGGTTGTTGTTCTTGGGTCCAGAAGTCAGCTACAGCGAAGGTCGCTTCCGTTCGGTTGGCGGCTTTCCTAGAGCTTGAGCAGCCACTCGTGGGCCGGGTCGTTGTGGAACTTCCAGGCGCGCGTCGGGCCGGCCATCACGTTCAGGTAATAGGACGTGTAGCCGTAGGGCACGCAGACCGGGTGGTAGCCGCGGGGCACCAGCACCACGTCGTGGTTCTCCACCGCCATGGCCTGGTCGAGACCGCGGTCGTCGGTGTAGACGCGCTGGAAGACGAAGCCCTGCGCCGGGTTCAGGCGGTGGTAGTAGGACTCCTCGAGGAAGCTCTGCGCCGGCAGGTCGTCGGTGTCGTGGCGGTGCGGCGGGTAGCTGGAGGTGTGCCCCGAGGGGGTGATCACCTCGACCACCAGCAGCGAATGGGCCTCGGCGGTGTCCGGGAGGATGTCGCAGACGTAGCGGGTGTTCGCTCCCTTGCCGCGGGTGGATCGATTCATCTGCGCGGGTTCGATCAGCCGCGGCGCCAGTGTCTCGTCCGGGTTGCCGGGCGCCCGGCAGACGGCGATCTCGGCCGTGCCGTGGGCGCACACCAGCGCTTCGCTGTGCGGCGGCAGGTAGACGGCGTAGGGCGACTTGTCCTCGAAGACGCTCTGCCGCTCGCCGATGTTCTCCCAGGCGAAGGAGCCTTTCTTCGGGTGGTTGGCAGTGACGGTGGCCTTGCCGCTGAGCAGCACGAGGCACAGCTCCTGGTCGCCGCCCTTGACCGACAGCTCCTCGCCGTCGGCCAGGCGGTGGGCGGCAAAGCCCACGTAGTCGAGCGCACCCTCGGGCACCTGGACCAGCGTGCGCTGGCCGGCCGAGCCTTTGACGAGCAGATCCGGAGTATTGCTTCTGTCCACGGTGTTCCTCCTTCAGGCGCTGGCGTGTTGGGGAGCGAGGCGGGCGAGCAGGCTGTTCAGCGTCTCGAAGCCCTTCTTGGCGTAGGCGTAGCTGGGCGCCACGGCCGGGTCCTGCTCGGCCTCGACCACCAGCCAGCCGCGGTAGCCGGCGGTCAGCAGGGTGGCGAGGATGGCCTCGAAGTCGATGTCGCCGTCGCCGGGCACGGTGAAGGTGCCGTTGACGATGCACTCCGGGAAGCTCCACTGCTCGTTGCGCGAGAGCTTGACCACGCCCGCGCGCACGTCCTTGCAGTGCACGTGGCAGACCCGCGCCAGGTGCTTCCTGAGCACGGCGAGCGGATCGCCGCCGCCCAGGTAGCAGTGGCCGGCGTCGAACAGCAGGCCGACTTCCTCGCCGGTCGCCGCCATCGCCCGGTCGATGTCCTCCGGGGCCTGCACGTAGGCGCCCATGTGGTGGTGATAGGCCAGGCGCAGGCCCTGGGACTGGGTGAAGCGGGCCAGTTGGGTGAGCTTGTCGCCGTAGCTCTTCCAGGCCTCGTCGGTATAGAAGCGCGGGCGCTCGCCGAGGGCGATGCGCCGGCCCTGGATCGAGCCGGCGACCTCGCCGTAGACCAGCACCTTGGCGCCGTTCTCGGCGAGCAGCCGGCAGTGCGGGGCGATGGCCTCGATTTCCTCTTCCACGGAGCGGTGGGCGAGCAGGCTCGAATACCAGCCGGAGACCAGCTCCAGGCCGTATTCGGCGAGCACCGCGCGCACGCCTTCGGGGGTCTTGGGAAACTTGCCGTTGAGTTCGAAGCCCTGGTAGCCGATCGCCTTGCCCTCGGACAGGGCAGTGCTCAGCGGGGTTTCGCCGCCCAGCGAGGGCAGGTCGTCGTTGCTCCAGGAGATCGGGTTGATGCCGATCTTGACCGGTGAATTCGTCATGTCGTTCGCACCTGATTGTCGTTGTTCGGTTGAGCGAAGGTCCGGGTAGTGTCAGGCCTGCTGACGCGCCTCGCGCCAGGACTTGATCAGGAACTCGAAGGTGGCCTGCACCCGCTCGATCAGGGTCTCGTCGTCGATCTCGCCGGCCAGCCAGGCCCGGCTGGGTTCCTGGAAGATCGTCCGGCCGACCGCGAAGCCCCGGCAGACCTGGCTGGCGCCGGCCTGGCGGAAGCCTTCGGCGAGCGCTTCGACCGGCGCGTTGAGGCCGAGCAGGACCACGCCGTGGCAGTAGGGGTCGCGCTCGGTGATCAGCGCGTCGAGCTTTTGGTACACCGCGGCCGGCTGCGGCTCGATCTTCCACCAGTCCGGCTGGATGCCGATGTTGTAGAGCCGCTTGATCGCCCGGTAGAGCACGTCCGGATGCTCGGAGGGGTGGTTCTTCGGCGGGATCACCTCGAGCAGCAGCTCGTGGCCGCTGGCCTGGGCCGCCTCGTAGAGGCCCTTGAGCTGGGCTTCCTGTTCCAGACGCAGCAGCGGCTCGTCGTCCGGGTGGAACTGCACCAGGCACTTGATGATGTGCTCGCGCGGCCACTGCAGCAGGTTGCTGCCGACCGAGCGGCCGTGCTCGAAGGCCAGCGGCCGCGAGCCCTGCAGCTCGACCGGGCGGCCGATCCACCAGCCGCGGCCGGTGGCGCTGTTGAGGGCGTCCTGGCCGAAGCGCTGGTCGGCCAAGAGGCCCACGTCGCCCTCGATGCCCTGGCGGGCGAGGTCGGCCTCGACGCGCTCGATGGCGGTGACGAACAGCTGCTTGAGCTGGGGAATCGCCTTGATATCGCGTCCGACCTGCTGGGCCAGCTCGACCAGCTGGCCGCGGTGGTCGAAGGCGAAGATGAACAGCGGCTTCCAGGTCTTGCGCGGCACGCTGACCCGGTGCAGGCGGTTGAGCTGCGGATCGAGATCCGGGCGGGTGATGGGTTCCGGGCTGTTGAGGATGTAGTCGAGTTCGGCCGGGGTCGGCATCGCCGGGGCGCAGGCGTGGCGGGACACCACCAGACCGCCGCAGGCGTTGGCCAGGCGGCAGCAGCGCTCGTCGTCGCCGCCGGTCAGCCAGCCGCGCAGGAAACCGGACATGAAGGCGTCGCCGGCGCCCAGCACGTTCATCACCTCGACGCGGATGCCCTTATGGATGTTGCCGTCCTCCAGGCGTGCGGGAATCGCGCCGTGGATGACCGTGCAGCCCTGGGCGCCGAGCTTGACCACCAGGGTCGCGGCGGTCACCTCGCGCACCTTGCGCAGGGCGGTGAGCAGGTCCTCTGAGCCGCCGGCGATGAGGAATTCCTCCTCGGTGCCGACCACCAGGTCGAAGCGCGGCAGGATGCGCTGCACGTGCTCGCTGACCTTGGCGTTGGCGATGAAGCGGGTCTCGCCGTCGGCCTTGCCGGTCAGGCCCCAGAGCACCGGGCGGTAGTCGATGTCCAGCACGCGCTTGACGTTGTGCTTCTCGGCGTAGTCGAGCGCCTTGCTGCTGGCTTTGTAGACGCCGTCGGTGGAGAAGTGGGTGCCGGTGATCAGCAGCGCCTTGCTCGAGGCGATGAAGGCCTCGTCGATGTCCTCCTCGCGCAGCGCCATGTCGGCGCAGTTCTCGCGGTAGAAGATCAGCGGGAAGGTGTCGCGGTCCTTGATGCCCAGCAGGACCATGGCGGTCAGCCGCTCCGGGTCGACCTTGATCGCCCGGGTGTCGCAGCCTTCGCGTTGCAGCGATTCGACCAGGAAGCGGCCCATGTGGTCGTCGCCCACGCGGGTCAGCATGGCGGACTTCAGGCCCAGGCGGGCGGTGCCGAAGGCGATGTTGGCGGACGAGCCACCCAGGTACTTGGCGAAGCTGCTGACATCCTCGAGCCGTGCGCCGATCTGCTGGGCGTACAGGTCGACGCCGAGCCGCCCCAGACATATGACGTCCAGCTGACGTCCGCTTGCGAAAGTGATTTCGCCCATGCTGCCTCCTCTTGTGTGTTCTTGTCGGCCTGCGTTTTACGCACCCGAATGTGGTGACTGATGCGATGGGCCGAGAGTAGAACGGGCGGCGCCGCTAAATCAACATTTTTTCCATAATTTTATTTTTTAGAATGAATTTTCCATTCGCTGAGGTATCCTGTCCGCACGGCCGGCAGGCTGGCCGTGCTCCCGCAGGGTGGGCGAGGAGGGGGAAACGAGGGGGAGAGGGGCTTCATTCTGCCGCGGCGGCCGCCATCGGGCCGCCGCCGGCCACAGGATTCACGACAAGAGGTAACGAGCGCATGTCCAGTTCCGAATCATCCGCCAGTTCCGGCGAAGCGCTGCCGGAGGCGCCGGCCAGCGTGGAGCGCCTGCAGCAATTGATCGGCGCGGAGTACGAGGGTCTGCCGCGCCAGCTCAAGCGCATCGCCAACTACATGAGCCAGCAGAGCGGCCGGGTGATGGTCGACCGGGTCAGCGACATCGCCCAGCAGTGCGAGGTGCACCCCTCGGCCATCGTGCGCTTTTCCCAGCGTTTCGGCTTCAAGGGCTTCAGCGAGATGCAGGCGCTGTTCCGCGAGGCCTACACCGACAAGGCCACGCCGGTGCAGAACTACCAGCAGCGCATCCGCCGGATGATCGCCAACCGCTCGCACAAGGCCTCCAGCAGCGAGCTGGCGCGCGAGTGCATCAACGTCAGCCGCTCGGGCCTCGACCGGCTGGCCCAGGAACTCGACGAAACCGAGTTCGGCAAGGCCGTGGACCTGCTGGCCGAGGCCGACAACATCTATGTGATCGGCGTGCGCCGTTCCTTCTCGGTGGCCCACTACCTGGTCTACAGCCTGCGGCACACCAACAAGCGCATCCACCTGGTTTCCGGCCTGGGCGGCGGCTACCGCGAGCAGATGCGCAGCGTGCGCGAAGGCGATCTGGTCGTCGCCATCAGCTTCAGTCCCTACGGCAAGGAAACCCGGCACTGCGTGCGCATCGCCCGGCAGCACAAGGCCAGGACGCTGGTCATCACCGACAGCCAGCTGGCGCCGCTGGCCAGACAGGCGAGCGCCCTGCTGCTGGTGAACGAGGGCAGCACCTTCGCCTTCCGCTCGCTCAGCTCCACCCTGAGCCTGTGCCAGGCGCTGTTCATCGCCGTGGCCTACCGCCTGGAGATCTCGGTCGAGGAAATCGGCGCGCCGGGCAGCTTCGAGGACGGCGAGTCCGACGACGACCTCGACTAGGCTGCCATTCCAGCCTCCTGCCTTATCGGCCTGGCTGCTTCGTCATGACTGCGGTCGTAAACCGTAACGTCAGCCGTCTCGACCGGCGCTCGAACAGCGGGCGGTCGTATGCGGAGTTGGGGGAGGGCAATGAAGGTTTCTTGGGGTTGCTTGGCACCATGTTGCGTCTATAGATGCAAATTTGCTAGATTTTAATCTATAGATCGTGATTGAGGTGCCGGCGATGACCGTAGCTATCCAAGCTCAGGACTTTTCGAAAAGCCAATGCGTGGTCGGCCTGCGCGCAGCGCTGAACATCCTGGACAAGTGGAAGGCCTCCTGCGAGCAGGCCTGCCGAATCTTGCGCATTTCGCGCAGCACCTACACCCGCGCCAGGCAACGCGATTCGGAGTGGGCGGTAAGCCTGGACTCCGATCAGATGCAGCGCATCAGCATCGTGCTGAATATCCACGCGGCGCTTCGCCTCGTGTTCGACAACCCCGAAAATGTCTATGGCTTCCCCTCGATGGAGAACCGCAACGAGTTCTTCAACGGGCGCGCGCCGCTCGACGTCATGGCCCAAGGCGACATGATCTCGCTGTACGAGACGTTCCGGCGGATCGATACGCTGCGGGGTGCCCAGTGGTAATGCTAAGCAGCCTTGCCGTCCTGGACGGCGAGAGTCTGCAGGCCTACCGCCTGGTCAACTCCAAGTTTCCGCCCATTGCCTTGTTCGATGACGTTGCTGACGAAGCCGACTTCGAAGCGCTCTATCGGCTTCAGGCCATGACGAATCCACGGTTGCAGAACGAAATTGGCCGGCTGGAGCTGATCCCTCGTGGCGAGATTCCGTTCGGCATTCCCGGATGCTCGTACGCAACGGCGCCCTTTACCCATGTGAACCCGGCCGGCTCGCGCTTTAGCAATGGCAGCTTCGGCGTGCTGTACCTGGCCGATAGGATGGACACGGCGATTGCCGAGGTGCGCCATCACCAGGAGCGCTACTGGTCGAACGTGCAGGGCCTCAATTACGAGCGCTTTGTCTTCAGAGGACTGACCTGCAGCTTCACCGATGCCGGGATGAGGGACGCTACAGGGGTGCCGCTGTCGGACCCCATATATGCCCCCGACGATTACAGCCACTCTCATCGATTGGGAAGCGAAGCGAAGCGAGAGGCATGCCCGGGCCTGCGTTACAACTCGGTCCGTTACTCAGGCCGCGTCTGTTGGGCGCTGATGACACCGCGGCCCGTTACCTCGATCGTCCAGACCGCTCATTACGAGATGATCTGGAACAGCCGAATTATCAGTGTCAATCAGGTTACAACACCGGATAGCCGATAGGGCGTAAAAACAGCTTGTAGTGGGTGGCAGAGAGCGGCCAAAAGCAGCCATTGGATAGCAGGCGGGAGATACCGATGGTAAATAAATCTGTCCCCTTTCCCTACGCCTTCAGGATCACCGGCGGGCTGGTGGTCTTTCTGGTCGGCTTCCACATGCTGCAGGGCAACCCGTCGAGCGTTCAGCATCCGAGGGAAGCGGAACGGCACAAGTCCCCGGCGGAGGCGCTCGGCATGGCGGTCTCGCCGCTGGCGATGCCGATCCTCGCCGGCCCCGGCACCCTCACGACGGCGATGAACTTCGCCGCGGGCGGCCTCGCCGAGCTGCTGGTGACCATCGCGATGTTCGCCGTGCTCTGCGTCATCACCTACCTGCTGTTCATCTTCGGCCAGTGGCTCGTCGCGCGCTGCGGCGCCAGCCTGCTGGGCGTGATCACCCGGATGATGGGCCTGATCCTCGCCGCCATCGGTACCCAGATGGTGATCCAGGGCGTGCGGGGCGCCTTCGGGCTGGGTGGATAGTCCCGCGCTACGACGGACGCCACCGGCCGCCGGGCCGGTCGAAGCGGTGATGGCTTTTCGATACCATTGATGCCCGCATGAGTGGTCGGGAGCCGCCAGGCACATTCCCGTCTTTCGATTCGCCCTGTGCCCGCCCGGCACGCCAAGGAATAAGGCAGTACCCCCATGGCCCAGTTTTTCCCCGCGCGTTCCGCCTGCCGCTTCGACACCCCCGGCGAGCGCCGCCTCGCCGAGCGTCTGGAGAAAAAGCTCGAAGACGACTACCTGTGCTGGTTTAACGTCCCGGTCGGTCCCAAGGCGCTGCAGCCGGACTTCGTCGTTCTGCACCCGCGGCGCGGCGTGCTGGTGCTGGAGGTCAAGGACTGGAAGCTGGAGACCATCCAGAGCATGGATCGCGGCAAGGCGCAGATCCTCGACGGCGGCCGGCTCAAGTCGGTGGCCAACCCGATGACGCAGGCGCGAGTCTACGCCCTGGAAGTGGCGGTGACCCTGCAGAAGGACCCGGCGCTGAAGCAGGCGGCGGACTCGCCCCATGCCGGCAAGCTGGCCATGCCCTACGGCTGGGGCGTGGTGCTGGCGGGGATCACCCGCAAGCAGTTCGAGGCGACCGAGCTGGCCGAGGTGCTCGACCCGCAGCGGGTGATCTGCCAGGACGAGATGGGCGAGACGGTGGAGCCCGAGGTCTTTCAGCTGCGGCTGTGGGAGATGTTCCACCAGGTCTTCCCCTGCCGACTGTCGTCGGCGCAGATCGACCGGGTGCGTTACCACCTCTACCCGGAGGTACGGGTCAACACCCGGCCTGGGCAGTTCGGCCTGTTCGCCGAGGAGGACGCGCCGCTGCCCTCGCTGATCAAGGTGATGGACCTGCAGCAGGAGCAACTGGCGCGCTCGCTGGGCGAGGGCCACCGGGTGATCCACGGTCCCGCCGGCAGCGGCAAGACCATGATCCTCGGCTACCGCTGCGCCCACCTGGCCCAGGCGGCGAGTAAACCGATCCTGGTGCTCTGCTTCAACAAATCGCTGGCCGGGCGCCTGCAGCAGCTGATGGACGAGCGCGGCCTGGGCGAACAGGTCCGGGCGCGCAACTTCCACGCCTGGTGCCGCGACCTGCTGGTGGAGCACCAGCAGAAGCTGCCGGCCCAGCAGGCGACGGCGAATGCCTATGCGGAAAAACTGGTGGAGTACGCCGTCGACGGCGCGGAGCAGGGGCGGATTCCCGGCGATCGCTACGCGGCGGTGCTGATCGACGAGGGCCACGACTTCGAGCCCGACTGGTTCCGCCTGGCGGTGCGGATGCTCGACCCGGAGAGCCGCTCGCTGCTGGTGCTCTACGACGACGCCCAGGCCATCTACCGCGGCAAGGGCGGCCGGCGCGGCCTGGACTTCAGCTTCGCCAGCGTGGGCATCCAGGCCCAGGGCCGCACCACCGTCCTCAAGGTCAACTACCGCAACACCCTGGAAGTGCTCTCGGTGGCGCGGGCCTTCGCCAGCGACCTGCTGACCGGGCGCGAGGCCGGCGAGGACGGCGTGCCCGTGGTGGCGCCGGAAAGCGCCGGGCGGCGCGGCCCCTTGCCCGAACTGCTGCCGTGCGAGTCGGACTGGCAGGAGTGGAACTGCATCGTCGAGCGCCTGCGCGACGAACAGGGCAAGGGCCGGGCGCTGAGCGACATGGCGGTGATCTACCGCAGCAACGCCCAGGCCCGGCAGGCCGAGCGGGTGTTGACCCTGGCCGGCCTACCGTTTGCGTCGGGCGTTTCCTCCCAGGGCCGGAGCGCGCTGTACGGCGAGGAGGACGCGGTCAAGATCGTCAGCATGCACTCCAGCAAGGGCCTGGAGTTCGGCCTGGTGCTGATCCCCGGTCTGGGCGAACTGCCCACCAAGGGCGAAGAGGAAGCCGACGAGGCGCGCCTGCTCTACGTGGCCATGACCCGCGCCACCGACCGGCTGATCATGACCTGCCGCGGCGACTCGGCGTTCGGCCGGAGGGTTCGGGAGGCGATTGGGGGTGTGCGGGAGCGGTTGGAGGTTGAGGGGTGAGGCTGGGGGAGACGGGGTAAGTTCGTGTTGGTATCGGGTTGGCTGGTATCGGCCAGAAGCAGCCATCGGTTCCCTCCCGCCCCGCCGATTAGACTTGGCAAGTTGCGGCACTTAGCTAATTCGTTAATTGTATAGTGATACTATCGCCGTAACCGATAGGATTTTGCCGCCCGTATGGTTCGCCCTGGTGAGGCTTACTCAAACCAGGATGGCAAGTCCTGAGAAAACAGGAAAGCAAACTAATATAAGGAAGCATGGTGTGAAACTGCGACGCCTCATCATTCACAATTTTCGATCAATTATTGATGCTGATAAGTTGCTATACAAAATTAATTCGATATTTTTCGCCGTAACCCGACAGCACCTGGAGCACATGGCTGGTGAGTGACGGGAAGCTCTGGTAAGCCGTTACAGGCAGCCATTCATACTTGATTTTCCGCCAGAGGA
>Ga0209575_10000648_pt1 | contig 18827 bp, 40 predicted proteins | sample Medcelwee11metaG_FD_187172 | JGI IMG/M metagenome (GOLD analysis project Ga0209575, IMG submission 187172) | Freshwater pond sediment microbial communities from the University of Edinburgh, under environmental carbon perturbations - Medium... | ecosystem: Environmental > Aquatic > Freshwater >...
ATGAGTTGTCCATCAGTAGAGTAGTATTTTAATCTTCCATCTACTTGGCATAATAAGACATCAATGATCGTATTAGATGAAGTCTTTACCTTAGCAGTGTATATCCATATAACAGGTTTATCAAAAGAAACAAGCAACTTGATTCCCCTGCGTTTCTCTAAGTTTCCACCTTGGTTCATAATAAGGTTCAATGCGTCTGGGCTTCGGTTTAACTCCACTTCGCTTTCTGGATTAGTTAAATCGACACCTAAAAAGTTATTCAACTTAAACGAACTCTGATTAGCACCAGATGTGAACTTATAAGCCATTATTCTTCTCCACTTGCGAAGTCTACTATTTCAGTTGCGATGAGTTTCTTAGTCATTCTCTTACCTGCTTCATACTTATCCCCAAAGTAATTAGCCAATGCGAACTCGCTATCAGACACTGCTAACTGTTGGCATAAAGCCCATGACACTACATTTTTTAACACATCATCTTGATAGGTCAATGTTTCACTCAATAAGGTAATCTGTGGGATTGTGGTTAAAACTGCGAGTGCTTTATATTCTCTCACATTATTTTCAAGTGTAAATGTTTCTGCTAAAACTCCGTTGATCTGTGTAATTATCGTATCTGAATATGAAGTCGCATTAGAAGGACTAATACCCATACGCCCTACTGATAAATCGAATAATTGCTGACCTGTCATAATGTCTCCTTTTTAGTTTGGTGGACTTGGAGAAGTGCTGCCCTTCTCGTTAGATAACAGTTTAACGCTATCTCGTTCTACTCAAGCCCATAAAAAATGGGGAAGGGAAGTAACTCCCAACCCCAAGTAAGATTAAAATCAAGTAATAGGGCAGTCCTGTGTTAAGACTTCACTAAACAACATTGAAGCCTTTTTAGCAACGAACTTAGCACCAGTTACGGCAGCCGCTAAAGTGATAACTGTTCCAGTAGCAACTGATACAGCAGAAGCGGAATAACGTGGATCTGTTCCATCTAAGGTATAAAGAATGGTTGATCCAGAAGTTCCAGAAGCCAATGTATATTTAGCAACATCTCCAGCAGTTCCTTGTGTAGCGGTAGGAGTAGCAACCTTTTCAGCGGTTGAACCATTATCCAATGCAACATAAGCCCCTTGTGCCTTAGCACCAACAATGAATGTATCGCCATAGAATACACCTTGTAATTTCTTACCGATGAAATCTTCACTGTCGATAATTCTTGCTTGATCGATCTTTAATACATCGATGGCAGCATCTCTGTGGATAGCGATAAACGATACTTTGGTAGCCATGTAAGAGAACGGAGTTTCAACTACCCAGAAACCAGCAACCTTACCAACAACACCCTTCATAGCGATGTCTCCAACACTCGTATCAACTGCGATAAACTCGGCAGATTGTAGAACGAAAGCGTATAGATCAGAACGAATGAAGATATAGCGGTTTTCTTCTGGGACTAAGTTGTCCGTAAAATGTGTTCTTGCAGTGGTAATCGAAGCGATAATGTTTGCCTTAGAAGCGGCAGCACCCAAGATGATGGACTTACCAGCTTGATAAGCAATTTTAGCCAATGCGTTTTTGTCGAAGAACGGAGTAACTTGTTCTTTCATTTCAGCTTGCATAACTGGTCCAGCTGCTTTAATACCAGATTGGTCAGATGCGTTTACACCATCAATTTTAAGATTAAACGCTTTGATAACAGCCAATGTGAAGTCTTGGACAGTATCGGATACTTCTACTGCAGTAGCGAAGCCAGTTGAACGAGAATAGTCAGCCAATGCCTGCGTTACGATGGTAGATAACTTAATGGTATTTACACCAGTAAAGTCAAACTGACGGGATAACTTACCAGCGACCAATGAGTTAAGAGTGTAATATTGCTCAATAGCGGCTAATTGTTTTGTATGTAGATTTACAGCCATGATATTCCTTTCGACTATTTACCTAAGAAGCCCCTTAAGAAATCATCTTCCTTTGTATTTTCGCTTGTCCCTAATGATCCAGTATCTCTCTTAGCGTTATCTTCGTTCTGTTTAGCAATACGCTTAGCTTCATCGCCCTGTTTTGCTATATGTTTAGAGAACGCTGCGAGTGGGTGTTTTCCCTGTGCAATCATATCCTGCACTTCTTGCGGGAAATCGGTCAAGCTCTTAAAGTCTTTTGTTTCTTCTGGGAATTCGGTAAACAGTTCTTCAAACGATTTCTGAACAGGATCATCTTCCTTTGGCTTATTCGCTAAGTCTACCCTTGCGAGTTTCTCTGCGTGTTCAGCTGGGACACCTTGCTCAATGTATTCGTTTGTTTTCTTTTCAAGTTTCTGCTTGTAGGTGTTCTCTGATAGGCTCTTCACATAACTTGGAATGTCCTTGAAGCCTTCATCTTTGGCGAGTGTCAATAACTCCCCATTTTCGAGTTCATCTAACTTTGATTTGATCTTTGTGTAGTTCATACCCATTTGGGCTAAACTGATAACTTCTTCTTCTGTTTTCTCTTCTTCAACACCATTGTATTTCAACTTCAATTTGTGTGGTGCTGTTTCGGTAGGTTTAACTGCTTCTACCGGTTCGCCAGTTGCGTCATCGACTAATCCTTCTGGCTCAAAACTTAATGCGGTATCTTTCAGATTGGTTTGTTCTGTCATAAACCCTTTCTCTTTGGGTATGGTTGCCCTGTAATCACATTATCAAGTATTCATTATTCAATGTCAATTTTTAGACAATAGGCATTTGTGGATTAGGTTGTTGTGCCATCTGTTGAGCATTTAGCACCTTCGCTTCTTCTTCCTTAATTGCCTTGATGATGTCCTGTCTATTTCTTACAGCCCCATTAGGCAACTGTTCAAGATAAGTGATAGCGTTTGGTATAACTTTCATTCTAAACATATTATCAATCGTCTGTGTTTGGGTAACATTTGACCAGTAATAAGATTGTCCGACTTCTACTGTCATATTAAACGCTTCCCAAGTTAGATCAGCGAAATCAAACATAATCGTTCCTTCGCCTTGTTCGGTCTTAATCTGAACTGGTCTAACCCCATAATTAGTAGCCATAAGCTCTACAATGATTCTGACATCTTGTTCAATAGATGAGAACAGTTCTAACCTTTGTAGTTCTAATGGTTGTGCTGCGGTCTTTTGTAGGGCTATGATAGCAGATGTGTTATCTGGGTTTACATTACCTAATGAAACATCTTGTAAGCCTAATGTTTGTTTAGTCTCTGCGATGAGTTTATCTACGTATAGCATAAGTTGATCGTTAAATGATACTGTTGGAGTAACTGATACAACGCTATCTCTCGGATCTCCATCTACTCCTAATGCTTCTACTTTGTTTGACCAACCATCAATAAGCATTTTGTTATAGATGATTTTAGGGAACGCCATTTTTTTAGTGAACTCGTTCATCATCATATATGCTTTGTTTATCATAATCTGATTAGGTATAACTTCGGTCAGTTTAGAAACACCTTGATAAGCGTTTTTAAGTGTTTTCCAATTCATCTTAGAGATAGGGTATAACTTAACATCTAAACTTGTGGCGTCTTTTAACATTACATTTTGAGTGGACTTACAGAACCAAACAATGCCTTTTTCCTTCCAGAACTTTGTTAGCACTGTGGTGTATTTAGTATTGCTTCTGGCGTCTGTCTCCAAGTTAGTGTTATCATCCCAATTCTCGTGTATCTCATCAGCGTGTTTCTTAGCCATCTCCTTAACTTGTTCAGTAGGTAGTTTAGCCACGATGATAATATATGGTTGTTTCTGTTCTTCTGTATCTGCTGGATTGCCAAAGATAACATTGACATTATCCAAGATCTCAATATCTGGACACCCTTTATATTCTTTGTCGGTGTTCTTCTCTGTGTTAAACCACCAATGCTTATATGATCCGCCATCTATTGAAGCGTTGCGACAAAACAATCTTAGCTTCTGTTTGTATCTTGTCTGCTCGAAAATATCTTCAATGCTGTCAATGACGATACTTTCCATAGCTTGATTGTTTAACTTGCTCGATTCATCTTGAACTGGATCTCCTGTTTCTATCTCTTCAAGGTCGCATGAAACTGCTATGTCATCAGAAACAAGCATAGCGTTATACCACTCTACTGCTGGTGCTAAAATGTTTATAACAGGTTTCTCGATGTCTGGTGCGTTTACTCCACCCCATTGATCGCCATTGACGAACTTTTGATTTAACTCAACTGCTTCATATATCTCAATTTGGTTATGATAGTCAATACCTGTCTGATACTCTGACCATATCTCTTGTGGTGTTTTCTTCATTTCTTCTGTTCCTTTCCGTTAAAAGCCATAATGTTAGCGTATTGCTCTGACATTGTTAGCTCATACTCTTCTAACTTCTGCTCGATTTCCTTTTCTTTTGGTGTTAGTTTAGGTTGTCTGTGATAAATAAATGGCTTACGAACATAAGCACCTAAGATGAAAGCGATTAAGATTGCAATATATTCCATTAGTCCACCTTCACTACGCTTTCAATTACTAAACCTTTTAGACTTCCTTTAATATGTGCTAATCTAATAACCGCAATTTCTTTTAAGTTATTAGTTTGGTTTGTGTCAAAGTTAAATGAAAACATTGACTTGTTGGTGGTATCTACAACTGTTGCTTTATAGTTCATCCGTTTCTCCTTTAATATAACCAAGAGCAAAATGAGTATTTACGATACATATTGCCCTTCGTTTGTTCGCAAGAAACACGTCTTGCTTTTTTATTGCGACTTCTTTTATACCATCTTCTCGCACTTTTCATCGTGTTCTCCTTTAAGTTCCAAAACCAAGTATGTCATTGACTTGATTGTCATATCTATCTCTACTCACATTTGATTGTGTTGGTATTCTTTTCCATACTTGAATAGATACATAGTCCGAAGTGTTAGCGTCTTTAAAGGTTGCGTCTACTGATATAATCAAGCCAGAATGAGTTTTAAGCCATTGTAAAGCCTGTGTCATAGCATCTACTTCATCGTCGTGCTTTCCATTGGGGAAACTTACACACTCTTCTATCATCTCTGCATCGCCTGTGTGGTTCGATTTAAGATGGACATTACCAGCTTCAATCATCGGTGCTACTGCGTTTGCTCTTGATTCCTTTCCACCAGATACTTGGACAGGGATAACACCATGATACTTTCGCTTCATTACATCTACTATTGCTGATCCGTTGGCTTTATCTTCAACCAGTAAGGCGTTATAACTTGGGTATCTTGATAAGATGTCATTTAACACCTGGACAGTATCGACAAATCCCATGATCCGTTTAACCTTTTCTATAAGATAACAATCTGGACCAGCTTTCATAGTTCCATCGTATAGGTTATCTGTGAACCACTTACGTTGAAATAGGTTTCCTTCTGCTGATGATGGTCGGCAGAAGTATATTGCGTTCATAGCCCTTGTGCCTTGTGTAGTCAAGAACGATTGTCTGAAATCTTCCCACCATCTCTTATCCTTGTCCATCGGTGGCTCTGGGAATAATGTATCTCCCATTGATCTGCCTAATTCATCGGTTTCTGTTTCGCATATAATAGGAAATACTAATCGTGTAACATTTCTTTCGGTAGCGAATAATCTACCAAACAAATCATCTTCGTGCCATCTTGTCATAATAACAATAATCTTAGCCCCATTCGCTAATCTTGGTTTACAACTCATCAACCATTCCATAAATACCTTTTCTCTAATAACTAAACTGTTGGCTTCTTCTGCGTTCTTGACAGGATCATCAATTATCATAAGTTCGCAAGGTTCTCCAGTAATACCAGATTGTAACCCACGAGATATAAATGATCCTATTCCGTTTTTAAGTTTGAACTCATTAGAAGCGTTAGGTATGCCAATCTCTATGTTAAATATGCGTTGTCCAAACTTCTCTACCTTATCTGCGTTTGCCCTTGTAAACTTTTTAGCAAAGTCATCGTTATAACTTGCTTCAATAACTCTGTGCTTAGGGTTCTTACCTAAATACCAACTGGGTAATGTTTCCGTAACACTCATAGACTTGCTATGTTGAGATGGGACAGACAATAACAATATGTCATAAGCGTGTCCTGTATCCTTCTCAATAAACTCTTGAACCTGCTTAGTTAGGTATCGTGTAAACTTTCCATGAGCATATCGCCCTTCGTGGACATACTCTACATAATAGCCATAGTCCCTTCGGCAAAGTTCATAATCTATTTGGTCAATGTTAAAATCATTTAGTGTCATCGGCTTTTGCTTTCTCTTGTAATTCCTTTAGCGTTCTCAATTCATCATTGGTTAAGTTAGATAGATTGATCTTGATAGGTTCAGCAACACTGATGTTTTGCTCTTGTATGTCCTTATAGCCATGTTTGTTCTTCATATAGAATATAACTCTGGCAGCGTATTTCGGATCAATGTGTAATACGGCATCTTCTAACATCTGCTCTACCTTTTTAAAAGCGTTGGGATAATAGGTGCGATACTCATAGTATGTTTCCCTGTTAATATCAGCATATACACAAAAACCTGCTATATTTGGGAATACCTTTTCAATATCAAGGTAATTCTTCATAGCATTAGTGAAATCATCTTCGGTGCTAAATCTTCTCGGTTGTCCCCTTGAGTTTGGCATAGTTTCCTTTTAGGGAATAATCTAATATAAATATGATTCATTAGTTCCCTATTGATACTTTAACCAATCTAAAAGGTAGTGTCAATTTATAGGTTAAATGACAAGATTAAAAAAAGATTAAAAAAAGATTAAAAAAGTATTGACAAGATTTTCAGTCGGTGTTATTGTTAAGGCACAAGGTTAAATACCTAAGGAGATTAAGATGAAACAGTTCGAAGTTGGCAAGACATACACAATGAATAGCATTTGCGACCATGAATGTGTTTGGAATTGTAAAGTTATTAAAAGAAGTAATCACTACATCACATTAGAAGTTGATACAGAAGGTCAAAAGACAGTTGGAATTAAACAGTATGAAGATCATGAATATTGTTTGCCACTCGGTGCTTACTCAATGGCTCCAAGATTAAAAGCCAACAAATAATTAGCATAACAACTAAATGAATTAAGCGTTTACGGTCATCGCTTAAAACCGTAAGAAAGAAAAGGTAATATAATGACACGCTTCGAGATGGAATTGGTATTGAATAGCCTACACGCATTTGGCAAGGTAGATAGAGAGACACAGTATATGGAAGCATTGGCTTATGGTATGGTATTCCCTAAAAATTATATGATTACTGTTTGGGCTTTAAGTGTATGGGATAATAAATACGCATTGTCTATCGACTTGAATAGAAGAACTGATGAAGGGCTGATCCTTGTTGGTAAGACACCACAAACAATGTCTATCGCAAAGATCATTCAAGAATTAGAAATATATCATCATTTTATAGAAGGTCAAGTCAATGTATAAAGTGTTCGAGTATGCTGGTGGTATGTGGCTCTTGGTCAATACCTATTCAAGATTAAAGACAGCCATATATAATGCTTTGGTTCTACACGATAACGGAGAGAAAATAAAGATCGTCGGTAGAGATGGTAACGATTATACGGACTTAATATGGGACTAAAAATAGCGAGTTTCCTTCTGACGTTGGTTGTATGTGTTCTAAGCTCTTGTATCTTGGTCTTAACCATAGTCATTATAGCGAGTATGCTATGAAGAAATTACTTATCATTTTAGGGCTTGTTGCTTACCTTATCTTAGAATATACTAAACCAGATTATGATGTATCCTTACCAATCAATAAGTTTCAAATCATCTTAATCGCTGTTGGTATAGTCGCTTCATTGATTATCATATTATGGCTTACTCTATCGCTTATAATTTGGCTCGATGAAAGGAGACAATAAAATGTTCTTTGTCGGATTAGTAGTTGGATTGTTTATCGGTTGCTTCTTAGGTATTCTGGTCATGGCTTGTCTTAGTGTAGCGAAGGAGTATGATAACAGAAATGTCGAATTGTAAAACTATAATCACTGGTTATGATACTGATAGAGATGGATCAAGAACTCCAAACACCATAGAGAAATACTATTGCAGCCATTGTGGACATTGGAAAGAAGAAGCTGAAGAAGATGGCAAGAAGTATTATTGTGATGAGTGTATTAAAGAAGAATTGGTTAAATGCTCGGTTTGTGGTCATTATGTCCAAGTTGAAGATCATCTAACAGGTAATGACAAACGCATAGTAGAGTGGGATAAAATACAAGCTGATGAAAACTTCGTATGCTATGAGTGTAAAAAATGAAGGCAGAAGGAATTATACGAGCATTAAAAAAGTTAGGGTTTGAAAAGGATCTAAAAAGTCGGTTAAGTTATCAAGTTTATACTTGTGGGAATTGGATAGTATCGTTTGAGTTTGATACTCCGTATATGTGGATATGGTTCGAGAACGGATCGAAGCTCGTTAGATGTCGAGTTAAGTCAAATAAAGAAAGTGTGATGAAGATAAAATTGTTAGGTAAGTTAATGGAAAAGACCGCTTAGAACGGTCTTTCTTTTTATTGTGAGATTTATACCAACTTAGTGTAAACTATCGCCTGTAGGCTTGTAATAGGCTCATAGAGTGTTTTAATCACTTATTAAGGTCATAAATGCTTATCTGGTCATCTGGTTCTGTCTCAACTCCAACATATTCAAGTGGTTTTTTGAACCCTAATCCACCTTGATCCTTTGGCTTCATCATATACTCATAAAGGTTTGGGTGCGTTTTAGATAACATTTGAAATCTATTTGGTTTATTTTCTAAGTGAGCACCAAAGGCACAAAATACACACCCTGTCCTTTGATAACCCATTTCGTATGGTTTAGCAATCTTCAAATTAAATTGCTTAATATACTCCCAAATGTCTTTTTCTGTCCATACGCTTAGTGGCATAGACTTTTCTTTACCTTTAGTGAATGAATTGCAACCATGTTTGATCCAGTTCACTTCTCTTAGTTGGCTTTCGGCAGCAGTTGTTCCAATATAGGCGCTTTTACCACTAACCTTGCCAAACTCCTTAAATGGTTTTTTCTTCATAATATCGCAACACTTATCATTTAATTCAAATGGTGCGTCAAGTAGAAACTTCCACTTTGATTGATTATATCTTGATCCTTCTCCCATTTCATTATTAAGTTTTTTCATTCTAACACTATTATGATTTCTTTTAGCACCTACCACTGTTGAGCATACTTCTTTTGAAATAAGTGGATAACCAAACTTTTCAATAACTTCTCTAAAGCTCATTTTAGGTCTTATGATAGTTACATTCTCAAATGTCTTGATGTGATCTTTCAGTTCTGGGAACTCCAAACCAGTATCGCTGAACACTGCTTCCGTATCTGGTAAAATCTTCCTAACCAAGTCAAGTAATACTTGGCTATCTTTTCCACCACTGAAAGACACATAAACCTTTCCATTCATTTTGTGGTAAAACTCTAATATTCTCGCTTCAGCTATTTCGATTTTCATCTCTAAAGGAAGTGCCTGTAATCTTTTAAGTTCTTCCTTAGTATGCTTACTTTCCGACATTCTCCGTTCCTTTTACCTTCCTACTGTGTCTAATCATTCTGTGGACTTCTTCTTCTTGGTTATTATCAGAATAGAAGCACCCTAAATATACGCACTCTGCTTTTAGTCCTTCAACGCAATTCAGTATCGCTTCTTCGGTTTCACTATCACACTTTAACAACTTTTTTCTAAGGTCTTTCTCGATCAGTTCAATCTGCTTTTTTTGATACTCAATTTCCATATCAAAGTTTAAGCCATGAGAACATATACAAGCGTATCTCTTTATCGTTTCTAACTGATGAAGTTCGAGCTTAGTAGGTTTCATATCTGAACCAAGTTCAGCTAATCTTCTTGGGCTTATCCCTGTCATAGCGTTTAACCTTTTATTAGAAATATTATATCGGTGTGTGAGTTCTTCCAAAAGTTTCATAGATACTCCTTTAATGACATTATACCACTTTATTTCTTCTCGGTATCACTACATCTTCAAGGTATCTCTTTAAGTCCTTCGTATTCTTGAATCCAGTTATGCCATCTTGCTCTATTTCTTTTCTTAGAAGGTCAAGATCAACAAAGGTTTCATTGAAATCGTCAAGCGATAAATCGTTCTTGTATTCTTCGTTATATCTTAGAATTGCCTTTGTCTTAATTCCACGAACTGATATAGTTTCTGTGTGTCTGATGACTACATACCTTTGAGATCCTTTTAACCCTGCTAAGACAACCTTTAATAGATAACTCTCATATACTTCTGTGTTATTCATTTATTCTCCTTTCATAGTAATAACTTTAATATTAAAATTATTAACACCATATTCTTTTACATAATCATCTCTAAACGATAACTTGTTTTTCTTGAATACTGAATAATCAACTAAATGATGATCTCTGTGAAACCTTTTAACAAGTTTAGTTACATCAGGGTGCATATCATATAACATTTTTGACTTATTATATGTTCCTTCTTTTTGATAAAATTCAGCAGTATTTCCACCTTTAACTGTTTGTGTTGCCCTTTTCCCTATTAAGAAAGCGTTAAATTCAACTGTGCACCAACCATCTTTAAGAACTCTTAAACTCAAATCTGTATCTTCATTGTATCTTCCGCGCCATCTATAAGGTATATCATTTCTAATCAATAGGCAACTATATATTCTTGTATTAAATCTAATAGGTGGTCTATAATCACTTGCAGGGCAAAATATAGAATAACCCATACCTGCTATTGCTAAGTTTTTATATCTCTTAACAAAATCTTCAATAACTATAAACGGTTTAGCGTTATAACATTTAATCTTAACATTGTTATAAAACATTTCAATACTTTCAATATTGTCATCAAATACCCAATGCCACTTATGACCGTTCATTATTGAGTGATCCCAACAAAAGTTTCTTGCTGCACCAGGTCCTGTCCTATTATCTGTTTCTCTTTCCCAAAATGTATCGTATTCATCTAAATAACTTTTAGGCAAAATTAACACAACGCCTTTAACAACTTCTTTATATTTAAAATACTCATTTTCTTCAACTACAATATAATAATCAATTCCCATCATTTCAAATATGTTAGCAGTTGCCCTTCTTTTATATCTTCCTTTACTAATTATATAAACAGGAAATTCAGGTTTAATATACTCCATACTTACTTCCTTTTATCTTTAACGGAAACCAAGTTGATTTTTTAGTTTTACTTTGCATACCATCAAAAACTCTTTCGTTATTATATAAAAACTTTTTAACTTTATCGTTAAATTCATCAAAATCTTCTTGTGTTCTAAACTTAAATGTAGCAGTAATAAATGGATCACTTTGTCTTACATTATTATATTCAGGCATATTTTGCCAATGTTCACTTAAACTATTTTCATCATCTTCAATAGCGTTACCAAATAAATCTAATTCAACTTTACTAATAACTTCTTTATCGTATAATTCTTTTATATATTCATCTTCTCTTTGTTTTTCTAAAAACTTTTCATATTCAAGTTGATCTCTATATTTTTCTTCATCTTTCACTCTTTTTGTTCTCTTTCCGTTTCTTCTTCAACTCATCAACATTGATCCACCCCCCATATTTCTTGACATAACTTATCCAAGTCAATTTTATTGTAGGGTAGCGATAATCAAACCACTTCTTTTTTAGTTCACTCGCTTGTGTAGGGAAACCCTTAATGTCGATTGCTTCCATACTGTCATCTAAATGTCTAATCAGAAAGTCTGGTGTGTAAGTTGTCGCACGTATCTTCTTTCCGTTCTTCTCAAAACTCGGTGTAAGCTCATAAACTGGTTGTAAGGTAAAGCCCTTTATCTCTCCTTTGGCTAATCGTTCTTTTAGATATGTGTAGTATCGGCTCTCGATAATACTGTCAAAAGGTATGTCATCGACAAAGGTAGGTAGGTTTTTATACTTGGTCATTTTAATCTCATATTCTTAGTTTCACTTCTCGCTATGTCGATTATAAACTCTTTGGTGCATCGTTCTGCTATTCTTGACATACTTTCATCTATCTTCAATATATCGTTATAAAAGTGTTCAGAGCTAAATATTGTAATCAATTCTGGGTGGTTATATCGGTAGTCAATAATCTTAAATGCCAATTCCTTATCGGCTTTCGAGATCTGTGAAACATCTCCACTTTTGAAGAAGTCATCAATATACAATACTCGTGCTGTTTTGAAACGATCTAAATTAGTTCGGTATTCCTGTGTCATAGACAATGTTTTTAAGTCGGTAGCGTCATCTTGCCAACTCATCGTAACGACGACAAGACCTTTATTTATCAATTCACGAATAATTGTTTTACATAGTTTAGTCTTTCCACTTCCAATTTGACCACCAATATAAAACCAGTATGTAGGACTATTCAAATATCTATAAGCCACATCTCGCATATACTTTTGGAAATCTTCGTGAGTATTAAAATTGTCGAAAGTATATTCATTACCAATTCCGCTCTTTACAAGCGATTGACCAGTGGCTATTTTATCAAAGCACTCACATTTTGTTTTACTTGCCATAGGATAACCCATGCCACTATCTTCTTTGATTAAATACCAGCCTGTGCCACCACAAGTCTTACATAAGTCTGAATATGAATATCTTCTATGCTCATCACTGATCCAACGATCAATATCTTTATTCATTTCAACAAGGCTCATATCGTTACTCCCCAAGACTTCGATGGTCTTTCTTCTTTCTTGTTTTTAGGCTCTGCGTTTAGATACCCTTCAAACTTAGTCCCAAACAAAGTAGAAGGTCTTAAATACTGGCTCATGTCTTTATCTGTTAGCCATTTATCACACATATTATCTATTACCTTTTTGAAGTCATCTAATGTATGCCCTTCTTCTGCTCTTGCGTTTATATGAGAACAATGAGCTTTTGAAGTTGTAAACTTGCTTTGAGATTTTAAGTTCAAATATTCGATAACATCTTGACATAATGTATTCTTAATCTTACCTATACTATCCTTACCTAAACTATACTCTGGCTGCAATTGGTTGCCATTTGGTTGCCAATCTATCACTTCAACCTTATTTTTAGTGGTATAAACCCCATTATCTTTTACGACAAGTTGTTTCTTTTCATCTAAATATTCAGTTTCGTGATAGCGATCAATTCTAATTGAATTATGAAGTCGCCAGTGCTTAATAACAATAACTCCACTTTCAAAGTCAAGTATAAACTTTTTAATCAGTAGTATCTTCAAATCATCATCTCCACAACCTAACATTTTAGATATTCTTTTTGGGTTGTTTATAAACCCATCATCATCGGCTCTCATTGATAAATGAAAATAAAGCAACTGTGAACTTTGTGGCATTTCAAGAAACGCATCACTATCAACTATTTTCTTTGTAAACATTCTTCTTTCCGCCATACATTACCCTTTCATTGATTGATGAACTTGTTCAACTCACTCTCATCAATCCTAACAGACCGACCTATTTTAGTCTGTTTGATTTTGCCTTCCTTGATCCATCGGTAAATCGTCATAATGTTTACCTTCAGCAACTCGGCTACTTCTCTAACTGTAAATAGTTTTGACATTTAATTCCTTTCCAACTTAATTATATTTGATTAAGTTTATACTGTCAATTTATCGACTAATAATTTGATTTTTATACTTCTCGAAAATCAGTTCCTTGTTATCGGAGTGATACATTTCAACATTCATAATTGATAGGGCATTGAAGATTATAGCTGATAGATGATCTTCATCAGTATCTCCATTTTCCCATTTAGCCAAGTGCCTTTTGAGTGAGCCAAGACACGCTGCCTGTGGTTGCCCTAATCTCCAGTTGTTATCGCCATACTTTTCGGCACCAAGCCCATACCAAGTCGCTACACGAGATAACAGGTCATCTGGGAGTAGTTCCATGCGTGGCTTACCAGTTGAGCTGTCCCTTTGTGATCCAGTGCTAAACACTCTCTTTTCGCCTGTGGACTTGATTTTTATTTCTCCATCTCCACCACCCAATATTCCACTTACATCGTGTATGCCTTTTGGTTGTAGTGTTGCGTATGCTTCGGCTAATTTATAAAAATCTTCTCCTGTCATTTGTTCTCCTTTAACTTAAAATCAATGTAATTCAATTCATAACCTAAATGTATATCGTTTTCCCAATTACAATGCTTATATCTCCACACAACTAATTTATACATCATTTGCTTATAACTTAATTTATGTCTATTTTTCATAAGTTTCCACCATTTAAGTAATGGCACATATTCAATGCGAATCGTTTACCTTCTTCTGTTTTCTCAAAAGTTTCTATACATTCAAAATGCGTTTCATTTTCGTAAAGACTATTATAATAATAACCAACAAGATATTCATTTTTTCCTATACTAATTACCCACATCATCGTTCTCCTTATTTGTTAGAATTTCATATATTTTAATATCGTTTGACAAATCTTCGTTTTCCGTTTCTAATAGCAAGATTGATAATTTTAATCCGTTTATTTTAACCAAGTTATCGTGATGTCGTTCTTTCATATTGAATAATAACACTTCTGCTTGTTCTTGAAATGAACTATCTTTATAAACTCTTTTCATTGATCGTTCTCCTTATAGTTTTCTATGAGTTCTTTTAGTATTTCTATTCTGTCTTTACATTGTTTATATAAATGTAATGTTATGCTTTCATCATCAAATAACATATCTTGTAATTCTATTACAGCGTCTTCATATTCTTCCTTAGTTCTCATCATTGTTCTCCTTATAGTTGTCTATTAGTTCTTTGAATAGTGATAAAGACTTATGTGCTTCTGTTATAGATATTCCAATTCCAATCTTCACATTTGATGTAAACCAAGTCATATACTCTATAGCTTCTCGATACTCTTGTTTAGTTCTCATCAATATTCTCCATAATATATGACAATTACATATTTCCATAAAAGTATATAAAACGAATATTCATACTTACTATCTCGACAAAATTGTATGCCAATTTGTCTGCTATCACTATCGTTATCTGCCCAACTTCGTAATATGAACTTTCTTTTAGGTTTCATCAATCCACCCTAACTCTTTCATTTGTTGATGTATAGCGAGATGAAGTAATACATCAAAGTATTTAGAATAGTTTTCTTTTGGCTTATCATCATCTAAATAAACTTCTTTCATTGTTAAATCAAATGAGATACTTCCTGTGGCTAACAAAAACTTTTGACTGTATACAAGCGTATCTCCGTATGTTTCTTCTAAATCAATTTTCCAACCTAACTTATCAAACATTTCCTTAGCGTTCATATCATTTCCTTTCAAAGTCCAAATAACTTTAATAATGCGATAATCCCAATTACAATGATAGTAAGCATAAATGTAAACACTCCATATTGCCCATCTCTTAATAGCATAAGCAAGGTTATAATAATATAAACTATTCCAATAAGTATAAGTGATGCTATTAGTATGAATATTAACGCATTACTAATCATAAGCACTTTCTCAATTCATCAAGTGATACTTCTTCTTCGTCTTTGATAAAAGTGAATAAGTGTGCGTATGGTAATACATAAGGGTATTTTCCATCAAAGCATAGTATTCCTGTATCGAGTGAAGGTGTTCTTTTTAATTTAGCGTTAGCATTATTGACAATATTTATATTTCTCACTATCGCCTTTTCATCTTCACTCAATGTGTATTTAGGCAAAGGTGTTATTTCTTTGTCTAATAAATAACTAATAAACCGAACACCACGATTATCTGAGTTTGTAATAACAGAACTTTCCCAAACATTTTTTTTATCTTCAACTGTTAATTTAATACCTTCACACATAAATGGTTTACCTACTTCTATTCCTAACTGTGATAAGAACTGCTCTGTTGTCATTTTGGGCATTATATTCCTTTCTTGATAAGGTCTAACCATATCTTTTGTTTTTGATCGTGTAAATAAGTATCTATTGGGCTTACTGATAAGTCATCAATATACAAGTCGGCACTTATCTTTCGGCTATCTCCACCAAACTTGGCTATTCTTCCAGCACTATTTTCGTTGATGTAATCGAACTCTAATCCGTATGACCAACAAAATCTAACTGCTTCTTCAAGGAACTCTCCACATCTGCAAGTGTTCAAGATCAATGTATGCCCTTCTGACTTCATGTCTAAGCAATAGGTAATCATGGCTTTAACTGGTTTAATGATAACTGGGTATTCTGTGTAAGCTAAGGTGTTATCGAAGTCTATCGCAATTATCATTTTGCTTCCCAATCCAATAACTGTCCACAATCACTACATCTTGTAAACTCACTCTCATACTCATAATCATAAATCATAAGACTTCTACATTTCGGACAATATTTTGAGTGAACATCAGTAATTGGTTTTTTAGGCGTTTCCTTTTCGGCAATTTCTTTTAATAATGAATAATCACACTCACAAACTCCTAACGCTTTATATTCTTTTGGTAATCCTTGATAAAATCTTTTTAATGCTTCTTGGTATTTATTCATTTCTCATCTTCCTTGTCTTTCAACATTGTCAATCGTTCTTGAAGTTGTCCTAATTCATCAGAGATCCGTTTAATCTTTTCTTCATCTGTTATGTTTGTCTTTAACACTGAACTGACAAAACCGAAAGCGTATGCGTAATGACTTATCTTGTTCAAATAATATCCTTCCTTCATCTTTTTTCTCCTTGCCTATTGGCAATTTCATTATACCACAAAAAAGGCGTATTTTTACACGCCTTTATACATTGTTATACTTTTACCAAGTCAAGCCATCTGGTAAATCTAAACTTTCATCATCAACTACATTAGATATATCTACTTTTGGCTTCTGTGGGGCTTTTACAGGCTCGTGGTGGGTTGTTTCATCTTTCTTCGATAAGATACTCACTTCGTTTATAATCTCTTTGTATGCCTTTCTATTCGCCCCATCTTTGTCCTTGTAATCTTCTACTGTTGGTTTTGTGGTTAAACTAACTAACGCGCCTTTATAACCATACTTTGATATATACTCGGCTTTTTGCTCGAAAGCGACTACTCTAAACCAAAATGTCTTATAAGTCCCATCTAACTGCTTTTGGTTGTCATTTACTCCAACATTAAACTCTAAGACTTTTTTACCTGTTGAAGTAGATTTTAATTCAAGATCATTACCAATTCTTCCAACTATCGAATGAGTGTTCATTTTTACCTTCCACCGATTTCGTATCGGACACTTTCTAATTTCTTCTTTAACGCATTTTGTTTGTCTTGGATTGAATCGTAAGCATATTTGAACCTTTTCCTAAATGCTTCCTTTTCATTAAGGTCTTTCATAGCGACAAGGTTCATGCTCAATGCTCTATTTTCAAAGAAGCTCATAGCAGGTGGTTTATCTGCGTTATCTTTTAGCCACTGAATCCGTTCCTTTGAGATAGTATTTGCGATGTCTACTTTTAACTGTGCTTCCATATCATCTACATCTCGTGAGTATCTCGCAATCATTTCGCCTATGAGATAGCCCATATTAGCGTATAGATCAATGTTAGTCGATAACTCCATAGGACTATCGCCTTCCATCAAGTTTTTAGCGAACACATCATACTGCTCTTTAATCTGATCGTTTGACCACTCGGCTACTGTAAACGGGTTAAACCGAAAAAGGATTTCTTTCATACTGTTTTAGTAAGTCCTTTAATTGCTTATCACAATTTGGACATACAATCCTTCCTTTGAAGTTAGTTGTCTTTGAGTAGAACTTCTTTTCACACTCTGTGCAAACTGCTGTGTATTCTTTTCTGTTTAGTTTTTTCATAGGTCTATCGTGTGTAGACTTATTCCTTTCTGTTTTCCGTCAAGTCGGTAATAAATAATCGTATTCGCTGCTGGTCTGAATCCATGCGTTTGCCCATATCCACCATAGTATTGCCATGCGTTACTAATCATACAATACTGGATATGTGGTTCACATCGTTTAAGATCATAATTTACCTTGAACGATTTTAGGGGAGTAAACATTGGATCGTGGACATGAGATGAAGTAAACATATCAGCGTCTACTACTTCTGCCATACGGACAAGCATATTTAACTTGCCACCTTTTTGTCTACCACCACCATTTCCATGTTGGAAGTAAGCAGAGTAATTTAACCCACCAAACTCCATTAGAAGCATAAACGAATTAGGGAAGTAAATCTCTCCACTTATTCCAGCTTTTAACAGCATATGCTCGGTAACATCAATTCCAGTAAGTTTATACACTCTGTTCTCGTGGTTTCCAGTGCCACAAGCCAACACTCTATGATTGATCTGTCTTAGGATATGCGACACTTGGTCTACTGATTCACTCGGAGAATAATCCGAACCATAACTATCTGATACTGATGTAATGAGTGCCATATCTGTTATATCTCCATTTAGCACAATAAATCTATTTGGTTTTGATAAGATGTAGGCAACAAACTTTAAGAATAGATCTCTGTTAGTGTTTGGATCTTCCCAGTGTAAATCTCCAAGCACATACAATTCAACATCATCATAATTTTCCATTACCCTGTGAAATGTCTTAATTTCTTCCTTCATTTTTGACCTTTCTTGAATATCATATCTTCTCTTGTCCAGTTAGGATAGGTCTTTTTTTGATACTCAACAAAGAAATCATACAACATTTTCCGTTCATTTCCAAAATCATAGTGGTAATGGCACTCTTGACATAGGGTAATAATATTCTCTTCTATGCCTAATCCACCACTACTTCTTGGGATAATGTGAGCATTTGACAAGTTCCATGCCTGTGGTCTCCCACAAAGTAAACAACACCCATTATCCCTTTCGTGAACCTTATGCTTTACTTCACTCGAAATACTGGTCTTTTGCGTTCTGATACTCGGCAAG
>Ga0209575_10000649_pt1 | contig 18798 bp, 20 predicted proteins | sample Medcelwee11metaG_FD_187172 | JGI IMG/M metagenome (GOLD analysis project Ga0209575, IMG submission 187172) | Freshwater pond sediment microbial communities from the University of Edinburgh, under environmental carbon perturbations - Medium... | ecosystem: Environmental > Aquatic > Freshwater >...
TGGCGGTTAGGGTTTGTCCAAAAATAACTTGAACGCTTTGAAATATGATAATCTTGTCTTGAAAAAAGAAAATCAGGAGTTGCCAACGGCAATTACTGATTTTTGAAAATTGAAAGTCACATTTTTGAACGCTAAAAAGCCAAAAGCACGGGTAATTTCAGACTTTTTCAGGCTTATTTTGTGACTTACTTTATGCAAACATCAGTACGATTTTGACCCCATACTGGAAGCACTTGGAATAACGCTGGATATCCGGATGTCGAAATGGCATGACGTTATGGAAAGAAATTCGAGGGATGGGGTATTCAGGCACTTATGGGTCAATGGCTCGCCAGGTTGCTTCTTTACGAAAGCGAATGCCGCGGGAAAGAATGAATTCACCATCTCCAAAGCAAGCCGCCTCCCAGCCAGTACCACAAGTTCAAATTCGTCCTTACTCAGTCAGGCAAACCGCATGGTTGTTCGTGAAAGAGCGAGATCAAATCGAAGGAGAAAAATCCCAATATTTGGTTCAACTTCTGAATGCTACCGAAGATTTCCAACGGCTCCATGGACTCGCGCAAGAATTCTGGAAAATCGTTCGCGAACGAAAACAAGATCGGCTTGGTGAATGGGTGAGCCGATCAAAGGATTCTGGAATAGTGGAACTGAAGAATTTCGCCCTGGGCCTGGAGAAAGATTTGAAAGCTGTCGAGGCTTCTTTGATCTATGAATGGAGTAATGGCCCCGTCGAAGGTCACAACAATCAATTAAAAATGATCAAAAGGCAAATGTATGGCAGGGCTAAATTTGATTTACTGAAACAGCGCGTTTTATATGCTGGGTAGCAGCATTGCATTTTTCAAAAGCGCATCCGTACAGGTAAACCCTCCTTTCACGTAAATTGCGGAAGAGCCCTTTTAAACTTGTAAAAAACAATATTCAGCGTAGCGTAGTTCCTTCATTCGTCGCAGTATCCTTTGAATGTGATTGTCTTTCAAAGCCTCGAACCATAAGCCCTCGGTAAAACGCTCGCCCCGCATCCAGCCCGATAAAACAGAAAGCAACTGCTTCAGTGTGGCGGTTTTGTAAAAACTGGAGTCTTCCAACCATTTGGATATGGTTTCATTGCTGCCTCCTCCGGTCATAAAACAAGGCTGGCTGGCAATTTCGCAAAAATCACGCACATCCTTGTCGTAAACCGCGTAGGGCAAGTGTTTTACCACATCCTCTGGCTTGCTTACGTTCCAATGTCCAAATGTCCGTCCATCCTTTTCAAAAGCGGGTAGAAAGGAAAGTAATTTATCCAATTCCTCTGATGTCGGTTCTTTAATTTTCACTTGAACATATCCTTTGTCATCTGTAATTTTATTGAGCTATAAGATCAAGGAGATAGCGCGGCATCCTTTGGGAATCGGAATTTGCACAGCCAGCCTCTCAGGATTTGAAAAATGCCATTCATAACCATTTGCGCTTGGAACACAATCTCTTATTTCGACCGTTCCAATAATGGCGCCTGTGTCAAATCTGGCTGGTTTCATTTTTTCATGTTGACTTTTCGATAAGGGCTTAATGGGTTTACCAATGGCGTATAAATATCCCCTGCCGCGTATTTCCGTTTTTGCGGCGAGCTCGATCTTTTCCCGCCTGCACAGGATTTGCTCTGCATATGACTGGTTGATTCTCATCACCAGATCTTGTGTGTCTGGAGATGGTTCGGCTGCAAAAGGGGCGGGCGGGTTTCTTTGTTTAACCAATTGTTCATTCCAATATGGAACGAGATTCTTCTTATCTTCATCTGCCCTGAGTTTTATAGGATCAAGTTCGGACGTAGGGCTGATAATTTGCAATGATTGATTAAAAACCCAAAATTGGTCTGGGGTTAATGCGGTGGTCAGCCCCAGGTGATTTTGATAGCAGGCATAAACCAACTGACCTTTGATCGGAATTAAAAACCATGACCGGCTAAGAGACGCTTTAAACAGATGAAGATATGCAGAAAGGTTAGATTCGATCTGCTTGCATTCTTTTCGGGTGATTTCAATTCCGTAGCGTTCTTTGAGCCGCCGTTCAAAATGAGTACGGACATCAGGGCTGGTTTTTGGTGGTCTATTCCCGCTCATCCTATTCAGTATCCTTGGAGGTTTTTATCGCCTTCACGCTAACCCTATCACTTTATATTCTCTTCAACCTGCCTGTAAGCCTCGCCGTTTCCATCAGGTTTGACTGCCATGAGGTAGAGGGCTTTGCCTTCGCTTTTCGCTTCCCATAATTCACCGATGTTTTTCTTTTCCAAGCAGGTGCGCGCCTTTGATTTCCACAATGAAGATGTACCCATCACTGAGCCAGTGCAAAATATGCATTACGGTCTCCGTAGGATAAGGTCAAGGGGCAAGTATAAAGGAAAAATAGGCGGGTTGCCTTGTAAGCAAGACACTTTCAACTTATCCGTATAACGCCAGATTCAATCAAAATGACTTCATTTCCATTAAATTCTACTTTCCATTCTCCGCCATCGCCAACGTCACCCCCAGCATAACCAAAAGAGATCTTGAATCTCGCTTCACCTGCCAATTTACGGACAGATAGCGCCCATCCGAACATTTCGCCTGTGTAAAAAACCTTATCCAATGACATTCCACTATCCAGTTCTTTATTAATGAACTCAATAGCATGAACTTTTTTATTCCGAGTGGCTTTGAAAAACGCAACGAGTTGTTCATCCGATAACAATTCCCGCGCCTTACGGATTTGTTCCTCTCGTGAGTTCGTACCCAGCAGCAGGTCACGCAAAAACTCTTTATAAATCTCAATTTGACAGTCAACGCATTGCCATGACGGGTCACGATCTGTAATACAACAACCGCCCAAAACAATCTTTTTTTCAACCTGTTCAATCACTTCACTACTTGGGTATCCATACATAATGCTGGCGACGTTTTTCGACTTGCAGGCTGGGCATTGTCGCGGCTTGCGTTTGGCAAAGAATAATTGAGTCGTCATGTTACTTTTTCTCCAGTTTCCAAACTGACAATGCGTTGGGGTAATCCAATTTCCCTATCTCCAATTGCTTCCAGGATTGCAGGGGATTATCGGCATAAATCAAATAATCATCAACAACGTGAGCAAGCGGAAAATTTCGCATGTTTGGGTGACTGCCATCCTCCCCTGTAAATCCACCTCCGCGTGTTGCCTCGTTCTGCTCCACAAAAATGCGATATTCACGACAACTAATCGTAATGAAACCCGCCAGAAGACTAATGTAATCTATATGGATATTGTGCCCGCCCAAAGACAGACTGGCGTGCCAATGATCTCGATTAATAAATCCAGAAACGCCCTTTGTAATTGCCTGTGTCCAAATCACTGGAATATCGGATTTACGCCAAAGTTGTCCGCGCCATTTGGCTCGATTTTGCTTTCCAGCGCCCAATATCTTGATTTTTTCTGCTGACTTAATCTGATCTTTGTAGAACCGACGAAACTTGTCCACATCCCACCATTCGGATATGGCGGGACAGGACGGGTCTGTTTTCTGTTCCTCCCGCCTGTGTAACCGCTCGGCTTGAAATGCAGGTTTGCCCTCTTTGACCAATGGGTCTGGAAAACGTATTGCAAAGCCAAGAACCGCTTCAACTTGCAGGAAATCTTCAATAAATTGCTCGCCAATATAAATCCAGCCCATATCTTCCACTTTTATTGCCTTCTCGACAAAATCAAACTGGCATCCGCTGGCTTCAAGCGATTTCCTATGCTCCGCATCGGAAGAGGCGCGATTCCAGTGATCCAGTAGTTTTTCGGGATGTATGTATGAACTCCGCGTTGGGTCGAGGTCAAACATGCGCTGTTCGTGCGCTTCCATCAACCAGATAAAGCGAATTGGGAAAAGACGGTCTTTTTCCACGTCGCGGCAACATCGCTCCCCAAACGCAAGCTCCCTCATCATACATTGAGGAATGGGAATGGGAGCTATAGGCATAAGATTGACGCGAAGATGTTCATAATCGCCGCTTGCGAAATTCTCAAGTACTGCTTGCAGCCAGAGACTCATAAAAGCCTACCATTCGCCAGTCCAAGGTGACTTAATATAATCATTGCTTGTTTCTCCTATTTGCCTGAATGTTGACAAAAGTTTCCATGTCCTGTGCTTGGGCATGTGTATGTTATTTCTTTTTTATTCATCTGTTATACCTGCGATCCCATTGGGAATTAACAAATGTTTCGGTCTGCTGTGGTTCGGCAAATAGTCTTTCATACGGCAAACAGACACATCCGTCTCGATCGCAATAGTAGAGTTCATTCCAAATGGTTAGACGTTGTTCCTGCTGTTTTCGCAAGTGCGCATTGGCGGCGCGTTTTCTCTCATAAATAATCATCGAGTTTTGATAGACACCTTGTAACTCTTTGAACCATGCTTCTGCCGCAGCATCTTTTTTTCTTGGCGGGAATGGAGGATCGGGCATCTTTACATGGTGGTAGTCAGGCTCACTTAAAGTCAGCCACTTTACCAGTTGAGAGGGTGTTTTACCCGTTTCTTTCATCACCAACGCTGAAACCTTTTCCAACTTATCCACCTGTCCGCAAATAGGGCAGACCAGCGCTGCGTTCTGCAATATCTGGCGAGCAATATCAGGCAAAATGATCAGTTCCGTTCCACAGTATGGGCATTTAACTATCGGCGACGATCCTTGTAATTCAATTTTTCCGCTGCATTGGGCACAGGTAAGGGAGAAGGTGTTGGTCATTTGCTTTCCTTACTTCTTCGATTTGCCTGAATGTTTACAAATGTTTCCATATCCTGCGCTTCAACATAGTAGCCTTCATGCGGCAGAATCACCACGCCGTCACGATAACAATAATAAAGTTCACTCCATACTTGCCGCTGCAATTTTTGAAAATTTTCCTTTTCTTTAATTATCGCTTTCCATCTTTCATAAGCCTTTAAGTCGCTTTGATACTGCGTCAGTTCCTCCTCATATGTCGGAAGTCGTAATTCAACCGACTCTGCTTGCGCGACAGGCATGAGACTTACAGCCTCTTTATCTTGTGAAAAACACTTAAACAATTCGACAAAATAGCGAAGACCGACTCCGCCAACTCCAACCGCAATAATAAACATCCAAAAATCAAATCCATCGGGGAAAAAAGATGCATATAAAGAGAAAGACGCAAATGAGCATAAAACAATGGAAGGCAGAAGAATATTCCAAAAGTTTGGATTTAACTTGCGATAATAAAATCCTACGCCCAGCATAACAGCAAAAATAAGCACGCCTATAAACAAAAACATACTGATGTAATCTGCCGCGCTGAAATCCACCGCCAAGTTCCATATCAAAATAGCGCACAAACAATAAAACACGGCGCCCCCCAGCAATACCCAGGCTGTAGAAAAATCCTTATAGTTCCCCGCCATGAATTCCTCAACATACTGCGCAGGGGGCGTATCATTTTGGGGAGGTCGCTGCTGTGGATTTGAATTTCTACGGACAGGCGGTCTGGGCGGAGCTTTGTAATCATATCTGTCAGGCTCAGATATAGACAGCATACTCCTCAGTTGAGACCCTATTGATTCCCGCGCCACAATTGCGGAAACCTTCTCCAGTTTGTCATCCTTGTTGCAGACAGGGCAGATATGCGCGCCTTCCATTTGTACCTGTTGGGCAACTTCGCCCGTCAGGACTTGTTCCGTCCCGCAGTAGGAACATTTGATCCGCGTCCGCCCTTTGAGGAGTTGGATTTGTCCGCCGCATTGAGAACAGGTAAGGGAGTGAGTATTGGTCATGATTATTCCTCGTAAAATACTTTCCTTTCTTGCCTGGTTTCTAAAAATCCCTAAATAGGATATATGCAAGCGCAATAAATCCAACCAGAACCAAAAATGCCACAAAGAAAACCAGATACAGGCTGCCCACTCCAAATATTGCCCACATCATAACGGGAATCAGAAGGAATAAAAAAACAAATACATCCAACAAGGTGATTCGACGTGGAGGCGTGGATTGTGTTTTTATTTGCGGCGCGACCTTTGATGCTTCTTGCGTTCGAGAGGCTTGTTGAGCGGTATCTTTTTTGCCGTACTTGGTTCTGATAGATTCTATCTTATGTTCTTCGGGGAGGGCTTGATCAATGAATTTGTCAATTTGATTTATTGGCGCATATCTGCCGTTCCAAGCGGAAACAACTACATCATCCCGTCCACAGTAATATGTATCTGCCCAGATTTGCCTTGCCAAGCGTTGACGCTGGCTTACAACCTCGTTGGCTTCGCGGTCTTTCTCCCATTCCTTTAGATCACGTTCATACTCTGCGATGGAGCGCCCTTGAGAGAGAGATGGCTTGTACTTCTCGTGAATCTCTATGGCAAGGCGGAAGTCAATAGGCTGTTTCATCCATTGCGAGCGCTCTGACTTTTCATCTTTGTCGTTTTCACGTTCCCATGCCAGAGAAAGCTTTTCCAGCCGATCTCCGCGATGGCATACAGGGCAGACCACGCCAAACTCTTGAGATGGGCTATGTTGATTGTGTAATTTAGGTAATACTTGCTCTGTTCCGCAATATGGACATTCAACTACGCGGGTGTAAGATGTAACTTGAAGTTTGCCACCGCATTTAGGGCAATTGAGAGAATATATATCGTTCATTTGACTCCTAACAAAATATGCACTACCCCGCACCAGGGACACTTGATCCTTGATATGCCCGCTTCAAAATCCATCCCCCCGCCGCACTGCGGGCATACAAGAGTAATGAAGGGATTCGTTTTCTCTTTTTTCATGGACTGAAAAACGCGAATGAACAAACATTCCCACGGAGCTATGAGAATTAGGTCTGGTTTGAATTTTACGATTTCCGCGCCAATGAAAATATCAGCGTCCGCCATTGCCGCTGGAATGTGGTTCTCATCGCGCGGCACATATCCCAGTTTATTTCCCTGCTCGGTGTAAATAGCAATGGCTTTTTCATCATATTCGTTTTCAGGCTCGCGCACGAGGATTAATTCGGTGTCTGGCACAAGTAATTTGGCGACTTCTTTATCTTTGCCCTCGTAATAATTAAATCCCGCCACCTTTGTCTCAAAGAGATAGACGCGCTTCCTGCGCGGGTTGCTCTTGGTATATTTCCCAATCAACTCGTGCAGGACGTTCTCTTTGATCTGTCTGTGGAATTCTGAGCTGGATAGCATGGCTCCTCCTTTTTTCATGCAAAACGCCACGTTTACTATACGGTATTAATTGTATGTCGTTGACATTTTTACCTTACAAATAGATTACGCTTGGTTTCCTCGAACTCCTATTTTCCGTAGTCTTACTTGCAAGCAACTTGAATAATTCCGTTCGCTGACCTTTCCGATTCTTTCAGCATCAGCGGGTTTTCAAAATCCGTATTCTATACAGGCAATGGCTCGCGGCGTTGCAGCCATAGGGCGAGAATCTCCTTCGCGGACAACGCGACAATGCCGCCAACGATCGCGCAGGTGGTATCCACATCTCCCAAACCTTTTGCCGTCAACCATAGGGCTTGTTCAAAATTATCCAGATTGAAGGCGGCGCACCACAAGCAAAATGGAACCGTATCCTGACAGGATACTTGATTGCCTGTTCCTAATTTTTGTATGGCAGTTTGCAAATCATCGGGCGGAATTTGTATGGCAAGTTCAATACGCTCTTTTGTGATGCTGTTTGGCGCATAAGGCAATACTTCTTTTAGGAAATCCTTTCCCCTTGGAAAGATTTCATTTGCCGCAATTGCCGCAGAGACGGACACTGCCATTGCTCCCGCTTGACCTTCAATATGCGCGTGAGTAACCACTGCCGATAATTGCGACTGTTCCGCCGCCTTTTTTAGGTCATTGAAAAAATAGCCGCCAACGGGCGCGACTCTCATGGCGGATCCATTTCCAAACGAACCGCCGCCAAACAAACGCGGGGAAAGCTCGCGCCAGTCACCGCCAGTTGAGATTTGACCGAGCAGACGTATCGCCCCACCCGCGTAGCCGCGATGAGGTTCCTGCGTAAACCTGCGGGCAAAGGTTTGCGCCAGAAAATCCTGATCAATGCCGCCGTGTTTTTCCAGCGTCTCCACGATGGATAACGCCATGTGGGTATCATCCGTCCAACGCCAGATTCCCGAAGGCAATTGTGATGATTGCGTTTTGTATGGGGAAATTCCAAAGAATAATTCCCCAAAAGCGTCGCCAACGGATAATCCTTCAAGGCTTCGTTTTGCCATTGCAAGAGAAATATGGTTGTTCATTATGAATACCTCGTCACTTATCAGGAAAGCGTTATTCTATTGGTTTTGGCGCGACTTGCGACTCAAGTATCCCGCCCAAATATTCAGGAAGTTGTTTTCTTGCGCGCCATTCGATGATTTGACGATTTCTTGAGCAGCCTCAAACATGGCGGACTCTAAATCTATCATCGCGGGTGTTTGAGGCGTGGAGAAATCCAGCGCCACTTCACATGCGTTCGTGTCAATTTGAAGGAGGTAACCAATGCCGTCTAAAGCCATGCCGCCATTCAGGTCGAACAAATTTACATTCTGAAGGATGTTTGTTACTGGGTCTGACCAGCCGCGGGGAAACTCCGCGCAAACGGTTGTCAGGTCTCTAAAGGGCATGTCACTTTCAGAAAAAGTCAACGCACCACGAATGCATTCTTTATCATCATAGACTACTGCAAGCGCGGCGGGCGGCTCGAAACTTGGGGAAATATAAGCCAGCCAAATCCCAAGAACCCAACGCTTGCTCAACACATGACCATCTTTATCATTTATGGTGTGCCTCCCTGTACTGAATCCCTCCAAATTCAGTGCGGAAAAAATTTATTGATTCAATTCTGGTCTCTTGGGTATGAATATCATGTGAAACACCTCGAATATTCTTTGAAATCAAAAATGGCAACTTCTTCAAGCGTGAAGGCTGCCTACAACCTCGGATCAATCGGCTCGCTCTCCAATGCCAGAACGCCGAAGACACATTCATGCACGCGGTAGAGCGGCTCAAGGCGCACAAAGCGATCCAATGCCTCAATGCCCAACGCGAACTCGCGCGAAGCCAGCGAACGCTTGGCTGATAAACCACGTGCCCGCAGTCGTTCCAAGTGTTCAGGCGCAGTGTATTCGGGACCGTAAATAATTCGCAGATATTCGCGTCCACGACATTTCACGGCAGGTTGGCTCAATCCGCGCCGTCCCTTGACGACGAACGAAAGCGGCTTCACCACCATCCCCTCGCCGCCACGTCCTGTCAGTTCCTCCCACCACGCAATCCCTTCTGCTTGACTTGCGGGGTCAGTCACATCAATTACTTTATAGGGCGTTGCGACGAATAACGGGTCATGGCAAAGCCGCGCCAAAGTGTTCATGTGCCAAACATGATCTTTATCCGTATACACCGCACCCTCGCTTGCCAGCAGATGAAAAGGCGCGAGTTTGAAATCTTCGAGGGAAATCACATTCCAGCAATAGCGGCGATAGGCTTCAGTGTATTGCCGCGCCATTGCCGCGCGATCCTGATAACGATCCAACAAGGGGCGAAGCGACTCGTCCCGACGAATGGCTTGCTCCAAGACCGTCACTGATTCAGCCAGCGCAGCTCTTGACGAAGCGCCTACCGCCGCATACTGTTGACGTACCAACTCCATCGCCTTTGCAGACCAGGGCATGAGTTCGCAATCGAGACACAACCAATCAGTTTTGAGTTCATCCCACAAACCGCTGTGGTCTATTGAAGCGCGAACCCGCGCAAGAAATTCCGTTTCCAGATTTACGTCGTTGAAGAAGCGGCGACCCGTGCGGGTATAGCATACGCCAATTCCTTCCCCTTCCACCCCGAAACGTTTACGAGCCACATCTTCATCCCGACAGATGACAACCACCGCGCGCGATCCCATGTGTTTTTCTTCGCACACAACCTGACTCACGCCTTCATTCCGATAATAGGCAAAGGCTTCGGCTGGATGTTCCAAAAGCCCTGGCTGTTGCGTGGTCTCCGAAGGCGACATCGTGGGCGGCAGGTAGATCAACCACTTCGGGTTGACGGCAAAGCGGCTCATTACTTCCAGCGCGGCGGTCGCGTTCTCTTCGCGGATGGTGACGTTGTGGTGCAGGCGCGTCGAGATGATGCGCTTGCCCAAGACCTCGGCAATATCAAGCAGATCATCGTGCTGCTGCTGTGCGGTAAGCGGAGCCTGATCTTCAGTCGCAAGGAAGGGGCGCACAGGTTCGGCATAGGTACGCGCCGCAAGAACAGAAACCAATTCCTTTTCGGGATAACGAAGCGCGGTCAGCTTTCCACCGAATACGCAGCCCGTATCAATGTTGATGGTGCGATTCAGCCATTCGGGTTCTGGAACGGGCGTATGTCCATACACAACCATTGCATTCCCACGATATTCCGCAGCCCAGTTATAGCGGATCGGCAAACCGAATTCATCGGTTTCGCCAGTGGTCTCACCAAACAACGCAAAGTCGCGGACTTTGCCAGAACCGCGTCCCTGCATTTCCTCTTTCAGACCTGCGTGAGCCACCACCAATTTGCCATCATCCAAAACATAGTGACTCACCAATCCATACAGGAATTCCAATACCTGCTTTCCAAACTCAGGCGATTCCTTTTCCAGTTGTTCCAGCGATTCGGCAAGCCCGTGCGTGATCTGTACCTGTTTGCCTTTGAGTACGCGTACCAGTTTCATATCATGATTGCCCGGCACACACAGCGCGTTTCCATCAGCGACCATCCCCATCACCAACTTCAACACTGCAGGAATGTTTGGTCCGCGATCCACCAGGTCCCCCAAAAAGATGATTTTTCTTCCTTCAGGTGGTTGGACGTGAACTACTCCGTCCGACTCTGCAACTATATAATCCAATTTTCTGAGCAATTCAACCAATTCATCAAAACAACCATGCACATCGCCGATGACATCAAAAGGTCCGTGAATATGTTTCAAGTTGTTCCAGAGCGGCTGGCGCTCAATAACAGTTGATTCAATGCTTTCCACTGTATCCAGAACATAGATATGCCGAAAGCCTTCCCGCTTCAAATCGCGCAAGGAGCGGCGCAGTTGCTGCGCTTGTTGCCGAATCACATGTACACCGAAATCCCGATCCGCCCGCCCTTGATTCCGTTCCTGACAAATTTTCTCTGGCAGGTTCAAGACAATGGCAACGGGAAGAACGTGAAAACGCCGCGCCAATTCCACGAACGGTTTGCGCGCTTCTGATTGAACATTGGTTGCGTCAATGACCGTGAGGCGTCCAGCAGCAAGCCGCTTGGCTGCGATGAAGTGCAAAATTTCAAAAGCGTCTTTTGTCGCGCCTTGATCGTTCTCATCATCTGAAACAAGTCCACGGCAAAAGTCTGATGACAATATTTCGGTGGACTTGAAATGCTTGCGGGCAAAGGATGATTTACCAGAACCCGACGCGCCAATTAGGATGACGAAGGAAAGTTCAGGAATGGTTATTGTTGTCATTGAGTAAACACTCCCATTTGGGTGGGTGACCCAACCAGAGGATCTTCTGTTCCGATTGGCAGGAAGCGTACTTGATATCCAAATCGTTCGGCGACTCGATTAGCCCATGATTGGAATTCAACTCGTGTCCATTCAAAGCGATGATCTTTGTGGCGGTATTCTCCAGCGGGCAGGGTGGGGAACTTTATGTTGTATTCCGCGTTTGGCGTTGTACACACAACCAGAGTTGGGCGCGCAAATTCAAACACGACCCGCTCAAAAGCCGCAAGGCGCGGCACATCAAGATGCTCGATCACTTCTACAATGGCAGCGGCATCATAACCAGCCAGACGCGTGTCTCGATAGGTCAACGCGCCATGAATAAGTTGAATTCGTTGTTTTTGCATGGGCGGCAATTCTTCCAATCGCAGACGTTCGCTGGCTATTTCCAATGCGCGAAATGAAACATCCACGCCCGTGATCTGGGTAAATTGCTTTTCTGCCAATAAAAGCCGTAGAAGACGCCCTTCGCCGCAGCCTAAATCCAATACGCGTTGGGCGCTGGAGTTTTTTAGCGCCACCAATACAGCGCCAAGTCGCTGTTCATTTAGGCTGATGTGTTGTTCAATTTCTGCCTCTTCTTGTGCATGTGATTCTTCGATGGCATCCGGGTCAGGGGTATCTTCCTCGGTCAACTGGATAAGAGCAACGCGAGCCAGGTGTCTATACTTGAGGTAACGATGGGCGATCAGATCACGCTCTGGATGTTGAGCCAGCCAGCCTTCGCCATGCCGCAACAATTTCTCAACTTCATCGTCCCCTATCCAATAATGTTTTTCAGTATCCAGTACTGGAATCAACACATATAGGTGAGATAGTAAATCGCCCAGGCGAATTATGTTGGTGAGAGTTATGGTGAAGTAATCGCTTTGCCCCCAGTCGGGATGCTGTTCGTCTAATGGATACGAATCGGCGGTTACAGAGTAACCCAACGGTTCAAAGATGCGGCGCAAGATTGACTCACCTCCGCGACAGCGCACGACTGCCAATCGCACAATAAGGGGCAGCGCAGTGTTAGCCAATTCCTGATGATCCTTACTCTGCCCAGCCAGGGCGCTCCCATACACTTGTGCAATCGCAACGCTCATTAAGGATGATGCGGTGTATGGGCGATCATTGACATATTGATCGAGGGCATGATCCTGCCCGCGCACCAAATGGATCGGGTCAATATCCAGCAGCAAAGCAGCCGTACAGCGATCCGCTGTTGCCTCTGGATAAAAGATATGCGCCTTTCCAAATTTGAGATCAAAAGTTTGAGCGCGCGCAGGGTTTTTGTGAAGCAAGTATCCCAAGTCGGTAGCGGGCATGGTTGTGGAGGTAATGGTAAGTATCATATTTTTTTCTCTCGTATGGATTTGGACGCAAGGAATTCCCTTGCTTTTGAAATATCCAACTCCCGTAAATCAGTCTTGCCTCGCAAGCTCTGGAGATCACGACCGAACGGCCAACTCTCGGGATCATACTTTCTCTCTAAAAAGTCATCCCAGGCATGGAGGAACTCTGAAACGAAATGCCGCCTTTCAACTTTGGCGTACATGAAAATCTGTTGTTCTTCGGTGACAGTTTCGTCCCACTCTGCGTCGAGAATTTCCAATATGAAACAGTCTGCAGATAGCGGAGTGGCGCGCAGTGTTTTACATTCCCCTTCCTCGTCGATCGTAAATTCGCTGGGCAGATTGTTTGCAGCAATATCTTCCATCCACTTCGTCGTATCAGGGAATGGGTCATAGACATCTGATAAGTTAATAATCAAGTGTTGTAAATATGCGGTGCAGGTTATGGACAAGAGAATCCAACCAGAACTGGGATAGCCGAATTCAATCGAAACCTTTCCTTCCCAGTCGGAGCTCTCTCGCGGGGTGTTCTTCAAAATATCGTTTGTTGTCATGATTTGCCTTTTTGGGGACTACTATTCTTCCCCCCATGTTTTGTTTATCCGACTAGTGTTTCAAGAATATATGAAAGCGCGGAATTTGTCAATTACTGAGAGTCTCATTGATAACTAAACTTTTTAGATATCCAATCCAGCAAGGCAAAGAATAATTGAATCAACCCTGGCTTATGTCGCAAATGTAAAATAGCCAAATTGAGTTCTCGGCATAAGTGGTTTAAGTCTGATCAACACAAATTTCTTAGTTCAACATACTTGAGATGATCCCAAACGCCTTCGTCAGGATTTAGATCAGGCGCATAAGCGGGCAGGCGTTCAAGATGGATATGCTTGGTCGCACCATTTGCTAAATAATCTTTGACGTATTGATTTCGATGAATTGGCGATCTATTCCAAAGCGCCAATAGATTGCTGTTCATTTGCCCGAGAAGATGTTTTTAGAAATAAACACTGTACAAACCATTCACGGAATCATCGCGTGTCATTGTGAACAATCAACCTTAAAGAATAATTCCGCTCACCACTGACAAATGATCGTACGTTAGAAAGACGCTCAAGATTGGCCTATGACCGCAGGGCGTATAGGTTCTGATCGTAGCAGGCAGGAGATAGAAGCCCGACTCGTCCACGAAAATGATGACTGTGCTCCAAATGCGCCTTTTTCTTCATTTCAGCCAAAACCTCACTCCGCCAGCGAGTAGTGGCAGGTTCATCACATTGGAGCGCACGTTCCATGGGCATTTGTGGCGTCCACTTCAAGTCTTTCAACAAACGGGCTACATGTGATTTGTTGTACGACACGCCGAGATCCCATTCAATCACTTTGCGGACACGTAAGCAAGTCCATGCTTCGCCTCGAAAACCATACGCTTCCGCTCCGTACGCATAAGATATGGAATGTATTGTTTTTCAGGTTAGTTTAGGAATTCGTCCAGTATGCGGTGCGCATACAAACCACGTTTACCTTCTTCGCCTGCTAGAGTCAACCATTGGCATACGGCTCCTTTACTAACATTCAGAGCGAATGCAATATCTTTTTGCTTCCAACCGTTGCGCTTAATTTTTAGAGATTGAACACGGCTACATTCCTTCCAATTTGTTGATTGTAATTTTTCCTTTGACACGCTATAGTTTTAACGCATCAGAAAAGTTTAGCAAATTATGAGACGCTCAGTAGACTACCGGTATGACAAGAGTTCAATCACACTATGCCTTTCCAAGTCGCAAAGTATAGTCCCGTAAGTACGCCCTTTGCACTCGGTCCAATCATCCACGCCCAACACTCGGGGTGTGACAGTCGGATCTGGAGAATACTGTCTGATAAAGCGTAGACAACTATCTCCGCTAATGGAAAGACCCAGACGTTTAATTGCGCAAGATGTTGGCTCCCCTCCAAAAGCCAATAACAAAGAGGATAGCCATTCTTGAAGTCGATTGGTACGACAGCGATGGGGAATTGTTATTTCAGGCACACGTTCAGTGAAATAATGATGACAACAATTTGGCGTGGAACAACGAAATCGACGTACCCACAACTCGATCTGAACCGGTATGCCGCCCCAAGGCAAGTCTGCCAAACGACAAACATAGCGACTATGAATGCGATGTAACCATTATTGACAATTCGGGCATTGAGCTGCTGGGTCAGAAATTACAACTGTAAGAACAATTTTGTGTGTGTTTCCTCCCTCATATCGATTGTCTGAAAATTGGATGTCCCAAACATTGGCAAAATCTGTCTTGGAGAGCCTCCCTTGATTGGTTAACGTTTGACTACAGTCTACTTCAATCAGAGAGGTTCAACAAAAGTGCGTGTGACTTTACCCATAAGTGGGTCTTCCGCACTTTTGTTGCAAACCGTCTGCGTCACTATGAGGAAAACTGAAAAATCTTCCCGACGAGCAATTTCGGACTGTTTTCAAGAAGAAAAAAATTCATAATTGTCTACAGAAATAGAGAATCAACAAAAGTGCGGAAGACCCTTATGGGGGTCTTCCGCACTTTTGTTGACGAATATCAAAGGGGAATTAAGGTAAAAAGTCTTTCAATTTCTAGGCTGCTCGAAACCGCAACCGTTTTTCAAGCAAATCAATTTTTCCTCGCCCAAACATTTCTCGCTTGATCAACTTCAATCGGTTAACCTGTCCTTCAACTTGCCCACTACTCCAAGATGTGTTTAATGCTGCGGTTACGGCATCTTTATCTTTAATTAGGCTTGCGGCAAAATTTCGAAAGTCAGCTAATTCACTTGATAATGCCTTTTCAAGCCATTTCGTGAATTGATCTGGCAGATGCTCTCTGATAATTTTTCCAAACTCTTGCGCAAGAAGGTAAGAGGTTGCCAGATCAGGAAAGGACTGGCAAAACCAATCTACTTCTTTTTTCTGCTCCACTGTTAATTCAGACGCAGGTTTTGTGAGTAAATATGCCACGTGACGCGAAGCCACGGACTTAACTTTGAGCTTAGGCTGTTGAATTGGCGGCGACAAGTTTGAATCAACTCTATTATGAGGTGGTTCTGGTTGTACGTGGACGACTTCACTCTTCAGTTCGGTTACAAAATATGTAACCGCTTTATAAGAACCACGATAACCTTGTTCCTTGATCTCTTGAAAGAGTTGTACGGCTATATGGATACCCGCTTGCCAGCGTTGAATTAAATAATCAGCGAAGGGTCGAATTGTTTCACCGCGACGAGCGTGCTCGGGATAATGTCCGACACGTAAGTAGCGCTCAACCGTCGGTCGACTGATGCAAAGTTGTTTGGCAATTTTGCGTCCTGGAACGCCAAGTTCATGTAACTCAACTACCCTGTTGTATTTATCTCGACGATGAGCACGACGCTCTGCAATGAGTTGTTGGCGAGCTGTAGGAGGTATTGGCGGGCTGGGCTCTTCAAGTTCAGCGGTTGATTTCGAGCCTGATATTCCCTCTGGAATGGTTATATTGGGCACAATAAGGGCGACAGGGGATGGTGTAGCTGGCGTGTCTGGATCAGCAATAGGGAGTCTTAAGCACTTCCGATTTCTATCAACCGTCTTCTTTACTGCACCTGTCAAATTCATCAATAAATGAAAACGATCGGCAACCTGTTGGGCAGCGGGGGCACTCTGCGAGGCGGCTTGTGTATATGCACTCGCACGATCACGACAAATAATCTCAACACCTGGGTGGGTTTCCAGCCACAATGAGAGCGTTTTAGCCTCGCGGTCTGGCAAGAGTTCAATCACACGATGTCTTTCCAAGTCACAAAGTATGGTTCCGTAAGTACGCCCTTTGCACTTGTCCCAATCATCCACGCCCAACACTCGGGGTGTGACAAGTGGCCCTGGAGAATACTGTCTGATAAAGCGTAAACAACTATCTCCGCTAATGGAAAGACCCAGGCGTTTAATTGCACGAGATGTGGGTTCTCCTCCAAAAGCCAACGACAAAGAAGATAGCCATTCTTGAAGTCGATTGGTACGGCGGCGATGAGGAATTGTTATTTCAGGCACACGTTCAGTGAAATAATGATGACGACAATTTGGCGTGGAGCAACGAAATCGACGTACCCTCAACTCGATCTGAACCGGTACGCCACCCCAAGGCAAGTCTGCCAAATGACGAATATAGTGACTATGGATGCGATGTGACCATTGTTGACAATTCGGGCATTGGGCTGCTGGAACAGAAATTACAACTGTAAGAACAATTTTGTGTGTTTCCGCCCTCATATCGACTGTCTGAAAATTGGATGTCCCAAACGTTGGCAAAATCTGCATTGAAGAACCTCCGCTTGATTGGTTATCGGTTTGACTACAGTCTACTTCAACCAAAGAGATTCAACAAAAGTGCGGAAGACCCCTTTATGGGTTTAGTTACAAAACGGCGACTCCCAATAAAAAATGCGACAAACGGGGCTAGGGGGGCGCCCAGAATGTCGCAAGCACAATTATACGCAAAATCGAATTGGCCGCAAGGCTAAAATAAACCCCTGCGTTTGAGTTCGGCAACGAACTCAAGGAAGGAAAGCGCAAACGCCCCGAAGATGAAAACCAGCGCGCCAAATTTCAAGGAGCGCCCCCAGTCAATCTCGAACACAAAACGCAACATCAGCGTCGTCACGACAAACGCGCCAATCTTGATGTCAAAATTGTCCAGAAACGTATCGAGCAGCCAGCGGGCAAATTCCTTCATCGTTCCCTTTTCATTTTTTCTTTCAGGTCTTCCAGCAGAAAAATCACCAACCCGCCGCTAAACATAATCATTGCCTCTGCCAGAAACGAATCCAGCCAGGGAACTCCAACAACAAAACGCATGAACAGGAATACAAACAGCAACACGCCCAGTTTGATGTCGAAGTTTCTGAAAAAAGAATTTCCAAAGTCGTCCGCAAAATCAAGAAGTTTTTTCATGACATTTTATTTCACAGGGGGAACGCCCAAGTCCTTGCAAATTTTTCTCGCCAATTGGTCAACAACTTCGCTATGCCGCGGCACAGTGGATGTTTTGTTTGCCTGTGGATTCCAGTAAACGCTGTGCCGCCCGCCTTCGCGCAATAATTTGCAACCGTTCCTTTCGAGATATTTGATGAATTCCCGCCGCTTCATGGCTACACCATGAGCGGTTCGCGGATAATTTCATGCCCCGCAATTTGCTCCAACAGTAACTCACGATTCACCTCGATGATTAACTGCACAGCCTCGCGCAAATTTTCACGCGCTTCATCCAGCGTTCTGCCCTGGGTGTTGGCGCCCGGCAATTCTTCCACATAACCGAGCCACCAGTCCCCTACATTTTCAAAGATAGCGGTAAGTTTCATATCTGCCTCCGATAAAAAATTATAGCATGGAACGTTTCATCAACCAGGACGCAGCATCTCCCATAATTTCCGCGCCGCCCGTTCGTACATCCCCTTGCCGCCGCTGGCCACCTCATCCAGCCAGGATTCCATCTGCGCGGTGAAGGCGAGCGAGAACAAATCGGGATACTCCGAAAGCAGAAACGCCAGGACTGCCTGCCCGCGTTCCGAGACCGTCAGCGCGCCATCCTCCCCCCGCTGCACATATCCCCTGCCCAGCAGTCCCTCGATGATGCCCGCGTAGGTCGCGGGTCTGCCAATGCCGCGCGTCTGCATCAGCCCTATCAATCCCGCTTCGGTCAAGCCCTGCCTGCGGGCGCGGATGCGTTTCGGCTTCACCCGCTGCCCCTTTTGCAAATCACGCAGGCGGCTCTCGCCAGCTTTCGGCGGCGCCGTTTCGCTTTCTGCGCCTGGCGCTGTGTAGGCGCGGCGATAGCCTGGCTCGAGCAATTCCCTCTCCGAGACTCTAATCCGCATCGGTTTCCATCTCCACGGTTATCACGCGATACTTCGCCGGTCGCATGTACCAGGCGAGGAAGCGTTTCCAGATCAGTGCATACAAT
>Ga0209575_10000651_pt1 | contig 18650 bp, 15 predicted proteins | sample Medcelwee11metaG_FD_187172 | JGI IMG/M metagenome (GOLD analysis project Ga0209575, IMG submission 187172) | Freshwater pond sediment microbial communities from the University of Edinburgh, under environmental carbon perturbations - Medium... | ecosystem: Environmental > Aquatic > Freshwater >...
GCAAGACGATATAGATCATGCCGATGAACGAGAGCGTAATCCAGCCAAGCAGCGCCGAGTGGGTGTGCGAGTGGTAAATCCACATCTTGTCGCCCCGGATGGGCGGATAGCTGCCGAACAGAATCCCTTTCGCATAGTAAATATTCAGGATGCCAAAAGCGCTGGTGGCGAGCAGAAACGCCAAACCGCCGAGCATGAAAGCAAGCGCCGGATGGGCGAAGTTGTTGCGGAACCAGTTTCGCAGGAACACGCCGAAGGTGTAGAGCAGCGCCATCACGCCAAAGGTGAGAATATGGCTGATGAGCATCATGCCGAGGTAATCGCCCATGAGAATCACGATCAGGAAGTAGAGCACACCGCCGACGAAGAGGTAAAACCAGAGACTGAAAAGCTTTTTGGCCAGCTCCATCTTGTCCGTCCGCCGCCAGGCGTAGGCGTAGAGGAAGCCCATCACGCTGATGCTCAGCGGAAACGACGAGCCGAGAAAGTAGGCCGACTGCGTCACGAAAAACGGAATGATGCCGTTGTCGGGAAACGCCTCCTTGAGGCCGAGCGTGAAGAGGCCAAGATTGGCGTTGAGCAGAAAAACCACGTCGAAAATGTAGTAGCGCACCGACACTTCATTCCAGATTTTCGCCACGGAGAGCGTGGTGAGAATCTCGTAGAGCGGCACGGCGACCACTCCCATCAGCATGAGGCCCGCCGCCGCCTTGAGGAGCGGCAGGTCAGCCGCCACGGCAACGGTGACCATGACGAGCGCCAGCAGCACCAGGCCGATGAACAGGCGCTGACGCACGGGATCGATGCGCAATTCGGGATAGATCGCCGCCGTCAGGTAGCGATTGAAGAGCAGAATGGCCAGGTTGCCGAAGCCGACAAAAAAGAGGTACGGATGAAGCTTGAGCAAAAAGGCATTGTTCGCCAGCACTCCGAATCCGCCACCGAAGGCCGCAAGTGAGATGACGGCGAAGGAGACGAGGAGAAAGGTTTTCGATATTCCTCTGAGCGTTTGTGCTGGCATCGTGTGATTGTATCGTTCGTTAAGGTTGCTGCCCGGTCACGCTGCGGGCTTGCGCATGGAGATGAACGCGATGACGGAAAGCGCTATCACCGCCGCGTTGAGCGACACCGGGTTGAATGCTTCTGTCAGCAGGCCAGGTTCATGAAGCGACACAAAGCCCAACAGACTCAGCATCGCCGCGATGTTCAAAAGGAACGGCCAGCGCCACGGCGAAAGCAGAATCAGCAAGCCGAACAGCATCTCGCCATACCCCATCACGGAGCACATGAAGCCGTACAGCGGCCCGAGATGCGCGAGCAATCCAAGCTCGACGGGACTCTGGCAAACCAGCTTCGGCACGATTCCCTGATAGATCCACACAAAAGCGAGAGCAACCCGGCTGATCCAGACCACCGGCGGCTGACGATCGAACAGACTCATAAAAAAATGGTTCAGGCGTTTCTTTCAGGAAGATAACAGTTACAGGCTAAATACAGCCACTCCCAACGTTAAAGGGGTGTTGAAAGTGCGCGGATGGGGGAAGATTGGGGAGGGAGGGGGTGAGAGACACAGCGAACGACGCTCTCGATCAGCCCATTCCGAATCATGCGAGAATCAATACCGATCACCAGCGCGTCCAAACCGTTTGTCATTGCGAAGATAGGAGTTACTCGGATATCTAGCTCGACACCGCGTATGAACGTCAGAGAAGCTCACCAATGCAACCTTCAATTTTCAATGTAAACTATTATTTGCATAGAGTAAATCAAGGTGCTATTATGAAAACAATATTTATCATTGAAAAAAACCGAGACGTGCAAGACGACAAGTTGAAATGCCTTGGCGAGCGATTGCGGCAGCTACGAATCGCTCGCCACGAGATGCAGCAGCGCTTTGCCGACCGGCTCGGCGTCAGCCGCCCGACGCTAGGCAGGATGGAGTCAGGCGATCCGGGCGTCAGCATCGGCGCATGGGTAAAAGCGCTGGAACTCCTCGACCGGCAGGATGAGCTCGATCTGCTTCTCGCGCCTGGAGAGAACCTGTTCGAAAAATATGAACAGGAGAGCGCTCCCAAGCGCAAACGGGTTTCGAGGAAACTCGCATGATCCGGAAAATTTACGTTCATGAACGCACCACCGGCAAACCGTTACCGGTCGGAGAGCTGGTCAGCGAAATCAACGACCTGGGCCGCACCCGATGCCAGTTCCGCTATCTGGAGGAGTTTCTCGTTCGCGGCGACGCTTTTGCCATCGACCCCGTGTCACTTCCTCTGCGAAGCGGCATATTCACGGCGGAACGAAAAGTCGTCTTTGACGTACTTGAAGACAGCCTGCCGGATGACTGGGGCCGAAAGCTGCTGATACGGCGGCACAATCTGCCGCGAGGGGAACAAAACCTCGCCAGCCTTCTGGAGGCGCTCGCCGCTGACGCTCTTGGCGCGCTTTCATTCAGCAGTGAGGCGACGAAACGCAAACGGCACTCAGGCATCGAAGCCGCAATGGTGGAACTCGATCAACTGGTGGAGACAGCCGAACGGTACGAGCGTGGAGATGCAAGCGATCCGCTGCTCTCGATGCTTCTCAGCGCCGGAAGTTCACCCGGAGGCGCTCGCCCCAAGGTGCTTGTTTCCGGCAAAACGCCGGGCGACCATTATCTCGCCAAATTTCCAAGTATCAAGGACAGCGTCGATGTCGTGCGGATCGAGGCCGCAACCATGTCGCTTGCCGCAAAAGCCGGGCTGAACACGGCGGATTCCCGCGTGATTGTCTGCGCTGGCAAGCCTGTCTTGCTGGTGCGGCGCTTCGACTTGATGCCGGATGGACGCAGACGCCACATGATAAGCTTCCGAAGCCTGCTTCGGGCGGAAGCATATTACGTCAGCCGATACGATGAGCTGCACGGCGTCATTCGCAAATACAGCGCCGAACCGGCGAAAGATGCCGAACAGCTCTTCCGGCAGATGGTTTTCAACGCTCTGGTTGGAAACACGGACGACCATCTGAAAAACTTCTGGATGCTCTATGGGCCGGATGCAGGCTGGCGCTTGTCGCCTGCGTTCGATCTCGTGCCGAACATTGCCCAACACGCCGAACACGTGCTGATCTTCGACGCCGATCCCCGCCATCCGGGGCGTTCAGCGCTGGCGAAGCTCGGACGCGCCTGGGGAGTCAGCGGCTGCCAGCGGATTGTCGATGAACTCTATGCCGCCGTCGAAAGCTGGAAAACGGAGTTTTCCGAAGCCGGGGTGAGTGACGAAGAGATAGAGCAACTCCGCGAAATCGACAGCAATGTGAGAAGGTAAACGCACGGAGTTTCACCGACACTTTTTCTGACATTTTCTGACGACGCCAAACGATTCGCGTCCCTGATTTACGCCACGCCGACAGGTAGGTTTTTTACGCCAGGCCAAATGAAAAGCCTCGATTTTGTCAGGATTTTTTTTGCTGACGATGGTTGTGTACTCACACCGCGATCGATTTCGCCGCCGATGATTGTCGGTTTGCCGTCCTGCCAGATGACCGCGTATTGACCGAGGCGTCTTTTCTTTTCGAGCGCATTGGCGACCGCCTTCCGAAGCGCATCCAACGCAAGCTGCCCTTCTTTCGACAGGGTCGATTTTCTGGTTATCGTCATGGATGAGACTCCTTTTGCAGTAGTTGATAATACGCTTCATGCAACACTTTACGATGTGTTTTGCGCTGTTCGAAAACAGGTATAGGCGCGTCTCCGTCATTCATGAAACAAAGACAATGATCGACAATATGACAGAACTCATCGAACAGATTACGTAAACTTCGAGGAAAACGGCGCTCGATGTCCGAAACCGGGATTTTATGGCCACCGTTCGCCACACGTTCGGCTACGCGCATTTTCGACATCTCAACGGATGGAAGCGCCAGATAGATCAGGACAGTTTGCCAGCCGTCACTCCGAAGCCGTTCGACAAGATTCAGGTAGGTTCGACCGGAAAGGGTTGTCTCGAAACCGAAATCTTCCCGTTTTTCAATACGTTCCGCCATCTCCCGCACAAAAAGACGGCTCGCCGCCATCAACTCTCTTTCCGGCGCAAATGGGGATAATCCAGCGGCGATCAGGTCAGCATTGATGAACTGCTCACACCCGGCCACGTTTGGAAGGTACTCAAGAGCAAACGTCGTTTTTCCAGCCCAGTTCGGCCCTGCAATGATCCAGCACGTTGGCATATTGGTCTGTTCCAGGATTTTCCATTTTGATCCTCATCAGCGCAACTCGTGTTGAAACGTACATAACTCCTCGATTTTCTCAAGAAAGCGCCGGAAATGACTCGTTCTGAGAGTTTTTATACTGTGAGCCATATAGCGTAAAAAAGGTTCAACGCCGCCCAAAATCGACTGGGTCTTAACCGCCGGGCCGGGTGAGGCGCTGGTTCCATTGGACGAATTCGGCTTGGTAGCGGGCGGAGTCGTCGGGTTGAGCGAGCTGGCCGTAGGCGGTGGCGAGGAGTTCGGTGGCATCGCGCTGTGCCCAGGCATAATTGCAAAACTCTGCCAGTTGCAACGCAGCTTCGGCGTCGTCACGTGCTCGTCCGGGTTGAGGCTCGGGCAAGCTCAACCAGAGTCGCGCCCGTTGGACGAGAGCGTCGGCATGTACCATGCGGTACTTGCGAGGCGCCGCCAGCTCCCGCGCCCGCTCGCAGGCATCCAGAGCCGCCCGATATTCACCGCGACCCAGCCACATAGCCGATTCGGTGACCAGCGTTCGGGCAAGATCGTAGATCATGTGCCCACGGATGAAAATTTCACGAGCGGCTCGCAAATGCCCGGCTGCATCGTTCCAATTGCCCTCCACCACCTCCAGCCAACCGAATATCCACTCGCAACGACCGATGTCTTCGTGCCAGTTGTTTCGCTGGCAAATCTTGCGATTGGCAATAGTCAATTGCCCTGCTCGCGCGAGGTCGCTACTCCGCAGCAGGTGCTCTGCCCACATGATACCGTTATTGCTGTAGAGGTTAGCCCCTTCATGATGAATACGGTTCTCTATCGCATTGGCTTCGGCAAAAGCCCCTTCGGCACCATCAAGATCGCCCAGTAGTGACGCGATGAAGCCATCGAATGCAAGTGAGTTTCGAATCATCCTATCATCCTCGATCTTGCGGGCCAACTGCAGCGATTCAGCCAAATGCACTTGAGCCGCCGTCAGCAGGCCAAGCGAGACCTCCGTTTCGCCGAGATTTTGCAAGCCGATCGACAGATTATTCCAGTCCTTGGCTTCACGATCGATATCCATCCCCAGCGGATAGAACTCCAGCGCCATCTCAGGCTCGCCAGCGTTATTTGCGAAGAGGGCAACCTCGTTCAAGCAGAAGCCCAAACGGCGATTGCTTATCTGCTCTCGCACCGCACGGCGTCGGGCTTCATCGCGCACGAACCAGCGGGCGACCTCCATGCCCCAATGAGGCGCAGGCAAGTACAGAAATACTCGCCCATTGTTGAGCCGCGTGCGATGGAGATTGTCAGCGGCCTTGAAATCACCGGCTTCCAGTAGCAGCTCGATAACGGCTAGGACCAACTGGATGCTCTCAAGCGATGGTTGCCCTGAATCGGGGCTGTCGCCAAGCAGGTTTGCTGCGTCTCGAATCAGGGGCGACTGTCCAAGCAGGCGGCTTCGGAAGTGATCGCGGAGAATCGGGTGGCAGGCGTAGCGGGGCGTGCCGTCAGCCGCGTTGTCGGCTGTCAGGAGATGCTCGCGATGCAGGCCGTCAAGAATTCCGCGCAACATGCCGTCCGTAGCGCCCGGACTGAAACGCTTCCACAGCACGCTGAGTGTCGCCTCACCAACCGGCATTCGGAAGATCGCTAAAAGGCCAAGAGCCAGTCGTTGCGGCTCGGTCAGCCGCTGCTCATAGAAGGTCAGCAGCCGTTGCATCTTGCCAGCCAGTGAATCGCCACCGTTGAGATGCGAAGCATCGAACACCAACTGCCACAACCGCGTCGGATCGCCGACCAGTTCGGCGGGCATCGAACGGGCGAAGAGCCTTAGCGCCAGCGGATGGCCGAACAGCTTCCGCGAAATCTCTTCGCGCTCCTCTGCCCGGCCATGCACGCCGAGCGCATAGAGCAACTCCGCTCCCTTGGACGGCTCCAGCTCCGGCAGCGGCAGCGTACGCAGCGATCCGCCGAGGTAGGCCGTCAAATCCGGAAACGGAAACCGGCTGGTCAACACAATCAGGCTGGAGTGCCGACTTGAGAGAGCTCCCTTGTCCTGAGGCTTCTCCGAATCTGTGGAAACAAAAAGCGATGATGCAAGCGCCGAACCTCTTTCTCGCCCGTGGCGATGCAAGAGATCGGCCAGTTCCAGCGAGAGCAGTTTGCCGTAAGCCACCGTGCCCGGAGACTCCTGCACCAGCTCCAGCCCGTCCAGCGCAACAATCAGGCGGCGTTCACCAAGCAACTCCATAACCTGCTCGATTGGCGGCGCGTCAGACCGACACCTGGCAGGCTTCCACTGCAATTGCTCACGGCCAAATTTGAGCAGCGCCCGCAACATGGCATCGGTATCGCTGTCGCGGTAGTAGCTCCAGAAAAAAATCCCGTCACTCCCATGCGCCGCACCGCTGCTCTTGAGCCAGTGGCCAAGCAGGGCCGTCTTGCCGAGCCCGCCAATCGCCGAGATGCCGACCAGCCGCACGCCCGCATCGGCGCTCCAGCCATCCAGCCGCTCCAGCACGGCTTCACGTCCGGTGAAGAGTTGATCGTCCGTGGATTCGTGGACGAACTCCATCGCAACCTGACGGACAGGCGAGGGCGGGATGATCTCCGTTCGTTCCTCTCGCTTAATCTCTGGGCTTGAACAAAGTGAATCGAGCACCACTTGCAAGGCGGAGTGATCGGGGCGTCCATCAACGCCGCGATAAACGGGATAGAACAGCACCTCAGCATTGAACGGCTCCAGATACTCGTGCCGCATTTCGGGCGTGTATTGGTGCTCCTCATCCAGACCGAGAATAGCCACGTGCCGGGGCGCACCGCCACCCTGCCGCGCAGTTGACCACAGCACTTCGTCGGCAATCTGCGCGAGCACTGCGTCGTTGAAGCTGAAGCCGACAAACACCAGATGTTCCTGTAACCAGAGGTTTTCAAACAACCGGCGATAGGGCGTGGTCTGATAGGCACGGCGGTAGCTGGCCGAATCCAGCACAACGTTCGACGGATCAGCAAAGTGGCCGTGGGCGAACAAAATCGGACACGGCGTACCGTCGTGGAACAGATCGCCACTGGCCCAACGGTTGACCGCAAAGTTCTGGTTCCAGACGGCAAACCCCGTATTGCGAATATCCGGCCGCAGCACCCGCCGGGCTTCGACGAGGCCCGCATCGTAGTTGGTCGTCAGAAGAGCCTTGAAGTTGGCTCGCACCAGCGCCGCCTGGGCAGGCGTGTAGCCGAGAGCGTCGGAGCCGATGCGATCCTTGAAGGTTTCGTACAGAAAGGTGTGGTAGAAGTTGTCCTTCAGCTTGTCATGAATCCGCGCCGCGACATGCAGCGGCTTCTGACCGGCAGCACGAAGCCACTGCGCTTTGTCGGCAGAATTCGCCAGCCCGCGCTTTACCGGCTCATCGGCAAGCGCTTCGAGCAACTGCGGCCACAGCGGATAGAGCGGAAACGACGCCCCCGCCCCGACAAACGCCGTCGCCGACCCATCGGCCATCAGCTTTTGCAGGCGCTCATACACCGCCCGATTGCCCTCGATAGCAAGAATCTCGTCAAGCGTCACAGAAGCTGGCATAGGGATAACGTTTAACCAACCCGCCGGAAGAGAGAGGTGAATTCTTTTATACGTTAAGATAACGTTTCTGAAGATCAAAAGAAGAGGAAATGGACAACGTGGACGGAGTGGACGGAGTGGACGGAGTGGACGAATGTAAAACGTGGACAAACACGGACAAAGTAAGACAGCAAACGGCCTCTTGATTGTCCACCGCGTCCACCGCGTCCACGCAGTCCACCAGCTACACGCTCACCTTCCCCAACTTCCCCGCGATCCACGCTTTCACCCGGTCGAACCAGACGTACACCACCGGGATGACCAGCAGCGTGAGGAACATCGAGCTGGAGAGGCCGCCGACGAGGGCGAGGGCGAGGCCGGATTTCCATTCGGAGCCGGAGCTGCCGGAGAGCGCGATCGGCATGAGGCCGAAAACCAGCGTGAGCGTCGTCATGAGGATGGGGCGGAGCCGCTCGCGTCCGGCCTCGGTGATGGCGGGGGTGAGTTCCATGCCCTCCTCGCGGAACTTGTTGATGAAGTCAACGAGCAAAATCGCGTTCTTGCCAACCAGGCCGATGAGCATGATGATACCGAGAATCGTGAAAATACTCAGCGATTTGCCAAACAGCGCCAGCGACCAGAGCGCGCCGATGATGGCGAGCGGAATCGAGAACATCACCACCATCGGCCATATCCACGAGTTGTAGAGCGCAACCATGATGAGATAGACAAAAATGATCGCCACCATGAAGGCGTAAAGCAGGTTGACGTTGGACTCGCCCTGCCGTTTGAGATCGGCTTCGTAGGCATGGGCGACGCTCGCTGGCATCACGCCCGATTGGCGCATGTTGCGGATGATGCGCTCGATGTCGCTGCCAATATCGCCAACCGGGCGGCCAACCACCTGCGCCTTGACCCAGACCGCTTCGTTGCGGTTGTGGCGTTGCAGAAGGGCGTAGCCGCGCGACTGTTCGAGGCGCGAGAACTGGCCGAGCCTCACGAGGTTGCCATCTTTCGCACGGAAGGAGAGATCGGGAATGCCGCTGGTGGCGCTGCGGTAGCCTTCGTCGAAGATCAGGCGGATGTCGTACTCGTCGCCCTCTTCGCGGTACTTGTTGCTGTCGTCGCCATCGTAAGCGATGCGCATGGCCGAACCCACGTCGGCGATGGAGAGGCCGAAGGCCGCCATCTGCTCGCGGTCAACGACCACGTGCATTTCGGGCGTACCGGGCTGCGAACTGAGCCGCACGTCCGCCGTGCCGCGCACCGTCTTGAGGCTGTCGCGCAGGGCGGCGGCGGCGCGGGCGATCTCGTCGCGCTGCGGCCCGCTCAGAATCACCGTGACCGGCGTTTCGTTGGCCGTGCCGAAGATGCCGATGGGGTTGATGCTCGCCTTGAGGCCCGGAGTGCCGGTCAGCTCGCGCCGTATGAGCTGCATGACGGCGTCGGTCGAGCGTGTGCGCTCCTCCTTGGGAATCAGGCGGACGTTGAGTTCGGCCACGTGGTCGGAGCTTTGGCCGAGAAATCCCTCGTTCGAGGTACCGACGACCGCGAGCACCTTTTCGACTTCGGGATAGGCCTGAATCTGGCGCTCGACCTGGCGGACGAAGCGGTCGGTCTGGCGGAGGCTCGTGCCGGGTTCGAGTTCGAGCATCACCGAAAAGTCGCCACGGTCGGAAACCTCGATGAACTCGCCGCCGATCTTTCCGGCGATGACGAGCGCGAACGACGAGAAGAAGAGGAGCGTCGCCGTCAGAATCACCTTGCCGGGATGCTTCAGCCCCCAGCCGAGCAGCGCGATGTACCAGTCGCGCCCGCGCTCGTACCAGCGCTCGATGCCGGTGGCGATGCGCCCGCCGAAGGTTTCGGCGGAGAGGCGCTCGACTTTGGAGAAGCGCGAGGCGAGCAGCGGCGTGACCGTGAAGGAGACGAACAGACTCAGCATGGTCGAGATGACCATGACGACGGAGAACTCCCGCAAAATGTCACCAACGAGGCCGCTGAGCAGCGAGAGCGGCAGGAACACAACCACGTCAACGAGCGTGATCGCCACCGCCGTGAAGCCGATCTCATTTCGTCCGGCGAGCGCCGCGTCGCGAGGCGCTTCGCCCCGTTCGAGGTGGCGGTAGATGTTTTCGAGCACCACGATGGAGTCGTCCACCAGCACGCCGATGACGAGCGACAGAGCGAGCAGCGTCATGAGATTCAGCGAAAAACCGAAGAGGTACATACCGATGAAGGTGGTCACCAGCGAGGTCGGAATCGAGACCATCACGATGAGCGAGTTGCGCAGGCTGTGCAGGAAGAGCAGCATCACGAGCGCCACCAGCACGATGGCGAGAAAGAGGTCGTGCTGCACCGCCTCGACGGCGTCACGGGTGAAGGTCGAGGCGTCCTGCGCGATGTCGAACTTCAGCCCCCGGTCGCGGTACTGCGCTTCGAGCTTACCGATTTTTTCGCGCACGAGGCGGCACACCTCGACGGTGTTGGCGTCGTTCTGCTTGACCACCACGATACCGACGGCGTTCTTGCCATCGATCCTCGTCATCGTCCTGATCTCCTGAAAGGTGTCCTGCACCTCGGCCACGTCGCGCAGATAGACCGCGCCCTCCGCTCCGGCGTCGCGCACCACGAGGTTCTTCAGCTCGTCGAGGCTCGTGAACTTGCCCGACAGGCGCACCACGAACTTGCGGTCGGGCGCTTCGACCGTGCCGGTCGGAAAGTCGATGTTGGCCTTGCCAACCGCTTCGAGCAGATCGCCCGCAGTCAAGCCGAAGCTTTCGAGACGACCCGGATCGATGTTCACCCTGATCTCGCGCTCGCGCCCGCCAAGGATGCCCACCTGTCCGACGCCGCTGATGTTCGAGAGCGCGGGCTTGATCTCGTCCTTCAGAAGCTGGTAGAATTCGGTGTCGGAGAGCTTCGAGGTCGCGCCGAGGCGCAGCACCGGCAGTTCGTCGATGGCGAAGCGGGAGACGACCGGCGTCTCGATGCCGTCGGGCAGTTCGCCACGCGCTTCGTTCACCTTGCGCTGCACATCCTGCAAGGCGAGGTCGATGTCGGCGTCGCTGGCGAACTCGATCGTGACCAGCGACACCGCTTCGCGAGAGGAGGAGTTGATGGCCGAAATCTTCTCGATCGCCGAGACCGCCTCTTCGACCGGCTTGGTGACGGAGCTCTCGATTTCGTCCGGCGACGCGCCCGAATAGACCGTCGTGATGGTCACGTATGGCGTGCTCATGCGCGGCAACAGCTCGTACTGGAGCTGCCGATAGCTGAAGAAGCCGAGGATGAAGAGCACCGAAAAGATGACGGCAACCAGCGTCGGCCGCTTGATGGCGATCCCCGTAATCGTCCGTTTCACCGCCCGGCCTCCCCTTGCGAGACCGTCACCGGCGAGCCGTCGTCGAGGTCACTCTGGCCGCTGACGACCACCCGGTCACCGGCGGCAAGCCCCTGCAACACCTCGATGCGAGTGCCGTATTCGCCTCCGGCCACGATCTTTTTCAGCCGCGCCGTGCCGCCGGTGACGACGAACACTTCGGGCGCGGCGATGCTGCCGGTGAGCGCACGGCGTGGAATCAGGAGCGCCTCACGCGAGGAGCCGCCGACAAAGGCCGTGCGGGCGAACATCCCTGCGCGAAACGGCGTCTCTTTCGGATTCTCCATGACCGACTCGACCCGGTAGGTGTGGTCACGCGACGATTTGGCGCTGACGGAGAGCACCTTCGCCAGAAATTCCTTGCCCGCCCAAACGTCGGTCGTCACCTGCACAGGCATCCCCTCGGCGATGAGCGAGACCTGTTTTTCCGGAATCGACGAGACGATTTTGAGCTTCGACAGATCGACCATGTTGGCCACCTTCATGCCCGGCTGAACCAGGTCGCCCACCTCGACGAGCCGCGAGGTGACGACGCCCGCGAAGGGCGCCTTGATGGCGGTATCGTCCACGCGGCGGCGGGCGAAGACGAGATCGGCCTCGGCATCTTCGAGCTTGAGCCGCATCGCCTCGGCGCTCGACACCGCCACCGCTCCCTCTTTCTGCAAGCTGCTGTAGCGCTCGAAATCGCGCCGCGCCAGCTCGCGGTTCACGCGGGCCTTGCGCAGCCCGGAGGCCGCCACCTCGTCATCGACCTTGAGGAGCGGCTGGCCCGCCGCCATCTTCTGGCCAACCTCGGAGGAGACCGAGCGGACAATGCCGGAGGTCTCGGCGTGAAGATCGACGTCGCGCCACGCCTCGACGAGCGCGACAAGGGAGAGGCTGTCGCGCACCGAAGCCACGGCGGCAGGCTCGACGCTCACGGCGATGGCCGTCGTCGCCGATGGCTGGCTCGCGCGGGCTGGCGTTGCCGGTTCGGGCTTTCTCTGCAAAGCGAGAAACGCCACGGCGGCAACCGCCACGAGCAGCGCCACAGCTATGATCCGGTTACGGTGTTTCATGGAAAAAAGATGGAAAAAATGGACGTTGTGGACGCTTGCCGCGACGCACTCTTACTGCAATGATAGGAAGTTTGGACGAAAAAAAAGAAGGCGGGACTCGCCCGCCTTCTGAAAATTTTCTGTGCCGTGAGATCAGCAGAAGTGCCGGGCGATCACGCAGGAGAGTTCGGCGGTGGCGTGTACGTGCTCGACGACGGAGAGAATGCCGGTGAAGTTGGTGATGTTCGAGTCGTTGACCTCGGCCTTGAGCTTCTTGACCGCCGCCTGGTACAAATCTTCGATCTCCTTCATCATGTCGAGCGTTTCGCTGGCGTGTTTCGAGTTGCCGCTGACGAACGCCTCGACCGCCTTCTTGATCATCTCGGCGGTGATGTCGCCCATCGGCTTCAGGCCATACTCGTCCTTGTGCAGCTCTTTGACGTTGGCGAGCTGGATGTATTCGGTCTTGTCAGCAATGTTGAGGCAAAACTGCGCGATCTTCTCAAGCTCCTTGAGAATCATGCCCGCATTGGCCACGATTTTCTGATCGGCCTCGCCAAGCTGCTGGAAGTTCAGGTAGGCAAGGGTCATGTACTCGACCTCGAACTTGCCTTTCTGAATGTAGCGCTCGTCGAACTCGAATGCCGAAGCGGCCAGCGCCTTGTCCTTCTTGGTCGAAGCGCGGACGACCAGCATCAGGTTGTTCTCGACGTTCGAGGAGAGCTTGGTGAGCTTCTGCTTGAGCGTTTCGAGCTGCTCGTGCACCGGCCCCGCAGGTTTGGTGGCAAGATTGAATTTCGAGGGGTCTATCTGGATAGTGAACGCTTTTGGAACAGCGACAGATTTTGAAGAATCGGAGGATTTCTTGCCAAACAGTGCCATAGTGGTGATGCTCGTTGCAGAAATTGATGAGATTTTCGTCCCCTTCCATTGATTGTATATACGGAGACGGTTCAAACAGGCCCCAATTTAACTTACCGGAAGGGTTAAGACAAGCCGAAGCGAGAAAAAAGCAAGATGGAAACCAATTTGAAATACGCACTCGATCCGGCTGAAAAATGCCCTCATCCCGCGAGCCAAACACCATCACGGCTGCGTTTCGCGCACCACCTGCCCGCGCGAGGTGAAGGAGATGCCCTGCTGCATTCCCGTGCCGATCATCACGCTTTCGACGACGGGCGGCGCGGCCTTTTTGGACGACCTCCATGCAACGAGAAAACTCGCCCCGACGCCGCCGGTTTTGTCGGACTCGTCGATCACATAGACGAGCGTCGAAACGGGGCGGACGACGAAAGGCGTTTTCAGCATGGCGCGAATAAAGCGCCCCGAAGCGTCGTAATAGTCAACCCGCGTGACGGTAATCGGCGTCTCGGGATCGGAGTTCCGGATCGCCAGAGAGGTGGTCAGGTCAAAGGTTTTCAGCCGGTTGCCGACAAAGATGTGCGAGTACGACGGCACATAGACCGTCTGCCCCGTCGAGAACGACAACGGCTCGGCAACGGCTGCCATCAACGGCGCGACGAGAAGCGCAAGGCCGACAAGAACGGATTTGAAGAGCGGGAACTGGCGGACATGTTTCATGGCGGTTGCGGCTAAGGTGACAAGGTTGCTCATTCAGCGCAGGCTGTCAGTTCAAGGTAGCATTTCCGGCGGAGAGTACGCAAATCGGGTGGGGGGAAAATAAAGGTGGAATGGATGGGAGAGGGAATTCCAGCAACTTGTTGCCATATAAAAGCCAAGCGGATTTATGAGTGATCGGACTCAGAAATCGATGGAATAATAGCAACATAACACGTAATAGCTGGTAATTGCGTATTGATTAAAATCACGCTAATTCATTCCCTCTATCAGATTGAACACCATTGTACATATCTACTTCCAATCGAATCCGTTCAACTAGAGCCTCAAAATCGGTTTGTCGTTCTCGGATCCATAAGTTTACGAAAGCGCCTTTCACAATTTCTTCCGGAACAAAGCCAAGTTTAATGCCTATTTGATTAAAGATTACATGTGCGTCTCTATTAGTAGAACAAACATCCTCTACTATTTCCCTGACAAAGTCCTGTTTTGTCGGTGGCAATTGCAATGAAACGGTGAGCAGAGCGATATTATTATTCAAGCCTGAATAAATATCATTAAATACTTGTGTCTCTGGCTGTTGACCAGGAAGCCGAAAGACTCCGCCTGCGTGATCTTCTATTTGCTGAGAATCTCCATCAATAACACAGAGAGATTTATGGCGCGCTGAAGGATCATCAAGTCGGTTTTGATGAATACGTTTGGCATTACCATCTCCTGATACTGCATGGACCTCTATTTGATCGTAACGATCGCCTAAATACTCACGCACTATAGCCTCGACTATGAAGCGCCCAAAGTTGTCTTCAGTGAAAATCGCCACAGCAGTATCGATTTTTCCAGAAATGGCGCGCAGTGCTTTAATGCTCAATTTTCCCTGTTGAGTAGCACCATCAAGACAAGACCAGACAGCTTCGTTCGGTAAAACATCAAGCGCCTCATCGCTGTGAGTCGTAAAAATTGCTTGAATTCTTCGACGTTCAGCTGCCGAAACAAGATATTCGACAAGGCGGCGCGTTGCTACTGGATGGAGACCATTTTCAATTTCTTCAATCAAAATCAGGGAACTCTCCGGCAATAGTTCAATATCTGTAACGATACGAATAATCGATGACTCACCTGCGCCAAAATGAAATTCAGAATACTCGCTACCACGGTTTTTCCCAACATGAAAAGAATCGTTCGATCCTACAAACGTACGCAGAAAGTCTCCTACAGGCCGCCCTAAAATATGTTCAATCTGACGAGCAGCCTCTATCGGAATTGGCTGTAATGGCGACGTATGAGAATAAGATGGCCGCATTAGCTTTTTAAACTCAGAACGCTCACCGGCCGGCACTGTACGACGAATACCGAAGTACGAAACTGATCGAGTGGCAACATCGCCACGAACCCATTTCAACTGGCGAAAAACACTACTACGGCGAATAGTAGAATTGGTATTTTGACTTTTATCGATAAGATCATACTCAATAGACCACTCCGACATCGAACTGTCTCCTATTGAGCTTTTTGGGAAAAATAAACCCGGCTTAATCGCCTTGTAAGCACAAGCCGCTGCCCCAAGAACAGTTGACTTTCCTCCTCCATTTGGGCCAACAAGTGCAGTCACAGGAAAATCAAATGATACTTGTGCGCCGGAGAATCCTCGAACCCTGATTAGCCTTACTGTACGTAAATAACGAGAGTAGTTACTCCTTCGAACTCGTTCTGCTAATGCTGATAATTGCGATTGGCGTATCTCAGAGTGCTGCATATCTATGCTCTTTTGTTAGCTAATTTCAGTATAGATACATCATACGAAATAAATATTTCTCTTTCGAGCAGCAACGCAAAAAATCCCGCCACCGGAGCACACATTCCGACAGCGGGATTCAGTATCGTAAACCGCGATAGCGGCTGAGGTTGCAGCTTTCAGTCCTTGAGCGACTGGATCAGTTTTTCAAAGGTGTCGTCGCTGTGGCGGACTATTTCGCCGGTGACGAGGTAGATCACCTCCTGGGCGATGCGCGTGGCGTGGTCGGCCATGCGCTCGATGTAGCGCGACACGCTCAGCACGGCGAGCAGTTGCTCGGTGTTGGTGGTGCCGCTTTTCATCGCCTCGGCCACCTTTTTGAAAACGAAGCGGTGCATCGCATCGACCTCCTCGTCCATCGAACACACCTTTTCGGCGAGCTGCTTGTCACGCGAGACGAAAGCGTCGATCGACTTCTTCACCATGCCGCCGGTCGCGGCCCCCATTTTTTCGAACTCGTAGCGCGCCATGACCTCGCGCCCGAGATCGGGCATCCGCTCGATGATGTGCACGGCCAGGTCGCCGATGCGTTCGAGGTCGTCGTTGATCTTGATGATCGTCACCATCGTCCGCAGGTCGCGAGCCACCGGCTGCTGCAAGGCAAGAAACGCCAGGCACTGCTCTTCGAGCTTCACCTCGGCCAGATCGATCTCGTCATCCACCGCCCGGATCCTGCGCGCGCGCTGCGCATCCTGAAGCGTGACGGCTTCGAGCGCGTCGTTGAAATTCTGCAATACCTTGTCCGCAAGCTGGACAAGAACCTCCGAAAGTTCCTTGATGTGCTCGTGCACGGGTCTTTCCGACATGGCGCTGATAGTGTTTCGTTAGCTGAATCTTCCGGTAATGTAATCCTCGGTCATCTGATCCTTTGGCCTGGTAAAGAGCTGGGCTGTCGGCGCGTGTTCGACGAGCACGCCCTCGTAGAAAAACATGGTGGAGTCCGACACCCTCGACGCCTGCTGCATGTTATGCGTCACGATCATGATGGTGTAGCTGCCGCGAAGCTCCTGGATGAGATCCTCGATCTTGGCCGTGGCTTTCGGGTCGAGCGCCGAGGTCGGCTCGTCGAGCAGCAGAATCTCCGGCTCCACGGCCAGCGTACGGGCAACGCAGAGGCGCTGCTGCTGGCCGCCGGACATGCCGAGCGCGTTCTTTTGAAGCCGGTCGGAGACCTCGTCCCAAAGCGCGGCCTTGCGGAGGCTCTTTTCGACAATCTCGTCCAGCGTCTTTTTATCCTTCACGCCATGCAGGCGCGGCCCGTAGGCGATGTTGTCGTAAATCGATTTCGGAAAAGGATTTGGCTTCTGGAACACCATGCCGATCTTCTTGCGAAGGAGCACTTCGTCGGTGAATTTACCATAAACATCCTCGCCGTCAAACATGAGCGCGCCGGTGGTATGGCAGCTCGGAATGAGGTCGTTCATCCGGTTGATGGCGCGCAGAAAGGTGCTCTTGCCGCAGCCGCTGGGGCCGATGATGGCCGTAACGTATTTCGAGAGAATATCGGCATTGACCTTCTTGACCGCCTCGAACTCGCCGTAGTAGATCGAAAAGTTCTTCGCCACGACGTGCGGCACGCCGCCGCCGGAAACCTTCTTGCGTTCCGGAGGCAGGTAGATGTCGAGAGCGGATGACTTGTCGTTCTTTTTTATCTCTGTTGCTTCAAGGGACATTGGCATGGGTCTTACCCTTTAAGTTTTTTGGATATGCGCGCCCGGAGAATGATGGCGGACAGATTGAGCAGAAGCACGACCGTCACCAGCGCCAGCACCATTCCGTACTGGACATGGCGGATTTCGGCGGCGGCTTCGTGCTCGCTTGCGAGGTTGTAGATATTCCAGGAGAGAGCCGGCGTGGGCGACGAAAGCACGTCGCCAAGGCTGATGGCCGCGCCAACGCTGACCGCCGCCGTGAAGATGATCGGCGCGGTTTCGCCCGCCGCCCTGCCGAGGCTGATGACGCCGCCGGTCAGGATGCCCGGCATGGCCGCCGGAAGAATCACCGTGACAATCGTGTTCCACTTGGTCGAACCGAGGCCGAGCGACGCCTCCTTGTAGGTCTTCGGCACGGAGAGAATTGCTTCTTCCGAGGCGCGGATGATGGTCGGCAGAATCATGATGGCCAGCGTCAGTGAACCGGCCAGCACGCTTTTCGACTCCGACACGTGCAGCGTGTTGATGAAAAAGGCCAGGCCGAACAGGCCGAACACGATGCTCGGCACACCGGCGAGCGTGCTGTTGGCGCTGCGCAACATGCTGGTCAGAAAGCCGTCGCGGGCGTACTCGGTGAAATAGACCGCCGCGATCACGCCAAGCGGAAAGGCGAAGACCATCGCGCCTATGGCAAGAAAGATGGTGCCCTGGATTTCAGGCCAGATGCCACCGAAAAAGTGCGCGTCGAGCGAGCTGTCGGTAATGAAACCCCAATAGAAGGTCCATTCGGGCATCATCAGTTTGTCGATATTCTGCTCGACATAGGGGAAGAGCCTCACCAGCGAAGTTCCGGCGAAACTGGCCGCGCGGCTCACATCATAGGGTTTGGCGATCACATCGGGGTTGGAGTAGTCCCACTTTTGTTCGTAGAGCAGATTGTGCAGCTTTTCCTCGGCCTTGTTCCATCGGGTCTGGCCGAAACGGAAGCGGGCGAGTTCAGGCTGTTCCTCGCCGGGCAGCGGGCCAAGCAGGGCGCGGAGCGCGGCCTTCACCTGCTCGTAGCTGTCGCGATACTGATCCTGACGCTCCGGCGGCATCTGTTCGAGCTCTTTGTCGAAGCTGGCGAGCATGTCGAACGCCTTCTGGCGGTAGTTGTTCGAGAGCGCCACCTCTTTTTCGAGTTCACTGGCGTCGCCTCGCTGAAACTCCGCGAACAGCAGTTTCCGGTGCTCGATCGTGCCTTTGAAGACAACCGCGCCAACGCCGTTGGTGACAATGGGAAAAAGCACGACCAGCAGCGCCAGGCCCATGATCACGATCGAACCGATACCAAGGGCGGTAAATGAGCGGTCGAGAAGCTTTCGAGTGCCGAGATTCATAAGTTCACAACGTTGAATTGAATTGGCGTCACTGGCCGGAGAGAATCTTGCGCTGGCGGACGACAATCCGCTCGCTGATGAGG
>Ga0209575_10000652_pt1 | contig 18631 bp, 12 predicted proteins | sample Medcelwee11metaG_FD_187172 | JGI IMG/M metagenome (GOLD analysis project Ga0209575, IMG submission 187172) | Freshwater pond sediment microbial communities from the University of Edinburgh, under environmental carbon perturbations - Medium... | ecosystem: Environmental > Aquatic > Freshwater >...
AGTGTGCCGAAGCCGCGGAGTGGCGAAGGCGGACGGGAGACACCGGACGAATCGGGGAGGAAAGGAAGAGTTGCCGCGTGAGCGAGTGATTTTTTAGCAGGGAAGCTAAAAAATTTGTCACGAGGTAGCGGCACTATCATGCGCTCAGGGCATCGCCCCGTGCTATCGGGTATTTTGATGGCCTGCGGGGTTCCGGGGCGGCATTTTTTGGCAGTAGGGGACGGAACCCCTCGCTACCGTTAGCGTTTGGCGTGGAAGCCAGTGATCGCGGTCGGCAGTTCTCAATTTAAAACCACTTTACCAATACTTTTTTTAACTTACTGAAATAAATATAATTTTTAATGGGGTATTCATGGACGTCAGTCAGGTGTTTTGCCGTCAGATTTATCCTATAACATCCTGTCAGACTCACTCATGGCATATTGCCTGGGCATTCTTACTATACCCATACTTAAATAATGGTCTTAAATTGAAAACTGCTGTCAGCCTATAAAAGTAATTGACACCTTCATAAAAATCGCCTAGCCTCTTTGTGAACGAACGTTCATTCACCGAGCCAGCCGCATGTCTAAGCCAGATACCAAAACCCAGATTCTCAGTGCGGCGATTCCGCTGTTTGCACAGCAGGGGTTCAATGGCGTCAGTGTGCGTGACTTAGCCGCTGCGGTCGATCTGTGCGCCCCCGCGCTTTACAACCATTTTCGTGATAAACAGAGTCTGTATTTAGCCGCGATAGGGCAAGCCTTTGCCAGTAAGCGGACGGCAATCGCGGCGGCCTTGCAGCGCTCTACCGATCCGCAGCAGCAATTGGCAGATTTTGTGAGCTGCGTGTGTGAGTTGATGTGTGCAGACCCGGTTTTTTGCCGTTTAATTCAGCGCGAACTGCTAGACGGTGATGAGCAACGCTTGCAGTTTTTGGCGCAGCAGATTTTTGAGCCGCAATTTTTGGCCAACATGCAGTTGGCGCAACGTCTTTCCCCCCGTTGCGATGCGCACATGTTGGCCCTTTCTATTATCGGGCTGATTTCTTATCACCTGGATATTGGCCCGTTACGGCGCTTTTTGCCAGGCAGTCAACCCGAACACGAAACCCCTGCCGTGATCGCTAGGCATGTGACCCAGCTTATTTTGCATGGGGTGCAACTGCCTCCAGTTGTTGAATAATTGTCCTCTTGCAGAAGGTATTAAACGATGTGGAAACGCCTGTTGTTGATGATATTGGTACTCGGTGTGGTTTTTGGTGGTATTTTTGGCTTTCAAGCCTTCAAAAACAAAATGATGGGTGAGTATTTCGCCACGATGAAACCACCGCCGGTCACGGTTTCGGCGACCCTGGCAGAGACGCAAACTTGGAGTCCGCTGCTCACTACCATCGGCACTTTGAAAGCAATTCAAGGCGTGCAAGTCAGCACCGAAACCCCCGGCATGATCAGCCAGATTTATTTTAAAGCGGGTCAACAAGTGGCGGCGGGTGATTTATTGGTGCAGCTTGATGACAGCGCGGATCGCGCTCAATTACGCGGTTTGCAGGCCGAACAAGTGTTGGCGGCGGCCAATTACGCACGCCAACGCAAATTGGTACAGCAGCAAGTGGTGTCCAAAGGGGACTTTGACACCACGGAAGCCAGTTTGCGTAACAGCGAAGCCCAAGTGGCTAATAAACAAGCGCTGATTGCCAAAAAAGCCATTCGTGCGCCGTTTGCAGGCACTTTGGGGGTGCGCCGCGTCAACCTCGGTGAATATCTAGCCCCGGGTGCCCCCGTGGTGGAGTTGCAAGCACTCGATCCGATTTGGGTGGAATTCAGCCTGCCAGAACAGGCTTTTCATCGCGTGAAACTGGGACAAAGTGTGAAAATTCAAACGGATGCGGTGGCCGAACAAAGCTTTACCGGCAACATCAGCGCGATTGACGTGCGGATTAACGAAAGTTCACGTAATTTCTTGATTCAAGCCACTTTATCCAATCCTGACCGGCTGTTGTTGCCGGGGATGTTTGCACAAGTCGCAGTTGCCATGCCGATCCAGGAAAACGTGGTGACGCTGCCAGTGACGGCGGTGGAATTTAAGCTCTACGGCGATTCGGTGTTTCTCATCAAAGAAACCGGCAAAGACAGTGCGGGCCAGCCAGTGTTGACGGTGACACGCCAATACGTGGTGCCTGGGGAACAGCGGGGCAACTTGGTGGCGATCAAAGAAGGCGTGAAGCCTGGCGATTGGGTGGTCACTAGCGGTCAGTTGAAACTGCAAAACGACTCGCAAGTGCTGATTGATAACAGCGTGAAGCTGTAAACCAGGAGTGTCTGATGTCATTTACCGATATTTTTATTCGCCGCCCAGTGCTGGCAACGGTGATCAGCTTGCTGATTCTGTTGCTGGGAGTGCGTGCGCTGATGCAATTGCAAGTGCGTGAATATCCAGAAATTCTCGACACCGAAATCACGATCACCACCGCTTATCCCGGTGCCAGCGCGGATTTGATTCAAGGCTTTATCACCACCCCGATCCAGCAGGCGATAGCCAGCGCCGAAGGGATCGACTATATCACCGCCAATAGCAGCCAAAATGTCAGCCAAATCACCGTCAAAGTGTTGCTGAATTACGATCCCAACAAGGCGTTGATGGAAGTGATGAACAAGGCCGCTGAGGTGCGCAATGCTTTGCCGGCTGAAGCCCAAGAGCCGGTGATTCAGAAAGCCTCAGGAGGTGGTAGTGCCTTGATGTATCTGAGCTTTTTCAGTGAGGCGATGAACGGCGGACAGATCACCGATTATTTAACCAGGGTCGTGCAGCCCAAATTGGAAACCCTGGACGGGGTGGCTAAAGCGGAGTTGCTGGGCGGCAAAACCTTTGCGATGCGGGTGTGGCTCAATCCCGACAAGCTGGCCGCGTTAGGGGTGACGCCTGCCGAAGTGGCGTTGGCGTTGCGCAGCAACAGTTATCTCTCCGCCGCTGGACAAACCAAGGGCGAACTGGTCGCCTTCAACATCACCGCCGACACCAATTTACAAACCGTGGAAGCCTATAAACAACTGGTGGTCAAACGCACCAGCGGCTCTTTGGTGCGCCTCAGCGACCTTGCCAGCATCGAACTGGGCGCGGAAAGCTATGATTCTTCAGTGATTTTTAGCGGTCAAAAAGCGGTGTTTTTTGGCATTTATGCAACGCCGTCAGCCAATCCGTTGGAAGTGATCGACCGCGTGCGCGCCGCTCTGCCGGGGATACAAGGCCAGTTGCCCAGCGCGTTACAGGGCAAAATCGTCTATGACGCCACCGAGTATATCCGCAGTTCCATCTACGAAGTCATCATCACCTTGGGCGAAGCCGCGCTGATTGTGGTGTTGGTGATTTTCCTGTTCATCGGCTCGGTGCGGGCCGTGATCATCCCGGTGGTCACGATTCCTTTGTCGATGATCGGCGTGGGCCTATTCATGCTGTTTATGGGCTACTCGATCAATTTGCTCACCTTGTTGGCGATGGTGTTGGCTATCGGGTTGGTGGTCGATGACGCGATTGTGGTGGTGGAAAACATCAATCGTCACATCGAGGAAGGTAAAACTCCGATGGAAGCCTCGCTGGAAGGTGCGCGTGAAATCGCCATGCCGGTGGTGGCAATGACGATTACCCTGGCTGCCGTGTATGCGCCGATTGGTTTCATGGGGGGCTTAACTGGCGGTTTGTTCAAAGAATTTGCCCTGACTTTAGCGGGTGCGGTGCTGATTTCTGGGGTGATCGCGCTCACCTTGTCGCCGATGATGTGTTCTAAGATTCTCAGCAGCCATCAAGGCGCGATGATGCAGTTTGTGGATCGCCAATTCACCCGCTTGAAAAACCGCTATCAAAGTTTATTGCACGGCGCTTTGGATTATAAACCCGTCACCGGTTTGATGATCATCACCATCTTAGTGAGTTGTTATTTTCTGTATATGGGTGCCAAACAAGAACTGGCTCCGCCTGAAGACCAGGGTTTCTTGTTAATGCAGGCCAGCGGCCCACAAAATGCCACGCATGAGTACATGACCCGCTATACCGACAAATTCAACGATATTTTCAAAAAGCTGCCAGAAACTGGGGATTATTTCATTATTAATGGCATGGGTACGCCGAATGTCACCATTTCTGGACAGGTGATGAAACCCTGGACTGCACGCAGCCGTAGTCAAATGGAAGTGCAGCCGGAGTTACAAAATCAAGTCAATGGGATTTCCGGATTAAGTACGGCAGTGTTTTCATTGCCCCGCTTACCGGGCGCCAGCGGCTTGCCGATACAATTTGTGATTAACACCACCAATGATTACAAGATGTTATATGAAGTGTCGCAAAAGCTGTTAGAAGCAGTGAAAAAAAGCGGGAAGTTTATCTTTATTGACAGCGATTTGAAATTCGATAATCGTCAAATCAGCCTGATGATAGACCGCAGTAAAGCCGCTGAACTGGGGGTGAGCATGGCCGATATTGGTAACACGCTGGGCATCTTGCTCGGCGGCGGTTACACCAACCGTTTCAATATGGAAGGCCGCAGTTACAAAGTCATTCCGCAAGTCATGCAGGATTTTCGCCGCGACCCCAGTTTATTGCAGGAGTATCGGATTAAAACCGCCGACGGCAGTTTAGTGCCTTTGTCCACGGTGATTAAGCGCGGCAGTGAGATACAACCCAATCAACTCAATCAGTTCCAGCAACTGAACTCAGCCACTTTGTCTGGGGTGATGATGCCTGGCGTGTCTACCGGCGAAGCCTTGGCCGTGCTGCAAAGCGAGGCTAAAAAGCTGTTGCCGCAAGGCTACGGGGTGGACTATATGGGCCAATCGCGCCAGTTTATGCAGGAAGGCAACGCCCTGCTGTATGCGTTTTTATTCGCAATCCTGATTATTTTTCTGGTGTTGGCCGCCCAGTTTGAGAGCTTTAGAGATCCCTTAGTGGTGTTATTCAGCGTGCCGATGTCCTTGTGTGGCGCGTTGATTTTCATCAATTTAGGCTTTTCATCCATCAATATTTACACCCAAGTCGGGCTGGTGACGCTGATCGGTTTAATCAGCAAACACGGCATTCTGATGGTGGAATTTGCCAACGAGTTGCAAATCAAAAACGGCCTGAACCGCCGCGCCGCCATTGAAGAAGCGGCGGGGATTCGGCTACGCGCCATTTTGATGACCACCGGCGCGATGGTGCTGGGGGTGTTGCCGTTGTTATTGGCCGATGGCCCCGGCGCGGTGAGCCGCTTTGACATTGGTCTAACGATAGCCGCCGGGATGGGAATAGGCACCCTGTTCACGCTGTTTGTGGTGCCCACCATGTATCTGTTGCTGGGACAACGCCATCCCCAGGAGCAAGCCGCGATAGCGGAGCCGTCCACGCCACCGCCCGCCTCCCTCAGCGCCGAGGATGTCTAAGATGGCCGAAAAAACCGCCGCAGAATTAGATGCGTTATTGAATAAATTGCTGGGGGCTTTTGAACGCAAAATGCCGTTCAACCAGCTCCTGGGGATTCAATTTGAGGCGTTGCACCTGGACGAAGTACGGCTACGTTTGGAGATGCGTGAAGAACTGATCGGCAACTATGTCCACGGTATGTTGCACGGCGGTGTGATTGCCTCGGTGCTGGATGTGGCGGGCGGCATGATCGCTATGGCTAATGCCTTTAGTAACAAGGAACTCACCGACAATGAGCGCAGAGAAGGCTTAGATCGGGCCAGTACCATCGACATGCGAGTCGATTATTTACGGCCCGGTAAAGGAGCCTATTTCATCGCCACCGCCCAAGTGTTGCGCGGCGGACGGCGCGTGTCGGTGACGCGAATGGCGTTGCACAATGATCAGGGCGTATTGATCGCCGTGGGCACGGGCAGTTATATCGTGGGCTGATGCTCACTTGGCAGGGCTTTTCTATTTGCCGCATTTGAGTTGAAATCCATTAAAAAACCGGGCTGAATGCCCGGTTTTTTAATGGTCAATTAAACGCATCAAGGCGTCGCGGATTTAGTGGCCTTGGCTTTTTCCTGACGGGCTTCTTCTAAAATCTGATCGACTACTTTGAGCAGATTTTCACTGCCGTTGGTTTGATCGCTAGTCAGGCGATATTTGCCGTTGACGATCACCGTGGGCACGGCGTGTAAACCATAACTCATGGTTAAACGCTTGGCATTGCGTACTTTCATGTCCACCGCAAAAGAGGCAAATTCTTTTTGGAAGTTTTCAGGTTTAACGTTTGCTTTTTCTTCAAACAGTTTCATGAACTCATTTTCATCCTTGAAACTTTTATTCTCTTTGTGCATTGCGTCAAAGATGGCGGTGTGCATTTTCTCTAAAACTCCGAGTGCTTCGGCGGTGTAATAAACCTGGGCAAACAAACGCCAATTGTCATTGCTAAACACCGCAGGCACTTGAATAAAAGCCACATCCGCTGGGCGTTTCTCAAGCCATTTGTGCAATTCAGGTTCAAAATGGTAGCAATGCGGGCAGTTATACCAGAAGAGTTCGACGACTTCGAGTTTACTGGGATCGGCCAGTGGTTGGGGTGGTGTGACCTGTTCGTACAAGTCGTCTAACGCCAGTGCCGGGCGCATACCCAGCAATAAACCAGCGCAGAATAACAGGGATAGCCACGCAAGACGGGAATGGATTTTCATGGATGCCTCAAATGAATGAATAGTGGGGATAAACAATTGGGTGGGCCATTCTACCGTTTGGCCCGAGGGGCGACAAGCAATCGTAACTCTCTAGCCATCACTCAAAGATTCACCGCAGAGGCGCAAAGTGCGCAAAGAACAGACCAGAAAGGATTAAAATCACCGATTACCTCTCGTCTGTCTTGCGTCCTCTGCGTCTTTGCGGTGAATTTTTTGGGGTAGGCGATTACGTTAAAACCTATAGCCAAGTGCTGTCTAGTGCCTATTCATCGGTGACACAGCCCAGCGAGGCGTGCTTGACGCACTTGATGTATTTGTACAAGGTGCCACGGGTGGCTTTGTAAGGCGGCATCACCCAAGCGGCGTGGCGGCGCGCCAGTTCTTCGTCTGTCAGATCGACCTGGAGGGTGTTGGTTTCGGCGTTCATGGTGATCAGATCGCCGGTTTCGATCAGGGCTATCGGCCCGCCTTCTTGGGCTTCTGGGACGATATGACCGATGATGAAGCCGTGTGAACCGCCAGAAAAACGCCCGTCGGTGAGCAGGGCCACGTCCGCTCCCAGCCCCGCGCCCATGATGGCCGAGGTGGGAGTCAGCATTTCCGGCATTCCAGGGCCGCCTTTCGGGCCTTCATAGCGAATCACCACCACGTCCCCTTTGACAATTTGCTGCTGTTCTAAGGCCGCCAGCATGTCTTCTTCGCAATCATAGACCTTGGCTGGGCCGGAGAAATGCAGCCCTTCTTTGCCGGTGATTTTCGCCACCGCGCCACCGGGCGCGAGATTGCCTTTGAGGATACGGATATGGCCGCTGCTTTTGATTGGCTGTTCTAAAGGCAAGATCACCTGTTGACCGGGGCTTAAGTCGGGCACCTCGGCCAAGTTGTCCGCCAAGGTTTTGCCGGTGACGGTGAGGCAGTCGCCATTGAGCAAGCCTTTGCTCAGTAAGTATTTCATCACCGCTGGAATGCCGCCAACCAGGTGTAAGTCTTCCATCACGTACTTGCCGCTGGGTTTGAGATCGGCAATAAAGGGCACGCGGTCGCTGACGGCCTGGAAGTCGTCTATGCTCAGCGGCACGCCCACCGCCCGCGCCATCGCCAGCAAATGCAACACGGCATTAGTGGAACCGCCCAGCGCCATGATCACCACCATCGCGTTTTCAAACGCGGCCCGGGTCATGATGTCGGTGGGTTTGATGTCTTTTTCCAGTAAATGACGCACCGCCAAGCCGACTCTTAAACATTCATCCTGCTTGAGCGCATCTTCGGCGGGAATCGAGGAACTGAACGGCAAGCTCATGCCCATCGCTTCAATGGCGGAGGCCATCGTATTGGCGGTGTACATGCCGCCGCAAGCACCCGCGCCGGGACAGGCGTGCTGCACGATGTCCATGCGTTCTTCTTCGGAAATTTTGCCGGTGATGAAAGCGCCATAGGACTGGAAGGCTGAGATGATGTCCAGCGGCTCGCCTTTTCGGTTATGGCCCGGTTTGATGGTGCCGCCGTACACCATCAGGCCGGGGCGATTCAGGCGCGCCATGCCGATAATGCAACCGGGCATGTTTTTATCACAGCCCGGAATCGTGATGGCCGCGTCATACCACTGCCCGCCCATCACGGTTTCGATAGAATCTGCAATTAAATCACGCGATTGCAGCGAGTAGCTCATGCCACGGGTGCCCATCGAAATGCCGTCGCTGACCCCGATAGTGTTAAAGCGCAGCCCCACTAATCCGGCGGCTTGTACGCCTGCTTTGATTTTTTCGGCCAGCGCCAACAAGTGCATGTTGCAGGTATTGCCTTCATACCACACGCTGGCGATGCCAATTTGCGCCTTGCTCATGTCGGCGGGGGTTAAGCCCGTGCCGTACAGCATAGCCTGGGATGCGCCCTGGGATTTGGGCTGGGTGATTTTGGCGCTGTATTTATTGAGTGCGTCGCTCATGCGGTTCTCCGGGAAGTTGCGAAAAACCACTATTCTAAAACGCCAGACCCCAAAGGAGAACGGCTATCTTGCAGCCCTGCCTAAATGCGGGGGGTAACAGTGCCTCAGGAAGTGAGTAAACGCTCCCAATCAGCACTGTTCCAAATCCGTTGCAAGCTGAGAAATTCTTTGCGTAAAGCAGGCAGGGCGTTAAATACCTGTAATAAATTGCCCTGTTTTGCGACGATTTCTAAATTGGAGGCCATTGCTCCCAAACGCAGCGCTGCCACGCTACGCGCTTCGCCCTTGACCGCATGTAATAAATAGGTCACTTGGGTGCGGGCATCGGGCTGGGTCGCCAACTGTTCTAGGCTGTGTAAATGGCTCTGGGTGTCTTCCAAAAAAAGCCGGGTCAGCTCGCGCAATAACTCGGGATTACCAAGCACTACCGCACGCATCTGCCTCTCATCGAAAATGGGGTATTGTTCTATGTCTGCGGTCATTTGGGCATGTCCGAGTGAATGAGGATAGTTACATTTTGACGCAAATCCTGGGCCAAGCACTTGCTTAATCAATGCACGCAAAAATAAGTGCTTATGTGGCAGTCCCGGCGATTAATCTGAGTCTTTTTAGCGCATTACCCATAAATTGCGTTGCAATATGAAAAATAAGGCGGGTTTTGGCTGGGGGAATAGATGGAGGGTGTTATTTACCTAATTCGCTTGTGCATGAGGCTGGTTTAGCCTGAGTCGCCATGCACATTTGTTGGTCGTCGAAGAACCGCCTGAAGGCGGAATTCCTCAAGTGGGGATATGCTGCTTAGGCTTCTGGCGTTTCGGTAGGCGGCTTGTCGCCGATGGCCTTGGCTGCTTTTTTGGCTTGGGCGCGTTCTAAAGCGGCGGCTATCGCGGCTTTTTTGGGATCGAGATCGCCGTTATCTGTGGCGGTAGCGGGTGATGGGGTGGATTTAGCTTGATGGCGAGCTTGACGCTCGGTTTTTTCGCGTTCCAGGCGAAAACTGCGAAATTCATGACGCCGCCTAGCCAGCGTGGATTTGCCTTGTTCTTGAAGTTGGCGGCGAATTTCCGATTTGGCATAGCGGTAATATTGCACCAACGGAATCTGGCTGGGGCACACATAGGCGCAGCAACCGCACTCAATGCACTCAAACAGGTTGTGAGCCAGCGCTTTTTCAAAGTCTTTAGCGCGGGCGTGCCAGTACAGTTGTTGCGGTAATAACTGCGCCGGACAGGCTTGTTCGCACGCACCGCAACGGATACAGGGCAGGGTGGGCGGGGTTTGGGCGATGCTCGCCGGGGTGGAGGCGATCAGGCAATTGGTGGTTTTGACCACCGGCAACTCGGCGTGAGACAGGCTAAAGCCCATCATCGGCCCGCCCATCACCAAGCGCGTCAGTTGGTCGCTGACGCCGCATTGTGCCAGCAAATGCGCTATCGGCGTGCCCAGCGGTACTTCCATGTTTTGACGGCTCGCCAGTGCGTCGCCGGTCAAGGTGATAATCCGCGAAATCAGCGGGCGGCCTATTTTAACCGCCTGATAAATCGCGGCAGCCGTACCCACGTTGTGCATGACGATCCCCAAACTGCGCGGCAAGCGCTGACGCGGTAGCGCCTGACCGGTCAGCACCTTGATCAACTGCTGTTCACCGCCCATCGGGTAACGGGTGGGGACTTGTACAATGTCCAATTGTTCAGCGGCGATCTGGTATTGGGCCAAGCCGCTGTCGGTCACCGCTTTGAGGGCGGCATAGGCTTCGGGTTTATTGTCTTCCACCGCGATGATGCAGCGTTTGATCCCGCCCAGCGCGTGGGCGAGAATGCGCGCACCCAGCACGATTTGCTCAGGCCGCTCGCGCATCAACGCATCATCGCAAGTGATGTAAGGCTCGCACTCGGCTCCGTTGAGAATCAAGGTGTGTAGCTCACCGGGATTGAGCTTGAGATGCGACGGAAAACCCGCCCCACCCAGACCCACGATGCCCGCTTGTGCGATGAGCTGGCGCAAGGTTTCAGGACTGACCGTGGCGCAATTAGCCACCGGGTTGGGTTCAGCCCAGGCATCCAGGCCATCGGTTTCGATAATGATGCAAGTGGCTTCCAGTCCAGACGGATGCGGCACTGCGTGCGGTGCTATCGCCACCACCCGCCCAGAACTGGCGGCATGAATCGCCGCGCTCACTGGGGTGGTGCAGTTTACGCTGTCACAATGGGCAATCACTTGACCTTTCAGCACCCGATCACCGACTGCCACCACTGGTTTACCGGGTTCGCCGATGTGTTGTTGTAACGGCATCACCAAGTAACGGGGCAAGCTGGAAGGCACGATTTGCGACTGATTTGAGTCCGCGTGTTTGTCCAGATGCAAACCACCGGGAAACAAGGGAAACAGGGTAGCGGGTTGCAGTGCGTTGGGGGCGTTCATGCGGCAGCCTGCTCCTGCTCAGAGGTGGAGGCACGCGGTGCGCTGTGAACCGCTTGCAACATCACCACCGGATAAGGCCAGCGCCAACCGCGCAAATCTTGGGCGATGGGCTGCATGGTGATGCAATCCACCGGACAGGGCGGCAAACACAGTTCGCAGCCGGTACACTCGCTGGCCAGCACGGTGTGCATGTGTTTGGCCGCGCCGAGAATGGCATCTACTGGACACGCCTGAATACACAGGGTGCAGCCGATGCAGGTGTTTTCGTCAATCACCGCCACCCTTTTGGGCTTCTCAACTGGCAACTCGCCGACGCTGGTGGGCTGGCGATCCAGCAGTCGCGCCAGTGATAACATCGCGTTTTCACCGCCTGGCGGACAGAGATTAATGTCGGCTTCGCCTTTGGCAATTGCCTCTGCATAAGGCCGACAGCCCGGAAAACCACATTGCCCGCACTGGGTTTGAGGCAACACCGAATCGATCTGATCCACCACTGGATTGCCTTCCACCTTAAAACGCACGGCGGCATAGCCCAACAACAGGCCAAACGCCAGTGCCAACAGGCCCAAGACTAAAATTGCCGTGATTGCAGTTGACATGGTTTCCAGTTCTCCCAGTCAGATAAAAGTGCTGTCAAGATTCCTCAGTCGGGGCGCTGTCAGCGTCATCGGCCTGTGCTGGCTCGTTGGGATCGAGATCGGCGTCGTCTTCCTCGTCGTCGTTCTCACCCTGAAGTTCCATGATGCGTTCTAAACCCACCAGTCTTTCGTCATCGCTCATGCGAATCAGGCTGACCCCTTGGGTGTTGCGGCCCATCGTGGAAATCCCCGCCACCGGTGTGCGCACCAGCGTGCTGCGGTTACTGATCAGCATCACGTCATCGTCATCATTGACTTGCACCGCTCCGACCACGGTGCCGTTACGATCCGAGGTTTTGATGGTGATCACCCCTTGCCCACCACGATGGGTTTTCAGCGGATAATCTTCAACCGGGGTGCGCTTACCAAAACCGTGTGAGGTGGCGGTCAGCACCGTGCCGCCTGCATAGGCGATGATCAGCGAGATCACCTGCGCCCCTTCACTCAACTGCATCCCACGCACGCCGCGTGCGGTGCGGCCCATGGTGCGCACCGTGGTTTCGGGGAAACGAATCGCCTTGCCATCGGTGCTGAACAGCAACACATCTTGGCTGCCGTTGGTAATATCGACGCCGATCAGGTGATCGCCTTCCTGTAAATCCAAGGCGATAATGCCGCTGTTGCGGCGACGGGAGAAATCCACCAGCGCCGTTTTCTTGACCGTGCCCTTCGCAGTAGCCATGAACACATAGCTGTCCTCGGTGTATTCACGCACCGGCAACACCGCGCTGATGCGTTCGCCCTGTTCCAAGGGCAATAAGTTGACCATCGGCTTGCCGCGTGCATTACGGCTGGCTTGTGGCAATTCATACACTTTTAGCCAGTAAACTTTGCCGTTGTCGCTGAAACACAGAATGGTGTCGTGGCTGTTGGCGATAAACAGCTTGTCGATAAAATCTTCGTCCTTCATCTGCGTCGCGCTCTTGCCGCGCCCGCCGCGCCGTTGCGCCCGATACGCGCTGAGCGATTGCGCCTTGGCATAACCGGCGTGCGATAAAGTCACCACCATGTCTTCTTCGCTGATCAGGTCTTCCATGCTCAGATTTTGGTGATCCACCAGGATTTGGGTGCGCCGCTCATCGCCATACTGGGCACGCAGCAAATCCAATTCTTCACGAATCACCGCCAGCAACCGATCAGGATCGCGCAAGATTCGCAACAACGCGCTGATTTGATCGAGCAAACCCCGGTATTCATCAAAAATCTTGTCTTTTTCCAAACCGGTCAAACGGTGCAAACGCAAGTCTAAAATCGCCTGGGCTTGCGCCTCGGACAAATGATAAAAACCGTCTACCAGCCCGAATTCTGGGGCCAAATCGCTAGGCCGTGCTTGCTCGGTGTCGGCTTGTTCCAGCAAATGCGACACCACCGCCGGCGACCAAGCGGTGCTGATCAATCCCTGCTTGGCTTCCGCAGGATTCGCCGCAGCCTTGATGAGGACGATGATCGGATCGATGTTAGCCAGCGCCACCGCCAAACCTTCCAAAATATGCGCTCTGGCGCGGGCTTTACGCAATTCAAACAAAGAACGCCGCGTCACCACTTCACGGCGATGGCGCAAAAAGGCTTCCAACATCTGCTTGAGCGTCAAGGTGCGCGGCTGACCGTCCACCAAGCTGACCATGTTGATACCAAACACATTTTGCATCGTGGTGTGCAGATACAAGTTGTTCAGCACCACTTCCGGCACTTCATTACGGCGCAACTCGATCACCACCCGCATCCCGTCCTTGTCGGACTCGTCGCGCAATTCGGTGATGCCTTCGACTTTCTTCTCTTTCACCAACTCGGCGATTTTTTCGACCAGCCGCGCCTTGTTCACCTGATACGGCAATTCGGTGATGATAATCGCCTGTTTACCGCTCTCGCTGTCGGTCTCTATTGCGGTGCGGGCACGCACATAAATCCGCCCACGCCCGGTGTGATAGGCTTCGCGAATACCGAGCGCCCCGCTGATGATGCCCGCCGTCGGAAAATCCGGGCCGGGCAAATAACGCATCAGGCTATCAATACTCAGCAAAGGATCGTCAATCAGCGCCACGCACGCATCGATGACTTCCCGGAGATTGTGCGGCGGAATATTGGTGGCCATCCCCACCGCGATGCCGCTGGAACCATTAACCAGCAAATTGGGGAAACGAGCCGGAAACACCGTCGGCTCTTGTTCAGACCCGTCATAGTTCGGGGCAAAATCGACGGTTTCCTTGTCCATGTCCGCCAACAACTCGTGCGCAATGCGCATCATGCGCACTTCAGTGTAACGCATAGCGGCCGGTGCGTCGCCGTCAACACTGCCAAAGTTGCCTTGCCCATCCACCAGCATATAACGCAGCGAAAAAGGCTGAGCCATGCGCACTATCGTGTCATAAACGGCGGTGTCGCCGTGCGGATGATATTTACCGATACAATTGTGTACGGCACAACCCTGCACCAGGAATTCGTGGCTGTCGTCGGCGATTTGCACGTCGTAAGTGGGGGCGATTTGTCCCCGATCCTGTACGGTCTCAACCTGTAACACGGTGTAGGTGTCGATCAGATGACGCAGGCGCTCCGCCAGCGGTGAGCCGATCCGTGCCAATTTATGCAAAATACCCCACTCTTCGAGTTGCCGGAACGACAAGTCTTGATCCGCAAGGTCTGCTGCGTACTTGCCCTGAGCGCAGTCGAATGGGCGAATTTTAGCGCCGTTTGGATACTTGATACCCGCTCTGAATTGACGGCCTTCGCGATCTTGATACCAGCCGCCACCTACGTGACTACGGGAGAGGGTTGCAAAAATAGCACGTCCGGGAATGCAGTCTGCCGCGTTATTCAGCACGCGCCCGTTCCCCTCTATCAACTGCTGGGCGCGGTCACGCTTGTGTGACACTTTCAGATGGGGAAACAGCCAGGTTGCGATGCGCACGGCCTCTTCGCCGGTGATCCAGAGTTGATAACAGGGCAAACGATGGGGGCGAGACTCGCGTGTACTGGCCCCTTCAGCAGTTAAACTGCCGTGAATACCCTGATCGAGTAACATGGCTTGTACTTGCACCAGCAGCGTTTTCGAGGTGGACACGATCACCGCTTCCCGTTTGGAATCAACCGCCCGCAAATGCCCGTCACCATCCATCAGACCCGCTAAAAATGGGGCAAACAAACGGCGGTCAGCCAAAATCCAAGCGGGCACTTGTTTGTATTGGCTGGTAGCTGAACAAGCGTCATAGGCTTCAGGCAAACCGCTGGTGCGTACCCGATGTTGCATTTGATAATGGGCAGGGGAGGGGGTAACGGTTCCCCAACTGGCGGCAATCTCTTGTTCTTGGCAGAATTCATAGAAAAATGCCAAGGGTTCACGATCAACCATGTTAATGCCGACCCGTTTAGAACGACCACGGTCAGTTAGATACCCTTCCGCCACTAACAAGCCCAGAATATAGGCCAAGTCGTTTTTGCTGGAATCGGGATGGTTCTCTACACCGCCGAGGGCACGCGGGCTGGCGGCAAGAATGCGTTTACCAGCCAGGTGTTCGGCTTTTTCCCAAGCGATGGTTAAATCATCCTGCAATACCCGAAACAACTGGCCTGGCGTGACATTGAAGGTATAACCGTTGGATAAATTGACCTCGATCACGGCTGACGGGGGATTGGCAAAAGCTTCGACGACTTCGCTCAGACTGCCGTCGGGCATCTGTACTCGGCTGCCTGGCTCTATCTCTTGAATCGGCACCAAGCCAGTTTCCGTGTGTACTAGCGTGCCTGCGACAAAGCAGTCGCCGACCACGCGGGCAGATTTTTTGTAGGCTTTGTTCCAATCATTCCCTAGCTCGCTCATCGCGTACAGCGCACGGCGATGCACGGGCTTCAGTCCATCGCGTACATCCGGCAATGCGCGCCCCACGATAACGCTCATGGCATAATCAAGGTAGGACTGACGCATTTCATCTTCGATGTTAATCGGAAGGATTTGCTTGGCAAACTCGTCCATGGGTTTTTCCTGTGAGGCTAGGGGCAAGATAAGGCGCAATATCGCTGACAAGCGGCGGATTATATCACGTTTTCCCTGCCCTTCGGCGGCCCAAACGGTGGCGATTGCCGTTTGAGCTATACTCGCGCCCCGTCAAAAATTGCCCAGCCTCTCCGTGCAGAAACCGCCTGCCCGTGCCCAGCGCGTGATAAAATCGCTGCCCTTCCCCGTCACACTGACCGTTTTTCAAAAGGTAATTACCCTCACCTATGCAAGCCCCTCTGACCGTCTGGATTGGCCCTTGGTTCAACACCGCTTATCACTTCGTGCAAGCTTTGCGCGACAACCCCGAACAGCGCCGTTTTGTGGTGATCGGCAGCAGTCACAATCCGCGTTCGCCGGTGTTTGCCGCGTGTGACCAGTCTTTTCAAGAACCTCTGTTGGCCGATGCTGACTATGCGGCCTTTTGTCTGAGCTATTGTCGCGAACACCAGATTGATATTTTTATCCCCGGTTATCGCAAGTTTTTGCTGATCGCGCCCCATTTGTCCGCTTTTGCCGCGCTAGGCACCCGCGTTTTACTGGGAACCGATGCGGACTTATTACGTTTTTTAGATGACAAAGCGGCGACCTATGCGGCGTTAGCAGACGGCAACATCGTGGCAGTGCCTGAGTATCGTTTGGTCAGCAATGCCGATGCATTTTATCAAGCTTACACCCAACTGGAACGGCAGGGCCGCCGGGTTTGTTTTAAGCCCCGGCACGGGCAGGGCGGCATGGGTTTTCGGATTATCGACAACCAAACACCGTTATTGGAAGCACTGTATCGTCACCCGAGCTACGGTCATGTGCGTTTTGAAGAAGCCTATGCGTTACTGTCTACGGTGGCACATTTTCCCGAATTGATCGTGTCGGAATACCTGGAAGGCACGGAATACAGCATTGACTGTTTGGCATACGCGGGACACTTGTATGCGGCAGTGCCCCGCTGCAAAGTCGATACGCGACTGCGTTACCTGGAACACAACCCAACCCTGTTGACCTTGGCTGAAAAATTCACCGCCGCTTACCCAGTGTCCTATCTATTTAATATTCAAGTTAAATATCAGGGCGAAGTACCCAAGCTGATAGAAATCAACCCGCGCATGTCTGGTGGGCTGTATTACACCCGCTGGACTGGGGTTAATTTGCCTTATCTGGCGATTAAACTGTTGCTAGGCGAAGCGATTGACCCGCCAGTATTGCGGCTCAATCAGATGGTGGCCGACATTGGTCAGGCCGTTTTGTTTAAAACCGCTTGAAAAGCCGAGGTGGCGCGTGGACATCGTTATTTTTGAGCCGGGACAAAAGCCTTATCGCAGCCTGTATCCCGACGTGTTGCCAGAACAAGGCTTTGCCTGGGTGGATATTAATCGCCACGAACATCCCGATTGGGCGCAGCATTGCCAAAAACATCATCTGTGCGCCTGTGAATTACACGAGCGCCACATTAAAGACAGCCTGAATATCGCCCATCCACCCTATTATGACGGCTTAGAAGCTTACGATATGCTGATTTTTCGCAGTATTATCCAGGCACAACCCGCGCACTTAATCACCGAAACCCGACCTGTGGTCTGCTTTTTGATGGCGCACTGCCTGATTACCGTGCATTCCCCAGAAAATTTAGTCACCCAGCAATTGCGTGACCGTTTGCTCAATCATAATCGCAGTTTACCCAATAAACCCGCAGAGCTGTTATCTATGTTGTTGGATGATATTACTAACGACTTTCTTTCGCTACGCGATCCGCTGTCTGCGCATTTGGATCACTGGCGTAATACCTTGTTGAAAACAGATGACAATTTTGCGAGTTGGAATTTATTGCTCAAACACCGCAGTAGCTTGCATCATCTAGCGACACTGTGTGAACAACACTTAGAAACTTTGGATAACTGGCGCGAAGACACCAATCGCGAACTGGATTCGCACAGTTTGGTACGTTTTAATGACGTGGCTGAACACATTGAACGGGTACGTCGGCATGTACAAAATATGCAAAGTGAAATTGATTTTTTAATTCAACTTAACTTTTCTGCGTCTTCTCAACGCACTAATCGCATTATGTGGGCACTCACCGCGATGTCTGCCTTATTCCTGCCTCTTAATTTGATTGCAGGTATTTTTGGCATGAACTTCGTCCATATTCCCATGCAGCATAATCCACTGGGATTTTATTGGATGGCGGGCAGTATGTTATTAGTCAGTGGGGTTCTATTGGGATTTCTAAAGCTCAAAAAATGGATTTAAACGCCTGGCTGGAGACGGGTTTTTCAAGGCGCTATTGACGATAGTGCCGCTACCTCGTGACAAATTTTTTAGCTTCCCTGCTAAAAAATCACTCGCTCACGCGGCAACTCTTCCTTTTTTTCCCCGATTCGTCCGGTGTCTCCCGTCCGCCTTCGCCACTCTGCGGCTTCGGCACACTCCCTCCCCCATGACTCTACGCCAATCACACCCGCTGCGTCTCTCTTCCGGCTTGCGCTTTCGCTTCAACCTACGGCTCTACGGTCGGGCATTGGCTATCGCGGACTAACCGCCTTCGCTTCGCTCTCCATGGCGGTCAGCGTGCGAATGTGAAACACGATTTTATTGAAGAAATTGATAAAGGACATGGACGCTTATAAATTCGCCGTTACTTGTGCTGCTTGTGCTGAGCGCAGTCGAAGTAAGCGCAGTCGAAGCATTGGATTACAGAGAATTTGACATCATTGCCTGGTATAGAAAAGTGGGTAGGCTTGAAAAGTATTGGCATGGTAGAACGGGTTTGTTTAATCGGTGAAAAAGAGAAAGTGGAACGCCGATATTTCATTAATTCTTTTGCAGCGGATGCCAGGCTATTTGCCAAAGCGGTACGTGGGCATTGGGACGTTGAAAATCGTCTTCACTCGATAGTGCCGCTACCTCGTGACAAATTTTTTAGCTTCCCTGCTAAAAAATCACTCGCTCACGCGGCAACTCTTCCTTTTCTCCCCGATTCGTCCGGTGTCCCCGTCCGCCTTCGCCACTCTGCGGC